>Ga0209980_10000135_pt1 | contig 36312 bp, 31 predicted proteins | sample CR02metaG_FD_183611 | JGI IMG/M metagenome (GOLD analysis project Ga0209980, IMG submission 183611) | Deep subsurface microbial communities from Mariana Trench to uncover new lineages of life (NeLLi) - CR02 metaG (SPAdes) (version 2) | ecosystem: Environmental > Aquatic > Marine > Ocean trench...
TTCGCCCTCTACCGGTCGCTCAGGCGCCTCAACCCCTCGCCCTTCCTCTTCTTCCTCGATTTCGGCGCCTTCGCCGTGGTCGGTTCCAGCCCCGAGATCCTGGTGCGCCTGCGCGCGGGCACCGTCACCATCCGCCCCATCGCCGGGACCAGGCCGCGGGGCGCCGACCCGGCGGAAGACCAACGCCTGGAAGAGGAGCTGCTGGCCGATCCCAAGGAAATTGCCGAGCACCTGATGCTGCTGGACCTTGGGCGCAACGACGTCGGGCGGGTCTCCAAGATCGGCAGCGTCCGCGTGACCGAGCAGATGAAGATCGAACGCTATTCCCACGTGATGCACATCGTCTCCAACGTCGAAGGCGAAATCAGCGATGGCCTGAGCGCCCTCGACGCGCTGGGCGCCGGGTTCCCGGCCGGCACCGTGTCCGGGGCGCCCAAGGTCCGGGCCATGGAAATCATCGATGAGCTGGAATGCGCCCGGCGCGGCGTTTACGGCGGCTCGGTCGGCTATTTCGCGGCCAACGGCTCCATGGACCATTGCATCGCTTTGCGCACGGCGGTGATCAAGGACGGGACCATCTTCGTGCAGGCCGGCGGCGGCGTGGTCGCCGATTCCGACCCCGAGGCGGAATACTTAGAAAGCTGCAGCAAGGCCCAGGCCTTGATCCGCGCCGCCGAGGAAGCCGTCGCCTTCGCCTCCCGCGCGGAATAGGGTCCGATTGCGGGCGAAGATGTGTGTTGGCATAATGGCCCCCTCGTCTGTCCGAAAACGTTGGAGCTTCCCCGATGCGTCGCCTCGCCCTTCTTGCCTTGATCCCCATCCTCGGCCTGTCGGCGCCGCCGCCCGCCCAAGCCCAGCTCCTCGACTTCCTGACCGCGCCCAAGACCTTGTTCGACCGCCTCATCGAAGCACGATCAACCTCGGATATCCTGGAGGACAACAGGATCGTCGCCGCGGTCAACGGCATCATGTTGGACTTGGGCACCATCAAGGCATCGACCGAGATTTACGAACAACGGCTGTTGATCACCGGCCTGTTCAACGACAAGAAGCTCTACGACAAGTTCCTCACCGACGTGAAAAAGATCGACGGCGTCAAGAAGCTGTACTGGCACGTGACCCACATGACGGAGAAAGAACAGGAGCGCCGGGAAGACAAGAAAGAGCTGTTGAAATGGGTCGACGCGCTTTCCCTGGACGTCAGTGTCGGCCTCAACCTGGTGGGCACCCTCGACGTCGCCGACGTTAATTTCAAGGTCGCCGCGGATGCCTATTCCAACGTTTATTTGATGGGCCGGGCCCGCTCCCAACCGGAGATGGACAAGGCCGTCAAGGTGGCGCGGGAAACCGAAGGGGTCAAGAAGCTCTACAATTACGCCATCGTCCGGCCTTAGAGCACTTCCGGGCCAAATTGAATCAATTTGATGGGTGGCTCATGGGCTTCCAGGGTAGGCGCGGGCCCGTCGTGCGGATGCAACGCACCCTGGGAGCCGATTTACCCCACCGCAGGCCGGGTGCTTTGACCCCAAGGCGTCGTTGCGCATCTTTGCCGATGCCCCGCATCGCCATGCGAAGCGCGCCTAGCCTTGGGGCAAAATCATCCCTTTCAAATGGTTCAATTTGGCCCGGAAATGCTCTAGCACCGGGGCCCGGTCGAGGGGTAGTCTCGCCGGGGCGTGCTTTCTTCCCCCAGGACAAGCTGCTATAAGAGGCAATCTAACCTTCTATTTCAGTTTAGAAATAATCTGCAAGTGACTGAAATGTATTTGCTTATTGATAACTACGATAGCTTCACATACAACCTCCTCCATTTCATGGGCGAGATGGGGGCGGAGTTGACCGTGCGCCGCAACGACGCCGTCACCATCGACGAGGCGTTGGCGCTGGGCGATCAGGGCATCGTCATCTCACCGGGGCCCCGGGATCCCGACCGGGCGGGACTCTGTCTCGATTTGATCCGCGCGGCGGCGGGAAAGCGGCCGGTGTTAGGCGTTTGCCTCGGCCATCAGGCCATCGGCCAGGCCTTCGGCGGGCGCATCGAACGCGCTCCCCTTCCCATGCACGGTAAGATCAGCGCCATCAATCATGACGGCAGCGGCGTCTTCCAAGGGCTGCCCACGCCGTTCGACGCCACCCGCTATCATTCCCTGATGGTCGCCCGCCCTTCCCTGCCTGATTGCCTGGCGGTCACGGCGGAGACCGAGGACGGGCTGATCATGGGGCTCGCCCACAAGGAGTTTCCCATCTTCGGGATCCAGTTCCATCCCGAAAGCATCGCCTCCCAACACGGGCACGCGCTTTTGAAGAATTTCATCACCATCGCCGCAAGGGGGGGGCTCGCCGCATGAATGGAGAAGCCGGAGACTTCAAGCGGTTGATCGCCCTGGTCGCCGACGGGGCGAGCCTCAGCCGCCAACAGGCCGAAGAGGCGTTCGAGGTCATCATGTCCGGCGAAGCCACGCCGTCGCAAATGGGCGCCTTCCTGATGGCACTCCGGGTGCGCGGCGAAACCGTGGACGAGATTACCGGCGCGGCCACGGTCATGCGGGCCAAGGCCCTTTCGGTCAACGCGCCGGAAGGCGCCATGGACACCTGCGGCACCGGCGGCGATGCCAGCGGCACCTATAACATTTCCACCGGCGCCGCCCTGCTGGTGGCCGCCGCCGGCGTGCCCGTCGCCAAGCACGGCAACCGGGCGCTGAGCTCCCTTTCGGGCTCGGCGGACGTGCTGGCGGCGCTCGGCGTCAATATCGAGGCGGAGATGACCCGCGTGGAACAAGCCATGAGGGAGGCCAATATCGGTTTCCTGATGGCCCCGCGCCACCATGCGGCGATGCGCCATGTCGGCCCGACCCGGGTCGAACTCGGCACCCGCACCATCTTCAATCTTCTCGGCCCGCTGTCCAATCCCGCGGGCGCCAAGCGCCAGCTTATCGGCGTCTTTGACCGCCGGTGGACCGCGCCCATGGCCGAGGTCCTGGGCCGGCTCGGCAGCCAACGGGCCTGGGTGGTTCACGGCTCCGACGGGCTCGACGAGATCACCACCACCGGCGCCACCACCGTCTCGGAATTCAAGGACGGCAAGGTGTCGTCCTTCGAGGTCACGCCCGAAGACGCCGGGCTTTCCCGGGCAGACCCGGCCGATCTCAAGGGGGGCGATGCCGAGACCAACGCGCGGGCCATTACCGAGATGCTCGATGGCGTTACCGGGCCTTACCGCGATATCGTGCTGCTCAACGCGGGCGCGGCGCTCCTCGTCGCGGACAAGGCCGGCGACCTCAAAGAAGGCGCCGGGCTGGCCGCCGAGGCCATCGCCTCGGGCAAGGCGAAGGAAACCCTCGCCCGGCTCGTCACTATTTCCAACTTGGGCTGAGCCGCGGGGATCGGGATAAGCATTGTCCGACAAGCTGGGTGAGATTTGCGCCCGCACGGCCCGGGACGTGGCCGCCCGCAAGTCGGCGCACCCCCGCGCCGCGGTCGAGGAATCGGCCCGCGCGGCACCACCGACACGGGGTTTTCGGAGCGCCCTTGCCGCCAAGGCCGAGAGCGACAGCCTCGGCCTGATCGCCGAGATCAAGAAAGCTTCCCCGTCGGCAGGACTGATCCGCGCCGATTTCGACCCTCCCGCCCTGGCCAAGGCTTATGCGGCGGGCGGCGCCACCTGCCTTTCGGTGCTCACCGATGCGCCTTATTTCCAGGGCCGCGACCAAGACCTCATGGCGGCGCGGGGGGCCGTCACCCTGCCGGTGCTGCGCAAGGACTTCATGGTGGACCCCTACCAGATCCCCGAATCCCGCGCCATGGGAGCCGACTGCGTGCTGCTGATCTTAGCGGTTCTCGATGACGGCTTGGCGAGGGAGCTGGCGGCGAGCGCCACGGATTGGGGCTGCGACGTCCTGGTCGAGGTCCACGACGAGGCCGAGCTCGAACGCGCGGCCCGCCTTGACACCGGCCTAATCGGCATCAACAACCGCGATCTCAAGACCTTGAAGATCGATCTCGCGGTCACCGAGCGCCTGGCGCCGCTGGCCCCGGATAACGCGGTCCTGGTCTGCGAAAGCGGCATTTCCGGGCCCCAAGACGTCACCCGCATGGCCGCGGCCGGGCCGCGCTGTTTCCTGATCGGCGAATCCCTGATGCGCGCGCCCGACGCCGCCGCCGCCGCCCGCGCCATGCTCAAAGCCCCCCTGCCCGCGACCCAGGCGTTGGAGGCCTGAACCATGGCCGAATTCACCCATCTCGACGAAAAGGGCAACGCCCGCATGGTCGATGTCGGCGACAAGGAGGTGACCCAACGCACGGCCACCGCCCAGGGCCGCGTCCATGTCGCGGCCGAGACGCTCAAAGCCATCCGCCAGGGCGGGCTCGCCAAGGGCGATGTCTTTTCGGTCGCCCGCCTGGCCGGCATCATGGGGGCCAAGAAGACGCCCGAGCTGATCCCATTGTGCCATCCGCTGCCGCTGAGTTCCGTCGCCGTCGAACTTTGCGAGGCGGAAGATTTCGAGAACGCCATCACCATCACCGCGACCTGCAAGGTGACCGCCAGAACGGGGGTGGAGATGGAGGCGCTCACCGCCGTGGCGGTGGCGGCGCTGACGGTCTACGACATGTGCAAGGCGGCGGACAAATCCATGCGCATCGCCGATATCCGCCTGATCTTTAAGTCCGGCGGACGGTCAGGCACCTACCGCGCGTCCGATGACGGCGCCGGCACGGGCGCGGGAGACGGCGGTGGCTGACCTGATTTCCGTCGAACAGGCGCGCACCCGCATATGCGCCGCCTTCGCGCCGGTCGCCACCGAGATGGTGGCCCTGACCGTGGCCGCCGGCCGGGTCCTGGCGCGGGATCTCGCCGCCCGGCGCACCCAACCGCCCAGTGCGGTCTCGGCCATGGACGGCTACGCCGTCAGGGCGGCAGACGTCGTATCGGTTCCGGTCCAGCTCAAGGTGGTGGGCGAGGCGCCGGCCGGCGATGCCTTCGCGGGCACCGTAGGTCCGGGCGAGGCGGTCCGCATCTTCACCGGCGGGCCGGTGCCGGCGGGCGCCGACACCATCGTCGTTCAGGAAGACACCGACCTCGGTAGCCCCACCGTCACGGTCAACCAAGGGGCGCCCGCCAATCGGCACGTGCGCCGGGCGGGCATCGATTTCAGCGAAGGCGAGGTGTTGCTCCATGCCGGGCGCCGCATGGGCGCGCGCGATATCGGCCTCGCCGCGGCCATGAACCACCCGTGGATCGCGGTCACCCGCAAGCCGCGCGTGGCCTTGCTCGCCACCGGCGACGAGGTGGTCCGCCCCGGCGACCCCCTCGGCCCCAACCAGATCGTCAGCTCCAACGGGCCGGCATTGGCGGCCTTCATCGAAAGCCGGGGGGGCATCGCCATCGACCTCGGCATCGCCAGGGACGACGAGGCCTCGATCCGGGCCTTGGCCCAGGGCGCCCGCGGCGCCGACCTGCTGGTCACCATGGGCGGGATTTCGGTGGGCGACCGCGACCTCGTGCAGAAGGTGCTGGGCGAAGCCGGGCTCGAATTGGATTTCTGGCGCATCGCCATGAAGCCCGGCAAGCCGCTGATGTTCGGCATGCTTGCCGGCGCCCCGGTCCTGGGCCTGCCGGGAAACCCGGTCTCCTCCATGGTCTGCGCCCTGCTCTTCCTGGGTCCGGCCCTGGACAAAATGCTGGGCCTGGCCGGGACCGGCTTGCCGGTGATCCGCGCCCGTCTCGCCGCCGAAATCGGCGCCAATAATTTCCGGGAAGACTATCTGCGCGCCACCCTGGCGGTCGATGGCGAGGGCACCCCCGTGGCCATGCCGCTGGAGATCCAGGATTCCTCGATGGTGTCGGCACTGGCGCGCGCCGACGGCTTGATCATTCGGCCGCCCGATGCACCCGCCGCCGCCATCGGCGATTGGGTCGACGTCATCCGGCTCGACGATATCCCGGGCGCCTGAGCCGCATCCGCACCGAAGCGACCCCGCGGCCCGGGGCGTTTGGTTCTTTGAGTCACGTTTTTGGGCTTGACCCGGCAAAAGAACTAAACTAGAACATGGGGTACGTTTTTGTTTTGTTCTATATGTTGTGTTTTCAAGCAGGGGCCGCACAGATAGCGTGAAAGGGGACTTAAATGTTGACTAGGAAACAACACGAGCTTCTCGTCTACATCAATGCCCGGCTCCAGGAAACCGGCATCTGTCCCTCCTTCGACGAAATGAAGGACGCGCTGGGACTGAAGTCAAAATCCGGCATTCACCGCCTGATCACCGGGCTAGAGGAGCGCGGTTTCGTGCGTCGCCTTCCCCACCGGGCGCGGGCGCTGGAGATTCTCCGCCTCGCCGACTCTACCGCCAGCCCCGCCCCGACCGGCTTCGATCCCAAGGTCATCAGAGGCGGCTTCGCCGACGGCCCGCGCGGCGCGGCGGTCGCCCCTACCGGCGAAACCGTGGAACTGCCGCTTTACGGACGGATCGCCGCGGGCACCCCCGTCGAGGCCCTGCGCGATCCTGAAAATACCGTCGCCGTCCCCCCCGACATGGTCGGCAAGGGCAATCACTACGCCCTCGAAGTGGCCGGCGATTCCATGATCGAGGCGGGTATCCTCGACGGCGACGTCGCCATCATCCGCGAGGGAGAGACGGCGGAGAACGGCACCATCGTGGTCGCCCTGGTGGACGATAACGAGGTCACCCTCAAGCGCCTGCGCCGTAAGGGGAAGTCCATCGCCCTGGAACCGGCCAACGCGGCCTTCGAGACCCGCATCTTCGGTCCCGACCAGGTCAAGGTCCAGGGCACCCTGGTGGGCCTGATGCGCAGCTACCACTGATGTCGGCTGATGTCGCCGCGGGGCACGGAGCGACTTAAACCTTCCCTCAACGCATTCGCCCCCCGGTCCAGGGCCGGACGCCGCGGCCCGCGGCCACGGTTTCGACCCTGATCCCGCCGCCGTCCTCGAACCAGACCGCATGGGTGCCCTCGCGGGAGAGCTCCCTCCGGGTGATGATCCGGCCCGGTCCCCGGCAGGGAAATCGGTAGAGTGACGTCAAGGCGATCACCAGGTGGGCACGGGCGCAATCCTCAGCCACCGCGCCGGGATTGCTGATCACGCTGACCACCCGGTCCCCGACATGGGCGATGCAACCGAGCGAATCGCACCGCAGCACGCCCCCCTTGGCCGCCGCCAGGCTGGCCTCTGCGCGCTCGCGCTTTGACCGGCGGCCGCGGGGAACGTTGCCGGCAAGACCGCTGCGCTTGAGCCACATGTTCTTTTGGAAACGCGAGCCCCTGGTTCCGCTGAACACCAGGGAGCCGTCGGCCTTTCTTACCGCGAAACTGCGCCCATCGCCGGCGATCAGAAGGTCCGGCGCCGGGGCGGCCAGGAACGACAGAAGGCCGACGCCCATGGCGCCTAGCCCGGCGAGCCGCCACGGCCGGCGCCAGAGGACCAGCCAAAGCCCGCCCATGGTCACCAGGCCGAGACCCCAGAGCGGCATGGTGGGGAGGTAATAAGAGGCGCCGGGGCTCGCCGAAATATTCTCGGCGATGGCGATCACCGCCTCGATGCCCCAGGCCATGGGTTTCAGCGCGATCTCCTCCAGCCCCAATGGCATCAGCAGGTAGGCCAAGGTGGCAAACGGCATGATCCAGAAGGCGGTCAACGGCACGGCGCCGAGATTGGCGGCCAGGCCGAACACCGCGAGCCGGTTGAAGTGATAGAGGGCGAATGGCGCGGTCGCCAAACCGGCGATCAAGGTGGTGATCAGCACGCCCGCCACATAGATCAGCGCCCGGCGCCCGAGCCCGCCCTCGCCGCTGAGCCGGCTCAGCGGCCGGCGCAACACCTCGAACCCGGCGATCAGGGCGGCGACGGCGGCAAAGGACATCTGGAAGCTGGGCCCGGTGATGCTGTTAGGAGCGATCAGCAGAACCACCACCGCGGCGAACGCCACCAGGCGCATGGATAGCGCCGAGCGGTCCAGCATCACCGCGCCGAGGACCAGGGCGACCATCAGGAAGGCGCGTTGGGTCGGCACCGTCGCGCCGGTCAGCAACATGTAGCCGAAGGCGCCGGCCAACGCCGCCGCCGCGGCCCATTTCTTGATCGGCCAATTGAGCGCGACCCAAGGTGAAAGCGCCAGCAGGGCCCGCAGGCCGAAGAAAAGTATTCCCGTCACCAGGCCGACATGCAGGCCGGAAATGGCCAGGAGATGGGCGAGGCCCGCTGCCCGCATGGCCTCCATGGTGTCTTCCGGGATGCGGCCCCGCTCGCCCGTCATCAGCGCCGCGGCGATGCCCCCGGCGGCCCCCGGCAGGGCTTGGGTGATGCGCCGAAACAATGTCGCGCGGAGATCGCCGATGGCGCCGCGCAGCGCCGCCAGCCACCCGGACGGCGCGCCGCCCTGGGCAAGCTCCGGCGCCCTGACGGCGAAGCCGACCGCGCCGATCCCCTTGAACCAGGCCGAGCGCGCGAAATCGAAGCCGCCGGGCACCGCCGGCGGCGGCGGCGGCATCAGGATCGCCAGCACCCTGATCTCGGTACCGTTGGTGAATGTTTGCCCGCCGACCGGCGCCAAGGAGGGACGCACCCTGATGCGAACGCGGGCCGGCTCCCGGGCAGGCGCCAGGCGATCGATGGCGGAAACCGCCACCGTGAGGCGCACGCCCTTGATTCCGGGCTCCTGGGCGACGATCCGGCCGCGCACCAGGACCGGCCCGAGACGCGCGTCGAGCACCGGCGCCGCGAGCCGATAGCTCTCCACCTCGATGGCGGTGAACCCCAAGGCCGGTGCGCCTAAGAGGAAGGCGACGATCACCATCGCCTCGCCCCGCCCGCTTTTCCGGAGCCGCCGGTAGCCGATGCACCCCAGGCAAAGGGCGGCGATCAGGAGCGCCGGGGCCCAAGCGGCGGCCGGCTCGAACGGCAGGACGAAATAGCCGGCGACGCCGCCGCCGATCCCGACCGGCACCCACAGCGGCCAGCGCTCCCGCTCGGCGGCGAAGGCGCGGGCGAGCCAGCGCACCGGCCCCCCGCCGCGTGACTCAAGCCGGGCCTCCGGCTCCGCGTACATTCTCCCCCTCCCCAGGCGGTCAAGAAAATGCTGCTTGGTGTTTCGCGCCCGCGAATATGGTAGTAACGGGCCCGTCTGGTTGGCAGATTACCAGCAGAACCGCCCGGGAGCCATGGCCGAGCCTTCAAAAGTCGTCACCCGTTTCGCCCCTAGCCCCACCGGATTTCTCCACATCGGCGGGGTCCGCACGGCGCTTTTCAACTGGCTGTTTGCGCGGCACAACAATGGGCGCGCGCTGCTCCGGATCGAGGACACCGACCGCAAGCGCTCGACCGAGCAAGCGATCACCGCCATCCTCGACGGCCTCAGCTGGATGGGACTCGACTGGGACGGTGAGGTGGTCTTCCAGTCCAAAGGCGCGGCACGCCACGCCGAGATCGCTAACGGATTGCTGGATCGGGGCCACGCCTATCTCTGCTATGCCAGCCCCATTGAGCTGGCGGAAATGCGGCAACGGGCCAAGGCCGAGGGTCGGTCCATGCGCTACGACGGGCGCTGGCGGGACCGCGATCCGGCCGACGCGCCCCCCGGGGTTGAGCCGGTGGTTCGCTTCAAGGCGCCCCGGGACGGCGAGACCGTCATCGCCGACCATATCCAGGGGGATGTCCGCGTCGCCAATTCGGAGCTCGACGACATGATCTTGCTGCGCTCCGACGGCACGCCCACCTACATGCTGTCGGTGGTGGTCGACGACCACGATATGGGGATCACCCACGTCATCCGCGGCGACGACCACCTGACCAACACCTTCCGCCAAGCCCAGCTTTACGAGGCGCTGGGCTGGCGGGCGCCGGATTTCGCCCATATGCCGCTGCTCCATGGCGCCGACGGGGCGAAGCTGTCCAAACGGCACGGGGCGCTTGGGGTGGACGCCTACCGGGATAGGGGGTTCCTGGCCGAAGCCATGTTCAATTACCTGCTCCGCCTGGGCTGGAGCCACGGCGACCAGGAGATCATCTCCCGCGACGATGCCGTCGCCTGGTTCACCCTCGAGGCCGTCGGCCGGGCCGCGGCACGGTTCGATTTGGACAAGCTCACCGCCTTGAATGCCCATTACATCCGCGCGGCCGACGACAAGCGGCTGCTCGGATTAGTGCTTCCCCTGGTCGAAGCGGCCATCGGTAAAAAAGTTGACGAGACCGGGCGCCAACGGCTCGGCCGCGGATTGGCCGGCCTAAAACCCCGCGCCTCGACGCTCAACGAACTGGCGGAAAAGGCGGCCTTTTACGTCACCCCCAGGCCCCTTACGCTCACCGCCAAGGCTGAGAAACAGCTTGGCCCCGAAGCGCTGGCGCATCTTGCCGCCCTCGCCGCGCGCCTGTGGCTGCTCAAGGATTGGACCGCCCCAGCCCTTGAAGAGACCGTCAGGAGCTATGTCGAGGAGAACGGTCTCAAGCTCGGCGCGGTGGCCCAGCCGCTTCGCGCCGCCTTGACGGGAAAGACCGAATCTCCCGGCCTGTTCGAGGTGCTGGAGGTGCTTGGCCGCGATGAATCCCTGGCCCGCGTCGAAGATGTCGGTGCCAAGGTGGGCGCCTGACCGACCGGCCCTTCACCGGTTTGATAAATAAGGATTCTCATACTATGCTGGCCGGTGGGGCGGACAGCCGTTTGCGCGGGTGATCAGGGAAGAACGAGCATGGCGAGAACCACGTCACCAGGGGGAAAGAAACAGACCGTTACCCTCACGGATAATTCAACCGGCAAGACGGTGGAATTCCCCTTATTGAAGGGCCGGTTGGGACCGAAAGTCATCGATATCCGTAACCTGTACAGCGAGACCGGCTATTTCACCTACGACCCGGGTTTTACGGCCACAGGATCCACCGAATCCGCCATCACCTACATCGACGGCGATAAGGGCATTCTCCTCCATCGCGGCTATTCCATCGAGGACCTAGCCGAGAAGAGCGACTACATGGAGGTTTGTTACCTGCTTCTCAACGGCGAGCTTCCCAACCGCGCCCGGAAACGCGAGTTCGAACACACCATTTCCATGCACACCATGGTGCATGAGCAGCTCAATTTCTTCTTCCGGGGCTTCCGCCGCGATGCCCACCCCATGGCCATCATGTGCGGCGTGGTGGGAGCGCTGTCGGCCTTCTATCACGATTCCACCGATATCGGCGATGCCCGCCAGCGCATGATCGCCTCGTACCGGCTGATCGCGAAGATGCCGACCATCGCCGCCATGGCCTATAAGTTCTCTATCGGCCAACCCTTCATGTACCCGCGCAACGACCTCAAATACGCGGAAAACTTTCTCTACATGATGTTCGGCGTGCCGTGCGAGGACTACCACGTGAACCCGGTTCTGGCCAAGGCCATGGACCTGATATTCATTCTCCACGCCGACCACGAGCAAAACGCGTCGACCGCGACGGTGCGCCTGGCGGGATCGACCGGCGCCAATCCCTTCGCCTGCATCGCCGCGGGGATCGCCTCGCTTTGGGGCCCCGCCCATGGCGGCGCCAACGAGGCGGTCCTGCAGATGCTGGGCGAGATCGGCCACACCAAAAACATCAAGTCTTACCTCGCGCGGGTGAAGGACCGGACCAATCCGACCATGCTGATGGGCTTCGGCCACCGGGTCTACAAGAACTACGATCCCCGCGCCAAGGTGTTGCGAAAGGCGTGTCACGCGGTATTGAAGGAACTCAAGATCAAGGACGAGCCGCTTCTCGATCTGGCCATGGAATTGGAGAAAATCGCGGTCAACGACGACTATTTCGTCTCGCGCAGGCTCTACCCCAACGTGGATTTCTATTCGGGCATTATCCTAAAGGCGATGGGCTTCCCGACCTCCATGTTCACGGTGCTGTTCGCGGTCGCCCGCACCGTCGGCTGGATCGCCCAATGGTCGGAGCTGATCGAGGATCCGGTCCAGAAGATCGGCCGGCCCCGCCAACTCTATATTGGCAAGGGCCGGCGCAAATTCGTCCCCCTTTCTAAGCGGAAGTAGAGCCGATCACGGCGCGGCGCGGGCCGCCGTCCCGCGCTTGGCGATAATCCCCATGACAATTTCAGCCGCCCGTTGGCTGGAGGGCGCCTGGCCGAGACCCAGGGCGCGGGCCACCTCGGCCAGGTCATGGGCCTGGGCACGGCGGGCTTCAGGGTCGCGAAACATCGTCGTTAACGCGCCGGCGATGTCCTTCGCCTTGCACTTTTCCTGGATGAACTCCGGCGCCACCTCGCGGTCCAGCACGATGTTGACGACCGAGGCGTAGGCGATCTTGATCATCAGTTTGAGCACCACGTCGGACATCAGGGCCACGCGATAGGCGATCACCATGGGAACGCCCGCGACGGCGAGTTCGTAGGTCACCGTCCCCGAGGCGGCAAGCGCTAAGTCGCTGGCGGCGAATGCGCCGCGCTTGTCCTCGATCCCCTCGGTCACGGTGACCGGAAGAGGCCATCGGACCACCGCCTTGCGTACCTTGTCCGACACCGTCGCCACCGTCGGTACCACCACGGCGAGATCGGGAATCTCCGCCTCAAGGCGGGCGAGCACCTCGCCGAAGACGGGCAAAAGACGGTCCACCTCGGAATGACGGCTGCCGGGAAGGACGCAGAGCAGCGGCTGCGCTTCGCCGATGCCGTGGCGCGACCGAAAACCGGGCCCGTTGCCCAGCTCGAACCCCATTTCCACTACCGGATGGCCGACGAAGGTGGCATCGAGGCCCCATTTCGTGAAATAGGGCGCCTCGAAGGGAAAGATCACCAAGAGATGATCCAGGAAACCGGAGATCATCCGCGCCCGTCGCGGACGCCACGCCCAGACCGTGGGCGCGACGTAATGCACCAACGCGGGCCCCGTGCCTTTCAACTTCTTGCCCACCCGGAAGGCGAAGGCCGGCGAATCTATGGTGATCACGATGTCGGGCCCGAGCGCGCGGACATTACGGGCTGTATCATTGATGCGCCTGAGAACCCTGGGGATGTGGGGGACGATCTCGAAAATGCCGCCGATGGAAAGCTCCTCCATGGGGAAAAAACTTTCGAACCCATGGCCCGCCCCCGCCGCGGTCATCTCACCGCCGCCGATGCCGGAAAACCGGACCTCGCCCCCGATGCGCGCGATCAACGCGGCCATCAGGCCGGCCCCTATGTGATCGCCCGAATGCTCCCCGGCAAGCAGGCAAATATGGGGCGCGTCCCCGCCACCGGTCCCCCCGGGTCCCGGCACGGAATTCATGTGGACAGATCGGCGGCAACCACGAAAAGGCCCGCCTCATCCGCCACGCCGACCACCTCGTCGCGGTGGAGCACGAGGGTACCGCCGGCCTCGACGACGATGCCCCTCAAGCCCGCCCGGGCCGCGGCGCGCACCGTACCGACGCCGATGGTCGGCAGATCGACACGACGTTCCTGGCTGGGCTTCTTGACCTTGACCAGGACCCCGCCGGGTCCCTCCCGCGCAAGCCCGGCGCACCGTGCGATCAAGGCATCGGTCCCTTCGACTCCTTCGACGCCGAGCACGACGCCTTGCTGCACGACAACGGCCTGGCCCACATCCATGGCGCCCACGGCCTTGGCGACGTCGAGACCGAGGGCGATATCGGGTGCCGCCAATTCATCGGGTCCGTGGCGGCCCAACGTTCCTTCTTCCACCAATAGGCCGGCCAGCACGTCATCGGCACCGACCACGGCGAGGCCTTCGCCTTCCAATTCCTTCACCAGGATCGTGAGCAACCGGTCGTCCCCCAAGGCGGCCGTGCCCAACTTGGCGAACAGCTTGGCGCCCCGCCCGTCGAGCCCGAGATTCAGCAACGATGGCCGCTTCACGGTACCGGCAAAGACCACTTCCCCGACCCCGGCGTCCTGGAGCGCGTCGATGGCGCCGCCGATGGCGCCGAGCGGGACCCAGGCATGTTCGATACCGGCAACCAGATCCGGCGCCGTTTGGCCCTCCAGGGCGAGGATAAACGCAGGACGCTCCTGCGCCTGGGCGGCATCAACCATGAGCGCCGGCAGCTCACCTTGACCGGCGATGATACCGAGTTTAGGCCGCACGCTTGGTTTGGGGCTGACAGACGGTGCGGGACGAATCGGCCTGGATGAAGTGAACGATCTCCATCACCGCGGCATCGTCCTTGAACATGTCGGCGACATCGTCGAGGCGTTCGGCGAGCGTGCCTTCCTCGGCGAAGAGCAACCGATATGCCGCCCGCAGGGAATGGATGTCTTCCCGGGAGTAACCGCGCCGCTTTAGGCCGACCGTATTCAGACCGCTGAGATAGGCCCTGTTCCCGATGACCGAGCCGTAGGGAATGACGTCATTCTCGACGCCCGACAATCCGCCCACCATGGAATGGTGACCGATGCGCACGAATTGATGAATAGCGGCGAGCCCGCCGAGAATGGCGTAATCGCCAATCGTGACGTGCCCGCCGAGCGTGGTGTTGTTGGCCATGATCACCGAACTGCCGATCAGGCAATCATGGGCCACATGGGCACCCACCATGATCAGGCAATCGCTGCCGACCCGCGTCATCAAACCCCCTCCCGCGGTACCGGGATGGATGGTGACATGCTCCCGAATGACGGTCCTCTGGCCGATCACAACTTGTGACGGCTCACCTTTGTATTTGAGGTCCTGGGGCCGCGCGCCGATGACCGCGAAAGGATAAACCTCGCTATTGGCGCCGATTTCCGTCCGGCCGTCGACGACGACGTGGGACTGCAGCTTGACGCTGGCGCCAAGCCGGACATGCGGCCCGACGCAACAGTACGGTCCGATGCTGACGCCTTCCCCAACCTCGGCGGCGGGATCGATTATAGCCGTGGGATGAATCTCGGTCATGGGGCTCATTCGTCGACAATCATCGCCGCAAAGGTGGCTTCGGCCACCAGGGTGCCGTCGACACGGGCCTCTCCCCTGAACTTCCAGACATTGCGGCGATTGTGTAATTTTTGAACATGGACGTGGAGCGTGTCCCCTGGTCCCACCGTCTTGCGAAACCGGGCATCGTTGATGGTCAGGAAATACACCAGTTTTCCTTCCGCCTCGGGTCCCAAGGTTTCAACCACCAGCACCGCGGCGGTCTGGGCCATGGCTTCGATGATAAGGACCCCGGGCACCACGGGCTGGCCTGGAAAATGGCCCTGGAAGTAGAATTCGTTGATTGTGACGTTCTTGATGCCGACGGCGCTTTCGTTGGCAACCACATCGTCCAAACGGTCGATGAGCAAGAACGGATAACGATGGGGGATCATCTCCATGATCCGCAAGAGATCCAGTGACTTGCCCTTTTGCTTGGACGCATCCATGGTCATCGCGCGCCCGGTTTCCGTTTTGCAAGCCGTCTCAACGCCACCGTCTGTCTCCAAAATTCCCTCTGTGGTAACGCTGGAGTCCCGGCAAAGACGGCCCCAGGCGGGACATCGGCCATGATTCCTGCTTGGGCCACGATCTTGGCGCCATCCCCCAGAGTCACGTGGCCGGCAATTCCCACTTGACCACCGATTACCACATTATCTCCGATTGTTGTACTACCCGATATCCCCACTTGGGCGACGATAATAGTGTTTCGACCAATTGTCACATTGTGCGCAATTTGAACGAGATTGTCGATAATCACGCCGTCGGCGATGGTCGTGTCGGGACCGCTGCCACGATCGATCGTCGTGTTGGCGCCGATATCCACGTCATCGCCGATCAAAACACGCCCCAGTTGCGGCACTTTCAGATGCCTCTTGGCGCCGGGGGTAAACCCGAATCCGTCTTCGCCTATTCTCACCCCCGCGGCTATGCGTAAGCGGTTTCCGGCAAGGCAGTACCTGACCGTGGCGCCGGGGCCAACGACGCAATCTTCGCCCATCTTGACCGCGGGGCCGATCACCGCGTTCGCGCCGATCCCGCAATTGGCCCCCAGCTCGGCGCCGCGACCGATCACCGCGCCGGGACCGATCGCCACGCCCGGCCCCAGTTTAGCCGTGGGATCCACCGACTCCGTGCCGCGCTCCAATTTCGCGTCCATTTCAGGATAGAAGGCCTGGGCGACCAACGCATAGCCCCTATGGGGGTCGTCCACCGCCAACAACAGCATATCGCGGCCGGTGGGGGCTTTAACGCCGCGACCGACGATACAGGCCCCGGCACCGGTCTCGGCGAAGGCTTCCCGGTAAACCTTGTTATTATCGAAAAAGCTGATGTGCTCAGAGCCCGCAGTGTGCAGCGGCGCGACGTCGCTCATCAGTTGGTCGGGATCCCCATTGCCAAGAATCTCGGCCTCGGCGATCCCGGCCAACTCGCCCAGCCGGAGCGGTCCGGCAACGGTATAGAAACGTGGGTCAGCCATACCTCGCCGAGATTATTTTTCCGGAGTCTTAACGGCAACTTTCTTAAGCCGCGCATTAATGCGTTTCAGGACTTCACCGGTGATGTCGACGCTTGGATCCGCGTATATGATAGAGGGGCGTTTTTTGATGATGACGTCGATCTTCCTATCCGCCCGTAACTTCTTCAAAACCTCTTTGAGGTTCTTCTCAAAAACTTTGAGCGCCTCGACACGAGATTTATTCAAGGACTTTTTGCGCGCCTGAAATTGGCGCTGCACCGCGGCAACCTCGTCGTTGAACCTTCGTTGCCGTGCCTGCATGGCCTCCGGCGACAGGAGCGAGCGCTGCAAGCGAAGCTCGTTTCGCGCCGCCTTGAGTCTTTTTTGTTGAACATCCGCTTCTTTCTGAAATGCCTTTCTGTAGGCGTTAAATTGTCCGGTTATGGACTTGCCCGCCAAGGAATGGCGGCGGATCGCGACCAGGTCCAGCACGGCTATCTTTTGCACCGTCTGTGCTTCGGCACGGCTTGAAACAACATCCATTTGGAGCGCCATCACGAGCGCCGGCAAGATCAATAGCTTCTTCACATCTTGCACCATAAATTCAGAAAGACGTCCCGAAGCGGAAACTGAACAATTCGGTTTCGTCGAACGCGGCCTTCAGGACGGGAAACGCATAGTTCAACCTGATCAGGCCAAAGGGCGTCCGGACACCGACGCCGACCCCCAAGGCCACGCGGAACATATCGTCTTCCTGAAGCGGCGAGCCGGGTAAATCTTCATCGTCGATAAACATCAACGTGCCCGTATCGACGAATAAGAATCCCTTGGTCTGATAGGAACTCGCGGCTCCCAACGGCATCGATAATTCGGCGCTGCCGGTAACGAATAAATTCCCGCCCAATGCATCGCCCGTCTTTTCGTCCCGGGGGCCGATGCCGCCCACGGCAAACCCCCTAAGCGCGCGCCGGCGCCCGTCACCGCCGATAAAATATCGATCTTCGATACGGACGTCTTTACCGATCCCTAATATATAGCCCAGCTCCGCGCCGAGGCGAAGCACCCAATCGCTGGCGACCTCGTAATAGACCGCCCCGCCCAGATCCGTGCGCAAATAGCGGTTGCTGCCGCCGAATCCCGCCAAATCATTCGACAGACGAATTACATATCCTTCTTTGGGTTCGACCCGGCTGTCGCGCAAGTCATAGACAAGCGACTGGCCGAAGCTGGAAGTCTCCGCCGTGCCTTCCTGCCGCTTGATGAATTCGGATACATCCTCGTCGTCGATGATGTTGATCTCCTTGGATTGCAGCTTGTAGTTCAGCCCCTGGCGCAAACGGTCGTTGTAGGCAAACCCCAGCCTCAACGCGAATCCGATAAGTTTGCGTTCGAACGAAATGGTTTTATCATCTTTGGTCGTGGTCCTGAACAGATCGAAACCCGCCGATAGGTTGCGTTCCATAAAATAAGGCTCGGTAAAGGCGATCCCAAAATTTTGGGTCTTGCTGCCGAGCGACGCGCTGATCTTGAGTTTTTGGCCCTTGCCCAAGAGATTGCGCTCGGTCAATTGGGCCTGGGTCAGCAAGCCTTCGGTCGATGAAAAGCCGGCCCCCAGGGAAAGCGATCCGGTCGACTTTTCTTCGACCTCGATGTCGATGATCGTCTTGTCCTTGGCACTGCCAGGCTTACGCGTGAACTTTTGCTTCTTGAAGAAACCGAGGCTCCTCACTCTACCCCGAGAACGGTTGAACCGCGAGCGGTTGAATGCATCTCCTTCTGCCAAGCGCAGCTCCCGCCGGATGACCTTATCCAGAGTCCGGAGGTTGCCTCTTATGTTGATCCGTTCGACGAACAGGCGCGGCCCTTCACGAATGATGAAAACCACCGAAACGATCCGCTTGGTCTTGTCGCGCCGCAATCGCGGTCCGATGTCGATAAACGCGAAGCCCAGGGCACTCACCGCGTTGGTCAGCCGATCCACCGACTTTTCCACGTCTTTGCCGTTGTACCAGTCGCCCTGCTTGATGGCGAGCCGGTCCCTGATGAGCCTGATGTCAAGCCCCTTCATCTCCGACTTGATCTCGACCTTGCCGGTCCGGTAGCGCGCGCCCTCCTCCACCGTGAAGGTAAGGAAAAAATCTTCCTTGTCCTGGGACAGTTCCGCGGTCGAGGACAAAACCCGGAAATCGGCATAGCCCCGCGAATTGTAGTAGCGGCGCAACAATTCCTCATCGACGCGGATCCTGTCGGGATCGTAGACATCATCGGCCGTTAGAAAGGCGTACCAGGTCGTCTCGGCGCTCTGGATGATGGACCGCAGCCGGCGGTCGGAATAGGCCTTGTTACCGATAAAATTGATCTTGCGGATCAAGGTCGGTTCGCCTTCGTCGATCTCGAAAATCAGATCCACCCGATTCTGCGCTCGTTGAATGACCTTGGGCACCACCGTCACCGCAAATCGGCCCTGGCGGCTATACACGTCGATGACACGTTTTACGTCGTTTTCAACGAGGGTGCGGGTATAGACCTTCCGGGAACGCAGCTGCACTTCCTTGCGCAGATCCTTCTCCTCCATGAAGTCGTTCCCCTCGAAAACGATCCTGTTGATGATCGGATTCTCGACCACCTTGACGATGAGGATTTCGCCCACACGGCGAATGGACACATCGGCGAACAGGCGGGTGGCGAAGAGGCTCTTGAGGGATTGATCGATGGCCGCGGGATCGAAAAAATCTCCGGCGCGGATATGCATGTAAGAGCGAACCGTCTGGGGCTCGATCCTCTGGATACCCTCGACCCGGATTTCCAGCACCCTGGCCTTGACCGGGCTCGGCACGCCCTGCGCCAGGGCCGGAACCGCCTGGAAGGAAATTCCCGGCACACCGCCGCTAGTCGCGGCCAAGGCAACAAGCAGAATGCCCAATCTGCGAGGCCAGCTCATCGCCACGCCCTAGGACAGCAAGCCCTTGAAAAATTCCGTGATCGCGTCGAACCGCATCAAATCCTGGACGGTCACGAACACGAACAAGGAAACCACCAGCCCGAGACCGATCCTAAATCCGTACTCCATGAACCTGTCGCTGACGGCGCGGCCCTGGATAGCTTCTATCCCGTAAAACACCAGATGACCGCCGTCCAGCATGGGAATGGGAAACAGGTTTATCAGGCCGAGGTTCATGGAGAGTACCGCCAGGAACCAGAACAGCCTGCTCAAGCCAAGCTCGGCCACCTGGCCGGACAACTGGGCGATGCGAATCGGTCCTCCCAAACCGTCGGCGGACCGTGCGCCGGTGATGATCTGACCCACCGCCTCCAAGGTGAAAACGGATATGCGCCAAGTGTCCAGAACCGCGCGATAAACGGATTCCACGGGTCCGTGGCGGACATAGATGGGACCGGAGCGCGACACCCCCAGCAGGCCCATTTTTGTTTTGTTTCCGAACCGATCGACGACCGTGTGATGCCTGGGGACGGCCTTGAGCGTGATCTCCCGCCCGTCCCGGCGGACAACGATGATCAATTCCCTGCCCGGGGCCATCCGCACGATGACCTGAACATCCTCGAACCGTTCGATAGCCTGGCCATCGACCATGACGAACCTATCGCCGGCTTTCATGCCCGCTGCTTCCGCCGCGCTCCCGGGTTGGATGACGCCCGCCACGGGCGGCGTGAAGGGCTGGCCATCGGTGGCGAAGAGCACCGACAGCACAACGATGGCAAGAAGGAAATTGGCGAGCGGTCCCGCCACCACGATGGCGGCACGCTGTCCCACCCTTTTATGATGAAACGAGACGCTTTTTTCCTCTTCCGTGAGTTCGGCCTGGTCCCCGTTGCCAGCGCCGCTCATGGTTTCGCCGAACATCTTGACATAGCCGCCGAGCGGCAGGAGGCTCACCTTCCACCGGGTCCCCGACTTTGAATTCCACCCGAACAGTTCCGGCCCGAAACCGATGGAAAAGACCTCGACTCGGACGCCATTGGCCCGCGCCACCGCGTAATGTCCAAGTTCATGGAAGAATACGATGACGGTGAGAATGAACAGGAACGAGACGCCGTTGGTCCATACCAAATTTAATAAATCCATCGAATTTCGGGCCCTTCCATGGCCTGCGCGCAAGACGGCACGCTTTCCTCAACTGCTTATCCCTCGCCGGAATCCTAAGCCGTCATCGACGCAAGGACTTCCCGAGCGATCCGCCGGGCTTCGGTATCGACGTCGATCACATCCGCTATGGACGCGATCCCGGCCTCGGGCCCCTTCTCCAGGACTTCGGTCACCACGCGCATAATATCGAGAAAACCGATCTCGCCGGCGAGAAATCCCTGGACCGCCACCTCGTTGGCGGCGTTCAGGACTGTAGGGGCGGCTTGCCCGGTTTTCAAGGCCTCTCTTGCCAGGGAAAGGGCGGGAAACCGCTCCGGATCAGGCATTTCGAAGGTCAACGATCCGACCGCCGCAAGGTCCAGACGGGCCGCCGGCGAGCCCTGCCTTTTGGGCCAAGCCAGGGCATAGGCGATGGGCGTGCGCATGTCGGGGACGCCGAGCTGGGCCAGCACCGAACCGTCGTCGTAAGCGACCAGCGAATGCACCACCGATTGGGGGTGAATCAGGACCTCGATACGATCTTCGGAAACCGGGAACAGGTAGCTGGCCTCGATCACCTCCAGGCCCTTGTTCATCATGGTCGCGGAATCGATGGAAATCTTATCCCCCATGTCCCAATTGGGATGGGCCACGGCCTGCTTGGGGGTGGCCTTGGCCATGGCCTCCATGTCGAAATTCCAAAACGGGCCGCCCGATGCCGTGAGGATGATGCGCTCGACGGCTTCGGCGTTGTCGAAGTCGAAAACCTGGAAAATGGCGCTGTGTTCGGAATCTACCGGCAACAGGGTGGCGCCGGCGCTTTCCACCTCCGACAGCATCAACGGTCCCGCGCAAACGAGACACTCTTTGTTGGCAAGCGCCACCGTCGCACCACGCCTGACGGCGGCAAGCGTCGGCGCCAGACCGGCAGCGCCGACAATCGCCGCCATCACCCAATCGGCGGGAAGGCTTGCGGCCTCGACCAGCGCGTCGGGACCGGCCGCGACCGCGATGGTGGTCCCGGCCAAGGCAACCTTTAGATCAGCGAACAGGCTTTCATCGGCGATCACCGCCATCCGCGGCCGCAGCTCACGGGCTTGAGAGGCGAGCAGGTCCACGTTGGTGCGCGCCGTCAAGGCCTCCACCGAATAGGCGTCCGGCGCGCGGCGCAAGAGATCGACCGTATTGCAGCCGACTGATCCGGTGGAACCCAGGATGCTCACCCGGCGAGGACCGGTGTCATGATCGTGCGAGGTTACCGCCATATGATCTCACCGCTTCCCGTCCAAAGCTGGATGCAGGCCACGAAGGGGAAGGCCGTCAACAAGCCGTCCACGCGGTCCAGGACGCCGCCATGGCCGGGAATGATAGTGCCGAAATCCTTAACCTCAAAATGGCGCTTCAACCGGGATTCAAGCAAGTCCCCGGCCTGGGCCACCAGGCTCACCAGGACACTGAGCGTAACGAAGCGTCCGTTCAAGGGCGCAATTCCCATCCCTCCCGCCGCGGCACAGAGCCCACCGGCGGCGATCAGGCCGCCCAACAGCCCCGACCAAGTCTTGGACGGGCTCACCGATGGGAGCAGCTTGGGGCCGCCGAGCAGGTTTCCCGCGAGATAGGCGCCGATATCCGTCGCCCAGACCACCGCCAACACCCAGAACAGGGTTTTCGTGCCGTAATCGATATCATGGGCGAGCCACGTCACACTGATAACGGGGATGGTGATATAGGCCAGACCAAGGGTTAGGATCACGTCGTCGGCGCGGCGCCTGAGGCCGGTCAACGCCGCCACCGCGATCCCGCCGGCGACGATGATGGCGAAAGCGGGCAGCAAGCGGCCGAGGGCCGCCGTCATGCCGGCCAACACCACGGCGCCCACAAAGGCCACGGCGGCGGGATTGGGGGAAGCCGTCCAGGGGGGTGCGTCCAGGCCGCGCGTCAAGCAGGTATCGACCCATTCCTTGGCCATCAGACCCGCCACGGCGAGCAGCAAGGCGGCCAGCCAGATACCCCCCGCCCAGATCGCCGCCAATACCACCGGGATAAGCACCGCAGCCGAAAGGCAACGCAACTCGAGGGCATCAAATCTATCCTCAGCCACGCGATGCGCCGTAGCGTCGTTCGCGCCGGCCGAACTCGGTGATCGCCGTCACTAGATTGGCCTTGGAAAAATCCGGCCACAGAATGTCGAGAAACACGAATTCCGAATAGGCCGATTGCCACAACAGGAAATTCGATATCCTCTGTTCCCCCGAGGTGCGGATGATGAGATCGGGGTCGGGCATTCCCGCGGTGGACAACCAACCGGAAAACCGTTCTTCGGTGATGTCTTCGGTCTCCAACCGGCCCGAAGCCACCTCCGCCGCCGCACGCCGTGCCGCCGCCGTGATTTCGCTGCGCCCGCCGTAATTCAGCGCGACGGTGAGGTTCAAACGATTGTTATCCCGGGTAAGCGATTCACCCTCGTCGATCAGGCCGATAATTTCAGGCGAAAACGCACTGCGCTCCCCGACCACGCGAAAGCGCACGTTGTGCTTGTGCATGTCGGCGATTTCGCTGCGCAAATAGCGCGCCAGAAGGGCCATGAGATCGCTGATCTCGGTCTCCGGCCGCTTCCAGTTTTCCGATGAAAACCCGAACAGGGTGAGATATTCGATGCCCAGTTCCATGGCCGCCTCGACGGTGCGCCGGACCGCGGCCGCGCCTTCCCGGTGGCCCACCGTCCGGGGCATTCCCCGCGCCTCGGCCCAACGGCCATTGCCATCCATGATGATGGCGACATGCCGCGGCGGCGCATTGGTCGGTGGGGTCTCCATGGTCATGCTCAGATCTGCCTGATCTCCTGTTCCTTTTGGGTGAGGGCAGCGTCGATGCGTTTCACATGACCGTCGGTCAATTCCTGGACCTCATCGCCCCAGGCATGTTGTTCGTCCTGGGAAATTTCCCCGTTCTTTTCCATTTTCTTGAGCTTGTCCATGCCGTCCCGCCGCACGTTGCGAACCGAGACCCGGGCCTGCTCCGCGTAGCGGTGGGCGATCTTCACCAGTTCTTCGCGCCGTTCGGCGCTAAGCTCGGGAATCGGCACCCTTAGAACCTGGCCTTCGGTCGCCGGATTGAGGCCAAGATCGGATTCCCGGATCGCCCGATCGACCGCCTGGGCATTGCCCTTGTCCCAGACGTTGACCATCAGCAGCCGGGCTTCGGGGACGCTCACCGAGGCCACCTGGTTGAGCGGCATATCCGATCCGTAAGCTTTGACCACGATGCGATCAAGCAGGCTCGCCGAGGCGCGGCCGGTGCGCAAACCGCCGAATTCCTCGTCGAGGACCGAAACGGCGCCCTCCATGCGGCGCTTGATGTCATCAATATCCGGTTCAGCCATGCTCATTCTCCTCCTACGTCACCCTTTTCGTTGATTACGGTGAAACGCCCTCGATGATGCACCACATCGTCGAGGGCCCCGGAATTGTGGATCGAAAACACCAAGATCGGAATCTTATTTTCCCGCGCGAGGGAGATCGCCGCGGCGTCCATGACCTTCAAGTCGCGCGCCAGAACCTCGTGGTAACTCAGCGCCTCGAAGCGTTCCGCGCCCTCATCGGCCAACGGATCCGACGAATAGACCCCGTCCACCTGGGTCGCCTTCAAAAGCGCCTCACAGCCCAATTCCGCCGCCCTGAGCGCGGCCGCGGTGTCGGTGGTGAAATAGGGATTTCCGGTGCCCGCCGCACAGATCACGATGCGGCCCTTTTCCATGTGCCGGATGGCGCGGCGCCGGATATAGGGCTCGCACACTTCGCGCATGGATATGGCCGACAGCACCCGGGTCGGCGCGCCGGCCGATTCCAGGGCGTTCTGCAGGGCGATGGCGTTGATCACGGTGGCCAGCATGCCCATGAAATCGGCACTGGCGCGTTCGATTCCCTGGCTCGCCCCGCCGACGCCGCGGTAGATATTGCCGCCGCCGATGACCAAGCCGATCTCGATTCCCTGGGCGTGGACCGCCCGGATCTCCCCGGCGATCCGGGCCACCATGTCCGACTCAAGCCCGTATTCCTGGCGGCCCATGAGGGCTTCGCCGGATAATTTCAGAAGAATCCGGCGGTAAGGGGCATCGTCGGACATGGCTGGTCTCATCCCCAATCTTGGCCCAAGCGGTTAACCGCCGAGTCGTTCGGCGACTTCTCGGGCGAAGTCCTTCTCTTCCCGTTCTATCCCCTCGCCCAGCGCAAAACGAACGAATTCGGCGATGGCCACGGGGGCGCCGAATTGCTCGGCGGCGGCCTCGATCACCTTCGCTACCTTGGTCTCGCCGTCGATGACGAATACCTGCTCTGAGAGGACGACCTCGGCGTAGAATTTGCGGAGCCGGCCCTCCACCATCTTGGCGATGATGTCGTCGGGACGGCCCGATTCCCGGGCCTGTTCCGTCAGCACCGCGCGTTCCCGATCCACCACTTGCCCATCGAGGTCGTCGATGGCAACCGCGCGTGGGCTGGTCGCCGCCACCTGCATCGCAAGCTGCTTGCCGAGCGCCATGAGTCGTTCCTTGTCGCCGGTCGATTCCAGGGCCACCAGGACGCCGATCCTCCCCAATCCCGGTTGCACCGCCGAATGGACGTAGCAGGCCACCACGCCGTCGCCGACACGCAAGCCCTGGGCGCGCCGCAGGGTCATGTTTTCACCGATGGTCGCCACCATGTCGGTCAATTTCTCGGAAACCGGCTTGCCGGCGCCGGGGAATTCGGCCGCGGCCAACCGCTCGAGGTCTGCGTCCACGCTCAGCGCGGTTTCGGCGACGGTGGCGACGAATCCCTGGAAATCCTCGTTGCGGGCGACGAAATCGGTCTCGGAATTGACCTCCACCACGACGCCCTGGCCGTCGGCGAGGGCACAGGCGACGAGCCCCTCGGCGGCCACCCGTCCGGCCTTCTTCGATGCCGCCGCAAGCCCCTTGGTGCGGAGCCAATCCACCGCCGCCTCGATGCCGCCGCCCGATTCGGTCAGCGCCTTCTTGCAATCCATCATGCCGGCGCCGCAGATGTCGCGAAGCTCCTTCACCAGCGCCGCCGTAATTTCGGTCATGTCTTGCGTCCTTACCTTAGGAAACATCCCTATAGGATTGAATTCAGGCTATTTTATGAATCCTTTTTATCCGCATCCTCGGATGCCGGCTGGCCGGCCCCGGCCCCTTCGGGGGCCGCCTCATGCCCCGCTGTGGCGCCATCCTCCGGGGGGGTGGGCACCGCCTTGGCGCCCTCTTCCGCACCCTCTTTGGCGCCATCCTCCGGGGGGGTGGGCACCGCCTTGGCGCCCTCTTCCGCGCCCTCTTTGGTGCCTTCCTCCGGAGGAGCCGCCGCCTTGGCGCCTTCTTCATCCGCGCCCTCTTTGGTGCCGGTGACGGTTGTGGCGGCGGCGGGCGGGTCGGCCTCGGCTAGGGGGGCGGCCTCGACCGCTTCAAGGTCTTCCGCCGGCGCCTCCTCGGCGGCGCCGACATCGACGCCGCGCGCTGTCAATTCCTCCCGAATGCCGTCGAGAACCGCATCGGCCATGAGTTCGCAATAAAGGTCGATGGACCGGATGGCGTCGTCGTTTCCGGGAATCGGGTAAGTGATATTTTTGGGATCCGAATTGGTGTCGACGATGGCGGCGATGGGGATGCCCAGTTTCACCGCCTCGGCAATGGCGATGTCTTCCTTGTTGGTGTCCACCACGAACAGGATATTGGGCAAGGCCGCCATTTCCTTGATGCCGCCAAGCGCCCGGTCGAGCTTGTTCTTCTCCCGGGTGAGCTGCAGCAATTCCTTCTTGGTGAGGCCGGTGGATTCATCGCCCGCCAGCTGCTCTTCCAGCACCTTCAACCTTTTGACCGACGCGGTTATGGTATTCCAGTTGGTCATCATGCCGCCGAGCCAGCGGTGATTGACGTAGTATTGGCCGCAGCGCTTGGCCGATTCGGCGATCTTGGCCGTCGCCTGGTGTTTGGTGCCCACGAACAACACGCGTCCTCCGCTGGCGACGATGTCGCGCACCGCTTGCAGCGCCGCGTAAAGCATCGGCACGGTCTGCTGCAGATCGATGATGTGAACGCCGTTCCGATCACCGAAAATATAGGGCCCCATCTTGGGGTTCCAGCGGCCCTTACGGTGACCGAAATGAACGCCGGCTTCCAGCAGCTGACGCATGGTGAAGGTGGGAATCGCCATTATATTTTTCTCCGGTTATGCCTCCGCGGGAGGTGAGCCCGGGCGAACCGGGCACCGGATAGACAGCCCTTGCCGCCTGTTCCCGCGTGCGAGATAAAATCGGCGCTTGAATACCGTCAAGGGGCCTGAATTGCAAGGATTATCGGGCGCGCCGGGCTACTCCGACGCTATATTTCCCGCACCTCGGCGATGCCCGGCACGGCGCGGAGATCGGCGATCTCGGCCGGAGAGACCGCGTATCGTCCGGGAATCTCGATTTCCACCTCCTGGCCCGGCGCCAGGCCGATGATGAGGTCGACTTCGCCCTTGCCGCCGGTGGCGTGGGCCATGATGTCGCGCAACCGGTCCAAGGCCGCCGCCCCGCTGACCGTCACCTTGAGGCCCGGCGCGGCATGGGCGATCGCCGCGTCCAGGGGCTCGATGGCCTGGGCGGTGAGCCGGATGCTCTCGCCCTCGCGGCGCGCGTCGGCGCTCACCAGGACGTTGATTCCGGCCTCCAGAAGGTCACGGGAAGGTCCAAGAATCTCCGAGAAGACGGTGAGCTCAAACATCCCCGATGGGTCCGACAGTTGGACGAAGGCGAAGCGGTTGCCGCGCGCCGAGGTCCGTTCCTTTTTCGAGATCACCGTCCCCGCGAGCTTGATGCGGACATCCCCACCGGCAGCGACGCGGCTTAAAAGCGCCGCCGCTGGGACCACGTGGAGGCGTTCCAGTCTGGCCCCATAGACGTCGAGGGGATGGGTCGAGAGATAGAAGCCGATGGCCTCGAATTCGTGGCGCAGGCGTTCCATGGCCGGCCACGGCGCGACCTCCGCGTAGCGCGAGGCCGTGGTCTCGCGGTCGCTTTCGCCGTCGAACAGGCTGCCTTGGCCGCTCGCCCGCTCGCTGGCCGCCGCCTGGGCGCGCTGGGTAAGCTCGCCGACGCTGGCCAGCACCTGGGCGCGGTTGGGGTTGAGCCCATCGAAGGTGCCGGCCGAGACCAGGCTCTCTACCTGCCGCTTGGTGACGACCTTTTGATCGCAGCGGTCGGCGAACTCGAACAGGGATGCAAAGAGCCCCCCCTTATCCCGCTCCGCCACCAGCATCTCCATGGCCGCGGCGCCCACCCCCTTGATCGCGCCCAGCGCATAACGGATGGCCCGCGCGCCATCCACGGCTTCCACCGCAAAACGCACGGCCGACGCATTGACGTCGGGCGGCAGCAGGACGATGGAAAGGCGGTCGAGTTCCTGGCGGAAAATATTGAGCTTGTCGGTGTTCCCCATGTCCGCCGTCATCGAGGCGGCCATGAATTCCACCGGATAATTGGCCTTGAACCAGGCCGTCTGATAGGCGATCAGGGCATAGGCCGCGGCATGGGCCTTGTTGAAGCCGTAGCCCGCGAATTTGCTGACCAGCTCGAAAATTTTTCGCGCCGTGTGCCCCTCGACGCCGCGGGCCATGGCCCCGTCGATAAAAGTGCGGCGCTGGCGGTCCATCTCCGACTTGATTTTCTTGCCCATGGCATGACGCAGGATGTCGGCGCCGCCCATGGAATAACCGGAAAGTTCCTGGGCGATCTGCATCACCTGGTCCTGATAAGTCATCACCCCGAAGGTCTCCTTGAGGATGCCTTCCAGTGACGGATGCAGGTAATCCGGTTTTTCCCGGCCGTGCTTGCAGGCGATATAGCGGGGAATATTGTCCATGGGGCCGGGGCGGTAGAGCGCCACCAGGGCGATAATGTCCTTGAAGTTATCGGGGCGCATGTTGCGCAGCACATCGCGCATGCCCGAGCTTTCCAACTGGAAGACACCGGTGGTCTCGCCACTGGCCATCATCTCGTAGGTGGCGGAATCGTCCAGCGGCAGGCTCTCAAGCGCGATGGCGGGCTCACCCTCCTCGGCGCGCCGCTTGTTGACCAGCGCCAGCGCCTCGGCCAGCACCGTCAGCGTCTTGAGGCCGAGGAAATCGAATTTCACCAAGCCCGCCGCCTCGACGTATTTCATGGAGAACTGGGTGACCAGCATGTCCGAACGGGGATCGCGGTAGAGCGGCACCAGTTCCCATAAGGCGCGATCGGCGATCACGACGCCGGCGGCATGGGTCGAGGCGTGGCGGTAGAGTCCCTCGAGCTTGAGCGCGATATCCATTAGCTTGGCGACGGTTTCATCCTCGTCGCGCATGGTTTGCAGCAGCGGCTCTCCGGCGATGGCCTTGGCCAGGGTCACCGGTTTGGCCGGGTTGTTGGGCACCAGTTTGCAGATGCGGTCGACCTGGCCGTAGGGCATGGCGAGCACCCGGCCCACGTCGCGCAGCACGGCCCGGGCCTGGAGCTTGCCGAAGGTGATGATCTGGGCGACCCGGTCGGCGCCGTATTTCCGCTGGACGTAAGCGATCACCTCGTCGCGCCGGTCCTGGCAGAAATCGATGTCGAAATCGGGCATCGATATGCGTTCGGGATTGAGGAACCGTTCGAACAGAAGACCGAAGCGCAAGGGATCCAAATCGGTGATGGTCAGCGCCCAGGCCACCACCGAACCCGCCCCCGAACCGCGCCCCGGCCCCACCGGGATGCCCGCCTCCTTGGCCCAGCGGATGAAGTCGGCGACGATCAGGAAATAACCGGGAAAGCCCATCTTCTCGATCACCCCCAACTCGAAGCTGAGCCGCTCATTATAGGGCCCGGCGGCGGCTTTGCGGGCCGCTTCATCCATGCCGTCTGCAAACACCACGCTTATCAGCCGCGCCTCCAACCCCGCCCTGGCCTGGGCGCCAAGCTCTTCCGCCTCGCTCTTCCCGGCCCCGGCGAAGGGCGGCAGGATGGGCACGCGCTCCGGGGACGCATAGGCGCAGCGCCGGGCGATGACCAGGGTATTGGCGATGGCCTCGGGCAGATCGGCGAACAAGGCCTTCATCTCGGCAGGTGTTCGAAAACGGTAGTTGGGCGTCAAGCGGCGGCGCTCGGGATCGGCGACGTGGGCGCCTTCGGCGATGGCCAACAGGGCGTCATGGGCCTCGAACATGCTCTCATCGGCGAAAAAGGCTTCATTGGTGGCGACCAACGGCAGGTCATGGGCGTAAGCCAAGTCGATCACCGCCTCTTCGATGCGCTCTTCGTCGGCGACCCCGTGGCGGCTCACCTCCACATAGAGCCGGTCTCCGAACAGGCCCATGAGGCGGGCCAGGGCCGTCTCCGCCGCCTCGGCCCGGTTCTCCAGAAGATGCCGCCCGACAATGCCCTCGGGGCCCGCGGTCAGGGCGATCAGGCCCGCGTTCAAACCGTCCAACGCCGCCAGGGGAACCTGGGGCGTCTCTCCCGCCGCGGTCTCTAAATGGGCCTTGCTCACCAGCTCAAGGAGATGGCGGTAGCCCACCTCGTCCTTGACCAACAGCACCAGCTTGTCGGGTTCGGGCCGGCGGGGACCGGCGCCATGGCGCTCGGCCGGCCCGGAATCGGCGCCCTCCCTGGCGATGGCGAGTTCGCAACCGATGATGGGCTGCACGCCCGCCTCGATCATGGTGGAGGAGAACTCGAGGGCGCCGAACAGGTTGCGGGTATCGGTCACGGCGACCGCCGGCATCCGGTGGCCGCGGCAAAGCTTCGCCAACTCGGGAATCTTGATCGCGCCTTCCAGCAGCGAATAGGCCGAATGGACCCGGAGATGGACAAAATCGGCGTGGGCCATGGGGCCTCCTCGTGCGGGTCGGAACGGTCCGTAATTGATCCCCGGCGAGGGATATTGATTCCACAGTCCTGCCCGGGGGGCAACAGCATCTTGGGGAAATTTTCCACACTTCCCCATTATCTTGTGGATAAAAGGGTGTTAGGCCGGAATCAGCCTACCGTCGGCCAGGCTCACGGTACGGTCCATGGCGGCGGCGAGATCGGGGTTATGGGTGGCGATCAGGGCGGCGCGGCCGGTAGTCTTCATGACCTCGATGAAGACCTTGAACACCTGATCCGCGGTGGCGGGATCGAGATTCCCGGTGGGCTCGTCGGCCAGCAGAAGATCGGGTTCGTTAGCCAACGCCCGGGCCACGGCGACGCGCTGCTGCTCGCCGCCGGAAAGCTCTCCGGGCCTGTGTTCCAGTCTTTCGCCAAGCCCCACCAGGCTAAGAAGTTCCCGCGCGCGCGCCCGCGCGTCGGCCTTGCGCCGTCCCGCGATCAGGGCCGGCAACATGACGTTTTCCTCCGCCGAAAACTCCGGAAGAAGATGATGGAACTGATAGACGAAGCCCAGATGATCGCGCCGGAGGCGGGTGCGCTCGCCGTCGCCGAGGTCGCTGACAGGGTGCCCCGCGAGGGTGAGAGTCCCCGAATCCGCCTGTTCCATCAGCCCGGCGATATGAAGAAGGGTCGATTTGCCGGAACCCGACGGACCGGTCAGCGCGACGATCTCGCCGGACCTAATTTCGAGATCGACGCCCTTCAGCACATCGAGCCGGGCGGACCCTTGGCGATAGCCGTGGGCGATCCCCGCCAGCCTGAGGGCGGGCGCCAACCCATCGCCGGGCCTGGCGGCCGCCTCACTCATAGCGCAGCGCCTCCACCGGATCGAGCCTGGCCGCGCGCAAGGACGGGTACAGGGTCGCCAGGAACGAGAGCACCAGCGAAATGATCACCACCACCGCCACCTCGCCGGGGTCGATAACGGCCGGAAGTTGGGACAGGAAATAGATCTCCGCGGAAAATAGCTCGGTCCCGGTCAGGCTCTCGATCCAGCCGCGAATGGTTTCGATATTGGCCGCGAAGGCGATCCCGAGGATCGACCCGATCACGGTGCCGACGATGCCCACCGAAGCGCCGGCCATGAGGAAGATCCGCATCACCGCGCCCTTGGTGGCGCCCATGGAGCGCAGGATGGCGATGTCGCGGCCCTTTTCCTTGACCATCATGATCAGCCCGGAAATGACGTTCAGCGCGGCGACCAGAATGATCAAGGTGAGGATCACGAACATGACGTTCCGTTCCACCTTGATCGCCGTGAAGAAGCTGGAATTGAGCTCCTGCCAGTCACGGAGGCGCACCGAGGCGCCCAACGCCTCCCATATCGCCGCCTTGCCGGCGGCCACGGCGTCGGCATCCTCTATGGTCACGTCGATGACGCTGGCCCGCCCTTTCTGCCTGAAGAAAATTTCCGCGGCCGCGAAAGGCATGTAGATGAAATTAGCGTCGTATTCGTACATGCCCACCTCGAACAACCCCACCACACGGTAAGCCTTGGAACGCGGCATGGTGCCGAAGGCGGTGACATTGCCCGACGGCGCCACCAGGGTCAGCCGGTCGCCCACTTTCAGTCCATAACGCCGGGCGAAACGGGTGCCGATGAGCACCGTGGAACGGCCCTTGAAATCAGCTAAGTCCCCGCTCTTGATATTGCCGGAAATGGTGCGCCGCCTGGCCAAGTCCTCGGGCCCTATGCCCTGGACCATCACACCGGCGGCCTCCTTGCCGATGGTCGCCATGGCCTGACCGGTGATCATGGGCATCGCCTCCTTGACCCCGTCCACTTTCTTGAGCCGGGCGGCGATGTTTTGGTAATCATCGAGCGGTCGCGGCGTGCCGTAGACCTTGATGTGGCCGCCCACGCCGAGGATGCGGGTGAGCAGCTCCTGGCGAAAGCCGTTCATCACCGCCATGACGATGATCAGGGTGGCCACGCCCAGGGATATGCCGGCCAGGGAAAACCCGGTGATCACGGAAATGAAGCCTTCCCGCTTGCGCCCCCGCAGGTAACGAAAGGCGACCATTCGCTCGAAGGTGTTAAAAGCCATGGCGCCGCCTCAGCCCGCCACCGCGCCGGTCAGCCGGGCCAAGGCCTGGTCCAGGGTCACGTCGTCATCCACGCTGCCATCCCGGCGCTTGAGCTCGACCTTCCCCTCCTTGAGGCCGCGCGGGCCGATCACCAGGCGCCAGGGAAGACCCACCAGGTCGGCATCGGCGAACTTGACGCCGGGCCGCCCGTCGCGGTCGTCGTAGAGCACATCGACGCCGGCCGCCAGCAGCTTGGCGTAAAACTCCTCGCAAGCCACGTCGCAATCGGCGTCGCCGGCGCCGAGGTTGATCAGCGCCAGGTCGAAGGGCGCCACAGAATCGGGCCAGATGATGCCACCGGAGTCATGGCTCGCCTCGATGATCGCCCCCACCAGGCGCGAGACGCCGATGCCGTAGGACCCCATCTCGACGGTGATCTCCTCGCCCTCGGGCCCGGTCACCTTGGCGCCCAAGGGTTCGGAATACTTGGTGCCGAAATAGAACAGCTGGCCGACCTCGATGCCGCGCCCCCGGCGTCGGCGGGATTTCGGCACCTGGGCCTCGAAGGCCGCCGGGTCGTGGCGGTCCTCGGTGCGGGCGTAGAATTGCATGCAGCCCTGTACTACCGCGTCCAGCTTCTCGTGATCGTCGTAATCGATCACCTCTAAATCCATGGGTTTGAAATCGGCATCCCAGAACACCGCGCTTTCGCCGGTCTCGGCGAGAACGATGAACTCGTGGGAAAGATCGCCGCCGATGGGGCCGGTGTCGGCTTCCATGGGGATGGCGTCGAGCCCCATGCGCTTAAAGGTCTTGAGGTAGGCGACGAACATCTTGTTGTAGGAATGGCGCGCGGCCTCCTTGTCGAGATCGAAGGAATAACAATCCTTCATGAGGAATTCGCGCCCCCGCATGACGCCGAAGCGCGGCCTGACCTCGTCACGGAACTTCCACTGGATGTGGTAGAGAGCCTTGGGCAGATCGCGGTAGCTACGCAATGTGGAAGCGATTATATCGGTGAGCATTTCCTCGTTGGTGGGGCCGTAAACCAGTCCACGATCGTGGCGGTCGGTGATGCGCAGCATTTCCGGGCCGTAATCGTCGTAGCGGCCCGAGCGCTGCCATAATTCCGCCGGCTGCAAGGTCGGCATCAGCATTTCCTGGCACCCCGCCCGGTCCTGCTCCTGGCGGACGATCTCCTCCACCTTGCGCAAGACCCTGAGCCCCAAGGGCAGCCAGGAATAGATGCCGGCCGCCATTTGGCGCACCATGCCGGCGCGCAGCATCAGGCGGTGGGAGACGATCTCCGCTTCCTTGGGGGTTTCCTTGAGGGTGGGAAGGTAAAAACTGCTGAGGCGCATTCGTCCCGCCGTCCTTGGCTGCCGGTTCCGCATCCCGGTGGGCGCGGCCGACCGACTTTAGGCAATGCCCCTGGAAACTGCAATGCGCGAAGGAGCTCCCGGCTTATCAGAGCGACCCAGAGGGCCCCAGCTTCTGGCACGCCCGCGCCATGGCGTGGTGCTCATCGGAGGTCAGCGGTTGGCCGTTGAACCAGGCGCGGCCGTCCTCGACGCGGATCGCCACCGTTCCGACCTTTGCGTCGTCCAGTTTCCAGAGATTTGAATTGGCGGGTAATCCATCCAGATAAACCGGGATCTCGATGGTGTCGGGAAACTTCATCTTGGGCCGGCCGCCGAGGTCCGCGGGCGCGACCGGCCGGCCCCGCACATCGACACCGGGTGCGTATTCCACGCCCAAAGCCGGGACATGGGCGACCAGACGGCTGCAATCGGCGCCGGTGATGGTGATGGTGACGGTTCGCGCGGCGGCCGGGTTCGCCACCCAGCACAACAGCGCGAGGGCCGCCGCCGCCTTGATCAAAGGGGCACGGCATAGAGGCCTGGGGGCATTCAACGCGTTCATGGCCCCATGATCCCCGGCACCTGGTTAACAAACCGGCAACGGCCAAGTAAAAACGACGGGAGAGGTGCGTCTGGATGGCGGAAAATACGGGCCGAATGGGATTCTGGACACCACCAACCGACAAAAATCGGTCGATCCGGAAGGCTGTGAAGGAAAACCATTCCAGTGGCGGCGCAATTTGGCTAACATCACCATGGAAACCGAGTTACTTGGGACCTATCGGATTCGTTGTCGTTGCGATTGGGCCAGGCAGGTTCGCCTGAGGTTTCTGTGCCTGAAATGGGGGAAGAATCTGTGGCAGACCTATCAAATTTTTTCCCTTTGACGGCCTATAAATCCAAGCTTGGCTTGGCAGAGTCATATCGTGTAGAGCTCCTAAAAGAGATAACAAAAGATTATAAAAAGGAGAATATTGATCATAAAAAAAATGAAACCGCGTGGACAGGAGATGTAAGCGGTTTCGAGTTCCTACATGTTAGAAAATCATTCGAAAATCTATTTAAGGAGATTTCGAATCAAGTCGAAACATATCGTGAGACGCTAAAAGTTGCCGATAATGTTTTCGACTTTTATTATACTCGATCATGGGCAACAGTGACTACTAATCAACAAGATATTCAATTTCATAAGCATTTGCAGTCTCACATCACAGCGGTTTACTATCTCAAGGTGCCAAAAGATTCGGGAGATATCATACTGGAGCCATTTTTGGGATATAACCAAAATGAATTTATTCCAGGACTTCTTCAAAAGAAAAGTTTCACCGACGGTACTTTGGAGCCATCATTGTACCTATCACCAGGCGCAGGTATAAATGTTGAGACTGATGAGATTTTAATATTTCCCTCAAAAACGAGTCATGGCACCGTAAAAAGCAAGGCCCAAGAAAGTCGCATTTCGATATCTGCGGATATTGTTGCAGTGTTAAAGGATTCCAATTCTAAGGAATATTTTCTTCCGCCGCTTGATATGTGGCGAAAATTCTAAGCCTCCGGCCGGCGCCGGAAAGTGCTCTCATCACCAGCCGCCGGCTGGCGATGCCCGCATCCAGGCGGGGCTGAGTGCGGCGATTTCCCGGCCCACCGGACAATCGGCATCATGGGCGCCGGGCAGGGTGCATTGTGGCAAGCCGGATCGGAGCTGCCGGATAGAAGTTGATGCGATCCTCGCACGAGACCTGGACCCCTTGGCAAAACCCGCCCAACACCACGCCCATGAAAAATCGCGACGACGAAATGAAACCGATGCAAAAATCCGCCTTGACAGAAAGACCCTCATGTAAGCGGACATGAGGCAAGTGGCCTACGGTCGGACCAAGCCTTCCCTGGAACACTTTTGGACTAACATAGAAACTGGACCAATCAATGGGGGCAGGCCACAGCGCCCATTTGCCCATACGCTAACGGTAAAGCTGAACGATGTCGTGAAGGATTTCATCGTCTATCCCGGGCTGCAACACGCCGACCATTTCGGCATAAAGGGTCTGTTCACTTCCATCCTCGGCGGGATGGGACAGGAACATCATGGCGAAGGCCACCACCGGCACGTCATCGGTATTGCCGTTTAAGGGACCATCGGCTATGCAGTTGAGGATCGCCACGGGCATATCTCGCCGGGTGGAGTCGGGAGCGTCGGCGCCACCGTAATTCATCGGGTTCCCGTTTTCGCCGTCCGTGCTGCTGGCGACAAGGGCATCGTCGGCATCGATGTCGCCATCGCCGTCGGTATCGCCAATCGGGATCGCGCCTGAAATTTCCCAATCGTACACTTCCTTGCGGCCCACGATCCCATCCCCGTCGGGGTCAATGTCGCCACCACTGTAGAGAGCGGCGAAATCGACTCCCGGGTGGTTGGTGGTCCAGTAATCGGACCAAAAGATCATCTGGTCCGCAAGGTTGGCGTCCGCGGGCGGCATGAAACGCTCGTGAAACGACGGGCCAAGGGTATCGCAAGTACCCGCCGCTAAACAATCATGGAACGGCATCGCCCTGCCATTGGGCGGGGCTCCCGTATAATCTTCGA
>Ga0209980_10000136_pt1 | contig 36012 bp, 31 predicted proteins | sample CR02metaG_FD_183611 | JGI IMG/M metagenome (GOLD analysis project Ga0209980, IMG submission 183611) | Deep subsurface microbial communities from Mariana Trench to uncover new lineages of life (NeLLi) - CR02 metaG (SPAdes) (version 2) | ecosystem: Environmental > Aquatic > Marine > Ocean trench...
CTTGTTCAGCAGTGCCTGCTTGTTCTGCTTTTCCTTGTTCAGCAGTGCCTGCTTGTTCTGCTTGATCAGGTGAAGGTGTTACCTTCTTGTAAAGTTCTGTAGTAATTTCATTAACGATTGTTTTTAGTGAATCGAATTTTGGTTTTAATTGTTCTACATCCTTATCTAAAACTTCTTTTAGCTCTTTTATTGCATCAGTTATTTTGATTCCTTGTTCCTGAGAAATTTTATCTTTAAGATCATGATTAACTAATTTTTCTGTAGTGTAAATGTAGTTTTCAGCTTCATTGTTTAGTTCTATTTTTTCTTTTTTCTTTTTGTCTTCGTCTGAAAATTTTTCTGCATCTTGTTTAAGTTTTTCAATATCTTCATCTGATAATTTGGTACGAGATTCAATGGTTATTTTAGCTTCTTTTTGCGTGCCCAAATCTTTGGCTGTTACATCTATGATTCCATTCGCATCAATATCAAATTTTACGTCAATTTGAGGCACACCTCGTGGTGCAGGTAGTAAATCAGTAAGATTAAAACTTCCTAGTGATACATTATCTGCCGCCATGGGTCTCTCGCCTTGAACAACATGAATTGTAACTGATGTTTGATTATCAGCAGCTGTTGTGAAAACTTTGTTTTTTGAGGTTGGAATTGTTGTGTTTCGTTCAATTAATGGTTCACGTATTCCTCCTATCGTTTCAATTCCAAGTGTTAATGGTGTAACATCTAGTAAAACAATATCACTGGTTACATCTCCACTAATAATTCCTGCTTGAATGGCAGCGCCAGAAGCTACTGCCTCCATAGGATCAACTCCTGATTCAGGTTCTTTCCCTACTACACTACCAACAAATTTTCTTACAATAGGCATTCTAGTTGGGCCACCTACCATTACAATTTTGGATATATCAGACGGAGATAGTTTAGCATCTTCAAATGCCTTTTCAATTGAAGATTTACATCTTTCAACTATAGGTTTAACCAATTCTTCCAGCTTTGCTCTTGTAAATCGTAATTCAAGATTTTGTGCACCAGTAGATTGATTATGTGAAATGAACGGTAGATTGATATCAGTTTCCATTACAGCGGATAGTTCAATCTTTGCTTTTTCAGCAGCTTCTTGAATTCTAGTCATTGCGGTTTTATCCTGTGAAAGATCAATTCCTTCTTTTTTCTTAAATTCGTCAAGAACATAATTGACTATTTCTGTGTCCATATCGGTTCCTCCAAGTTGGGTATCTCCTGAAGTACTCATAACTTCAAAAACGCCTCCACCCATTTCCATCAAGGTTACATCAAGTGTTCCTCCTCCAAAATCAAATACCATAATTTTCATATCTTCTTTTGATTTATCTAAACCAAATGCCAACGAAGCTGCTGTTGGTTCATTGATGATTCGTACAACATCGAGTCCTGCAATTATTCCAGCATCCTTAGTTGCCTGACGTTGGTTATTATCAAAATAGGCAGGAACTGTGATTACGGCCTTTTCAATTTTCTCTCCTATAAAAGCCTCCGAGTCTTTTTTTATTTTTTGTAAAATAAATGCTGAAATTTGTTGAGGTTTGTATTCTTTATCGTTAACTTTGAAAACGTAGTCAGTGCCTATTTTTCTTTTTGCATTGACTATTGTATTTTCAGGGTTGGTAACAGCTTGCCTCCTTGCGGGTTCTCCAACAATTAGTTCACCATCTTTGAATGCAACAACTGAAGGAAATGCTTTCCCTCCAATCGTTACACCTTCTGCGGAAGAAATCATAGTTGGTTTTCCACCGATCATAATGGCAGCTGCGGAGTTGCTTGTTCCAAGATCTATTCCGATAATTTTAGCTATATTATTCACCTACTTGTTCAGATTTTTGTTTATTTGATATTTCCACTAACGTTGGTCTAATAACTCTGTTTTGAGAAATATATCCTTTCCTGATTTCTTTTGTAATTGTATTTTCATCAAGTGTAGGATCATCAATGACTGAAATAGCCTCATGAAATTTAGGATCAAAGATTTCTCCTAAGGCATCTATAGGAGAAACATCGTTTTTTGAAAAAAGAGAATTCATATTTTTTAAAATTGAGTCAAGACCCTCTGTATTAATATTTTTTTTCGAAAAGACTTCTTTTGCACGAACAAAATCATCATAGATTTGAAGAAATTCAATCATTAATTGATCGATTTTAGTGTTGACTCGATTTTGTATTTCTGAATTTGTTTTTTTTTCTAGGTTTTGAAAATCAGCTAATGTGTGTTTAAGTTTTAATTCGTATTCTTTGGATTTTTCTTTTTCTTGTGACAAGAGTTCTTTTAATTCTACCGAGGGTGATTCTGATTCTTCCTCTAGAGAAAGATTATTTGATTCACATTCTGATTCTACTGGGATTGGTACTTCCTTTGATTCTTCTTCGGACAATTCAAAATTGTTTTTTCTTTAGCTAATTTTATGTTTATTGTATTAAATCACATAGAGGATTGGCTTTAATTAGTAATAAGTCTAAATCTTTTTTATTCTTCACAACACTTTCATAGTCAGATTTTGAACAGGCAACAACTAGTGTTGTCTTATCACTATGAAATAAATCAAAATTGGGGGTATTAATTGACTCCACATCACCAATATAATCTCGTAATCGTGAAATCAAAGTTTGTAACAATTCTATCTTATCACCTCTCATTTCGTGTTGATCTAAGTTCCATGACAATACAATTTTTGTTCTACTTGCCTTAAGATCATTTTTCTTTAATGTAGTACGAATTTCATCGATTAACCTTTTTATGTAACCATCTATTCCTTTGATGCTTCCATTAATCAAATACATGAGTGTGTTTGCCCCTTCAAAAGATGAACCTAGTACTTTAAGATCGTACAAACCATTAATCATATCATCCAAGAAAAGATTATTGAGCTCATTTGAAGAAAGATCTGACTTGTTAACATCGTCTTGAGCAAATTTGCATACCTCCAAAATACTACAAAGAGTTGAAAATCTAGAAAGAGTTTCTATTGCATGAAAATGTTCAGAGGATGAAAGTGATACAAATTTTTTTTCTTTTTTTCCACTTTTCAACAATTCTGCTAGAACTTCATCGTGAATACTATCAAAAGAACCAATAACATTTGGAGTATTAGTTAAATCTCTTATTGGAAAATAGTAATATGAAATTGATTTACCTACTTGAAAACCTGTGACATGTTCAAGTAAGGATATTTTTTCGTCATTTCCGCCAAATCCAGTTGGAAGATTGTAGATTATGGAGCTCTTCTTCTTTAGGGGAGAGACCGCATCTTTAAATTTCGAATTAATTTCTGTCTTTATATCTTGACCAGTTTTTCTAATTGTAGGGGCAAAAAAAAGATATTTTGTTTTTGAAATAGCTGCATCAATTGATTCCATTGACACTAATGCATCTTCTTTTAAGGATGATATAGTTGGGTAGATTTTCGCAATTTCAGATTTTAATGTAATTGCAGATGCTGTTGATTCATCAATAATAGACACCTCAGCTCCATTAATGGCCATTTGACAGGCTAAAGCATAACCTTCCGTACTAAGTCCATAAATAACAACTTTTGTCCCCCTCATTTCTATTGAGATGAAGTATTAAGACCAAGAAAAACTTATTGAACTTACAAATCAATCAAAAACACTTGAAAATTTGGTTTGATGTTCTAACCCCAAAGCAGATCTTGTTTTTTGAACCTATGATAAATAAGCTTGGTAAAAAACATCGAGTGGTTTGTACGTCAAGGCGATATAGGGAAGTAAGTCAGCTTGCAAAAATACGGAAAATGAGTCTAACCTTTGTTGGTAGCCATGGGGGCAAAGAAAAATTCCATAAATTAAAAGCTAGTCTAAGCAGAATGAATGAATTAACAAAAATTATCATAAAATTTTCGCCAGACATTACAGTGAGTTTTTGCTCACCAGAGGCAGCTAGAATTTCGTATGGATTGGGAATAAAACATATTGCTTTTAGTGATTCTCCCCATGCCGAGGCCGTTATGAGGCTTACTGTTCCATTAGTAAATAGACTTTTGATCCCATGGATTATTCCAAAAAAAGAATTTACAAAGTTTGGAATACCAAAGAGTAAGATCAAACAATACAAGGCAATCGATGCATCAATCATAGTAAAAGGAAAAGCTCGGAATTCTACTCTTTCTAGGTTAAAGAATTCTAAAAAAAGAATATTGTTGATTAGAACCTATGAATCACAAGCATCATATGCTCAAGACAAAGAATTCCAAATTATTCCAATAATCCAAAAAATCACTTATGCATTTTCTGATTATAATGTAGTCCTTTTGGGAAGATACTCGAAACAAATTAAAAAATTAAAAAATCAGTTTGGGAAAAAAATTACAATTTTAAATAATGTTGTAGATAGCAATCAAGTACTTTCACGAACGGATGTTTTCATTGGTTCGGGTGGTACTATGACTGCTGAGGCTGCATTAAAAGGAATACCTACTATTTCTTATAATGCCGTTCCAAATCTTGTTGAAAATTACTTAGTGAAAAAAGGGTTAATTAATAGAGAAGAAAGTCCCAATAAGATTATACAATTAATAGGTAAACTTCTGAAGTCAAATAAAACTAAGTTTAAAAAGAAAGCAAAAGTTGAACTCAGTAAAATGGAAGATCCATACATCAAACTTCTTGAAACGATTCAATCAATTACAGAATAACATTTTAAGGGAAAAAAATTAGATTCGTCGTCCGGCAGCCCGGTAGAGGATTATTCCGCCGAATGTAGAGGTCAAGCATAGGGGCCTTTGAAGCCCTTGACCCCAGTTCGAATCTGGGCCGGGCTATAATATATGAACATAAAAATAAACATGATAAAGATAGAAAATCTATGAAAGAAATAACTAATTTAGTGGCTTTAGATACAATGATAGATTATCGTGAAAATATAAGCCGAGAAATCATTATACTTGATGGTGATATTAATTGAAAGATATCATTGTGGGAATGGGTGAAGTTGGTTCCACCATATTCCAGCTTCTTGAAAAACGAGGATTTCAAGTTCATGGTGTTGATATTAAGCAGAATAAAAGTAATGAATTACCAACTGATGAAGTTAACTTTCTTCATATCTGTTTTCCATATGATTCAAATTTCATGGAACAAGTACATCATTATACCAAACTATATAATCCAAAAGCGGTAGTTCTCCATAGTACAATTTCACCAGGTACAACACAAGCTGTTCAAAAAAATTACAAAATTCCAGTTATTTGTGCTCCAACACGAGGAGTTCATAAAAGGTTTTTGTTTGATATAGAGAGGTACATAAAATTCTACGGTTATGATAAACAACATGATTTTGATGGTTTAGAAACTGCCATACAACAAAGGTTCCAAAAAATCCATCAGATGACTAGTGCTATCACTTGTGAATTAGCTAAAATTGTAACGGATACGACTTATTATGGATGGATGATTGTTTACGCATATTTATCAAAAATGATTTCTGACAAACATGGAGTTGATTATGATGAAATGTGGCAATTCGCAGAAGAGCCCCATAAATATTTAGGAAACAGGCCCAAATTTTACACCGATCCAAAAGGCATTGGCGGTCATTGTATTATACCAAATTTAGAATTGTTTGGAGACTCTAAATATGAAAAGTTAATTATTGAAACTATAAAGCAAATTAACTCTATATTTATAAAAAAATCCAATGAGGGTAAAAATTAGTAAAAAGGGTTTCAATTAGGTACACAGTATAGAAGTACTGTAGTTCCGATCAAAGATCTTTTTGTTTAGTTAATAAATTTTTATTAAGAGAATCTTACTACGGATACTGACTTGTCTGAATTTGAAACTCTAATTAACAAACTTTTAGAACTAAAACCTGAATTTTCTCGATCAGGTATTGAAGAGATGATTAAACAAAAAAAAGACAAGATTGGTGCTGGATATCTAACTGATCAAGGTGCGCTTTTTTTAATTGCCGCAGAACTTGAAGTAGCATTATCTGAGCCCCTTAAAGTAGAGATGGATATCAAAGATTTGTATGTAGGTGCAAAAGAGGTTTCCTTGGAAACTAGAATTTTAAATTTAGCACCACCAAAGCAGTTCACGAGAAAAGATGGCTCTCCTTTTCTTCTAAGAAATATGACAGTTTATGATATTGATTCTACGGCAAGTGTAAAATTATGGGATGAAAAGGCTAATCTTCCTGGAATCGAAGAGCTAAAACCGGGTGATCTTGTCAAAATTATAAAAGCATATATTAAATCTGATCTCAATGGGAGGCCTACCATTAACATTGGTTCTGGTTCCCATATAGAATCGTCTCATGAAGAAAGTGATATCCCATCAATACACGATATCACAGTAGATGTGAGCTCTGTAAAAGAAGGGCAAACAGATTTGGTAGTTTCAGGTAAGATCGATGGAATGATTAATTCTATGGAATTTACAAATTCTAGAGGACAGCCAGGAAAAGCTCTTAGATTAAGACTGAAGGGTACTGATGGAGATTCATTAAGAGTTGTCTTATGGGGAAAAGATGAAAGTAATATTCCAAAAATAATTCCTGTAGATGTCAAAGTTCGACTTTTAGGTGTTAGAACAAAATCTGGGATTGAAGGACTCGAAATTCATGGTAATGAATCAACAATCATTGAGATTGAAGGCAAGCAAGAAGCGAAACCAACAACATTTCGAATAATTTCCATGGCTAAACTTGATTCTGGAGAAACCATGATACTTGGCGCAAATGATCAGGAACAATTGTTCAATATTTCTGATTCTTCTGAAAAAATGTTACAATTCCAAGAAAATGATGTAATTGAGTGTATGCCCACAAAAGTTTTTGGAAATTCTATCACATTAGATGAAAATTCATTTGTTCGCAAAGTAGATGATAATTCGTCTATTCCAAATAAATCTAATTTGCGAACAAAAATTTCAGATGTAAAAATTGGTGGAAATTATTGTGTTGAAGCAATAATTTTAAAGGTTCCTGAAAGGAGAGAAATTCAAACAAAGAATGGTGAATCTGTTGTATTATCTGAAATGTTCATAGAGGATGACAGTGGGCAAATTTGGATAAAGGGTTGGAGAAAGCAAGCAAGGTTTATTGATAAATGCTCAATTGGAGAGATCATTTCAGTAACAGGTGTAAATGCCAAATCAGGGTTAGAAGGAAGAGTTGAGTTAATTTTAACACCTTTTTCTATTATTACCAAGAAAAATTAGGAATCCCAGAATCCTCTTGTTATAATATATTGTCTTTCTGCTTCGTAGATTTGTTTATAGAGACTATCCTCATCGATCATATTTCTTAGAATTCTGGCTGCAGTATCAGCACCGATACCATATCCTGATAACACAATAAGGGCAGTTTTACCAAAATTTTCTATTAGTGAAGAAACTTTCCAAGCTCTTTCAAATTTGTGTTTTTCCTCGGCAGATATTTTTTTTCCTTTATGTTTTTTCTGTACGATTTTAGAAAGATCATAATCCGAGTAAAAAGTTGCAGTGATTTGCCGTGCTTTACAATAGGGGCAAGAAAGAGAATTAATTATTTCATTTGTTTCAACCACTCTAACCCACTTTCCACACCTAACACATACCAATCTGTGTTTAGTTTTAAAAAGTCTAGATTTTACCAAGTCTAAAATTCCTTTATCAACATTTGATGGTGAAGAATAGTATCTCGTTGTATGATCTAATATAGGTTCAGCCAACTTGGAAGATTTTTCCATTGAAAACCATTTGATATGAATTTCATCATTTTTTATTTTTTCTAGAATTTTTTCTGTCTTACCCAGATCGTATTTATCATGAAATAATTCTCTTAAAGCCTCTTCAACCAATGGGGTTTTTGAATATCTCTCAAAAAGGAATCTTGCAGATTTTCTTTCATATATCGCTTCACGACCAACAACTCCAAATTTTTTAGCGACACACCATGTTCTCCAGTTAACATTATGTGTTCCAGCTAGTGATGCTGAAATGATGGAAGATAAATGATAATCATCCTTTAACACTTTGTTCAATAATTTTTCCGATATTGGAGATCGTGAAGATAAAACTATTCTATATGCATCAGAACGTTCTTCAACAACAAATCCAAGCAAAGAGGATAGCATCGTAGAAAGCAGAGTTGCTAATGTTGTGTTTATTTTTGTACCAAAACAAGCATGTAAAACTATGGTTCCCTGAGGCTTCAAGGCCTCAACTACAATGGTTTTTTCATTTGGTATGGTATCAAAATTTAATGTCGAAATTATATTGTTAGTAATTTTCAAAGAACCCTGTTGTACTTTTGTTCTGTATATGCCGACTTTTTGTGCGGTATTGTAATCTACAGGTATACTTTCCCCTTCCCAGTAGGGAACAGTTATGCCACCAGCTGTTATTGGTTCAACGTTTACCATAAATAATTTTTCATCTATGTTTAATATTCTCCATTGCATTCCTCTTAGCACGAAAACATTTCCAGATTCGCCAAAATCCCCTACAAATCGCTGATCTAAAGTACCAATTATTTTCTTTCCAACTGAATCAAATACTTTAAACTTCAAAATATCAGGAATGGTTGAGAGATTTTCGAAATAGTATCTAAATGCTCTTCCTTTTTTCCAAAACGTCATGTTTTCTTTGTCAAAAAATAACAAATAGTTAGAGTCAAGAAGCTCTAACACGTTAAAAAAATCCTTCAACTTTAGATTTCTGAATGGAAAAGCTTTGATAACTGTCTTAAATGCATTTTCAACCGAGACTTCGCCTAATTGTAAAGTCAAACCAACAATATGATGCGCAAGTACATCTAATGAGCCATCATGAATTTTTTGGTCTTCTATATAACCCTCTTTGATTTGTTCTAATATTGCATAAGCTTCGAATTCATCGTCAGCATTGTTAGTAATTATCAGACCTTGTGCTGAAGAATCTATATTATGCTTGCTTCTTCCAATTCTTTGTACAAGTTTTGAAACTTGATGGGGGGAACCATAATGTATTACCAATTCGACTGAACCTATATCAAGACCTAACTCAAGTGAAGAAGTGCATACTACAATTCCAGATTTTCCTTCTCTTAGAATAGATTCAGTTTCTTCTCTGACTTGCCTTGATAACGAACCGTGATGTAATTCAATGTTGATATCCGATTTTTCTTTTAAGATAGATGCTAAAAATTCTGATTCGCCACGGGTATTTGTAAAAAGTAAAACAGGAGAATTTAGCTTTAGTTTCGTTATATAACAAATGATAGAGTCAGCTACATCAGATATAGTTCCATCTACATACTTTACTTCAACATCATAATTACGAAGGGAATTATCACTAATCACCTTACATTTTCTTTTGGTGCCTACAACAAACTTTGCGGCTTCTTCAACATTTCCAATCGTTGCTGATAACCCTATTCTAGTAATAGGCAATTTTGAAGTTAATTGTAATCTTTCAAGACTAATAGATAGTTGTGAACCTCTTTCACTGGATAATAATTCATGAACTTCATCAATAACAACCCATTCTAGTTCAGATAATGCATCCAACATTTTTTTCTGTGTTAAAAGTATGACCAGTGTTTCAGGCGTAGTAATTAAAATATCTGGAGGAGATTTTGTTATCTGTCTCCTAAGTTTTTGGGATGTATCACCGTGTCGAATCTCTATGGTCAATCCATCATTTTTTGCATAACCTGTAATTCTTCTAAATACATCACGATTTAGTGCTCGTAAGGGTGTAATGTATAATACTTTAATTTTTCCGATTTTTTTTGATTCCTTGAGAAGTGTAAAGATCGGAATAACTGAACATTCAGTTTTCCCAGATCCTGTTGGTGCTATTATCAATGAATCTTTTTTTTGAAGTATTATTGGAATGGCTTTTTTCTGAATTTCTTTTAACTCTTTGAATCCTAAAACGCTAAACTTTGTTGCAAGGATTGGATCAAGTAGTTGATTCTTCTGTTTGTTTTGACCTTGATCTTTCATAAACCATTATGCTAACTAATCCAATTGAAAATAGAATTACTGTAATAATTGGAATTGAATCAAAAACTCCAGCCATAATTTACCTCATTAGTTTCATGGTTAAATAGCTTAAGAAAAATCATGTAATCCGTCTGAAGAAATCTCGTAATAGAATTCAATTTCTTCGAATGGTGAATATACATTTCCAACATATTTTGTGCCTTTTTTTGAAAGTCTAATTTTCATGTGAGTAAACATGCTAATTGATTTTTCCAAATTTTCTATCTCCTTTTGATCTATGTTTCTGATCATATTTGTGATTACCACAGGTATTTTGTTTTGTATTATTATTTGAGATAATGAATGCATATACTTCATAAATAGTTGATTTTTTTCTAAAGATAATTCATCTTTGGAATATTCAAATGAAAACAAGTCACTGATATTATCAATTACTATTAAATCAAAATGTGATTCAATTTTTGACAGAAATTGAATCTGTTCAGAAGTATTAGTGATCCTACTCACCTTTACTTCATCCATTAGGGATAGGTCCATATTTCGGTTTTTCATAACTTGATGCATCCTTTCAGGTTTAAAATTTCCAGTTGTATCTTGAAAGAAGACGTGGCCTCCTTGGAGAAGAGAATTAATAGAAATTTGTATCGCAAGTTGTGTCTTGCCAGTACCACTAGCACCAAAAATGTCGGTGATTATTCCATTTTTAATGCCACCACCAAGAAATTCATCCAATTTTTTAATACCAGTAGGGATCATGTATTCAATTATTTACAAAGCTCTAAAAATTAAAAGGGATTTGTTTCAAAATCTTGAATCAAAGTTTTTATTCAGGGTAGCATCGTAAGCATGACAAGGGAAAATTCTTTGTCACAATCAACTGCTAAAAGACCTCTGGCAATACTTCAGAAAAGTACAAAGAAAAAAGTAACTGTTAGGCTAAAAAATGAAGTAGAATATAAAGGAAAAATGGAGAATGTTGATTCCTATATGAATTTGATAATGACCGATGCTGAAGAATTACGTGAAGACAAAGTAGTAGCCAATTATGGTAGAGTCATTCTCAGAGGAAGTAATGTATTATTTATCAGATTAGAAACTGAACTCTGATTTCTAGGTGTTTATTATGGTAAGAAATTTCCTTTTTACCTCCGAATCTGTTACTGAGGGGCACCCTGACAAAATTTGTGATCAGATTTCAGACGCCATTTTAGATGAATATCTTAAGCAGGATCCAGATTCACGAGTTGCAGTTGAGACAATGGTCACTACAGGGTTTGTAGTGGTAGCTGGTGAGGTTACATCAAATGCTAATTTTAGTAAAGAAGACCAAGAAAAAGTGGTTAGAGAAACAATTAGAGAAATTGGTTATGAAAATCCCGATTTACAGTTTGATGCTAATTCATGTGAAGTTATGCTTAGATTACATTCTCAAAGTCCAGATATTAGTCAAGGGATATCAGCATCGGAGAATAAAGAACAAGGTGCTGGTGATCAAGGGTTGATGTTTGGATATGCAACAAATGAAACTGATGAATTATTGCCTTTGCCAATATTGCTTGCACATAAGCTCACCAAAAAACTTGCAGAGGTACGAAAGACAAAAGAACTACTATGGGTAAGACCTGATGGAAAATCTCAAGTATCTGTTCTTTATGAAGATAATAAACCCAAAAAAATTGAAACTATCGTAATTTCAACTCAACATGAACCAAGAGTTTCAAATCGTGAGATAAAAGATGCAATGATTGAAAAAGTAATCAAACCGGTGTGTGTCAATTTATGGAGTGATGATATTGAAATTCATGTAAATCCAACAGGAAAATTTGAGATTGGCGGTCCTCATGGAGATGCAGGTCTTACTGGAAGAAAAATTATTGTAGATACGTATGGTGGTTTTGGACGTCACGGCGGAGGATCTTTTTCTGGAAAGGATCCATCTAAAGTTGACAGATCGGCTGGTTACATGTGTAGATACATAGCAAAAAACATAGTAGCAGGTGGATTAGCCGAAAGGTGTGAAGTTCAAGTAGCTTATGCAATAAGTGTCGCAGAACCAGTTTCTTTAATGGTTAATACTTTTGGTACAAGCAAAATTCCAGAAGAAGATATTGAAAATATAGTTAGAAAGCACTTTGATATGAGGCCATCTGCCATAATTTCTCAGTTGGATTTGAAAAAACCAATTTACAAAAAAACTGCTGCTTATGGTCACTTTGGCAGAAATGAACCTGAATTCAGATGGGAAAAAACCGACAAGGCCAATATTTTACGACAAGCTGCGGGACTTTAGAATTTCCTTATACGATTTAAATTTCAAACCAGATAATTTTTTCAATTTTCTAAAATTTCCAGTAAAGCTACCGATTAAGATATTCAGGTCATCTACACCAAAGATGCTTTTTGAATTATGAAGAGCATCAAAATAGGCTTTTTCCAATTTTATTTTTTGAATCTTTACATTCTTTGAGTCAATGAAATCATGAATATAGTTTTCAAAGCTTACAAATTGAGGTCCAACTAGATCAACAGTTTTTTTTGAAAATTTTTTTGTTGTTATTGCTTTAAAAAATATTTCTGAAACATCATTTACAAAAATTGGTTGAAGTTTATAATTTCCAGAGCCAGGAATAATTACTATTCCTTTTTTGATTTGTTTTTTAAGACTTTGAGAAAGAAGATCATCTTTACCAATAATGTATGATGGTCTAAAAATTGTGTAATCTAATCTTGAATTGATTATTGTTTGTTCAGCTTTGAACTTTGATATGAAATAACTTGAAGTAGAATTTTTTGATACTCCCAGACCGCTATTGTAAATAATTTTTTTAATTCCTGCCTTTTTGCACAGGTTAACAATTTTTTTAGTGGTTTCTACGTTGGTATACTGGTAACTGTTTTCAGTGGTTTCTCGACCACTGCCAATTAAATGAACTAGTACATTACAGTTTTTTAGTTTGGGTACCAGTTTTTCAGAAAGATCTCTAGAAATAATTTTGGTTTCAGATTTATAACTTCTAAAATTTCTCCTAGCAATACAAATTGTGTTGATTTTCTTTTCATTTAAAATTCTGCGAAAGTTTCTTGCTACAAAACCGTTAGCACCAGTGATCGCAATTTGTAGGGAATTTTTCATGATACTCATTGATACATCAAAATTGTATGTATTATTTTGTTATGAATTACTGCGATTATTTTGAAAAGAATGCTATCTGATGGTTCATATCAAATGCAAAAAAAAGAAAAAGGTTGTGTTGTTTATCTTACCTCTCATTGAGGACTATGGTATAATCATGATAAATTACACCAAATATCATGACATATTACCTAGGTTAATTCTAGAAAAATTTGAAAAAAATCCGACAAGAATTAAAACACAAAATGAGATGATTTCAGTGTGGAAAAGGTTCAACAGAAAAAACTTCGTACAGGTTTTACAACTGGAACATGTGCTGCTGCATCTGCAAAAGCTGCCATATTATCAATAATAAAACAACAAAAAATTCAAACTATTGATGTTTCTTTACCAAAAGGCAATTCAATAGAATTAAAAATTCATAGTTGTAAATTTAATAAAAATTCTTCAAAATGTTCTGTGATAAAGGATGCTGGGGATGATCCAGATGTAACACATGGAGCTGAAATTATTGTGGATTTATCATTGACTGATAAAGCTGATCAGATTGAAATTGATGGTGGAGAAGGTGTAGGAGTTGTAACAAAACCAGGTCTTGGATTAGAGATTAACAAACCTGCAATTAATCCTGTTCCAAAACAAATGATTAACCAAAACCTAAAAGAGGTTGCAAAAGACATACTCATAAAAAATGGAATCAAGGTTATAATTTCAGTTCCAAAAGGAAAAGAACTTGCAATAAAAACTGACAATCCTAGACTAGGAATTGTTGGTGGCATTTCAATTCTTGGAACATCTGGCATTGTAATACCATATTCAACTGCATCATTTGCTGCATCAATCAGACAAAATCTTGATGTTTCATTAGCGTTAGGTGATTATACAGTTGTTTTAACAACGGGTGGAAGAAGCGAGGAATTTTCAAAAACACTTGTGGATTTACCTGAACACTGTTTTGTTACAATGGGAGATTTCTCAGGTTATACAATTCAACAGTGTGCAAAAAAAGGAATTAAAAAAGCGTATGTTGTAGGATTTATTGGAAAGCTTTCAAAAATGGCAATGGGTATCAAGCAGACCCATGTCAAAGGCTCTAAAGTGGATATGAACTTTCTTGCAGATTTGGCAAAAAATTGTGGTGCAAACGAAGGACTAGTTAATCAAATAAAACAGGCCAATACAGCTAGACATGTTAAGGAAATAATTCAGGAGAATGAATTAAATGAATTTTTTACAAAAATTTGTTCTAATGTTTATGACCATATGAGAGATCACTCTGAGAATAAAGTTTCCCTTGAGGTCATTCTATATGATTTTGATGGCATTATTCTGTCTCAATATCCTGAAAAGTAAGGTATTTTATTAAATTAGAAAGGATCGTACCGTGGAAAAAATTTCGGTTCTGGCAATCACAAAAAACGGAATAAAAATTGGAATGTCATTAAAAGAACTGTATCCATCATGGAGGGTTTTTGCACCCGTAAAATTCTCTGATACTAGCTCTGAAATAGAATGGTATTCTGAGTCTACTGCTGGAAAAATTGCAGAGCTTTTCAAAACAAATGACGCGTTAATCTGTTTGTTTTCTCTTGGTGCTGTAATTAGACTGATTTCACCACACATCAAAGACAAAAAGACCGATCCTGCAGTTCTAGTAATCGATGATAAGACGAATTTTGTGATAAGTGTACTATCTGGTCATCTAGGAGGGGCAAACGAATTAGCTGAACGGATTGCAAAAAAACTGGGTGCAACACCTGTAATCACTACTGCAGCTGATGTAAACAAAACCATTCCTGTTGATCTTTTGGGAAAAGAGTTTGGCTGGAAGATTGATGATGATTCGACAGTAACCAAAGTTAGTGCGCTAATGGTTAATGAAGAAAAAATTGGGGTGTATCAAGATTCTGGAAACAAGAATTGGTGGAAAGCTGATTTACCAAAAAATGTTACAATTTATTCTTCGTTTGATGAATTAAAAAATTCTGATTCAAAAGGATTTTTGGTTATATCAGACAAAATTGTTGAATCGGAAATTTTACATGATGCTGTTGTGTATAGACCCCCAAGTCTTGTTGTAGGAGTTGGTCTTCATTGGGATACATCAAAAGAAACAATTAAAGAAGGCTTACAATTATGCCTTGAAAAAAACAAGCTCAGTCCTTTGTCTATTGCAAAGTTTGTTTCATTAAAGAAAACACAGGATATTAAAGGCTTGATAGGAATTGGAAAAGAGATGAACATTCCAGTGAAATATTTTGAAAAAGATGATTTGGTAAATGTTGAGGTGCCAAACCCATCTCAAACTGTCAAAGCCTTTGAGGGAACCCCAAGTGTTTCAGAAGCTTCTGCAATAAAGGCGTCTGGAGGCCAATTAGTTGTACAAAAACAGAAATTTCCTCCAAATTTGACAATTGCAATAGCGAGGATAATAAATTGAAAAGAGGACTACTATTAATAGATAGAGGTAGTAGAGAGGAAGAAGTAAAAAACGAACTTTGTGTTATCTGTAAAAGAGTAAAGGAAAAAGGAAATTATCAGTTTACGGATTTTTGTTTCTTGGAGGTAATTCCACCATACATCGAAGAGGGAATCAAAAAATCCCTTGCAAATGACATTGATTCTCTAACAATTGTTCCCTACTTTCTGTATCCTGGTAAAAAGGCAAAGGCCGCAGTAAATGATGCAATAAAATTTCAAGCATCAACAAATGTAAAATTCATTGTCTCAAAGCCAATGACCATGCACAAAACGATGATTGAATTGGCAGATAACAGAATAACAACTGCATTAGAAAAAAACGGAACAAAAATTTCCAAAAAAGATGTCGATGTTTTAATAGTTGGGCATGGAAGTAAGGATCCTAATGCTCAGCTTTCAATCAAGTATGTAGTTGATGGATTAAAAAAAACATACAGAAACGTGAGTCATTGTTTTTTGGAAATTGAAGAACCAAACATTTCTCAAGGAATTTCAAAGTGTGAAAAAGACAATCCAAAGGTTTTGGTGATTGTGTTCTATTTTCTTCATGAAGGTGCTCATGTAAAGCGAGACATCTATGAAGACCTCAATCCAGCACTTGAAAAATCAAAACTCAACAAAGTGTTGATAACAAAACACATTGGTACTGATGAAAAAATGATTGATTTGATTATCGAGCGAGCAAGAAAGGTTGAAAATGCAAACTAGAAAGGGGCAATCCATTGAAGATGCAAGTATGCAAGTTATTGAAAATGAGATTGGTTCACATCCTTATAATGAAAAAGAATGGGCAATAGTTAAGAGAGTAATTCATTCAACAGCTGATTTTGATTTTGCAGGAGAAAACGCAGTAATTTTCCACATAGAAGCAATTGAGAGAGGACTAAACGCACTCAAAGATGGCGGCAGCATTGTGGTTGATGTAAATGGGGTTGTAGGTTTGATTAACAAGCAACATGTTAAGGAATTTGGCAACAATATCATCTGCAATATTTCAGATCCTGAAATTACACAGCAAGCACAAAAAGAGAACAAAACCAGATCTCAGATGTCTATGAGAATGGCCTCATCAGAGATTGATGATGGTATAGTTGTGATTGGAAATGCTCCAACAGCTCTTCTTGAGGTGATCCACATGATTCAAGAAAAACTAATCAAGCCAGCAATAGTAGTTGGTATGCCTGTTGGGTTTATTTCAGCAGCAGAATCAAAGGATGAATTGAGTAAAATCGATGTTCCCTATATCACCAACAAGGGTCGAAAGGGCGGAAGTGCATCTGCCGCTGCAATTGTTAATGCACTTTACAAGCTAATCAAAGAATCATCTTCTTGACACTCTGATACAATTTTCAACAAATCTTTGTGCATAGTCTGAGCTGTCAAAATAGAGATGGCCGTAAGAAGCCAAAGTGTTATATTCCATCATACCATCTTGTTTGTTTTTTATGCCCTCACCAATTGAAAGATTATATGCAAATTTAGAATCTCGTGGTAATGAATGAATTTCGGAATAATGAAATTCGTGGCCTCTAAGATTTTTTGACTTTGTTGAGACGATACAATTTGATTTTATTTTTCCTTTAGTATAGTTCAGCTTCATTCTTTTTGTCATCTTTGTTTTTGCATCAAACAAACCTACCATTTTATATTTTTTGATTCCATAATCAATTGATTTGGTGAGGTACATTAGTCCTCCACATTCAGCATAAATTGGAATTTCGCTTTCAGCTAAATCTTTAATTATTTTTTTCATTTTATGATTTTTTTCAAGTGAACTACCAAGAACTTCTGGAAAGCCTCCACCAACATAGATGCCATTACAGTGGGGAATTTTTGAATCTGAGATGGGACTGAAAAATTTGATTTTTGCTCCTTCACGCCTTAATGCTTCTAAATTATCTTGGTAATAAAAATTAAAAGAGTTATCAAGTGCAACAGCAATTGTAGTTTTTGGTTTTTTTATTTTTTTGACATTTTGTTTTGAAATTGATAAAGTGTTGTTGCTAATGTCAATTAGCTTGTCAATATCAATATGGTCTGAGATTTTTTTTGCAATGGTAAGAATTTTGTTTTTCATTGATTTTTGTTCTGTTGCAGGTACAAGTCCCAAATGTCTTGATGGTAACGAAAGAATTGAATCCTTAGGAATTGAACCTACAACAGGAATTCTTACAGATTCTAGAGCACGTTTGCACAGGATTTCATGTTTTTTGCTTCCAAGCTTATTTAGAATAACACCAGTAATTCGAGAATTTTTATGAAATTTTTTGAATCCTAATGCCGTTGCGGCGATTGAGCGAGCAGTTTTGCTAGCATCTAAAACCAGTATTACTGGAGCCTTTAGTAAAGATGCTACATGATGAGTGCTAGAATAGTTTGATGCTCCTGTGAATCCATCGTAATATCCCATAACTCCCTCGATAATAGAACTGTCAGAGTTTGAGTTTTTAGTAAATGAAGTAACTAGTTCTTTTTCTCCCATTAACCAAGCATCAAGATTTCTTGTTTTATTTTTTGAAATTGAAGAAAGATAACTTGGATCAATATAATCTGGTCCTACTTTAAATGGTTGAACAGAATATCCTCTTTTTTTCATTCCGTGTATGATTGCACATGAAATTGATGTTTTACCAACTCCACTAGTTGTTCCCCCAATTATCAATCTTGGAATTTTCAATTCGCATCAATAGAGCAGTTTTTTATTTAAATTGTAGCAGAATGAAAAAAATTGGATTAGTTATCTTTTTAGTTGGTCTTTTGGAGAAGTGTTTAGGATGAGAAAAGATGGTTTAGTAATAGTTTACACTGGAGGGGGAAAAGGAAAAACTACTGCGGCGTTAGGAATAGCATTAAGAGCAGCAGGATATCATCAAAAAATTTGCATGATTCAATTTATCAAGGGTTCATGGCATTATGGTGAATTGGATTCCTTTAAAAGATTAGAACCAGATTTTGAGATAATAACAGCTGGAAAAGGTTTTGTTGGAATCATAGATGATAATAGTCCAAGAGAAGAACACAAAAAAGTCGCACAAGAAGCCATTAAGATTTGTAAAGAAAAAATTCAATCTGGAAAATATGATATCATTATTTTAGATGAAGTGAATTATGCAATAAATCTTGGATTGATTGATGTTGAAGCTGTTTTGGATTTTATAAAGTCAAAGCCTATAGAACTCAATCTCATTCTTACTGGGAATCATGCAAAAAGAGAAATTATTCAAGTAGCTGACCTAGTAACTGAAATGAAAGAAGTAAAACATCCATTTCAGTTGGGAATAAAAGCAAAAAAAGGAATTGATTTTTAATTAGCAACATTAATTTACACATCACAAAATTTAGAGCCAATGTCAACCGAAATTCAAGAATTACCTGAGCAGGGAGAGATTGTAATTGCAACAATAACTAAAGTTATGGAACATGGGGCATATGTTAGTCTTGATGAGTACGACGGTTTGCAAGGATTTTTACATGTATCTGAAATTGCACCAGGATGGATTAGATCTGTTGGCAAATTTGTTAAAAAGGGCGAGAAAAAAGTTTTTCTTGTAAAAAAAGTAAATCCTAAAAGAGCAGATATTGACCTGTCACTAAAACAGGTTTCAATTGATCAAAAAAAGAAGAAACTACTGGGTGTAAAACGACAGAATAAAGCAAAAACCTTAATGAAAGATGTTCAAGTAAAAGCAAAGTTATCAGATGATGATGTAGAAAAATTAGAAGATTCTCTTTATTCAAAATATGATTCTATTTATGATGCTTTTATTGATTTAGCTCGAAGCGGAATATCTGTTATTAAGGATTTAAAGGTGCCCAAAAAGACTCTTTCTGCTTTAGAAGAAATAAGTTCCAAAATAAAAGTCCCGTCAGTTGAAATCAGAGGCATTTTAGAAATCATTAACAACAAATCTGATGGAGTTGAAATTATTAAAAACACACTTCTTGATGTATTGAAAGAAAATAAGGATAAGAATATACAAATCACTTATGTAGGTGCGCCAAAGTACAGACTAGCTGTTAAAGCTCAGGATTTCAAGTCAGCTGAGAAAATTATGAAACCAATTCTGGAAGAAATTCAACGAATAATAGAAAATAAAAAAGGCACATTCAAGTTTACTAGAGAAGAATCACGAAAAACACGTGAGGGTTAGAATGCGTTTTCAATTACGAAGGTGCGACAAATGTAAAAAATACACTTTGAAATTAAAGTGTCCACATTGTGGACAAGATACTTTTTCAGTACACCCCGCAAAATTTTCTCCAGATGATAAGTATATTCGATATAGACTTGTTGAACGATACAAGTAGTTAATACCTATTATGATTCTGAATTAGGATTGTAATCTTTGTTTATTTCATAAATGAAGATGCCCAGTATTGGTCCAATGTTTTCGTCTTCAAAAGATGTAGAAGAGTAAGCTAATCTCAAAGGTCCATTTCCATCAGATGGAAATTTTATGTCCTTTGTATAAATTCCAACAGATCCCGGTTGATAAGTTTCTGAAAATAGGCCTGAGCCACTATCTATATAACCAATAGGAGAATATGGGATCATTTTACCAAATAGAGTATTTTGCCAAAAATGATCAGTTCCACTAATTCCATCATTTTGTAAAAATTTCGAAAGAGGTACCTCTGCAATCCTCATGAACCATTGTTTTTTGCTTTCATCACCGCCGCCAGAGAGGATATAAATGCTATTAGGATCTTTTTGTATTTTTTGTGACGAAATAAAAATTAAGATATAATCAGCATCCATTTCTTGCAACATTTGCCATGCACGGTCTGGTTCACTGAGTAACATTTTTGCAATATTTTTAATTATGCTAGTATGGATAGTCGAATTATCAGCCAACGATTTTCTCTCACCTAATGTTGAAATCCAATAACCATAATCCCACCAAGAGGCAATTACAGCGTCCTGTGGAGTATTATTTTTTAACCATGCTAAAGCTGAAAGCCAATCATCTGTAGCTATACCAAAACCGGTTCCTCCATTCAAAATAGTAGCAGGTATCAATTGGCTATTAATCCAATTTCCTTTAGCCGGAATTGAGAGAGGTAAGATAAACAATATCAAGATAATTACAACATATGAAATCTTTGTAATCGTTCTAGTAGATTTGATAAGTTTTTTCTTTGATGGCTTGTAAGTTCTAAATAATTCACTAGTTAATATTGAAAGGCCGATAGAAGATAGTATTATTACAGAAAGTGCTGCAAAGACTTCCAATCTTATAAATGCAGAGCTAACATGAACACCAATTATTCCAATAATTAATGTAAAAGCAATCATATCATTATGTATTTTAATGGATGAAGCTGTTTGTTTTTCTTGATTTCTTAAAATTAACCAAATTGCTAACCCTGCAAAAATCATAAAAACTGAAAGAAAGAAGAATGATTGATCAATCGTTGTAGTTGCGTGTTCTGCAACTGAATCAACTAATGGATCTATTGTTGTAAGAAAAGGATTGATTGCATTTAGGTACCTGAAGGATGGCATGTTTATGATTGGAAAGATTTCACTCACAGAGATCATGGTAATTCCTGCAATGATTGTACCAGCTAAAAAAGAAAGCCCATTTCGTAGTTTCTTTTCTTCTTTGCTGATTTTCTGAATTAAAATACAAATTACTAAAAACGCTGATGGTCCAATCAACAAAAAACCTCCCACACCAAAAACAAAATCTATTCCAGGTCTCTCAAAGGCCATAGCTGTCAGTAATAATATAGCAGTAAAAACTGGAATTGACCAAATCAAAAATCTGTGATCTTTTCTAACAAATGGTATTACTAAGAAAAATAATCCTAAGGGAATAATGAAGAATTGGATTCCTCCCCAAGAAGCTAGTCCAAGGGCAATGATGATTCCTCCTCCAATAAGTTTGATTAAGGCGTGTTTTTTGTTGTCAGATTTTATAGCACTTAGAAATAGATAGAGTCCTAAAAGACCATAAAAAAGCCCTAATGGTTCTGATTTAAACCATCCTAGATTACCACGAACAATTATGGGTAAAGAGATTGCAAAAAATAATGATGAAAAAAGACCCGCAGTTGTACCTCCAATTACCCTCACCAAAGCAAAAATGATTATGGTTGTTAGGGATCCAAAAACAACGGGAAATAATATTGTAAAATCGTAAAGGCTTGAAGAGCTTCCAAAAATTTGATACATTACTGCAGCTGTAACATGCAACATCACTTGAGATGTTGCAGAGACATTTCTCCCGATAGGATGCCAAGTCATGTCATCGTGCCATTCAAAATATGCACCTAAGCCATTATCTACGATAAACTGTGTTGCCCTATAATTGAAAAATGGATCAAATTCATTTAATTCAAAACCAAATGCGGCAGATTGTGATCTAATAAGAAAAGAAATAGAGAAACTAATTGCAAGAATTCCAATTATTAAAAGATGATGTAAACGAAAGTCAAATTTTCCAGTAGAGAATAATTTTAAATTAGATACCAACTATCGTGTGTGATTTTAAATTGTTTATTACTCTTTTGTAAGAATTACAATTAATAGGAGATCTGAATAAATGAAAAATTCTAAATTGTAAAATTAGTTCTTAATTACCAAATTGTTTTTCTGGCTTATGGAGCAAAGGTGCCTTTGAGAATTGTTTGTTCAATCACATGACCCTCCATTGCACTTTCGACTTGTTCTTTCGTTACTCCTTTTTGTAGTTCTAATTTTGTATCCAATGCATAAAGTTTGAAGATATAAGTATGTCTTTTGTCAGGAGGTGCTGGTCCACCATAACCTAATTCTCCAAAATCATTCTTCCCATCAGTTGCTCCTGATGGTGTAAAAGATTCTTGGATTTCAGTAATTGTGGGTTCAATGTTTGAAAGAACCCAATGCACCCAAACCTTTCCAACAGCTGCCTGAGCATCAGGATCATCCATTATTAGTGTTAATGATTTTGCTTCAGGGGGAACTCCCTTTATAGTTAATGGGGGATTTACATTATCGTTTTTGTATCCATATTTTTTAGGAATTTCTTGTCCAGTATAAAATTCAGAACTTTCTAATTCAAAATCTGTCATTATTCTTATGATTATTCATCTGTAAGTTAAATTTTTCTGGGAATCTAAAATAATTCTATCATTATATAGCGTTATTATGCTACCACCGAGTGATTTTATTTTGTTTTTTAATTCTATATCCATTGTAGCAATTATTCCACCGTGATCTTTAACATATGAAATTAGTGATTCGTCAACATAATTTCCTGAAATTGAAATTGTTTGTAGTTTGTTGATCAGATTTAGGGTTAAAGTTGCTTCATGCTTTTTATTTTCATTTTTTGAAAGTTTTTCCAATTCGATCTTAACAACTTCTGGAACAACAAATTGAATCTGTCCTATTTCCGTTTCAAAACTGTTAATGTTTTTTATCTTTTTTGTGGCTAAGTGTATGAGAAAACTTGTATCACAGATAACGTCAACCAACTATTCCTGCTCCAATTAATCTCCATCTATCTTCAATTCTTCTACTAATTGCAACATTTTCATTTTTAAAGAGACATACTGGTCTTCTAAATTCTATTTCAATGATGTCATCTTTTACTTTTATTACTTTAGAAAGTACGGGTGCAGTACCAATGTTTAGCCTTAACAGTTCTCCCATCTGAACTGGTAACACTTTTGTCTCACCTGTCATTCCTACTGCTGAATCAAATAAGCTGATACTAAGTTTTGTTGTAGAGGAGATTTCAGGAAGTGTGTCAGGTTTTCCAATCACAGAACCAATTAACGAATCGATTCTTGTCATTGAAGGGTCTAGTTGGGTTCTAATTGCTATTAAACCACCAGGCTTTACAGAATCAACAATGCCAACACCAGTTCCTAGAGACACAATTTTTGTGTGTATGGTTTGATAGGTTTTCTTCTTCTCATTCAAAAAACCGGGTTTAATTTCGATTTCATCTCCTACCGTGAATTTCCCTTGCGTTAGACTTCCTCCAATTACTCCACCTTTGATATCTTTAATTTCGGAACCAGGTTTGTTTACATCAAAAGAACGTAATACGTGCATTACTGCACTTTTAGATTCATCTCTTTTTGGTGTTTCAAGGGTTGTTTCAATTGCACCAATTAGAGCATCAATATTAAGGCCTGATTGAGCAGAAATCGGTATTATTGGAGATTTTGTAGCATTTGTACCTTTTACAAATTTTGCAATATCAGAATAATTTGCCATGGCCTCTTTGTAAGAAACTAAATCCACTTTGTTTTGTACTACTACAATCTGTTTTATTCCAAGGGTTTCCAGAGCAAGTAAATGTTCTTTTGTTTGTGGTCTTGGAACTTTCTCATTTGCTGCAATTATCAACAAGGCACCATCCATTAGGGCAGAGCCAGATAACATGTTGGCCATAAGACTCTCATGACCTGGACTATCAACAAAACTTACTACTCTAGATAATTCACTTTCGTTACCACAATTAGGGCATTTAGGGCTTGTTGAATAGCCTAATGGATCTTCACAATTTTTACATTTATAAAAAGCAGCATCAGAATAACCTACCCTGATTGTTATGCCCCGTTTGAGCTCTTGACTATGAACGCTTGTCCAAGTTCCAGTAATTGATTGAACAAGAGTAGTTTTCCCATGATCTACATGTCCAGTAGTTCCAATATTTACACAGGGTTGATATCCATATTTTTTTATGTACCAATCAGGTAGAGTTTCTTTCCAGTGCAATGGTCAAAATGTAGAATTGGGCTATGTTAACCTATTCTTTTTTCTTTTGTTTTTTATCTTTAGGAGGTGAATCAGTTTTTTCTTCTGGAGTTTTTTCTACACTTATTATACCATCAAATTTACAATTAATTTGATAAGTTTCTTCAGAAATTGTATTACCACGAATTAATTTACGAACTCTTTCTCCTTTAACGGCATCTTGTAATCCAACTCCTTTAGATAATAAAACGTATTTTCTTGAACCACCATGAATATCAGCCCTCATTGGAACTCCTGATTTATCGCTACCGCCTGTAATTTTTAATTTTCCACCTAGTCCTACAATTGCTGCATCGGTTTCTTGTCCAATTTGCAAACCCAATAATGCATTAGCCTCATTATCTTTCAATTCCCTTGTTTGGGACTTTCCTTGTTTATCAGATATGATTAACTTGAAGTTAGCCAAGCATTCACAAAAAAATTTGAACTACTAATTAACGTTTGGACATTATTTTTAAACTAAAACGCTTCAAAAAATTTGTAGTTGAGCAAATCAAGTATCTTAATATGACAACATGGAAATAAATTTGTAATCTTGTCATATGTTTTATCCAAAGTGTGATATGTTTTTTGATTGTTCTAAAAAAGGAAGTGTTTGTAATTAGAATCCCGGTCTATCTGGAATATAATCAGCTGTCATATTAATTATATTTTCTTTCATAATTTCAAGATAGCTTTCATAGTCTGCTTCAAAATTACAATGTGGGCATTTTACAGATTTCAAATCGTCGTCCAAGATAGCTACTTTTTCACATTCGGGACATTTTGCATCCATGTTGTTATTTCCTCATCAATCTATATAACACTAAGCTAAAAATTGGTCTTACGCGGAGTTAGTCTAGCCTGGTTATGACGTCAGCTTCCCAAGCTGAAGGCCGCGGGTTCAAATCTCGCACTCCGCATTTTAATAATTTTGTTTCTAAAGCTACTGTCTATTCTTGCTTACTTTCTTTGTTACCTTTCTCAATAAGTTCATTTATTTTTGAAATAAGTTCAGGATAAGTTGGTGATGTGATTTCCCCTTTTTCATTTACTGTAAGTTCTAATTTTTTAATCAATTTCTTTTCATAATTTTTTATTATATTTCAACTTATATACCACAAATTAATTTTTGATAAAATTTTTAATTATGTCTTTACCATCGCTTGTCATTTCTGGATGAAATTGGGTTCCAAAAATGTTTGAACCCTTAACCTTTATGATTTCATTTAGGCAAGTATCAGAATAGGCAATACGTTCCAATGATTCACCCAATCTTGAAATCTCATAATGATGACTTTCAAAGACATCTATTTTGCCTTCACATAGAGGATTTTTCTTAGAAATAGTTACAATTTGATGACCTTTTTGAGGTAAAATTGATTTCTTTATTGTTCCTCCCAAAGTAAGTGTTAAAATCTCTGCTCCGTAACAAATTCCTAAAAGTGGTTTTCGTTCTAGGATAGCATGTTTTATTATTTTTGAGTTTAAGCTGTTCATTAATTGATTATTTTTACGTCTACCTGACAAGATAAATGATTCATAATTGATTAGATTAGAAAATTTTACTTTATGTTCTTGTATTACTTCAAACTGAACTTTCTTCATAAGAAAATCAATAAGATGTTTGGTGTATACAGAATCATTGTCTATAACCAATAACAATTAGATGCCAAACTCAATTGAGATGTAATGCATTTCCAGTATACTATTTCTTACAATAAGTGTACCAAAATTGAGAATATTATCATCTTGCCACACATATACTCTATCAGTCCGAGGTTTTACAAAGTCATCTATGAAGTCTGTGACTAGAGTCTCAGTAGCACTTTGTTCTACTGCAGTGAAAAAGAAGATTTCACTTTCTTTGAATGATAATGGAATTTGAATGGAAGCTGGTTCTAAGATTTCTATGTCTTGTTGTTGAAAAAGAGATTTGACGTATTCTATTCTATCTGCTTTATCTAACTTAATTATTTCACCATTTAACACTGGAGAGGGAGTTACAACTCCTGAAAGTTTTTGTAGGTAAGCTTCAAACGCTTCTTCTTGTGTATCCCCAAGACCAACATAATACTCTCCTGTGAATGCAGCACCTATTGCAGCTATAGTACCTAGTTGAGCTACAACACCTCCTGCACCAGCAGTGTAAACTGGGATAAAGTAGGTATCTTGTTCACCTATACGATATAAGATGTTATCACCAATTCTAGGATTTCTCAATAGAGTTTTTAGTTGTGCAAAATCAGGATCTCTATCAAGTGCTTCACGAACCGCGGTAGGTCCAATAAGTTTGGTAGTTGAGTTTAAAGGAATTTCATAAAATTGCATTTTTCCAAGATTAGGAAGATCATTTTCTACAATCATAAATCCTGCCAAGTTTCTTCCTTGCGAACCTTTTAGCTCAAGAGATAGTAATCCAATGAATTCAGTGTGATCAAATCCCGGAGGTTTTGCTTCAATAAAGTAGGTGTCTAAGCCTCTTGGAACTTCATAGAACTCATTTGCTTGAATAAACGTGTCAACCTCCTCAACATGATATATGTTGTACATCTCAGTTTTCCAATTAAACAGCTCTACAGGATAGCGAATTTGTTTTTCAAGCCAGGCAGGTATTGATTCTATTTGACTCGAATATTGACTTTCAAACATTTCAGCAAAGAAATCATCTCCTGACTTTAGTAGAGTGATATTTCCATCATAGGTATCAATCAAGGCATATCCTACCAATCTTAGGTATGGGTTATTTGCTGACCAAGGAACATCTCGTGTATCAAAAGCCACTATAAGCGGTATTAGCCAATAGGAGTTTTTTCCATCGGTAACTGGAATGGAATCTAGTTCTTTTCCAAACAAATTATACAAAAAGTATGGATAGAGTGTTTGCATTCTTTGCTCGATATCCTTGTAGCGCATTATATGGATGGATTCTGTTGGGTATGATATCATAAAGTTTGGTTCAAAAAACCAGCTTAGTGGTGGTGGTATTGTTAAACCACCTATACCATCATAAAATGCGCCATTTAGTTCATCAGTGGTTTCTCCCCTGTTTATTGGATATCCGGTCCATGTTTGTTCTAATAACCCTCCTTCACCATAATAGATCGATCTTTGTGAGAAGAATTTGGAGCTATCAACAATCTGACCATTAGTAGCCTCTAAGGTAAGAAAACCATTGGGAACATGGGTGTAAACGAGATGTTCGTTATACCATATATTTTCCGCACTAACAGAGGGAGGTAATATTGGTTTCATAGAAGCTGTCCAGTACAAAGTGTTATTGAATCTAAGAATATCGTTATCCTCAAAATCAACATATGGAATCAACCCAATTTCTGGTTTCAATTTTGCAAATGCTGCTTCCCAATCCCATACTCGTATAACATCAAGTACATCGTGGTTTTGTTGGATGTAATTTTTTATGTTATTAGGAGGAACTGATTGTAATTGTACGTAATGAGTGTTTTCTATAATTTTGTCTAGTTCTCCTATGTATCGATTTACTCCAATTTGTTGGGCAGTGTATGGGCCGAGATACTCAATCTTTTTTGCATCAGCTATACTGTTATTCATTGTCACAATACCACTAACAATAATTATTATTGAAATAACTATCAAAATTCTTATGTAAAGATCTTTTTTGAGCATGTGTGTTAGTACACGAGCTCTAATTCGATCAAAAAACGAAAATGCAATTAAGGCGAATCCTATTACCAAGACTCCTGCAATTACATATCTTGTATTGTAATCAATGTCGCTAGTAAAAAAAAGATTAAAGCCGACCCAAAGAGTACCTATACCAATGATTGCAGTTACTGTAGAAAAATAACGTAGGTATCTAGGCTTGCCTTTTGATATATCTTGAAAATAAGATGTTATTGTTTTTATTATATAATGCAACCCAACATACAAAACAAGACGTAATCCAACTGCAGATAGAAGTGGAGGGATTAGAATTAATAGAGAGGGAAACATTGGAACAACCTTTTCTAATGAATAAGAAGAGTCTATTGGGGGAGTTACAAAGGGTAATGAAAACAGAGTTGGTAAATTTTCGATGCCAAGATAATTTCCAGCAAAGAATTCTGAAGCTGCAAAACCAAACATTATGTTTGAAAAGAAAGCGCCAAAAAGGAGAACTTTGGTTATTTGCCAAATAACAAATCGTGGTAGGCTTAAGTGGAAATCTCCAAATCTAGAGATAATTTTTGTAATGGGTTCTTGGCCACTATTACTTAGGAATGAAATTCCTGTGTTTATTATATACCAAAAAATTGAAGAACGGGCAACTATGTTTACTCTTACTAAGACGATTGCAGAAAGAATTATAGCTGAAATAGTAGAATAGTATAACGGCTTTGTGAATTGATCCCCAAATTCACTAAAGTTCATTGATAAAAGTATTCCCTGATTACTAGCTATAGCTAAAATTACGAGTACGATAGCAACTATTATTCCTAGACGAATATACTTACCAGAATCTGGCGGAGGAGTTTTTTCAGTAGTCTCGCTATACAAAATCAATATAACTTATAATTTCGTAAATTAATGTCTTACCAGCTAAAATATCAAAATGTGGCATTAACAAAAAACTAATGATTGCAACAATTTTTTCAAGAATTTTGTTAACGCTTAAATTACCAAGTAGAGGTTGCCAATCCTTTACAAATCATGTAGATTGCTGCAAATTTTGGAATTAAGACCTTTTCATTTTTGAATGGTCCAAATTTTTTATTCTTTAATTCGAATGAAGATGGACAGTTTGCTAAAACCTCAGTTGGCTTATCATCAATAAAGCATGCGTCTGAAAATGGATCAAACGTATCTACATTTTCACATTTTTGTTTTGTCAAGCCACTTTTGCTGTTAAGTGAACCTGGTAATCTAAAAATTCTGTGTATATCTATTGTAACATTTGGATCAATCTTTATCCCAACTGCCTCTTTCACATCTTCAAGTTGTTTTTGAAAGGAAGAATAGCCGTCAGCCAAAATTTTTGTAATTAATTTTGATCTTTTTGATTTTGAGCCAAAAAGATATTCTGCAACTCGGCCTTTCCATCCCTTTTCATCAAAATCTGGGAAAGATGATCTTTCTGATTTGAATTTCTTAAAACCAAAAGTTTCTGGAATTGTGCCACGAAGCATCAGATAATCAACTAAATCTGCTCTTTCTCTGGAACCTAATTTTTCATATTGGGTGTTTAATGCATAAATATGAAATCCTTCGTTTCCAGAAAAAAACACTTGAATGTTATTTTGCTCTATTCCCAAGTCATCAATAAGGATACTAAACAGTTTTTTTACTTCTTGTTTTACAGCATGAATACAATTCTTGCACGTTAATGATCTTTGATCAAGCTTTTTAGATTGACAGTTTGGACATTCTGAGAGGTTTACAAACACTTCTTGGCATGATCGACACTTTTTACAAATGTGATCATTTCTGCAATCAAGGTTTAGATCTTTTGCATCTATATCGAAAATTAAATTTGCTTCTTTCCAATCTTTTTCTTCCATAGGGAGATTTGGAAATGAATAGTAAGCGTTTGAACAATAAACATCTGAAGGCACGTTGTTCATCAACATCAAATGTAATTCTTTGTCATTCTTTATTGTAAGATGTCTTATCATGCCTGAATTAAATTTTTGATAACCAAATTCTCTTTCTGCAGATCTGGGAGGTACATGGATTAAATCAAAATGATCAAAGTAATATTTTTTGAAGGTTTCTTCTAATAATTTTAAATCGTTTTCATGCATTTATTGTCTTTTTCTTTCCAAATTGAATGGGGTTTATTATTCCATCACATTCAGGAATAATATAGCAAAGATCTTGTCTTTTTAATTTTTCACATGAAGGACAAACGTATTCTGTCCTACTGCCAGAACTTCCTGCAAGATGATTAAGTTGGTACAATGTAACTTTTTCGTTGTAATCAGGAGCATTTTTGAATAATGGAGCTATTTGTTCTACAGACTGTCCCCTCCCTAACAAAAAGGTGCCAAGCATAAATCTTCCAGAGTGAGACAAATTTTCCTCTTTTTCTAATACTTCAATTGCATGTTTAATGCAAGGTGGATATTCTGTAGATGAAACTATTGTGGTAGGAAATTTTTTTGCTATTGAATTTAATCTTTTTACTGGTTCTTTAAATGCATCTGACATTGTGGGAATAGTGGCATTATGAATTTTTGAATTGATGTAATCACCTAGTTCTTTTCTAACAAGTCTAACCGTTTCATGTGGAGTCAAAAAAACAAGTCCTCTTTCTACTCTTCTGTTAACAAGCTTCCACTCACGTTCATGAAAACTGACTGCATGTTTTAGATAATCAGAAGCTGGAATTACGAAATTTTCATCATGTTTTTTCACGTTCATGTAAAAAAGATCCCGAAGTATTTCGATCGCTAAATCATCCCTTTCAGAAATATTTACCAAATCTTTTTCCAAGTATTTTTCTGCTCGTCTTGCCTCAGCTAGGGCAAATCTTTTGATTAGTGTATTCATACCACTTAATTTTAACAAAACTACAGCAAGAAGAAAAGAAAAAACCTCTCTAGGTAAAGAGGCATCCTTTGCTGCATGAGCATCTACAATATCTGATTTGTAGATCTTTCCATCAGCAGCTACTTCAATTCTATGAACTGCTTTGTCTACAATTAATTTCAAATCAGGATCAGAACCAAATTGTTCTAACGTAAAGCCCTTATCCTTAAGGTATTGTCCGGCATCGGCCAAAAAAGGATATTTTGCCAGCTCGTCTTGACCAAGAGTTATCATATACTCTGTTGCAAATCTTTCCTTAAAAATTTGGTTCGGAAATAGATTTTCTGGTTTTTGAGTAAACTCATTTAAATTAAGTTTTTCAAAGTTGGGCTATATGCAGATCGGCTGTCATGTATCAATATCAGGCTCGATTGATAAAGCAGTAGATAATGCAATGATGATAGATTGTTCTGCTTTTCAAATCTTTACTCGAAGTCCTAGAAGTTGGCATGTAAAGGATCTTAGTGATAATGATGTTAAAAGCTTCAAGCAAAAACTTGATGACAGTAAAATTGACAGATTTGCGACAGTTGCACATATGCCATACTTGCCAAATCTTGCAACACCTAACCATGATGTTTATTCAAAATCTGTGAATACACTGATGAAGGAGGTAGAAAGATGTGGGAAATTAGGAATTCCATTTCTTGTAACTCATCTCGGTAGTCATTTGGGAACTGGAGAGGAGAATGGCATTAAAAGACTTGTGAAGGGCTTGGAAAAAGCTGCAGAGGTAAAAAATGATGTTATGATTTTACTTGAAAATACCGCTGGACAAAAAAATTCTGTTGGATCAGACTTTGATCAGCTTGCTTCAATCTTTTCTCAATTAAAACCTACAAAGAGGTTTGGAATTTGCTTTGATACATGTCACACCTTCTCTGCAGGATATGACCTTCGGACAGATAATGCAGTAAAGGATACTATGGAAAAATTCGATGAGGTTGTTAGTCTTGAACATTTGAAGATTTTACATCTGAATGATTCCAAAGGAACTCTGGGATCTAATATAGACAGGCATTATCATATTGGCCTTGGTGGCATCGGTGAGAAAGGTTTGAGTGCAGTTATAAAATTCATGAATAAGAAAAAAATTCCTATGATTTTAGAAACTCCAATTGATGACATCCGTGGTGATTTTGAAAATGTCAAAAAGGCAAAGGAGCTTGCATAAGGATTTATTTCATTAGTAAAGTCATTTTATTATGAATTATGATAATGTAATGAAACTTGCATTAGAAAGAGGTTTTTACTTTCCTAGTTGTGAGGTCTATGCAGATGCACAAGCTGGTTTTTGGGAGTATGGACCGGCTGGTGTTGGATTGAAAAATAAATTTGTGGAGTTATGGAGAAGAGAGCTTGTTAGACGTGATAACATGCTTGAGATTGATGGCTCACAGATCATGTCGCAATCTGTTTTTGAAGCCTCAGGACATCTTTCAAGCTTTGTTGATCCTATAATTAAATGCAAAAATTGTAAATCAACATTTAGAGCAGACAAATTAATTTCTGATACCACAAAGATTGAGATTCCTGAAAGTGCAGATTTGATAGATTTTGATAAAGCGATCTCTGAAAATAATATAAAATGCCCAAGTTGTCAAGGTGAATTTGAGTCATCCCGAAAATTTAACATGATGTTCAAAGTTGGGATAGGTCCTGATGGAGAACCAGCATATCTTAGACCAGAAACTTGTCAATCTATTTTTGTTGATTTTCCAAGACTTTACAAAACAATGCGTGGAAAGCTTCCTATAGGAATTGCTCAAATTGGAAAAAGCTTCAGAAATGAAATTTCTCCAAGACAAAGTCTTCTTAGATTAAGAGAATTTTATCAAGCTGAGATTGAGATATTTTGTAATCCTGATAAATTAAATGAATTTGAAAAATTTTCAGAGGTTCAAGATGTCTTAATTAGAATTCAAGTGGATGACACTCCAAAACAAATGACCTGCAAAGAAGCTGTGGAAAATGGGACAATTCCTAACAGGTTTGTTGCATATTACTTGGGTATTCTATTGGAGTTTTATGAAAAAAGTGGTATTGATATTATTAGGAGTAAATTCAGAAAACTATCCGAAAAGGAAAAGGCATTTTATGCGGAGGTGGCGTTTGATTTTGAAGTAGAAACAACTGCTGGCTGGCTTGAGCTTGTGGCATGTAACTACAGATCTGATTATGATTTAGCAAGTCATGCCAAAAAAAGTAAAGAAAAATTTGAAGTAATGGATGATGATGTTAAGGTTCTTCCTCATGTGTTTGAGATTTCTATGGGAATAGACCGGAGCTTGTATTCTATTTTGGAACATAGTTTACGTGATGATAAAGAAAATGAAAGAATTGTTTTATCCTTAAAACCATATATGGCTCCAATTCATGTTGGCATCTTGTCTCTTGTAAAGAAGGATGGTCTTAAAGAAAAAACTGATGAGATATACCAAGCAATAAAAAGTAAATTTGATGTGTTTTTGGATCATTCTGGAGCAATTGGAAGAAGATATAGAAGATTAGATGAGATTGGTACGCCGTTTGCCATTACCGTTGATCATCAAACCTTGGAAGATGATACTGTAACAATGAGGATGCGGGATTCAATGAAACAAAATAGAATTAAGATCTCAGAGATAGAATCGTATCTTTTAAAAGAAACTTCGTATCCCTGAGAAATAATCGCTTTATTCTGATTTTACAGTTTCTATTTTACTGATGGTTCTATACTTTACCTTGAGATTGATGTCCTTTAATGCATAGGCTTGCTGGACATAGTCATCAATTGTTTCTAGAGTTATCGTCCATTCACTTGGGAGGGGATCTATTGAAGTAATAGAGAATCGTTCTAGGGCACTTTGTGGTCCTGAGTACTTTACTCTGTAAATTGTTCCTCCCTGCTCAATGCTAACTATACCACCACGTTGATCATAGGTAGAGTCTGTAACTATACAATCTTTAGTTCCACCAATGATACAATGTCCTTCACTGTCAACTACTCTGAATCTCAAGTTTTCATTGAAGGGATCAGAGGCATATAGTAATGCAGGTTGTGCTACTGGATTACCAGAATCATCAGTAAGTATCTCAATTGGCCTCATTTGTGATAATGGAATTATCTGGCTTCTTGCAAATGAGTTTAATTTTGCTGAATCTGTGCTCAATGATACGTCATATAGATCTGCTTGTGCCTGAACGTTGTAGAACATCTGCTTTCCTACCTTTGGAATTGCCCACTCTAGTTCAACTTTTGTCTGACCTGGTTTGAATAGCTGTGCTTTAGATGAGACTTTTTCTCCGTTTACAACCAAAGATACTGTTCCGTAGGCTGCACTTGTACCTTTGTTTTTGAGGTAGGCCAAGGGTTTTATTGTTGTGCCTTCAGGTTTGCTCGTTGTAATATCTAATTCTATTGAAGCATCTACATCAAAGGATGGTTTAACACCAATACTGGAATGCTTTGATTCTTGTTCATCCAGGTTCTCATCTGTTACATATATCCAATATGTTATAGCAGGTGACAAGAGTAGCTCGGCTGGAATTGTAGCAGATACAATTGATGTTGAATTTAGTGATTTGATTGGAGTTGCTTCCATGAATAATCCTATGTATTCCTTCTCCGGTTGTCCTGTAATCACAAATCGAAGTTCTGCTCGTTTGAGTGGAATCTGACTAGTTACAATGGCAGAGATGGTTAGAGATTCATCATCAAGATAGTAAAGTTCTGACTCGGTTTCAGCTCTGTGCTGTGTACCATTATCAATTTGGAATTTGGTATCAAATATTCGTGGGCCAGTAAACTCAAACTCTTCAAATTCCTTTGGAATTTCTTCTACAAAGATAATTGAGTCTTTACATTCTGTTATATGGATAACAACTTGTACTGTATTTGGCCTATTATCTCTAATTTCTGTAACTCGAACGATAAAGACGGCCTCCTGCGGATCAAGTGGTACTTCATATAGGTACCTGTCTACCTTTGTGAGTTGGTTTTGTTTTGCATATGGTTGTTCATCAGCTAGTGTTGCAAGAACGATTCCTGACTTTGTTGTAATAAACTCAACCGAGGTTACTTCAGAATCACTTGCAACCAATATTCTTGCGATGTTTTCCGTACACACGTCATATGATATTTCGTGAATCACGAGAGGTGAGGCAAGAATGCCACCAAATCCGGCGCCACCACTTGGACCAACTCCAGTAGCACCACTTCCGCTGCCAGCTGCTCCGGATGGAGTTGATGGTCCTGGAGATGGTCCTGAAGATGGTGCTGAAGGCCTACCGGTAGAGAAGCTCGAAGCACTCTTGGTTAGGATGACTAGATTGTTGCCCGAATCATTCTTACATGCTTGGGGTTCTGTGCTTGGAATGTTGGATACTGAAGAAGGATCAAGAGAGTCACATATTGTTGTAATCTCAAGTGTGGTGCCTCCATCAGTCTTGTAAGCATTCTTTCCAGTCTCTCCTGCAAAAGTGAACTTTATTGGATTACTAAATGTCAAGCTAACATCATCACTACCAAACTTTATTGAAGTAGAAACATCAACATTTGGTATAGATACTGTATCATCTATTGGTAAGATTAGTTTGCCATCCCAGTTGATTCCAGATATTACAGTATTTGCAGGTATAACAGTTGTGACCGTTACATCGGTATTAAGAGAGGTAATGGTCAATTCGGTTCCAATAGTTGCTTGATCCAAGTTACCAACTTCAACTAATATTTCTGTATAATTTATGGAAACATCTGTGATAGATGGTTCAACAGTAATGGTATGCAAAAGTGCATTCCCACTTACAATTAGAAGTTGTGTATTATCTTCTTCTATTGGCATTTCTTGTTGCTCATTTTCTATTAGTTGTTGATTGATTCCTATGTTCTTAAATTTCGTATTACTAGCTGCGATACTAAATGAATCTGAGAATGATTTGGATGTTGATTTTGACAAATCATCTGTAATTGAGATTGTATCTGATAAGGATAGTAATTTTGTTAATATTGTAACAATAGAGTCAGATATTGTTACAGAGTCAGATAGTGAGATTAGTTTTCCAGCTGATGTAACTATCTGATCTGATACAGCTATAGAGTCAGATAGTGGTTTTGTAACAGATTTTGTGATTGTGTCAGTGATTGCAACAGAGTCAGATAATGAGATTAGTTTTAC
>Ga0209980_10000137_pt1 | contig 35890 bp, 32 predicted proteins | sample CR02metaG_FD_183611 | JGI IMG/M metagenome (GOLD analysis project Ga0209980, IMG submission 183611) | Deep subsurface microbial communities from Mariana Trench to uncover new lineages of life (NeLLi) - CR02 metaG (SPAdes) (version 2) | ecosystem: Environmental > Aquatic > Marine > Ocean trench...
TTAATAATAAATAGTATACCCGTATGGGCGGTCGTGCGGTAGGTGGGAAGTCCCAATAACACTACGCTCGGATCAGCGAGTACTTATGCCGTCGTTATTGCAGCTGTCAAAACCCAAATCCGACCGCAAACGACCGGTTGAGATCGCGGGTGTACACCGCCTATTCAGCGGGTCTTTTCCAACTGTTCATATTTCAACGGCCGCTATTCTTCAAATCGGTCATTCAGTAGGCAGACCCAAGTGTCTTAGGAAGTGCGGTAGCAGCTTTTTCGAGGTGGCCTCGAGGCCGACATCGATGCCTTGCCGGTGCAGGTCGGTCATTTCGAGTTCTTCGTAACCGCAGGGGTTGATCCGCTGGAATGGCTCGAGATCAATATCCACGTTGAGTGCCATGCCGTGAAAGCTCGAGCCACGACGAATTCTCAAGCCGACGCTCGCGAGTTTGGTGTTCTCGACATAGACACCCGGCGCATCGGGTCGGGCGGCGGCCGAAACACCGTGTTCGGCCACAAAATCCACGACACTGAGCTCAAGGGCGGTTACCAATTTGCGAATACCAATTTTGGAGCGCCGTAAATCGATCAATGGATAGATCATGAGCTGGCCCGGGCCGTGATAGGTGACCTGGCCACCGCGATCAACCTGTACGACAGGAATATCGCCGGGTGCGAGCAGGTGCTTGTCGCTGGCGTTAAGCCCCATCGTGAAAACTGGCGGGTGCTCGGTAAACCAGATTTCGTCGGGCGTGGTTTCGTCGCGGTTATCCGTGAAGTCCTGCATTTCGCGCCACAACAGAATATAGTCCTGAAGACCGCGATAACGGGTCTTCATAATGCCATCAGCACGTCGTCGTGAGCGGATACGTCACGATAAATGTCGTCCAGTTGCTGTTGGCTGGTTGCGGTGACAGTCACTGTAATTGAGACAAAACTGCCTTTGCTGCTCAAGTTCGACTTTATGGCGTCGTCAGCGACTGGCCCCACGTGACTCTCGATCAGCTCTCGCGCCGCCGCTCGAAACTCCGGCGTATCCCGCCCCATCATTTTGATCGGGAAATCACACGGGAATTCGATTGCCGATTTTTCTCTCATTTCACTCGAACCAGAGAGTCACACTGTCTTTCGTACGTTGCCAGAACGATCCGGCCGGATTGTCGTCGAGGATTCGCAAAGGTGTTGTTAACAGTTCTTCACCGTCGAGGCTGATGCTGAGTTCAGCAATCGGCTGCCCGGCAGCTACGGGCGCGACCACAACAGCCGGAATATCCAGTTTGGACTCCAACTCTGCATACGAACCGCGACGAAATGTGACGTAGAGATCTTCGAGAACGCCCAATCGGGAATACTCGTTTGCCGACTTCCAGATTCGTGCTGTAGATATCTCGGCGCCTGCCTTGAATAACAACCGCGTCTCGAAAAAGCGGAAGCCGTAATTTACGAGAGCCTGACTGCCGTCAGCGCGCGCCTTGGTACTGGCGGTACCCAAAACCACTGAAATGATACGCATACCATCACGTTCGGCCGATGCGACCAGACAGTAACCTGCATCTTCCGTGTGTCCTGTCTTCAGACCGTCAATAGATTCGTCCCGCCACAGCAGCGAGTTGCGATTGCTTTGCTTGATATCGTTGTACGTAAACTCCTTTATGGAGTGCCATGCGTAATATTCCGGAAATTTCTCAATGATCGCGCGCGTCAGCGTCGCAAGGTCGCTGGCGGTCGTGGTGTGGCCTGCGGCCGGAAGCCCCGTCGCGTTCTTGAAGTGACTGGAATACATGCCAATCGCCGCTGCGTGCTGATTCATCATTTCGGCAAACACGCTTTCGCTGCCTGCAATGTGCTCGGCCAGTGCGACGCTCGCATCGTTACCTGATTGCACGATCATGCCGAGCAACAAGTCCTTGACGCTCACTCGTGTGCCGACTTCGATAAACATTCGTGAACCAGGCGTACGCCAGGCTTTCTCGCTGATAGTCACTTCTTCTTCAAGCGTTATCTGGCCCCGCTTCAGGGCACCGAAGACCACATACGTCGTCATGATCTTGGTCAGGCTTGCCGGCGCTAACTGGAGGTCTGGATCCAGGGCCGCGATTACATGGCCTGTCTTGCCGTCGATGACAAGGTAGCTCTTAGCGCCGATGATGGGCGCCGCCGGAGTTGGCATGGGTGCTGCGTAAGTAACTGAAGAGAAAAAGAAAATCAGGATCGCGAGCGCACGGCTTGAAAGTTGGAACATGCTGCCTCTGGTGGTCAAAAAAGCTGAATCGGCGCGTATTGTACGCGGCTACTCAGTGATTAGGTAAGGATCTGTAATGCCGACGTGCGCAAGCTCCTCGACGAGCACGTCGTACTGAGTAACGTCAGAAACCGGTCCTATACGAACGCGGTAAAGCGGTGGGTTAGTGGTGTTATCTTCGTCAACAAATGCGTTGTCGATGCCTGACCTCATTAACAAGGTATGTCGGCGCTCGGCATTGGACGGATCGCCGAACGCACCGACCTGAACGAAGATTCGATTTGTACCCGAATCTAAACTCGGCGTGGGTTGAGGCGAGGCCGAGGTTCGCATCGCACGGTCGCCGTCGGGCTGGTCGAAGTTATACGCCGTGACCTCAACCAGACTTGTGCCATCACGCACCATCTCGAGTTTCAGCGCGGCCGCATAGGATAAATCGATAATTCGATTCTGGACAAAAGGTCCGCGATCATTAACGCGCACAACAACACTTCTATTGTTACGCAAGTTTCTGACATGAACGTAGGTTGGCAGCGGCAACGTCTTGTGCGCGGCTGTCATGGCGTACATGTCGTAAGTTTCGAGACTGGACGTCAGCTTGCCGTCAAATTTATGGCCGTACCAGGATGCGACGCCGCGTTCCCGGTATCCAGCACTGGAAGCCATGACACGATAGCGCTTACCCCAGACTTCGTACATTGGGCCATCACCCATGTCCCGGCCATTACCGTGTTTGCTGCGTGGTTCGGGCCTTGGAATCGCGTCGCCCGGCAGGTCCGGAATTCGACTGCTACCGGGACCATCGCGTATCGTCTTGCTGCCGCCACAGCCGGCGAGGCTAAGGGCAATCGAAAAAACGATCAGCCAAGTCGCCTTACGAAGCATCAGTGCGAACCTCGGAAGAAATTTGCTGACCCAATTGATGCACCGCTAACGCGTACATAACGCTACGGTTGTACTTCGTAATTACGAAAAAGTTGTGAAATCCGACCCAGTGTTCGGTGCCACTGTCGCCTTCATAGGTCAATAGCTGGCCCTCGCTATCCGCGCACAAGTCGGTGGCGAACAACACGCCCTTTGTACTCAGCGATGCGATCGTGTCGGACGCTGTCAGCGTGTTTTTCGGTCGTGGAACCGCGCCATTCCACCGGCTGCCCAATGTCGCTTGTGCGGCGACTTCCTCATCGCTACGCCAGCCATGCTTGAGGAAGTAATTTGCGATGCTGCCGCTGACGTCAGCCCAGTTGTCCCAAATGTCTTTTTTTCCGTCGCCCGTCGAGTCAACAGCGTAGGCGCGGAAGCTGGATGGCATGAACTGCGGTCGTCCCATTGCACCTGCGTAAGAGCCCATCGGTGTGGTTGGATCAAGTTCCTCCTCGCGGGCGAGGATTAGAAAGTGCATCAATTCCCCGCGAAAAAAACGAGCCCGCGGCGGATACGCAAATGCCAGTGTCGCCAGCGCATCGATCACGCGATCCTTACCGGTAATTCGTCCGAAGTAGGTCTCGACGCCGATAATACCCACCAGCATTTCGATGGAAACGCCAGTTTCGAGCGCAATGCGTTCGAGCATCACCTGATTTTCGCGCCAAAACGTGACGCCCGCCTTCACACGTTCGTGCGTAATGAAAATCCGACGGTACTCACCCCAGGTCAAGGTGCGCTCGGCCGGTGCTGAGATCTTCTCAATGATCACTGGCTTGATCTCAACTTCTGCGAGTACGCCAGCCAGAGCGACGCGGTCAAATTCGTGCGTCTCGACCATCTCGTCAATGAATGCGATGACATTTTCCTGATCCAGATCAATGGTGATTCTTTCGGATGCCAGAACGTGAGATGCGGAAATCAACAGCGCGATTGCGCCGCCCAAAAGTGATTTTCTTGTCATCGGGACTTCATTAGTGAGGCAATAGTTTCCGGTGCGAATGGATCGACATCAGAATACCGAATCCCGCCATCAGCGTCACCATGGACGTTCCACCAAAGCTAACCAGAGGTAACGGTATCCCGACGACCGGCACCATACCTGTGACCATAGCCGTGTTGACGAAGACATAGACCAGAAACGTCAGGCTAATCGACCCGGCGAGCAGTCTCGAGTAAGTGTCGGGGGCCTGAACGGCAATGTAGAGGCCGCGTGCGATGACAAACAGGTACAGAGCAAGCAGGCTCAACACGCCTAACAGGCCGAATTCCTCGCCGAGCACTGCAAAAATGAAATCGGTGTGTCGTTCCGGAAGAAATTCGAGGTGTGCCTGAGAGCCATTGGTCCATCCCTTACCGAAAAGGCCGCCGGAACCGATGGCGATTTTTGATTGAATAATGTTGTAACCGGCGCCAAGTGGGTCGCTGTCGGGATTGAACAATGTGAATACGCGTTGTTTCTGGTAGTCCTCCATGAAATTCCACAGGACGAGTGCTCCGGGAACGGCGAGTACACCGAGACCCAGCATGAGCCGGAAGGACATGCCTGCCAGAATAATGACAATTACGCCTGATATGGCGATCAGTAGCGCCGTGCCGAGGTCAGGCTGTTGCGCGATCATGTAGGTTGGTATCGCGATGAACCCAGCAATGACCGCCAGATGGCCAATCCTTGGCGGAATCTGCCGGTCATGCAGATACCAGGCCATCATCATAGGAACCGCGAGCTTCATTGCCTCGGAAGGCTGAAAACGAATGCCGAAATCCAGCCAGCGACGTGCCCCTTGTCCGACGTCTCCTTTGGTCAACACAAGCACCAGCAGCAACAGTCCGGCCAGGTAGCCCCACGGCGTCCAACGGCGCAGAAAGTCCGGCGGCAATTGCGCAACGATGAGCATCGCGACCAGCGCGATGCCGAGCCGGACGGCCTGGTTGATCAGCAGGCGCGAGCTCTCACCGGTAGCGCTATAAAGAACAAACAACCCAAATGTGCAAATCAAAAGGAGGCCGCCCAGCAACGGAACGTCTACGTTCAAGCGACGGAGGAGTCCCGAGAAATTTGCGAGCGGCGCGGGCTTGGAAGACAGCAGGTAATGCGATTCACTGAATTGCATCGTCACCGTATCCCAGGTACTGATCCATGATCGCTTTGGCGATCGGTGCAGCAACGCCACTGCCACTACTGCCGTTCTCGACGATGACAGCGACCGCGATTCGCGGGTCGTCAAATGGAGCGAAGGAGATAAACAGCGCGTGATCGCGTAGTCGTTCTGCAATTTCCTCTTTGTCGTACTCTTCATCCTGTGCAATCGAAACCAACTGCGCTGTACCACTCTTGCCGGCCATCTCATAGGGTGCACCAGTACCAACCGCGCGTGCTGTGCCGCGAGGCCCCTGCATGACGTCGTGCATGGCCGCAAGTACGCTGTCCCAGTAAAACGTATTGCCGATCGCGACGTTGCCTATCAATTCGGGTTCGACCAGCTCGCGTTCTCGGCTGACTGGATCTTCAACGGCGGCGACCAGATGTGGACGGTATCGATCGCCGCGCATCGCCAGAGTGCCGACGGCGGACGCCAGTTGCAGCGGCGTCGTCAGCATGAAGCCCTGACCGATAGCCGCTATGACCGTCTCGCCGTGATACCAGCGTTGATTATCACGATCACTAAAGTTATTGCGTTTCCACTCGCGTGATGGCACCAGGCCGGGCCCTTCGCCGAGAACATCGACACCGGTCGCGCTACCCAGTCCGAAACGCGTCAGGTAGTCGTGCATATTGTCGATACCGAGATTAACGCCGAGCTGGTAAAAATAAACGTCGCACGATTGCTCGATTGCGTCGTGCAGGTCAACTGGACCGTGGCCTTCAGGTTTCCAGTCCCGGTAGCGGTGCTCATTGCCTTCCAGTTGGAAGTAACCAATACAGACAGTCTTGCGGGTCAGGTTCGTTGCGCCCGTTTCTAGCGCTGCCAGGGACAGCATGGGCTTAATTGTCGAGCCCGGTGGATAGGAACCGCGGATGGCGCGATTAAATAACGGTCGGTCCAGATTGTTTTGCAATTCGCCGTATTGCGCCGTACTCATGCCGACAGCGAACAGGTTTGGATCAAACGATGGGGTGCTTACCAGTGCAAGTATCTCGCCGTTCGTCGGGTCTAGCGCGACCACTGCGCCACGACGGCCTGCGAGCGCGTCATAGGCGACTTGCTGCAAGTCGAGATCCAGACTCAGGTATATATTGGAGCCCGGACGCGGCGTCTGGTCTATTGGCAAAGAATCGAGCAACTCCCTGGAGTCGGCCGGGATCTGGCGTCCACGTGCGTTAGTGATGAGGTGCCGAAAACCAGCATAACCGTGCAGGTCATTTTCGAAACTGCTTTCGACGCCGGTTTTACCCGTATGCGACGTGCCTGCGTATCGCGCAGAATCAAGTCGCCGTAAATCGCCGGCGCTCAGCGCGCCTACATAGCCAACGGCGTGCGCGAAGAGTTCGCCGTTTGGGTAATGGCGAACCAGTCTTGGTCGAAAGTCGATACCGGGAAAGCGAGGTCGCTGAATAGCAAAATTTGCGATCTCCTCGTCCGTTAGCCGAAACTTCAGTGTGATTGGCTTGAACTGTGGGCCGCTACGGCTCAATTCTTTGAAGCGTGGTATGTCATCGGGTTCGATCAGGTTAATTGCCGCCAGGCGATTCAGCGTGTCATCGATATCGTCAACCTGTTCGGGGATCAGTTCAAGCTGATACGCCGGCAGGTTTTCGGCAATGACTCGTCCTTTGCGATCAAAGACCAGCCCGCGAATGGGAGGAACCGGTTCGATTCGCACACGATTGCCCTGTGATTTTTCTGCAAACAACTCGTGGTTGAATACCTGTAACTGGACCAGGCGGGCGACCACCAGCCCAAGAAGCATGACGGAAACAACGGACGCAATGATCGCTCGGCCGATGAATAAAAGCCGTTCGGAATGGTGGTCCTTGATGGGTGAGAGAAGCTTCACTTAGCCCTGCGTCCGGTATCGCATTACTGAAAGGAACGTCATCACGACAGGCCATACCAGCGTGCCCGAAATGACGGGACCCCAGTAGGTAACCGACGGTGCGTCGATGCCAGCGACACCGTTTATCCAGAACAACAGAAACTGGTACAAAGCCAGCAGAGGCAAAACGGTCGCGGTCATTTGTGGCAGCGGAAACACCCGCATAAGCAGATGGAAACGCACAGTGACAAATGCTACGACGCACAATGTTAGCGCGTGTTGGCCGAGTAATGTGCCCTGCGAAACATCGAGCACAATACCAATAATCCACGCGGTTCCGACACTCCAGGTGCGTGGCAGCTGCATCGTCCAGAAGATGACAAGCAGTGCGAGCCAATCGGGGCGAAACGACTCGGCAGCACCAGGCAGCGGCATGATTGTGAGCATCAACCCAAAAATCAGTGACAGAATGACGGGCTTGCGCTGAGATGCGCGATCTCTATTCATCGATACTCGCCTCGGTATCGGGTGCACCAGCCGAAAAGATCAGCATGACTTCGCGAACCTGGCCCAGGGACGCGGCGGGTGTTGCGGTGACATCAGCGTACGGATCCTGTGGTATGCGCGTTACGGATGCGACGATGGCGACCGGGTAACCGGCCGGAAACCCGCCGCCAAGGCCCGATGTAACCAGTAAGTCGCCGACCCTAATATCAGCGTTGTTGACAACAAACGGCAGCTCGAGCCGGTCGATTTCGCCTGTGCCGACGACAATCGTGCGCAGGCCATTGCGATTGATCTCCACGGGCAATGCATGGTTAGTGTCGCTGATCAACATGGCCTGCGATGTCAGCAGACCTGCTTTAATGACCTGGCCGACAACGCCGTCGGCATCCACGAGGGCCTGACCGTCGAACACGCCGTCTAGCGAACCGATATCAATGACAAGACTGTGATTAAACGGATTCGCATCTACGGACATGATTTCCGCAACGCGAACTTGATCACGCACGTGCGTCCGTGCGTCAAGCATGGCGCGTAATCTTGCGTTCTCGGCTTCCAGCGCGTTCATTTTCTGCAGCCGCGCTTTGATGAGCAATCGTTCGACATTGAGTCGACTGAGTTCGAGTTCCAGCTCGTTTCGTGAGGCCATCGAATCGTCGAGCCATCTCCAGAAACGGACCGGCGCATCAACCATGACGCGCAACGGATACACAGCGGCGCCAATGCTCTTGCGCGCTGAATCGAGATGATTGTCGCGGTTATCGAAATACATCAGCAGAATACTGATGAAAATTAACCCGAGGACTCGAAGACCCAGCGCCGGAATTCGGCCTAGCGTATTGCTACTTTCCCGGAAAGCGACCATCGAGATTTATTGCCATTACTCCAGACCGAACACCGCGGGACCGTGTTCGTCGATCAGCTCGATAACTCTGCCACCGCCGCGGGCGACGCAGGTCATCGGATCATCGGCGATTACAACCGGCAGGCCCGTTTCCTCCATCAGAAGTTTGTCGATGTCGCGCAGCAGGGCGCCACCACCAGTCAAAACGATGCCGCGTTCAGCAACGTCGGCACCGAGTTCCGGCGGCGTCTGTTCGAGCGCTTCTTTAACCGCTCCTACGATACCTTGTAACGGTTCCTGCAGTGCTTCGAGAATCTCGTTGCTGTTCAGAGTGAAGCTGCGCGGCACGCCTTCGGACAGATTGCGGCCTTTCACAGAAATCTCGAGGACTTCCTGACCCGGAAACGCCGAGCCAATCTCGATTTTGATGCGCTCGGCAGTTGCCTCGCCGATGAGGATGCCATAATTGCGGCGCACGTAGTTGGTAATTGCCTCGTCGAAACGGTCGCCTCCGATGCGTACCGAGGCAGCATAGACAATGCCATTCAGTGAGATCACGGCCACTTCGGATGTGCCACCACCAATATCGAGCACCATGGAACCGCGCGCTTCGTGGACGGGCATTCCCGCACCGATTGCGGCAGCCATCGGTTCATCTATAAGGTGTACCTTGCGCGCGCCAGCGCCTTCGACGGATTCGCGGATTGCGCGTCGCTCGACTTGCGTAGATCCGTAGGGAACACAGATTAGTACGCGCGGACTCGGCCGAAAATAACGCGATTCATGCGCCTTCCTGATGAAGTGCTGCAGCATCTTCTCCGTGATCGTGAAATCGGCGATAACGCCGTCTTTTAGCGGTCGAATCGCTGTGATATTACCGGGTGTCCGACCCAGCATGTTCTTGGCCTCAGCACCGACAGCCTCAATGGTGCGACCGCTCCCGCGCGAATCCTCGCGAATTGCCACCACGGACGGCTCGTCGAGCACAATGCCCGCTCCTCGCGAGTAAATCAGCGTATTAGCCGTGCCAAGATCAATGGACAGGTCATTGGAAAAATAACCCAGGATATTCTTGAACATGTTGGGGTGGAGTCTCCAAGCAGGAGTAACGGCGTAATCTAACAATGCCCACGACATTCCACAAGGTGGCGTGTATTATTGCGTCCCCGCCGAAAAGCGGCTCGTAGGCGCCGCTCGGGCGGTGCGTTTGGCATTCACTGAAACCCCGGAACTACCCGTGCCCCTCGACAAAGATCAGGTCCACCACATTGCCATGCTGGCGAGGCTGAAACTCAGTGACGAGGAGTATGCTGAAAGTATCGAAAAGCTGTCCAAAATCGTCGATTTTATCGATCAGCTGTCGCAGGCACAAACGGATGGCGTTGTGCCCATGGCGCACCCGCTCGACGCGGCCCAGAGGCTGCGTCCGGACGCGATTTCCGAGATCGATGAGCGTGATGCGTACCAGGAAAATGCGCCCGCGGTGTCGGGCGGCCTGTACCTGGTGCCAAAAGTTATCGAATGACGGAGTTGCATTCACAAACATTGACTGAGCTGGCGATCGGTCTTGAGAGCGGCGATTTCACGTCCGTTGAGCTGACCCAGGCGTTGCTGGATCGCGTCGCTGAGCACAATGACAAACTCAACGCTTTCGTGACAATTACGGCTGACGAGGCGCTCGCGACAGCGGCCCACGCCGATGCAGCGCGTGAAACGGGTTCGGGTGGCGTTCTCAACGGGCTGCCGATCATTCACAAGGACATATTTTGTACCCGTGGAATCAGAACGACGTGTGGCTCAAAGATGCTCGAAAATTTTGTGTCGCCCTACGATGCAACCGTTGTTGAAAAACTGAGCGCTGCGGGTGCCGTTGTACTCGGCAAATCGAACATGGATGAGTTTGCGATGGGTTCTTCGACTGAGACCAGTTATTTTGGTCCTGTCAGGAATCCGTGGAATCTCGATTGCACGCCCGGCGGTTCATCCGGTGGCTCGTCCGCCGCTGTCGCAGCACGAATTGCACCGGCAGCGACCGGGACCGACACGGGTGGATCGATTCGACAACCCGCATCGTTGACCGGCACGGTGGGGATCAAGCCCACCTATGGTCGGGTATCGCGCTACGGCATGATCGCTTTCGCATCGAGCCTCGATCAGGCTGGTGTTATCACTCGATCGGCTGAAGATGCTGCCCGATTGCTGGGCGTCATGGCCGGATTCGACGCACGGGACTCAACCTCAATCGACCAACCAGTGCCCGATTACACCTTGAGCATCGGTGATTCGATCAAGGGGTTGCGCGTTGGTATCGTGCGCGAGCATTTTGACGCCGGCCTCGACCAGCAAACCGGCGCACGGGTCAAGGAAGCCATAGCCGTGCTCGAGTCTTTGGGCGCAACGACGGTTGAAGTCAGTCTTCCTAATCTGGATCTGTCGGTACCGACGTACTACGTTGTGGCACCTGCCGAGTGTTCGTCCAATTTGTCACGCTTTGACGGCGTTCGCTTTGGACACCGGGCCGAAGATCCTGAAGACTTGCTGGATCTGTACTGCCGCAGCCGCGGCGAAGGATTCGGTGACGAGGTCAAGCGCCGCATCATGACGGGTACTTACGTGTTGTCCGCGGGCTACTACGACGCGTACTACCTGAAGGCTCAGCAGGTTCGGCGGTTGATTGCCGATGATTTCAAGAAAGCGTTCGCCAATGTCGATGTCATTGCAGGTCCAACGACGCCATCGCCGGCCTTCAAGCTGGGTGACAAGGTCGACGATCCCATTACAATGTATCTCAACGATATCTACACGATCGGTGCCAACCTCGCCGGACTGCCGGCAATGTCTGTGCCGTGCGGTTTGGTTGACGACCTGCCGGTTGGTCTGCATCTTGTCGGAGCACATTTCACCGAAGAGATATTGTTGCGTTGTGCGCACCAGTATCAGCAGCAGACGGACTTTCACACGGCCTGTCCCGAGGCCTTCAAGTGATGGGTATTTCTTCTTTTTCGGGTTGGGAGGTCGTCATTGGTCTTGAGGTGCACGCGCAGCTTGCGACTAAGGCAAAGATTTTCTCTGGTGCATCAACAGCTTATGGTGCCGAGCCCAATACGCAGGCCTGTCTGGTCGATCTCGGTTATCCGGGTGTATTACCTGTGCTCAATGAAGAAGTTGTACGCATGGCGACGCTCTTCGGGCTGGCCGTCAATGCGACCGTGGCACGGCGTTCGGTTTTCGCCCGCAAGAATTATTTCTATCCTGATCTGCCCAAGGGTTATCAGATCAGTCAATACGAGCTGCCCATCGTCGAGCACGGCGAATTGTTTATTACCGATGGCGATGGCAATGAGAGGCGCATCGGAATTACACGTGCGCATCTCGAGGAGGATGCCGGCAAATCGATTCATGAGGGACTCGGTGCTTCATCCGGGATCGATCTGAACCGTGCTGGTACGCCATTGCTGGAAATAGTATCCGAGCCCGACTTGCGTTCGGCGAAAGAGGCGGTTGCGTATCTGCGCAAGATTCACACGATCGTGCGTTATCTCGGCATCTCAGACGGCAACATGCAGGAAGGCTCGTTTCGCTGTGACGCGAATGTTTCTGTACGTCGGCTTGGCCAGAAAGAGCTCGGTACGCGTGCCGAACTCAAGAACCTCAACTCTTTCCGCTTCATTGAGAAAGCGATTAACTTTGAGATCGAACGACAGATAGAATTGATCAAGGATGGTGGAGAAGTCGTTCAGGAAACGCGTCTTTACGATTCGGACAAGGACGAAACACGCTCCATGCGCTCGAAGGAAGAAGCGAATGATTATCGCTACTTCCCAGACCCGGATCTCTTGCCCGTCGAGATCAGCGAAGAGTATATCGAGGCGATTCGCGTGACATTGCCAGAGCTTCCGGACGCCAAACAGCAGCGCTTTGTCAACGACTACGATCTGAAGAGCGATGCTGCTGCAATCCTGACAACCAGTCGTGCACTGGCCGATTACTTCGAGGCCGTTGTCGGTGCAACTGACGCCAGGGCACAAGTTGCCGCCAACTGGGTACTCGGCGAGCTGTCCGGGGCGCTCAATCGAGAGAACAAGGGCATCGGCGACAGTCGTATTGCGGCGACCGATCTGGCGGGCCTGGTGAACAGGATTCACGACCACACCATCTCGGGGAAGATCGCGAAGCAGGTCTTCGAAGCCATGTGGGAGGGCGAGGGAACGGCTGACGAGGTCATCGAAGCAAAGGGTCTCGAACAGATCACGGACAGCTCGGCAATCGAGACCATCGTCGACAGAGTCATCGCAGCGAATCCGGGCCCGGTCGAGGAATACAAGGCGGGCAAGGACAAACTGATGGGATTCTTTGTAGGCCAGGTCATGAAAGAGACTCAGGGCCAGGCGAACCCGGAACAAGTCAACCAGATTCTCAAAGCCAAACTCAACGACTAGCGCATGTCGGCCGATAGCATTACCCCTTTCACATTTGAATCGTTACCGGTGCGTGGCGCACTCATTCATCTGTCGCGCTCCTGGCGTCGTATGCAGCGGAATCATGACTACGATCAGGCAACCGCAGAAACGCTGGGACATGCGGCCGCGGCCACGGGTTTGATCGCGCAGAGCCTCAAATTTGACGGTGCTATCACTTTGCAGATTCACGGCAGCGGTGATTTGAAAATGCTGGTCATGCAGTGCACGAGCGATCTCGATTTGCGCGGTATGGCCGTGGTTGAACCAGATGCGACTGCAATTAATTTTGTCGAACTGGCGGGCAACGCGCATTGCGCGATTACGATTGATGCCGGAGAACGGCCGTATCAGGGTATCGTCGCGATCGATGGCGAATCGCTGTCGTCCAGTCTCGAGCACTACTTTGAGAAGTCTGTGCAGGTACCCAGTCACGTCGCCCTGGTTGCGAATGAACACGTTGCTGGCGGACTGTTGATACAGCAAATGCCTGGCCAGACTATTGACGATGATGACTGGAATCGATTGCACATTCTGGCTGAAACCCTGACTAGCGGCGACTTTGCCGGCGATGCAGGCATCGACCTCATTCGCAAACTTTTCGCCGAAGACGACGTTCGCGTATTTAGGTCCCGCAGCGTCGATTTCTGTTGTCGCTGCTCGAACGAGAAAGTTGAAGACGTTCTCAAGATGCTGGGCCAGGAGGAGTCTCGTGCGGCGCTAAAAGACCAGGGCGAAATAGCGGTCGTTTGCGAGTATTGCGGTCGGAGGCGTTCGTTTGACGCAGTTGACGTATCCCGCCTGTTCTCCAACAACGTCGTGGCCGGACCTGATTCCGTCCAATAACCGGCCGAAAGCGTCCTGGCAGGTCGTAACTTTATTGATCGATTAAATGACCGCTTATCGCAGAAAGCAGACATTCCCGGTCCCTTGAAAAAACTCGATATTGGGCAACCGATTTTCGCCTGAGCAGGTGTCTCAAGAGTAGACACATGCGAATCAGGTTGCGCAGCCGTTTGGCTGTGTTTCCACACTTGCCGACATGTGATCAGGAGGAACGAGACATGAAACAAAAACATCTTATGACAAATACGCTTCTGGGAGCAGCCGCTGCTGTTGTCCTGGGTATATGCACTGCGGTCGCCACAGCAGACGAACCATGCAGCGATTTAGAAGAATGCAGGGTGTTCATCGAGATCAACGCGAGTGATGGAGACATCGGGTTCCATGTATTGCTCGACGCGGAGGGTTGGGAGCAAGCCCGGATCATCGATCCCGACAATAAGCAAATCTTTCACGAACAGGCCCATGGTGCTCTGAAAGATCAGAAGCTCACGGAGAATTTCTTCGAAAGCGCCGAGCCCTTTTGCGAGGACTCTCTTAAAGAAGAAGACGACGACGAAGTGGTGACACTGCCGGAGTTCCTGGATCGGTTCCCGGCGGGTCCTTACGAGTTTAGAAACAAGCTCGAGGGCGGCGAGGAGTTAGCCGGCACCACGATGTTCACTCACCTGATCCCTGCGGCCCCCGCTAAGGTGAATTTCGACGGTAAAGAAATTTCATGGGAGTACGGTGACGACCTCGGCGAATGCACGACCTTTCCTGCGGGATTCATGCTCGCTGGTGAGTTAGACATTGTCGGCTACGAGGTGGTGCTGGAACCAGACGACGATGCGTTAGGCAGCTTCAAGTTCACTGTCCAGGTCCCGAGCACCGTTAACAGCGTTACTGTGCCGGCCGAATACCTCGCATCACTCGGTGAAAATACGCTGCTGAAGGTCGAGGTGGGGGCTATCGAGCGCCGGCTTTTCCTGGTTGACGACATGATGCTCGAGTCCTTCGGCAACACGACATTCACCGAAGAAGATGGGTTCTGCAATAACAAAAACCAAAGCAAATGCCCTGACCCTGAGGATTGACGACAAGACAGAAAGATAGCAACCAGCGCACCGCATCTGATGCAGAAGACCCGCCCAAGTGGGCCTTCAATTCGGTATCATCCTGATCGATTGAACGACGGCTTCTGGTCGCAGGCGGTGCGACCTGGCGCACCCAAAGAGCATAAACCGGCAAGCTACATGCCCTCGGACTACTCGTTCAGGGCAGCTAGGCGCTCAGCTGTGCCAACGTCGGCCCAAAGGCCTTTGTAGATTGAACCTTGCAAGCGCCCATCGTCCGCTGCCTCTCGCAGCATGGGCACGATCGAGAATCGCCCTGCCTCGCAGTCTTTAAAGAACTCGGGCCGGTAAACCGCGACCCCGCTGAACGTTAGAGACGGCGCATCGCCATTTCGGACCAGCCCTTCGTCGAGATCGAAATCTCCGCCATGATGATAGTCCGGCGTCGGCACAAGGACGAGATGACCCATGTGATCATCGGACAGCGTGATGTCGGGTACCGGCATGTCGGTAAAAACATCGGCATTCACAACGAGGAACGGCTCATCACCCAGCATCGGCAACGCACGATGAATCCCGCCACCGGTTTCAAGCACGTTGTCGCCTTCAGGGCTGAACTGTACGTTCACGCCGTACTTCGACCCACCCGTGATACGCGCCTCTATTTGTTCGCCGAGCCAGCCTAAATTGATTACGACATCGCTGATTCCGGCATCGCGAATGTTTTCGAGATGCCGTTCAAGCAAGCTTTGCCCGCGAACCTCGAGCAACGACTTTGGCGTCGTATCGGTTAGCGGTCGTAATCGCTCGCCGCGCCCGGCCGCCAGGATCATCGCTATCATGCGGCGCTACCCCATGCCGGCAGCACTTGTTCGTCGATCAGCTGGATAAGGAACTCAAGTTCTTCGTAACGTGAACCGAGTTCCACAATGTAACCGAGCGTGCGAGGTACATCATCGACGTAACGGGTCTTTCCATCGCGATGGTTCAGGCGACAGAAAATACCGGCGGCCTTCAATTGGCGCTGTACGCCCATCAATTCGAAATAACGGCAAAATTGCTGTTCGTTGACTTGTTCGCGCGTCGCGGCGCTGAGCTTACGATAGTAACTGAGAGCCCACTGCCGCACCTGATCGGCCGGCCAGCGTATGTAGCAGTCTTTTAGGAGCGATACCAGATCGTAGGTCAGCGGTCCTTCGACAGCATCCTGAAAATCCAGGATGCCTGGATTTCCTTCGTCCAGGACCATGAGGTTGCGGGAATGATAGTCGCGATGTACGAACACTTGTGGTTGGTGCCCTGCGTTCTCAACCAGTACGTCGCAACACGCTTGCCAGTTCTGTTCGGCAGCGTCATCCAGATCCAGCTGCAGATGAGTGTCGCACAACCAGTCTCGGAACAAGGACAGCTCGAACCGCAACAACGCCTCGTCGTATGCAGGCAATGCCGACTGATATGCCTCGCCGCGTCGCTGCATGACTAACAACGCATCGATTGCATCGACGTAGAGCGATTCGGCCGTACCGGGGTCACTCTGGAGTCTGGCGAGATATTGCTCGCTACCCAGATCCGACAACAACAGGAAGCCGTTGTCGAGATCGGCCTCGATGATGCGCGGCGCGCTGACTTGCATCGCTTCAAGAAAGCCCGCAATTTTAACGAATGGCAGACAGTCTTCCTGTGGTGGCGGAGCGTCCATCGCGATGAAACTTTCGGCCCCCTTTTGCAATCGAAAGTAGCGTCGGAAACTCGCATCGTCGGATGCGGGCACGAGTTCACAACCGGCAACCGCGTCTATGCCGTTTATCCAGCGGCTTAGCGCGACCAGGCGAGGGTCGTCTACAGAGTCGGTTTGGCTGATCGTAAGTTCTCCGTAACGCGTTGAAGCACCTAGAAAACTATGCGAAGGTAACAAATAAGAATGCTGGATAACATCCCGTCCTCAATGGCTTCGGCCGAAATCTGACCCGAACAGTAACTTGTCCTCAAAACCACTGATTTCAGCGTGTCTGCTGCTGGCTGCATTGAACGCCGCCGCCGACGAGCCGCAATCGTGCCGAACGTCACTCGCCGGGCCGCTTGCAGCCAATCCGTTCCTGCCAGCTACGGCCCTGGGCAGCCCCGACACGATTCAGCTTGAGGCGGGCAAATTCGAAGCACAAATCGGCGATCTGCCGACTGCGGTTATGTCGGGGGGCGTGTTATTGCGGCGCGATGACAAGCTCGTGGCCGCCGAAAGTGCGCGCTATGACCCCGTAAGCAAGGCACTGCATCTCGAAGGCGGCGTCCGCTACGAAGATCCCGGTACACAAATTCTGAGTCGTTCGGCCGAGTTCGGTTACGTGTCGGGCCGGATCCGTTTCGAGGGGGCCGAGTTTTCTCTGGGTAGTAGCAATTCGCGCGGCGCAGCTGATGTCATCGAAATCAATCAGGACGGTAAACTGACTTTTGAAGGGGTGGAATACACCACCTGCCCGCCCGGTTCCGAAGACTGGTTGATGCAAGGCCGCTCCATTGAGCTCGATACGCGAAAGGGTGTTGGTACCGCCAGGGGAATGAAGCTGAAGTTCAAGGGCATACCGATTCTCTACGCACCGTATCTATCGTTTCCGATCGGCGACGCCCGTAAGTCAGGCGTGCTGACACCAGAAATTGGCAGCTCAGGTCGGAGTGGCAATGAACTCCGCGTGCCCTGGTACTGGAACATTGCGCCCAACTACGATGCGACGATTACACCACGGCTACTGACCAGTCGCGGTTTGCAAATCGCGACCGAGTTTCGCTATCTGACGGAACGTAGCGAGGGCCTGGTGGTGGTTGATTATCTTCCCGACGATGACATCATCGATGCAGCACGGCATCAGATTCGATTCGAACATCGAACTTGGTTCGGCAACGGTTGGCGTAACCAAATTAGCCTGCGGGATGTGTCGGACAGCCAGTATTACGAAGATTTGGGCGGCAGCCTCAGCATCTCAAGTATTACGCACCTGAACCGTAGCCTGCGATTCGATTACTACTCCGATAACTTCTCGGTGATGGGGCAATTGCAGGATTACCAGACCATTGACGACGCGATATTGGATTTTGATGAGCCCTATCGACGTATTCCGCAGATCCTCGTCAACGGCCGCTGGACAACACCATTCGGCCTGCGATTCGGCATTAACGGCGAGATTGTTAACTTTGACCGGGATGTCGGCGTTACGGGTTGGAGAATAAATGCCTCGCCAAAACTGGACCTGCCTGTATCGAAGCCGGGCTGGTTCATCAATCCGGCGATTGCATTTGATTACACGCGCTATGACCTCAAAGACAGGCTGCCGGGCGAGCCGACTGATCCAACGCGCTCAGTGCCGATTGCAAGTCTCGATACCGGCTTGATTCTTGAGCGCACCATGAATAATTCGAATCGTATTCAAACGATAGAGCCACGACTCCTGTACGTCCATATTCCTCAGCGCGATCAGGACGGCTTGCCCGTTTTCGATACGATCGCGCCGGATATCAACCTCGTACAGCTGTATCGAAAAAATCGTTACCTCGGAATCGACCGAATCGGCGACACAGATCACATCAGTGCGGGTATTACGTCTCGAATTCTGGATACATCGACAGGTCGTGAACTGTTATCGGCGACCATCGGGCAGACACGCTACTTCAGCGATCGCACCGTCGCATTACCCGGCGCACCGATGACCTCAACAGAGACGTCAGATTACATCGCACAACTTCGCTTTCTGCTGTTCAAGAACGTCGACTTCGACTTCGGTCATCAGTGGGGTTCGGATACAACAAAATCCGAAGCTCGAATACAATATCGACCGGCAACAAACAAAGTTTTGAACCTGGCGTATCGATTCCGTCGCGACTCGCTCGAACAAGGCGACCTTTCGTGGTCCTGGCCACTGTCAACGCGCTGGAACTTCGTTGGCCGTTACAACTATTCAATTCGCGATGAAGAAGTACTCGAGCAGTTTTTTGGCCTCGAGTATGAGAGCTGCTGCTGGGGTTTGCGGCTGGTTTCACGCCGCTATATCTCAAAACGTGACGGAACTCGTGATTCATCGTTCGGTCTGCAACTGGTATTGAAAGGGATGATGAGTGTTGGCACGGCAGCCGACAGACTCCTCGAACGTGGTATTCTTGGCTATTCTGCAGATCTCCGGTAGTTAGTGTGTTAAAAATCCATTACTTATGCGCAGTCGTCGCATTGGTTGCTGCGCCCATTGTTATCGCTGACGAGCCCTCCGAGCCCGGTGAGTTTCTTGACGGAGTCGCCGCCATTGTCAATGAAGGCATCGTTCTCAAGAGCCAATTCGACAAACAGTTGGCGCTCATTAGACAACGCGCTGCTGAGCAGAATATGCAGTTGCCGCCCGACGATGTCCTTCATGAGCAAATACTTGAGCGACTGATCGTCACCGAAATTCAAATGCAGCGGGCGGACCGAATCGGCCTCTCACAGCAGATTTCCGACCAGGTCGTGAATAGCGCTATCCAACGATTGGCAGACCAAGGCAACCTGCGCTTCGAAGACATACCGGCCATGCTGGCGGAAGATGGCATCGACTACGCCGAGTTCCGTGAAGGCCTGCGCGAAGAACTGACGCTAAATGAACTGAAGGGCATCGAGGTAACGCGCAACATCCGGGTCTCGGAGCGCGAGATCGAGCAATGCATCATCGATCTCGAAAACAACGTCGTCGTCAATTCCGACTGGGAGCTGTCACACATTCTGCTTACGATCGGTGAGTCCGCAAGCTCTGAGGAGGTCGCGGCGGTTGAGGTGTTGGCCGATGAGATTTACGCCCGCTTGCAGGACAACGCAGACTTCCGCGAACTCGCGGCGCGTTACTCTGAAGGACCAACAGCGCTCGAAGGCGGCTCGCTGGGTTGGTTGGCAGGCCAACAGATCCCGTCGATATTTACAGACGTGTTACAGGACATGAAGACTGACGATATCACCAAACCGTTCAGATCTACGAGCAGTGTTCACATCGTCAAAGTCGATAACCTTCGCAGCGCTGTAGAACGCAGCGAAATTAATCAAGTAAAGATCCGACATATTTTGATCTCGCCGAACGAAATCATTGACGACGCAACGGCAAAGCAACGCCTTGAAGGCGTGCTCGAAAAGATTCTCGCAGGCGAAGCTTTCGAGGAGCAGGCAAAATTGCTATCCGATGATCCAGGATCTGCGAATCTTGGTGGTGATCTGGGCTGGTCCGAGACCAGCGGTTTCGCTCCGGAGTTTCAGGCCGTCGCCGACGCAGCCGAGATCGGTGTTATCAGCGCGCCGTTCCGAACCCAGTTCGGATGGCATATCCTCGAAGTCCTGGAGCGCCGGGTCTTCGACAATACTGATGAGATCAAGGAACGCAACTGCGTCGTGCGAATACGTAACAGCAAGCAGGAAGAAGAAACCCTGCTTTGGCTGCAGCGTATGCGCGACGAGGCCTTCGTTGACTCACGCATTTAGTGGCGCTCGGTAAACCACTCGTAGTTACTGCTGGAGAGCCGGCCGGTATTGGCCCAGAGCTCTGCTCTGCGCTTGCGGATTCAAGTTTCGCGGCAGACGTAATAGTCATTGGCGATGCGTCAATACTCGACGATCGCCTGCGGGTGATCGACACGCCATTTCCAGCACCTGTCGTCCACGGGCAACCCGATCCAGAGAATGCCAGAACGTTACTCGATGGGCTGACAAAGGCTGCCGAAGGCTGCCTTGATGGTCGCTATTCCGGCCTCGTTACTTGCCCCATAGCAAAATGGGTCGTCGCCGATTCCGGCGTTCCGTTCACGGGTCACACCGAATTTCTGGCGGATCTGACCGGTGCTGAATCGCCCGTCATGCTGCTCGTCGCTGGCGATATGAGAGTCGCGCTCGCCAGTACGCACCTGCCGTTGCGTGAGGTACCCGACTTCATCACAGCAGATCGGCTCACGCGGGTACTCAAGGTATTGCACGCTGATCTGCAATCAAAATTCGGTATCGATTCCCCTGAAATCATCGTTTGCGGCCTCAATCCTCATGCGGGTGAAGGCGGACTGCTTGGCTCCGAGGACAGGTCCGTCATAGCCCCTGTTATCGATGATCTAACGCGCCAGGGACTGAACCTGCGCGGACCCGTGCCGGCGGATACAGCGTTTACGCCGGCCTCGAGGGACTGCGATGCCATCCTGGCGATGTACCACGACCAAGGTCTGCCGGTACTTAAATTCGCCGCATTTGGCCACGCTGTGAATGTCACTTTGGGTCTGCCGATCATCCGTACGTCAGTCGATCACGGCACCGCATTCGATCTCGCCGGTACCGGAAAAGCTGACCCGGGAAGCCTGCTAGCTGCTGTCGAGCTGGCACTAACCCTGGCATCCCGTTGATGCCCGGCCATCGCTCTCGGAAACGTTTTGGTCAGCACTTTCTGACAGATCCGGGCATAGTCGACGCGATTCTGCGCTCGGTGCACGCTACAAAAGACGACGTTGTCGTGGAGATCGGACCGGGACAGGGCGCAATAACCGCGTCACTCGCAGCGCATGCCGGTCAGTTGCACGCTGTCGAGCTTGATCGCGATCTGGTCGCCAGACTTCGCCGCCAATACGACGGCCAGCCCAACGTAACAATCCACGAGGCCGATGCTTTGGCGTTCGATTATTCGACCTTGGGCGACAGACTGCGAATCGTCGGCAACCTTCCCTACAACATTTCCACACCGTTGTTGTTTCATCTGCTCAACTATCGCGAGCGCATAGTCGACATGCACTTCATGTTGCAGAAGGAAGTTGTCGACCGCATGGCGGCAGGTCCGGGTAGCAGGGCGTACGGGCGGCTAGGCATCATGCTCGGTTGCCATCTGAAGATCGAATTATTGTTCGATGTCGATCGAACTGCCTTTCAACCGCCACCTGCAGTCATGTCCTCGGTAGTACGTCTCGATCCTCTGCCACCGGGTACATTCGACATTCAGGACGAGGCAATGCTGTCAAGACTGGTTACGAGCGCCTTCATGAAGCGCCGGAAAACGATGCGCAATGCTTTAAAGGACCATGTGGATGTTGCAGATCTCGAGGCTGTCGGCATAGACCCGGGTTTGCGGCCCGAACAGATCAGCATCGCGAAATACGTGGAACTCAGCAACCATCTCGCGCGTACGTTACGTTAGAATATCGTGATGAACGACAAGCACTGCGATATTCGCATACAAGTCGCAACCCGTTACATTGATGATCAGTCGGATCCCGATATCAATCGATACGTGTTTGCTTACACGATTACGATATCGAACAGCGGTGATGTCGCGGCGCGGCTAATAAGCCGCCACTGGATTATCACTGATGCGAACGGCAAAGTGCAGGAGGTCAACGGAGACGGCGTCGTTGGCGAACAACCGCATCTCAATCCCGGCGAAGTGTTTCGCTACACCAGCGGCGCGGTGCTCGAAACACCGCTCGGCGCAATGCAGGGCCTTTATCGAATGGAGGCTGACAACGGCATTGGATTCGATGCGCCGATCGAGCCGTTCACGCTCGTAGTTCCCGGATTGCTGAACTAGGCGAACAGCATGGCCGTATACGCAATCGGCGATTTGCAGGGCTGTTACGATCCGTTCCGCCGACTCCTCGATGAACTCCACTTCGATGCCGCCAACGACACGCTCTGGCTGACCGGTGACCTCGTCAGTCGGGGACCTAAATCTCTGAAAACATTGCGGTTTGTAAAAAACCTGGGGGACTCCGCGATCACGGTGCTGGGCAACCACGATCTGCACCTCTTGGCACTCTGGGCCGGTGCTGTTCGCCGTGGGAAGCGCTTCAGATCCCTCGACAAGCTACTCGACGCACCTGACGCTGATGATCTTTGTGACTGGCTGAGACGACGACCGCTGGCGCACTACAATGAAAGATTGGGCACATTACTGGTCCACGCCGGTACGCATCCTTCCTGGGGTACGAGAAAAACACTCGCCCGTGCTGCCGAAGTCGAGATTGAACTTCGTCACGATAATTATGAAACGCTGCTCGGCAAGATGTACGGCAATAGGCCAAATAGCTGGTCTGGCAAATTGACAGGTTACAAACGACTGCGATTCATTATCAATTGCCTGACGCGTCTGCGAATGATTACGACCGGCAATAAACTGAATTTTTCGCATAACGGATCTCCGTGGCCTGCTCGCAAGAACTTACTGCCGTGGTACACGGCTGCTGAACGGGCGACGGCAGACACGCGCGTTGTATTCGGTCACTGGTCGCAACTCGGACTGATCGTGTTACCTAATCTCATCAGTCTCGACACGGGTTGTGTCTGGGGCCGGCAACTGACCGCCGTCAGACTCGATAAGCGCATACCGCGAGTTATCCAGGTACGAGGCCAGGACTGACGGACACAACAATCAGGAGCGGTTCCTGCGTTCGTATGTCATGAATTCGAAGGCAAACTCATTATCATCGCTTGACTCATTTACGTCGCACGAAACCAGCGTCCAGTCGTCGTCATCGATCTCAGGAAAAAATGCGTCCCCTGCAATCTCGGCATGTACTCGGGTTAGGTGCAAACGCCCGGCCTCGGGCAGAAACAAGGCGTAGATCTCGCTGCCACCGATAATCATGATTTCCTTCGCGTCGCCAGCTATTTCCAATGCGGCCGCAGGAGACGTAACAACGTCGCAGCCTGCCGCTGCATATCCGCTTCGACGTGTAATGACGATGTTCTGTCGGCCCGGCAAAGGACGGCCAATGGATTCCCAGGTCAGGCGTCCCATGACGACAGGCTTGCCCATGGTCAACCGTTTAAAGCGTTTCAGGTCGTCGGAGAGGCGCCAGGGCAACGCGCCCTGCACGCCGATGACGTTATTCGTCGATGCCGCGACAATAATGCTGATCATGATATTCCCAGCTAGACCGCGATGGCGGCCTTGATGTGCGGATGCGACTCGTAATTAAGAATTTCGAAATCCTCATAGCGATAGTCAAAGATACTATCTGGCCGGCGCTTGATCGCGAGACGCGGCAACGGGAGCGGCTTGCGGCTCAACTGCTCGTCGGCCTGCTCGAGGTGATTGGAGTACAAATGGCAGTCACCTCCCGTCCAGACGAAATCGCCGACCGCGAGGTCCGCCTGTTGCGCCAGCATGTGTGTTAGTAACGCATACGACGCAATGTTGAACGGCACGCCCAGAAAAATATCGCAGCTTCGTTGGTACAGCTGGCAGGAGAGTTTACCGTCGGCGACATAGAACTGGAACAGGCAGTGACACGGCGGCAGCGCCATGTTTTCGATCTCGGCGACGTTCCAGGCACTCAACAAAATGCGCCGGGAGTCCGGTGTCTCGCGAAGCTGCTTCATGATCTGGGATATCTGGTCGACCCTGCCCCCCTCCGGCGTTGGCCAACTGCGCCACTGCACGCCATACACCGGTCCGAGGTCGCCATTTTCGTCGGCCCAGTCGTCCCAGATCGAAACACCGTTCTCCTGCAGATAACGGATGTTGCTGTCACCGCTAAGGAACCAAAGCAGTTCATGGATGATCGAGCGCAGGTGAAGTTTTTTTGTCGTAATGAGCGGGAACCCCTCGCTCAGATCAAAACGCATCTGGTAACCGAACACGCTGACGGTTCCCGTGCCGGTGCGATCACTCTTGACCGTGCCGTTGTCCCGAACATGCCGCATGAGATCAAGGTACTGCTTCATCTCACGACCTTGCCGCCGTCGAAAAATCCCATCGATACGAAACGACAACAAGCATCAATCCCGCAAGAATCATCGGCGCACTGAGTATCTGCCCCATCGTGACCCAGCCCAACGCCAGGTAATCCAGATGGTCATCGGGGACGCGATAGAACTCGACGAAGAAACGGAAAATCCCGTAGAACAGCAGGAACATTCCGGATACAGCGAGGTAAGGGCGCGGTTTCGATGAGTAGATCCACAGGATAAGGAACAGAACGAATCCTTCCAGAATTGCCTCGTACAGCTGCGACGCATGAACAGAAACGCCGTTGACAACGAACGCCCACGCCACCTCGGTTTCCTTGCCCCAGAGCTCACCGTTGATGAAGTTGCCGATACGGCCAAAACCCAATCCCAACGGTACAATTGGCGCAACGAAATCGGTCAAGCTCCAGATCGAGCGACCGAGTCTGCGGCCATACAACCACATAGCGATCATCACACCCGCGAGCCCGCCATGAAACGACATTCCACCCTGTGTGATCTTCAAAAGATAAAAAGGATCGCTCGTGAATTGATCCCAGCCATAAACAAGTGCGTAGCCGACTCGGCCACCCACGATCACGCCGAGCATGCCGTAAAACATGAGATCGTCGACCTGCTCCGAATTGACCGGCGAATCGCTGCGAGCGCAGCGGCGTTTCGCGAGCCACCAGGCCAGCAAGAAAGCGATAACATACATCAATCCGTACCAGCGCACTTTGAGCGGTCCGAGGGCAAAAATAATCGGATCAATCTCGGGATATGTCAGCATGAAATCCTGCCAGTCATCGACTTAAGACGCGTATCATAATCAGTTTCATGTGTGCGTCAAAGCAGGCGTCACCGCAGGAACTCGCAAATGCCAAATCGCCTCGCCGGGGAATCCAGCCCCTACCTGCAACAGCACGCCGACAATCCCGTCGACTGGTATCCGTGGGGCGATGAGGCTTTCGAGGAGGCCCGGAAGACCGGCAAACCAGTGCTCCTGTCAGTTGGCTACTCCGCGTGTCACTGGTGCCATGTCATGGCGCACGAGTCATTCGAGGACGATGCAATAGCCGATGTCATGAATCGCCTGTTCGTGAACATCAAAGTCGACCGCGAAGAGCGGCCGGACGTCGACAAGATCTATCAGACGGCACATCAGCTGCTGACGCAGCGCGGCGGCGGCTGGCCACTGACGATGTTCCTGGACGGTGATAATCAACGGCCGTTCTTCGGTGGCACTTACTTTCCCAATGTGCCTCGACACGGCATGCCGGCATTTGCGGACATTCTGCAAAAAGTTGCGACCTACTACACCGAGCAGCGCGACGAAGTTCGCACGCAGAGCGATCAATTACTTAATGTTTTCAAAAAGTTAGACCCTTCTGCGAGCAACAATGACGGTGCATTGACCGCCACGCCGTTACAACGGGCGCGCGATACATTCGCGCAGACGTTCGACAGGGACTATGGCGGCTTCGGGTCGGCGCCGAAATTTCCACAGGCTACAACAATCGACCGCATGCTGCGGCATTGGCGCTCAAGTGCCACTGGGGCCGAACCTGATCTCGATGCGCTGCTCATGTCGACACTGACCTTAACGCGCATGGCCGACGGCGGAATTTTTGACCACGTTGGCGGCGGATTTTGCCGCTATTCCGTCGATCGTTACTGGCAGATTCCCCACTTCGAGAAAATGCTGTACGACAACGGACCGCTGCTGGCGATGTATGCGCAAGCCGCGCTTGTGAGCGGTGAGAAGCTGTTCATCGATACGGCCAACGCTACGGCAGACTGGATTCTCGCCGACATGCGTGCCGACAACGGTGGTTTTTTCTCGACACGTGACGCGGATTCTGAGGGCGAAGAAGGGTTGTATTACTTGTGGACACCAGAGCAGGTACAGAAATTACTCGGTGACGACTATGACGTATTCGCGCAGCGATTTGGACTGAATCAGGATGCAAATTTTGAGGGCCAGTGGCACCTTACCGCCCGCGAGCCTGTCGCGGATGACGATGCGCACGCATTGATTGAACGCGCCAAGAAGAAACTGCTGAGTGAGCGAATGACGCGCGTAGCACCTGGACGCGACGAGAAGCAGCTAACATCCTGGAACGCACTCGCCATCCGTGGGCTTGCGATTGCGGGACGCTCTCTGAATCGTCCGGAATTGACTGACGCAGCGACTAACGCAGCCGATTTTATTATGAAAAACCTGATGCAGAACGGCCGTCTGCTAGCAAGCTACAAAGATGGCACGGCCAGGTTTCCGGCATATCTCGACGACCATGCGTTTCTGCTCGATGCCCTGCTCGAGTTGCTGCAATCGAACTGGAACACGAAGCATCTCGAGTTTGCGGTGCAACTCGCCGACCTGATGCTCGAGCACTTCGAGGATAAAGAACAAGGCGCGTTCTTCTTTACCGCCAACGATCACGAGACACTGATACACAGGCCGAAGTCGCTGGCCGATGAGGCTGTACCGTCGGGCAATGGTATCGCCGCATTCGCGCTACAACGCCTGGGATTCTTGCTCGGAGAAGCCCGCTATCTGGGCGCCGCAGAACGAACATTGCGAGGTTCGTGGCACTCGATCACCGAGTATCCGCACGGGCATGTCAGTCTGCTGACGGCACTCGAAGAGTATCTGGCTCACCCTGAAGTCATCGTTATCCGGGGCGATATCGAGGAGATTGAACGGTGGCGTGATGCAGCCGCAAGACTCTATGCGCCGGCACGGATGGTGTTCGCGATCGAGTCAAGGGAAAAAAACCTGCCGGGTGTCTTGGCGGACCGAACGGCGGTCGATGGAGAAACGATTGCCTATAAGTGTGTCGGCACGCATTGCGAGATGCCCGTGACAACCTGGCAGGCATTGGCCGAACAACTTGACGCAGCGGACGGCCACTAGAACGCGTACAGGGGCTTCTGAGTCATTCAATCATCGCAGGCATTTGCAAACTACGCCTTTTTATCCTTATGGATAAGCGCTTAGTACGTCACCCGTTACTGCTACGACACCTGAAGCGTTTGGATCTTTGAACACTATGGGCAGTGATTCAATCTGCAAACCGAAATTTTTTTGCACGGCGGGTTTTCGGTCTGTATAAACCCATTCGCCGTCTTCGCCCGGCTATTTGCACATCGTGTCCGCATAGGAAATGCCGGCGCACATAAGCACCAGCAACGGTAGGACTACAGGAAAGAATTGCGCCGGCTTACGAGCCAAATTCCGTTCGCCTCCAGCCATCCTTGCCACGGCGAATTTCATACGCTGGCCAGTACTCATTGTCCAGTTTCAACGTAATGACTTCGGCTGTTCCATTCCAGGTCACGGTCTTCAGACGCACCGATTCACGGTCCTCGATATCTTTTACGGCATCAATAAACGCCTGTAGATTCGGTATTGTCGTTCCATTGACTTCGACCACCCTTCGGCCAGCCCACAGACCGTATCGCGTTGCTGGAGAACCGTAGTTGAAATACGCTACGTAAACGCCGTCAGTCGCGATGCCGCGCTGCGCCGCCATCGCGCGATGCGGGTCTTGCAACAACGCGCCTGCCCATGACACGGCTCGTTCGATTCCGCGTCCGCTTAAGGCAACCGTCTTAATGGTTAGTTCCTGTACCTCGTCATTGCGCCAGACAGTGACAACCACTTCGGGTTTCTGTACAGCCTTTTCCAGCGCTCTGTATGACGTCACAATTCGACCGTCAATCGCAAGCACCATATCGCCATTTTTAAGCAGCTGCGCTGCCGGTGTGTTCGCGACCAATCGGATTACGCTCAGCGCCCGTCGGTGCGTTGGATTATTATCTGCAAGCCGCGCAATCCATTCTTCGTCAACGCCCATCTTGCGAGCAGCAAATAGTGGCGCGTAAACGAATTCTGCTTCGAGTGAGTAAAAAGGCTTGCCTTCGCGAACGATGTCGATGAACTGCTCAATAACTTCACTGCCCACGCCGCGATTCAACTGTGACGCATCTCCGCTGCTGTGCAGAACAAAGCTCGACCAACTTGCGGTAACACGGCCCTTTTTGTCGACCAGCACGCCATCATAATCGGTCGGCGCTGTTACCAGATCGATACCCTCTATGTTCGAGTCGCGAAAGCGCAGTGTTCTGGACAGCGGCAGTAACAACGGATCGACCGAGGAGACGGTGCTGTGCTGATGCACCAACTGATGATCGGCTTTGATGCCGACCACCCAAACATCGTCACCAGGTTTTAGCGGCGTCGAATTAAATTGTGCGGTTTTGACCGGTGTGTCGCCAATACTCTTCGGATCGTAGGATACGATTGCGAAATTGTGCAGCGGATGCAGCTGCTCGATCTTGCCTTTCACCTCAAGCGATCCGGCAAACGTTATTTTCACGTCACCGATGGCAATAGGGACCGTATTTCGATCAACGAGAACGTAACCGCGCTCTTTGTCGACAATAAGGCCGGTACCATAGTAATGACGATCCGCAACACCGGATAAGGTGTACGGTAAATCGAACGTTACGACGACCAGCGAGGGCGCAATTTCCCTGACGCGCGGGTCATCGTAGTCTGTTAGTTTCGTACTGCCGATTTCTGCTGGCTTCGGCGCCGGTCCATCCGCCAGCGAGCGGCACGGCCATGAACCCGTCGTATCGTCACGAGCGCATCGTCTGGCCGGAAACCAGACACGATCCATCTCCAGCAGTCGAACGACAGAATTCTGCGGATTCTCCATATTGACGTAGCGAACCTTGGCACGTTCGCCGTCGGCAAGCTGATCCAGCGCGGCTTCGAAATCATCGAGATCGGAAATGGGTTCACCATCCATCTCCACAATTACGGCGCCACGCGGAATGGCTGCTTTCGACAGCAGGTACCCTGGGTTCGCAACGTAGACACCTTTCGGTTGCCGGTTGTAGTGACGCGCTTGCTGATAAGACAGCGTGTTAACTATCCCGTCGCCAATCTCCAGATACTCGTCCGGTGTAATCGCGTGCAAGTCCTCAACCGCAATCTTGTGAATGATCGACCGGCCACCGCGCTCAACTTCGATTTCAATTTCTTTTCCAACAAGGTTATCGAGTATCGCTTCGAGTGGCACGAATTCGGTCACCAGCTCGCCGTCAATTCTGATGAGGATGTCGCCCGACGCCAGTTTTCCCGCCGCCGGCGAATTTGGAATAACCTGGTCAACGGTCAACATGCCCGTCTGCTCGGGATTCTTGGATCGTGCCAACCGTTCGGACTCCGCCGTTAACCCGAGTCTTTTCAATTCGTCGTATGCTTTACGATGGAAAATCGTCTGCAGCGTGCCCCGCGAAACCGGCCTGCCGTCACGCAACTCCTTAAGCGCACGATCGATACGGTCGAGCGGCAAGAAAAAACTGCTCGCGGCAGAACTGTTTGCGCCGGCATTCAACGCGACCACTTCGCCATCTATGTTTACAACAGGAGATCCAGACGAACCGCCGGATGTGCTTGACGCTGCCTGATAGTAGAACGTATTGAAGTCGTTGTATTTTCCGCGTCCGTATTCGGGGGCCTTGCGATCCAGTCGCGCGATAGTGCCTGCGAGAATCGACAGCTGTTCACCGGCATCATTGCCAATGACGCGAATCTCTTTCCCAACACCTGCACCTGTCGGCACCAGCGGCAATTCCACGGGTTCAAGGTAGTGCAGGTCAGCCGGGTCATAGCGGAAAAACCCGAAGTCGTGCACAGGGTCACGATAAATCGGCGTTAACCGAACTTCCTCATTGTTGCGGAATATAGCCTCAGCAATTACCGGGCCCGGCGTAACAACATGCCGGTTGGTCAGAATAATGCCACGTTCGGCATCGACGACGAATCCAGTTGCCTGAGTCGAAGAGTTCCACTCCGTATCGAATGCGCGCGTACTGTCCACACGGATAGAGACCACACCGGACGATATACGCTCAAGTGTTTCAGTCCACGCCGTGTCCTCGGCGGCTGTCGCCACCGTGCCTGCATGCAGCAACGCGATTGTCGCCAGAATCCTGACCTTTGCCATAGCCTTCCAAAAAAATAAACGGGTCGATAACCGGGCCTTACGCCCAACAGTACTGTTCTCGACTGCCTGGGTGGGCAGCGGTTCCCTATTTCAACAAAAACAGCGACTAAGCGCGACCACCAAGATCACGTTTCGTCAGGTCGATAGGCCAGATCCAGCTGCCGCGCAGCTTTGACGTCATCGAGGCGACGGACCGGCATCCCGTACGGCGCGCCCTTGAAATCGACGCCTTCTTCCTTCGCCGCAGTGGCGATCTCGATCATGGCTGTGACGAAGTTATCCAGCGTTTCCTTGCTCTCAGTCTCGGTCGGCTCGATAAGCAGGCATTCTGGCACGAGTAACGGGAAATAGGTCGTCGGCGCATGGTAGTTTTTGTCGAGCAACGCCTTGGCGATATCCATGGCGGTCAGGTTCACCGACTTGGCTTCGCGCTTCAATGTTACGATGAATTCATGACTTGCGCGCCGGGTTGGGAACGCGAGCTCGAAGCCTGCCGCCTGCAATCGCGCGGCCAGATAATTTGCATTCAAGGTTGCGTACTCGGAGACGCGCCGCATGCCGGCTCGGCCAAGCATGCGCATATAGACATAGGCGCGCAGCAAAACGCCGGAATTACCCATAAAACCCGACAGCCGACCGATGCTTTGCGGAAAGTCTTCTTCGACCAGCCAGTCGTATTGGGGTGCCACGTGCCCTTGGGGTGCCACGTGCCCTTGGGGTGCTACGTGCCCTTGGGGTGCTACGTGCCCTTGGGGTGCTACGTGCCCTTGGGGTGCAGCATCGCTTTTGCCAACAACCGGAATCGGCATGAACGGCAACAATCGATCGTTGACGCCCACCGCACCCGACCCGGGACCACCTCCACCATGCGGCGTCGAAAATGTCTTGTGCAGATTCATGTGAATGACATCGAACTTCATATCACCCGGCCGAACTTTTCCGAGAATAGCGTTCAGATTTGCGCCGTCGTAATACAGCAGCCCGCCAGCATCGTGAACAAGATCGGCAACCTCCTTGATACGGCGTTCGAACACTCCCAAAGTCGACGGATTCGTCAACATGATGCCGGCCGTTTTCGGACCAACCGCCGATTTGAGTGCATTGAAGTCGATATCGCCTTCCGGTCCTGTCGGCACTTCCCTGACAACGCAAGCGCACATTGTCGCTGTGGCCGGATTGGTTCCGTGCGCCGCGTCGGGACAGATGATTTCGATGCGCTCATGATCGCCGCGCGCTTCATGGTACGCCTTGATCATCGCAACACCAGCGAGCTCGCCTTGAGCACCTGCCATTGGCGTCAGTGATACACCCTTCATGCCCGTAACGTCTTTTAGCATTTCTTGCAGCTCGTACATGCAACTCAGGAAACCCTGTCCATGACTGACAGGTCCCAACGGGTGGCGTCCGGCAAATTCCGGCAACATAGCCAGAGCGTTGCATGCGCGCGGGTTGTATTTCATCGTGCATGAGCCCAATGGGTAGAACTGCGTATCAATCGAAAAATTCATCTGCGACAGACGCGTGAAATGCCGCACAGTCTGCAATTCAGATGCTTCCGGCAAGCGTGGCTTGTCGGTGCGCAGCATCGACTTTGGTATCGCGGACGGCGAAACTTCCGCGGGCGCCTGCGCGAACGCACGGCGACCCGTGCGTGACTTTTCAAATATCAGATCGCCGCCGGTCAGATTAATCATCTATTTCAATTCCAAGCGCGCGGAATGCCGCGCGATAATCCGGTTCTCTGGTGATGTCTTCAATGTGCTCCTGGTGCACAATCGTATTGTTCTCATCCAGGACAACGACAGCCCGGGAAAACATGCCGGCGAGTGGACCGTCGATGATCTGCACACCGTAATTTTCGCCGAATCCAGCGTGGCGAATCGCCGACAGGCCAATGACGTTGCTGAGCTCATGCTCTTCCTGAAAACGTTTGTGAGCGAATGGCAGATCGTACGACACCATCAGCATAGCCACGTCTTCAACTTCTCCCGCCAGGCGATCAAATTCGACGACCGACTTCGCACACACGTCGGTATCGATGCTAATGAAAATATTTAAGACTTTTCGCACACCCATCCAGTTCGCAAACGATACATTTTGCAAATCCGTATTGACGAGTGAAACGTCCGGGGCTCGACTGCCTACGGCTGGCAATTCGCCGTGTATGCGATAGCTGGTATTGTTGTGTTTAATTTTAGCCACTTGCTTTCCTGTTACCCGCTCTTAACGTTGCTGGCGGCCATGACGTCCGCAAAGGCCGCTATGTATGCCTCGATGTCCTGTGCAGTTTTCGTTTCCGTAACGCAGACCAGCAGCGCATCCGCACCTGCGTACGACGTCAGGTCAAATCCGCCGAGAATGTCTCGCTCAGCCAGCCTATCCAGCAACGGCGCAACGGGTCGATCCAGTTTTAACGCGACTTCGTGAAAGAACGGTCCGTCAAAGAGTCGTTCGACTCCGTTGATCGAGCACAATCCGTCCACGAGTGCTGTCGTATTAGCGTGCGACGCATTCGCGATACTGACGAGACCCTCGTAGCCCAGCAGAGACATATAAATCGTAGCTGCGGTGACCATGAGGCCCTGATTGGTGCAGATGTTCGAGGTTGCTTTGGAGCGACGAATATGCTGTTCGCGTGCCTGCAATGTCAGAACGAAACCGGGCTTCCCGTCAAGATCAGTTGTACGTCCGACAATCCGGCCCGGCATCTGACGAACGTGTTTTTGTTTGCACGTCATGAAGCCAAAGTACGGCCCACCCGATGACAACGGGACTCCCAGCGGCTGCCCTTCACCGCAGGCGATGTCAGCACCCTGTTCGCCCCACTGCCCCGGGGGCTTGAGTAGTGCCAGCGAAATTGGGTTGACGATAGCCAGGACGAGAGCACCCTGAGCGTGTGCCCAGTTGGTCAGCCGGTCTACATCATCCAGCGTTCCGGCAAAAGACGGCTGTTGCAGCACTACAGCGACGGGTTCACGGCCGTCGGACAATTGCTCAAAGTTAATGTTGCCGCTCATGGAATCCCGCGGCAGGCGCTCGAACGTCAGCCCCTGGGCTCCGCATATAGCGGCTGCTACTTGCTCGTAAACCGGATTTACGCCGGGCGCCAGCAATATGCGACCTGTCTTCACTCGCCGATTGCTGCGAACGGCCATCAACGACGCTTCAGCGAGCGCCGACGCACCGTCATATAACGAGGCATTGCTGACAGCGAGCCCGGTCAGCTCCGTCATCATCGTCTGGTATTCGTATATCGTCTGCAGCGTGCCTTGACTGGCCTCGGCCTGATACGGCGTGTACGCGCTGTAGAACTCGCCGCGTGTGGAAATGTCCCAGACTGCTGTCGGTATGTGATGCTCATAAGCACCGGCGCCAATAAAGCACATCGGCGTACCGTCCAATTTCGCGCGCTCGCGCATCAATCTCGAGATTTCCATCTCGCTCAAAGCGTCGGGCACATGGTGCAAATGCTCGATCATCAGTTCCGCAGGAATCTCGTCAAACAGATCGGCAATGGAGTCGGCCCCGATTGTCTTGAGCATCTCCTGCGTGTCTTTCTCGGTATGAGGTATGAAAGGCATTGCTCTTGTCAGTCGTCCAGGTTGTCGATAAATTCTTGATATTCGTCCGGTGACATCAACGCACTTTCGTCTATTCCGCCGGCCGGTCGCATGCGAACAATCCAGCCATCCCCGTACGCGTCCGAGTTAATATTCTCCGGATCATCGGCCAGAACTTCGTTCACGGCAACGATATTGCCACCAATCGGTGCATACACGTCGGAAGCCGCTTTTACAGACTCGACCACGGCCATCTCGCCGCCTTCCTCGATGTCCTGCCCGACTTCTGGTAGCTCGACGTAGACCAGATCGCCCAACGCGCCCTGCGCGTGGTCGGTAATCCCAATCGTAACTGAGCCATCTTCCTCTCGCCGCAACCACTCGTGGTCTTTTGTGAACAGAAGATCTCCAGGTAATTCATTCATCGTGCTTCTCCCATAAGTTAATTCGAATCTGTCCGTTGCGTACAAATGGCGTCTTAACGACGCGTACGTTCAGGAGTTTGCCTCTGACGTCGACCACTGCGCGGTCATAATCGCCGGATGGCACTCGCGCCAGTGCAATTGATTTGCCAATAGTCGGCGAGTAACCGCCGCTCGTGATGACACCCTCACCGACTCCCTCGACGATGACTTTCTGCTGGTTCCTGAGCACACCACGGTCTTCCAGCAGCAGACCGACGAAGCGCTGTACACCCGCGGAGTTCCGAAGCGCGGCAAGCGCTGTGCGGCCGATGAAGTCGCGATTCTCAGGCTCCCATGCGACGGTCCAGTTGAGTCCGGCCTCAAGGGGCGAGATGGTTTCGTCCATGTCGGTGCCGTACAGGTTCATCGCAGCTTCCAGGCGCAATGTGTCACGAGCGCCCAGTCCACACGGTGCTACGCCGGCGGCGAGCAAGCGGTCCCATACGACCGGCGCTTCGGCGGCAGGCATGCAGATTTCCCAGCCGTCCTCACCGGTGTAACCCGTACGTGCAACGAACACGTCGCCCGCCCGCAGGCCATTGAACGGTTTTAACGCCAGCGCCGCTTTGCGATATTCGGCACCAATACACGGTGCCGCAAGTTCTCTTGCATTGGGTCCCTGTACAGCAACCATGGCCAGTTCGGCGCGCTCGGCAACGGCAACATCGTAAGGGCCAGCCTGATTACGAATCCAGGCCAGATCTTTGTCGCGGGTGGCAGCATTGACGATCAGCCGGTAGTCGGTGTCGGACATGAAGTAGATGATCAGGTCATCGATCACGCCACCGTCGGTATTCAGCATGCAGGTGTAAAGCGCCTTGCCGTACTCCTTTAGCTTGGCGACGTCGTTCGCCACCAGGTATTGCAGAAATTCAGTGGCACGCTCGCCGGACAGATCGACGATTGTCATATGGGATACATCGAACACGCCCGCGTATCGCCGTACGGCGTGATGCTCCTCTTTTTGTGAGCCGTAGTGCAGCGGCATATCCCAGCCGCCGAAATCGACAATGCGAGCACCGGCCTCGTGATGTTTGTCGAACAACGGCGTTTTGGATCCCATTAGCTCTTGTGTCTCTATGCAACAATTAAAAAGAGTGGCAGGCGCATCCGGCCTGCCACCCCTCTGTCCTTGGCTACCTGAGAGATCAATGACCATGTCCTGCGAGACTGGGTCACATACCCCTTCGGTGGGCCGTTTCGGCCGCTCTCCAGAGCTAATCAGCGTACTCAGTCCTTCTGCCTGAGCGTTTCCGGGCGTGTTGCGCCTTCGGCGCCCCGATTGAACGGGGTCTCTTCTGGGCAC
>Ga0209980_10000139_pt1 | contig 35658 bp, 34 predicted proteins | sample CR02metaG_FD_183611 | JGI IMG/M metagenome (GOLD analysis project Ga0209980, IMG submission 183611) | Deep subsurface microbial communities from Mariana Trench to uncover new lineages of life (NeLLi) - CR02 metaG (SPAdes) (version 2) | ecosystem: Environmental > Aquatic > Marine > Ocean trench...
TGCAGAGTGCTGTTTTTTCGACCATTTGGCCAACAATCTGCACGGATCAATTTAGGATGAAGATGCGCACGATATTTTTGCTTTTTGGGCTGGGACTTGCTGTCGCCTGCAGCGAGGAGGAACCGCCGCCCCGTTCAGCAGACTTTTTCGCTCGTAATCCGATCGTTCTCGAAGCGATGGTCGTGCGCTGCAACGAGGATCGATATCAGACGCGTTATGACGCCGAATGCAACAACGCCCGGGAAGCTGCGCGGCGAATTTCTCCACAAGAGGAGGCAGCGCGGCGCGCCGCCCTCGAAGCCCAGTCTGAAGTCAAACGCGAGGCCCTTCGGCGCAAACAAGAAGCCGCCGCGGAAGCGCAGCGTCGTGCTGCCAATGCTGAAAGAGATCGAGCGGAAGCGGAATACCTTGCGCAATTCGGCGAGCTGCCACCACGAGAAGATAACGGTGGAGTCGAGCCGGGCAGTAATTCACCCCTGGCAATCATTCCGGAAGCGGAGAACGAGACTGGAGTGATGCGCAAGTCGGTGTTTGACGCGGAAATGTCGCTACCGGCATCCGATGGTGGCAATGCGCCGATCGCCGAAATTGAGCCGGTGAATGATCCGGCTGGTACCGAAAACGAGTAAGAGAACGTCAGGTCTGGCGTTAACCACTACAGGGTGCGGGCTCCATCGGGCCTGGTCGCTCTCGCACATCGCTGTGCTCCGCGACATAAAGTCGTCCTGACCGTAAAGGTTCTCCTACTTGGTCGAGCCGCTTGCTGCGGCCATCGTGCGCACGTGCAGATCTTGCTGCGGAAAAGGAATCTCGATCTCTTTGGCCGCGAAGGCTTTGTAGACGGCACAATTCAGCTCGTGCTGCAATCGACCGCGATCCACGGGCTGTCCGATCCAGCAAAGCAATTCGAAATCAAGGCTCGACTCGCCAAATCGACGAAAGCGCACGCGCGGCGCCGGAATTTCGCAAATTTCAGCATGATTGACAGCCACTTGCTCCAATGTCGCGATAACGTGGTCAATGTCGCTGCCGTAGGCGACACCGACGGCAGTGCGTATGCGATGTTTTTCCGACGGGCCGCCCGTCTCGTTGATGATCTTGCCGTTACCAATAATACCGTTGGGAATCGTGATTTCTACATCATCCCGCGTCAGAAGCCGTGTACTTCGCAGGCCGATGTGCGTGACGATTCCGCGCTCACCGGAATCGAGAATAATGAAGTCGCCGTATTTGTACGGCGCATCCGCGATAATCGATACACCGGCAAACAAATTGGACAACGTATCTTTGGCAGCAAAACTTAGCGCGAGTCCGACAATTCCGGCAGAGGCCAGCCAGGCTGTGACTTCGATATGCCAGGCAATGAAAACGAAGTAGACGGCGAGCGCAAACAATATGACCTTGATGACGGTCTGCGACAACTGCAGCACGCCCGATTGCACCAGCTTGCTGTCTGTTCGGTGTTTGGCGACCTGCACGGCCAGCGTCGTGATATTACGAAACAGGCTGTACCAGACAGCAATGGCGATCGTCTTGAGGATGCCCAACGTGATGAATTCAGGCGTCTCTGCCATGCCGACGCGCTGTGTGGCTAGCCCGAGGCCGAGCAGGACAAACGACTGGAAAATCGGCCGATGCAACAGGGCGACGAGCTTGTCATCGATGTCCGTTTTCGACCGTTTGACTATGCGGCCGATCATTCGTGACAACACCCAGTCTGCCACCTTGCCGAAGACTATGAATGCGAACGCGATAACGACAGCCTGTAAATAGACGTTCGGACCGAGCAGCTCGGCCAGCCGTTGTACTTGCTGGATCAACTCACTCAATAGCGTGATCAGCCGTCACTACGGTGTTCGCCGCTTTCCTAGTCGCTGCTTTCGTAGTCGCCATTATCGAGACCGTCACCGCTTTCGTCGACATCGGGCACGCCGAACGTGCGTACTTTCGATGTTCGATCCACGGCGGCCTGTGTGTCCGGCGAGGTTCCCACCTGCATGCCGGGTCGCGTCGGCAGTCGGCTCGTCTGTGCCGTGAGTATTTGTACGAAAGTATTCGCCAGGTCAGGCGCTGTATTCGGCGAGCTGGCGAATATTTTCTCGGGCGTCATGCTCGTCGAATTGTAGAACGCGGCATTCGCCTTGCGATCCATGGTTACCCCAGCGCCTTCAATAGCAATGCCGGCGAACAGGCCACGGCTGCGCGAATACGAAACCACCTCGGCCTTGAACGCGATGTCCGTCGCAATGCCAGTGTGACGTCCTACTGGTCCTGCAGCGACCGACGCATCGGCGCCGAGCGTCAGTTTTCCATTCGAGATGCCTTCGACACCGTTGCGGGTCTTGAACACCAGGATGATGTCGGTTGACTGTGCGCCGATCTGCCACCCGATGCTGCCGCCGGTCAACGTAATGAAGGCCGGATTGCTCCATGAATCATCGTCCTGACGAATGACGATGATGCCCTTGCCGCGACGCGCGCCCACACCGAAACCGATTTTTAAGACGTTCGGTATGACTGCGACGGCATAGGCCCGCGACAGCAGCGATGGCGGAATGGCCTGTTCCGGAATTCGTATCAACTGCTCGAGGACGTCCGAAGCATCGGCCACCCGTTTTTCCTCTCGAGTTGCGGCATCTGCCGGCATTGACCCCAGCAGGGCGATCATGATCAGGCAGGAGGTGTACTGTGTGCTACGCATGATGGTATTCCATTGTTCCGGCTTACGGGACAGGACCTCAGAAGTTCGGCGACGTATCCCATAGAGAGTGCGGGCCGACGCAAGAGTTCCATCATACGCCAAATCAAGCTGTTGCTCATCGCGGCATCAGGTGGGTTGGTTATCGGCAAGAATTGGCGGCAACGGGCATTCGAGCGTGGCGCAAACCATGCGCGTCAGTTCAGCCTCGACGATGCTCACGCGGCCATCGTGTGAGACGGTTGCGCCGATAGCTTCGAGCAATGACTGCTGGCCCTTGCTACCGAGTGCCAGCAGCAAGTCCAGACTCTGATCGAGAATCGTTACTGTCGCGGTGCGATCTGCGCGATAGTCGGTGCCCATGGCCCACTTGCCAAGATGATCAAGTCCTGCATGGAACGCCGCTTCGCGTTCGGCGTCGCTATCGTGCCCGCGATCGGCGATGACGCGCAGCAATTTGACCGCCGCCCGCCGTACCGCTTTGCGCGACGACTTGCGGCCGGTACGCCGGCGGGACGGATTGACGGCGTGTCCGAGATTGATCTGCAAGACACGATAGAAACAGTACTCGTACAGGTCGATCTCACCGTCGAGTTCTATGACCCGCCGGGCGAATGTGATCAGGAACTCGAGTTGCGGAGCCGGGCGGTGTTTCAGCGCCGGGAAAGCGATTTCGAGTATCGGCAATCGATACTCCGCTCCAATCTGTGCCAGCTCGTCGTAGTAGCGCCGGATCAGCCGTGCGCGCTCGGCTCCAAATTGCTCCTCAGCAAGCGCCAGCTGGCGATCGAGAGTGCGGCCATTGCGATCCAAAATCAGAGCAATTGTCAGCAAGTACGAGTACTCGTGGGAATGTGCCGCTTCATAGAGCGATGCAGGGATCGATCGTCGAATTTGCTGCGCGAATGCAACGTGCTCGACAGCCGGATGGCCAACGCTGTCCGAAATCGAAGTCGGCAGCTGCAGCGCGTCAGCGGACCTGGGTGCAAAGGACTGCATTGGAGTTTGATCCGGCTCCGCTCGATATTGACGCGAGTTGACGGCGGGATAGTCGGAGTCACGAAAATCAGGATCGAGTGCCTGAATTCTCTCAGTCAACGGCGGGTGTGTCGCAAAAAGGCCTGACAGTTTCGCGCCAGAACCGAACAGCATGTGACTGATCTCTTCCGCATCCGTCGCGCGCAAATAAGACGCTTCGTCGTAACCGCCGATCTTCTTCAGAGCATTCGCTATACCACTTGTCTGTCGCGTAAATTGAACCGCCGATGCGTCGGCAAGAAACTCGCGTTGTCGCGACACCCCGGCCTTGATGATCCGCGCGAACAACACGCCGATTCCTCCAAGCACTGCGAGTCCGAGCCCGACGATCAGGACAGGCGCAGCGCCGCGACTGCGACGGCTCGATAGCAATGATGGGCGCCCACCGCGGATGATCATGCGCCCGATCAGTCCGAGCGACATGATGCCGAACAAAATCCCCATGAGCCGGATATTCAGACGCATGTCTCCATTGAGAATATGGCTGAATTCATGCGCTATGACGCCCTGTAACTCGTCGCGCTCAAGCAGTTCGAGCGTGCCGCGTGTGACTGCGATCACGGCATCCCCGGTGGTATAGCCGGCCGCAAATGCGTTGATGCCGCTCTCTTTCTCGAGGACGAAGATTTCGGGGACCGATACGCTGGACGCAATAGCCATTTCTTCGACGACATTTCTGAGCCGGCGCCGCAGGGGGTCCCGAGTATCCGCCGTCACCGGCGTCCCGCCCATATCCATGGCGACACGACTGCCGCCTGCTGCCAGCACTGAGGTTTTGTAGAGGGATGCGCCAACAATGAAAACGGCGGTCAATATGGCCGTGGCTACAAGCAGTGGGCTTTCTGCGATGACGAATTCGCCGACCGTGCGGGCGTAGCGCGTTTCCCCTGCACTGTATATTGCGGCGCCGACCACGAATGTCACGCCGAGCACGATCAGTGCAGTTGCGAGCAGGTACAAAATGACGAGCCGTCGCGTCGCCCGGTGGGCCTGATCCTGGGCGTCAAAGAAATTCATTGAGGATTCGCGGCGATGATCGTCAGGACGTTGCCAGTGCCGGCGGCAGCTGCCTTATGTGCTGAATGAAACCTCTGGAACATCGCGTTTCTCCTCGGAGTCAATTTCGAGGAAGCTGGCGAGGTTGAAGCTGAACATGCCGGCAAGGATGCTATTCGGAAAAGTCTCGGCTGTGTTGTTGTAACCGAGTACAGAGTCATTAAATGCCTGACGGGCAAAAGCCACCTTGTTTTCGGTGCTGGCGAGCTGTTCCTGAAACTGCATCATATTTTGATTCGCCTTCAGATCGGGATAAGCTTCTGACAGGGCAAAGAGTCTGCCGAGTACACTGCCCAGTGCGCCCTCCGACGCGCCGAGTTTCTTGATGGCGTCGGCATTGGCCGGGTCTGCCTTGGCGGCGTTGAGGCTGGAAACGGCCGTGTTGCGGGCGTTGATGACGGCTTCGAGGGTTTCGCGCTCATGTTTCATGTAGCCTTTGACGGCTTCGACGAGATTCGGAATCAGGTCGTAGCGTCGCGTCAGCTGTACGTCAATTTGCGCGAAGGCATTTCTGACGCGATTTCGCTCGCTAACCAGGCGGTTGTAGATGCCGATCGCCAAAAAGACGAATACAGCCAAAATTGCGAGGAAAACCAGGAATGAGGTCACCGGCGCGCTCCCTGTCGAATTATCGAGGCCTGAAGCATAACCTTGGCCCGCGTGTATCTCTAGCAATGGTGTTGATTATCACAATTTCGACACCCGCGCATGCCGAGTGGATCGGCGATACCCGCGCGATCATGGGTACGGAGGTCAGCGTCAATCTCTGGCATGACGATAATGCGGCTGGACGGGAACTGGTCGCAGCCGTGTTCGCCGAAGCGGAGCGCATCGACCGGTTGATGAGCACCTATATCGACACGAGTCGCATATCCGATGTCAACCGACTGGCTGCATCGGCAGCGGTTGTTACGGGCGACGAGCTGTTTCAGCTCATTCGACGTTCGTTGGACATCTCGGTGCTCACACATGGCGCGTTCGACATTACCTATGACAGTGTCGGTCAGTATTACGACTTCGGGGAGCACCGCCGGCCCGACGCGGAAACCGTCGAAGCAGAGCGTCAGCACATCGACTATCGCCTTGTTGAGATGGACCAGGCGGCCGGTACCGTGCGGTTTCGCGAGCCCGGCGTGCGCATCAACCTGGGTGGCATCGCCAAGGGCTATTTCGTTGAACGCGGCGTCGATATCCTCAGGAGTGGCGGCGTCGAGAACGGCATCGTCACGGCTGGCGGGGACTCGAAGTTGCTTGGCGACCGGCGCGGCAGGCCCTGGATGATCGGCATTCGCGATCCGCGAAACGATGGCCAGGTCGCGATATCCGTTCCCCTCGAAGATGAGGCGATTTCCACTTCGGGTGATTACGAGCGCTATTTCGAAGAAGACGGCGTCCGCTACCACCACATCATTGAGCCGAACTCAGGTACGCCCGCGACGGGTGTGCAGAGTGCCACCGTGTTTGGTCCCGACGCCGTATTGACCGACGCGCTGTCTACCTCGGTATTCATCATGGGTGTCGATCGTGGCTTGCGTCTGATCGGCAGTTTGCCCGACTACGAAAGCATCGTCATCGACGCCGAAGGACGCATCTTCTACTCGGGCGGGCTGCAGCAACCTGAAGCGCAAAGCTTCGATCCGCGTCCGGGCGACGTCGAACCATAGAAAAGTGGGGTCGAACCGCAGTTTTCTTGAACTCCGGGATAGATGCCATGCTGCGCAAGGATGGAAAACTGCGGTTCGACCCCACTTTTCCCGATCGACAGGCCGGCATGCGCATGGCAGCGGGCACCAGCGTGTGCCCAAAACCCGCGGGAAGACAGCGACTTAACGTAATCTGTGAAGGTTGCGGGGGTTGCTGTTCGACCCGGAAAGCACCGCCAGGCGCCAATATTGAGCGCGTGGTACCTCGCCGGCCGCCATTATGTTCAGGCAGGTCGGGGCAATTGTGACGATAGTCACGGCTCGGGCGGCTCCTGACTGTCACCATTCGATTTGATGAACGGCGCGGGCTGGCACGGCCCCGGGACAGTGTCAGCAGATGCCTGCGCGCGCCTGCGTCAGGGGTGCCCGGGGAACCTGACGACTACAGACCGGGATACGAACAATTGTATCTCGATGAAAGTCGCACATTGTTGACGAAATAGTCACATCTGCGAAGCGCTCGGTCAGCGAGCCGCATAACGGTGACCCGGCAGCCCGGAGGAGAGCAAAAGTGGCAGGAAAAATACTGATTAAGGTCGTTGCCGGTGTCGTGCTCGCTTGCGCGACCGCGACAATCGCGCAGGAAAGTGCGCCAATGAACGCCGACGCGGCGATGGCCGGGTCACGCTCCAATGAGGGTGCCGAGACTGAATCGCGCGACCGGTTTCGCGCGCTCGACCGGGACGTTCAGGACCTCAAGACGGAAGTCCTGAATATCAACCGCGATTTATTGCTGCTCGAGGAAGAGTTGCTGTTTCCCGCGAATTCGCAGGTCGCGTTTTTTGTATCAATGGATATCGGCGAGTATTTCGATCTCGACTCTGTAAACCTCAAAATCGACGGCAAGGAAGTCGCGAACTACCTTTACACCGAGCGTGAGGTTGGTGCGCTGCAACGCGGCGGAGTACATCGTGTACACATGGCGAATCTCAAGACCGGCGAACACGAACTCATCGCAGTATTTACCGGCCGAGGACCGCATGGGCGTGACTATCGGCGTGGTGCGACCATGAAGATCGACAAGGGCATTGGTGCCAAGTACATAGAACTCGAAATCACCGACCGCGTCAGGAAACAGCAGCCGGAATTTGTCGTGCGGGAATGGGAATAAAAAATGATTGCTGCCCGCCTCCTGATGATCGCATCGTGCTTGTCCCTGGTACTTGCAACCGTGCAGGCGGCGACAGATGATAAGCACACGATCGTCGTAAAAGATCCGCATTACGGCGAGGTACTTTTTTACTTTTATCAGGAAGAATATTTCCCGGCTATCGTTCGGCTGCTGGCGGCAGAGAAGCAGGCTCGCGTCGAACAGCATGCGGACGAGGCGGAATTACTTCGAGGCGGGCTGTATTTGTCCTACGGTAATCACCTCGAAGCCGCCGCAATTTTCGAGCGGCTGCTTGCAAGCAATGTGTCGCCGGAAGTTCGTGATCGAACCTGGTTCTTTCTTGCCAAAATCTGGTATCAACGCGGCTATTTCGATGAGTCGCAGCAGGCACTCGACAAAATCAAGGCCGCACTGCCGCAGAATCTTCGCCGCGAAGCGACGATGCTGCAGGCCCAAATTCTGATCGATACTTTGCAGTTTGACAGTGCAATTGCACTGCTGCAGCGATGGGACGATGACAGCGACTGGGCCGGGTACGCGAAATTCAATCTCGGCGTGGCTTTGGTACGCAGCGGCAGAGTTGATTCGGCCGCACGGATTTTAGACGGACTCGGCAGCATCTCGGCAAACAGCGAGGAGCTGACTTCATTGCGCGACAAGGCGAACCTTGCGCTGGGCTATGCACTGATACAGGACGGGCAACCGACGGCCGCGAAGACGCCACTTCAGCGCGTTCGACTTGCGGGTCCGTTCTCGAACAAGGCTTTGCTTGGCGTTGGCTGGGCGGACGCCGAACTGGAGCGTTATCACCGGGCACTCGTGCCGTGGATGGAACTCCGTAGTCGCGATCTTCTGGATCCGGCCGTTCAGGAGTCGATGCTGGCGATTCCTTATGCGTTTGCGAAACTCGACTCGATCAGTCAATCGGCGGATCACTACCTGAACGCTATCGAAGCGTTTTACGAAGAGATCAATCGAATCGACCGCACGATCGCGCACATCGAATCCGGTGATCTGTTCGATGAATTTCTGGCTGACGAACCGCTCGATAGTACCGGCTGGTACTGGCGTCTAGAGAAGCTGCCGCAGGGGCCCGAGGGCCGATATTTGTATCATTTGCTTGCGACCCACGAGTTTCAGGAAGGCCTGAAAAACTATCGTGACCTCCGTTACCTGTACAGCAACCTCGATGATTGGCAGCAGAGCATCGACGTTTTCGAAAATATGCTCGATACACGGCGCCTCGTTTATGAGGCTCGCACACCACGATCGCGTAGCGCGTTAGGCAGGGCTGACGTTGACAGCCTGGTCGCTCGCACGCGGGAGTTCGATTCGACGCTCGACAACATCGAGCGGAGTGGCGACTGGCTGGCGCTGGCCAACGAGCGCGAAGCCCGGATGTGGGGTGAGATCGCCAGTCTCGAAAGCGCACCGGCGCTTGCCTCCGATTTGACCGAGGCCGCAGATGTACTTACCAGGCTTCGCCTGCTGAGAGGCGTCCTGCAATGGCGGCTTGAGCGCGAATTCAAGGATCGATTGTCGCGCGTCCGGCGCAGCCTGCGGCAGACCAGTGAGGCATTGGTCGAGACGCAGCGATCTCGCCGGCAGGTCGAACTGTCCATGCGTGGTCAGCCGCTAGCCCTGGATGGATTGAGCCGGCGCGTTCAGAGCCTGAAACCGCGCATCACGGGTTTGAAGATTCGCGTCGCAGACACAATGGTCGAGCAACGCACATACCTGCAAAACATTGCGATCGACGTGCTGCGGGCTCAGAAGGAGCGGCTCGACATTTATACGGTCCAGGCGCGATTCGCACTTGCCGCAATATACGATCTGGCTGCGACGGTGGGGGCCGCGACAGAATGATTTCGGGCCGTCCAATTGTTTCTGTCGTATGCAGCGTCGTGCTGCTGCTGGCATCAACGACTTTTGCAGACGTCAAGGAGCGTGACACGATCAAGAGTCTCGAGAAAAAGACCGTCGCGCTTCGCCCTGGGAAGACCATCGCACACAGTTTCGATCTCGCGCGCGAAAACTATCGAGCGTTTCTGGATCTCGTTTCCGACGACTCTGACTTGCGGGCAGAGGCGATGCGGCGTCTTGGCGACCTCGAACTTGAAGCGACAGAAGCAGAGCAACTCGCAACCAACATCGATACGCTCGACTATTCGGGTTACGACAACGCTGTAACCCTCTATCAGCGGCTACTCGAATCCTATCCACGTTATCGACGCAACGACACGGTTCTGTATCAACTCGGTCGTGCTTATGAAACGAGCGGCCGGCCGGACGATGCGCTGCACGTACTGGATGAACTCGTTGCACGCTACCCGGATACGCCGATCATCGATGAAGTCGAGTTCCGGCGCGGTGAAATGCTGTTCCTGCGCAAGCAGTACAACGATTCTGAAGCGGCCTACCAGATTGTCGTGCAGCACGGCGAGACGTCCCGGTATTACGAGCAGTCACTCTACAAGCTCGGCTGGTCACAATTCAAACTCGGCTGGCACGGCGCCAGCCTGGAGCCGTTCTTTGAGTTGCTCGATCGAAAGATTGGCAATATCGAACTCAAGCATGGCGATGCGCGTCTCGACGACCTGAGCCGCGCGGAGCGTGAACTCGTCGAAGACACGTTTCGTGTCTTGAGTATCAGTTTCTCTTACATGGACAGCGCCGACAGCATCAATGCCTACTTTGATGAACGCGGACACCCGGCATACAGCTACGTCATCTACATCAATCTGGGCGAGCTATATCTCGACAAGGAGCGCTATGTCGACGCTGCCGATGCCTATGGAGCATTCGTGGACAGGTATCCATACCACGCGAAAGCGCCATTGCTGCAGGTCGAGGTCATCGAGGCCTATAAACGTGGCCGCTTTCCAAGCCTTGTGCTGGAGGGCAAGAGGGACTTCGTCGAGCGTTACGGCATGGACGGCGAGTTCTGGCGGCGCAATCCACCCGAAGATAACACGGCGGTTGCAGCACATCTGAAAGCGAACCTCAACGACCTGGCACAGTATTACCATGCCGAGGCGCAGCGCGACGGCAAGCGCAGCGACTACCAGGAGGCGGCACGCTGGTATCGAAAATACCTGACGTACTTCCCGGGTGAGCCCGACAGCGCCAACACCAACTTCCTGCTGGCGGAGATCCTGTTCGAGGGTGAGCAATTCGAAGCCGCTACGATCGAGTTCGAACGCACTGCGTATGAGTACCCGGTTAACAAACGTTCCGCCGAGGCTGGTTACGCGGCCATCCTGTCTTATCGGGAGCACGAGAAAGGCCTGGCGGATCAGCAGCAGGTGGAATGGCACCAGGGGTATCTCGACAGCTCCCTGCGATTCGCCGACACCTATCCCGATCATCCCGAGACAGCAGCAGTGCTGACAACGGTGGCCGAGGATCTGTTCGCACAAGACGAATTTGACAAGGCGATCGTCATTGGCCGGATGGTCGTCGTCAGGGAACCACCCGTAAAGGCGCCGCTCGCGCGAACGTCCTGGACCGTCATTGCGCATTCGCATTTCGACCTCAGGCATTTTGACGACGCGGAGGCGGCTTATTACAAGCTGCGCACTTACGTACCAGACCAGGATCGGGACGCAATGCACGAGATCGATGATCGAATCGCGTCTTCGATCTACAAACAGGGTGAACTCTCACGCAGCGCCGGCGATCTTGAGTCCGCGGTCGCGCACTTCACTCGACTTGGTCACGTCGTACCGGATTCGGACATTCGTGAGACCGCCGAATACGATGCGGCGGCGGCGCTGATCAACCTTGAAGCCTGGAACCGCGCGACCGGAATTCTCGAACAATTTCGTCACGACTACCCTGACAGTGAATTCAGCGAAGACATAACGCAAAAACTGGCTGTCAGCTACTTGAACTCCGGCCGGGGAACCAAAGCTGCTGCCGAGTACGAGCGCATCGCTGTTGCCGAAACAAGCAGCGACGGGGTACGGCGGGAAGCGTTATGGAAGGCCGCCGAGTTGTATAAGCAAGGTGAGGCGACTGACGGCGAGAAGCGTGTTCTCGAAAATGTTATCGCGCGTTATCCCGACCCTCTGTCCGAGTCGATCGAGGCACGCTACCGATTGGTAGAGATTGCCGCGTCAAATGGCGACAACGACGTAAGGATGGCAGGATTACAGGACATCGTTACAGCCAATCGAAATGCAGGCGAGCAGAGCACGGATCGCATGCGTTTCCTCGCGGCAAAAGCGTCGATCGAACTGGCCGACCCGATTCGGCGACGGTTCGAAGTCCTGAAGCTGACGCAGCCGTTAGCAAAGAGCATAAAGCTCAAAAAGAAATTAATGGAGGATGCGATCGCGGCATATGCGGAGGCGGCAAAATACGGTGTGGCGGAAGTCACGACGGCAGCAACGTATCAGCTCGGACAGGTGTACGAGGTTTTCGGTGCTGACCTGATCGAATCCGAACGACCAGGTGATCTCGATGCCGAGGCCCTGGACCAGTACGAGCTGTTGCTCGAGGAACAGGCGTTTCCGTTCGAGGAAAAAGCGATCGATCTGTACAAGGCCAATACCGGCCGCGCGGCCGACGGCGTGTTCGACGAATGGGTTCGACGAAGTTTTGTGCGGTTAGCGGGTCTGATGCCAGCCCGGTACGCGAAAGTGGAGCGCAGCGAAGATGTTGTCACGGCGCTCTACTGACAATCGAACCATCGCCAAGCTGCGGCACGCCGTATTGTTGGGCGTAATGCTTGCCTTGGCGGGCTGTGCGTCGTCCGGTTCATGGCAGCCGATGGCAGATCGCGTTGCGGACCCGGCCGATGGTCGCGGTGCGGCTCGCAGAGTGCCGCCGAAGGCAATGACCGCGTATGAACAGGCCGTTGCAGTCATGGCGGCTGGTCATTTCGCGGAAGCTGAGCGGCGTTTCGAGGAATTCGTGCTGCAGTATCCGAAATATCCAGGCGCTTACGTCAACCTGGCGATCATTCGCGCAAGCAATGGCGATGATGCGGGCGCCAGGGTGGCCATCGACGGTGCGCTCGCGATTGACCAGCACCATGCGCCGGCATTGAACCAATTGGGCATGCTGCATCGCAGAAATGGCAATTTCTTCGAGGCAGAAGCCACATATTTGAAGGCCGTCACAGCGCATCCGGATTATGCCTTGGCACACTACAACCTGGGTGTCCTGAATGAGCTGTATCTGCAGCGACTGGATGCCGCACTGCAACATTTCGAGACTTACCAATCGCTTGTCGGGGAGGACAAGCAGGTTGAGAAGTGGATCTCGGACTTGAGGCGCCGCGTGGCGGCTGCTCAACGCACGGCCAATGTGTCGCGATGAGGATTATGGCTATCAGCGGGAAAAAAGCACTGCAACGCGCATGGCTGCCGGTCACGGTGTTGCTGGCGTCATTGGCGATGGCTCAGGAAGGCGTCCGGAATGACGCCATCGGGCCCGCCGTGGATACGTCGGCGAAGATCGATGAGCGTGAGTCGCTCGAGCCGGGTGTGCCGTCGGCTGTGTTGGCTGCGGGAATCACGCGGCGTCAAACCGGCAACCAGGTTATGGATGAGATGCAGCTGGAGCGTACCGAGATCACCGGCAACCAGGAATTACCGAAGGTGTTGTACATCGTGCCGTGGCAGAAATCGGATCCCGGCGACCTGATTGACCGGCCGGTCAACACTTTGCTCGACGAAGTATTGGCGCCGTTGGATCGTGAAGAGTTTATCCGTCAGGTCGGCTACTACGTCGACCTGTACGGCGATGACGAGTAGGGATGTCCTGCTCGCCTGTTGGATACTGATTGATAAGAGAGGAGCAATCAAATGAGCGCTTTAGTGCGATTTTTTCAGGATGGTGGTGCATTCATGTACCCAATCCTGTTCGTGTTCGCGTTCGGCGTAGCAATTGCCGTCGAACGCTGGATGTATTTGACCGTGTCGGGCGCGAGCAACCGCGCGCTTTGGAAAAAGATCGTGCCGTTCCTGAAAGCCGGCAACTTTCAGGAAGCGGCCGCACTTACTGCGAAATCGAAAGCGGCGATCGGTTCTATTCTGACCTACGGACTTTATCGCGTGAAATCGGCGCGGCGCCGCGACGATATCGAAAAAGCGATGGAAGAAAGCATGATGGAGGTATTGCCGCGGCTCGAGAAGCGCACGCACTACCTCGCCATACTGGCGAACATTGCGACGCTGCTCGGACTGCTCGGTACGATCATTGGTCTGATTCGTGCATTTACCGCCGTGTCGAACGCGAATCCGGCGGATAAGGCCGACCTGTTGTCGGCGAGTATTTCGGTCGCAATGAACACGACGGCATTCGGCCTTATGGTCGCGATTCCGTTGTTGTTGACTCATGCCTTGTTGCAAACGAAGACGAATCAGCTCGTGGACAGCCTCGAAATGGCCAGCGTCAAGTTTCTGAACGCCGTGACCGAGCGTCAACTGAAAACCGCCGGAGCATGACAATGATTCGAGGTCGCAGGCGAGGTCGTTACCAGGACGAAGCGACGGCCGAACTCAATATTACGGCTTTCATGAACCTGATGGTGATTCTGGTTCCGTTCTTGCTGATTACCGCGGTGTTCTCGCCGCTGGCGGTTCTCAAATTGAATCTGCCAGGCTCCTCTTCCGAGCCCGCGAATCAGCAGGACCTGATATTTCAACTGGAAGTCACCGTTCGCATGGATCGAATCGAAGTCGGTGACCGTAATCAGGGTAGGTTCGGTGTTTACAGGAAGTCGGAGGATGGTTACGACCTGGATGCACTGAGCGAGAAGCTGAGCGAAATAAAAAGGCGCTATCCACAAAAAACAGACATTGCGATCTTGCTCGAGTCCGACATTGCGTACGACACATTGGTACAGGTAATGGATCGGGTACGCATCGCGCAAAAAATCGAAAATGGTGTGATCGTCAGATCGGAATTATTTCCCGATATTTCGATCGGCGATGCGCCAGTCGACAGCGGAGGCGCGTAAACGATGGTCAAGTCACAACGCGCCAAACGCATGGATCGACGCCACGAGCGCAGCCGGCGCCTGGTCTCGCTGAATCTCGTGTCGTTGATGGATATTTTTACAATACTCGTGTTCTTCCTGCTGGTTAACTCCGCGAATGTCGAGGTATTGCCGAACGCGAAACAAATTCAGTTGCCTGAATCGATTGCCGAAGAGAAGGCCAGGGAGACCGTCGTGATCCTGATTAGCGAGGAGGACATCATCGTTCAGGGTAAACCTGTCGCAAAGGTTGCAGAGGTTTTGGCGCGCAGGGGCAATGACATCCCGGAGCTTCGGCAGGCGCTCAAATCGCAGAACGATCGAGTGATGCGTCGCGAGATGCAGGATGACATCGCCGGACGTGAGGTCACGATCATGGGCGACAAGGACATACCGTATCGGTTGCTCAAGAAGGTCATGGCGACTTGCATGGCTTCCGACTACGGACAAATTTCACTGGCCGTAATGCAAAAGAGTTCGGATCAGCTTGGCGACCTCCAGGCGCTGAGATAGCCGGCGGTAACAGAGTTCAGGAGTCGCGGAATTGGATTTGCGGTTTTACAGAACGTATGAGCTGCCGTGGTCGGCGGACGTTGTCCAGGATCGAAAGTTTCGGCGCCTGCTGACAGCGATCATTTTGGGTTCGCTGATGCTCGGTCTCGTGTGGCCGTTCATTCCGGTGCCCGAGCGCGATCCCAATGACATCGACGAAATTCCACCGCGCATCGCGAAGCTGATCCTGGAGCAGAGACTACCGCCACCGCCACCGCCGAAGGCGAAGCCGCCGGAGCCGGAGCGAATCACGGAAGCCGAGCCGGAGAAGGTTGTCGAGCGCACGCCTCCGCCGCCACCGGTTGACAAAACAAAGATTGCGCGTGACAAGGCTCAAGCCGCGCTCATGCCGTTTGCGGAAGATCTTGCGGACCTGCGGGACAATGATTTGATCGCGAGAGTGAGCGATCAGCGGACGTTGACCGCGTCGGTCGGCCAGTCGCAACGTACCAATCGTTCGATCATTACGTCAAAAGTCGGCGCTTCATCGAGGGGTATCAACACATCGGATATGAGCCGTGATACGGGCGGCACAGGTCTGGGCGGTCGTACGACGACACAAGTTTCGAGCTCGGTTGCTGGCATTGGCCGCGCCGGAGGCGGCGCGCGTCGCACCGGGACGAGCGGTAAAGCGTCACGGTCGCGCGAAGAGATAGAACTCGTCTTCGATCGCAACAAGGGAGCTATATTCGCACTCTATAACCGGGCCCTGCGGCGCGATCCCACACTCGAAGGCAAGCTCGTCTTGCGTCTGACGATTGCGCCGACTGGCGAGGTCACGTTCTGCGAGGTGGTGTCAAGTGAACTCGGCGACTCGGATCTCGAGCGCAAGCTTGTGCAACGTATCAAGTTGTTCCGCTTCGAATCGAGGGATGTCGAGACGATTACAACGACGAAACCGATCGACTTCTTCCCGGCCTAGCTTTTTTTCTGTTGCAGGGACGCGCGCGAGTGGCCAGGCTCGACCGGGGCCGGCTACGTCGACATCAATACTCGTCGTGGCGCCGTATCCAGTCCATCGGGAAGGGCAGTTGATCTTCGTCGCGGCCTTTTGCAACCAGGTCGAGCAACTGGTACGCCGAGTTCAACGGATCCAGTCCTCGTGAGTAGGTCGAATAGGTGTGGAAAATACTGCCCCCGTCGTCACGTGCAAAGGTACTGATCCCCGGCATCTCCGGTCCGACGCTGGCGCCGTCGCGGAAATTGTAGAAACTATTCCTGGATTCGATTTGCTCCGCTGTGAAAGATACGCCGAAGTCGTAGTTGAACGTGCTGTCGGCTGAGGAGAACCATGGAAATCGCCACCCCATGCGCTGCCGGTAGGACAACAGTTTCTCGAGCGGCCCTCTTGATATTACGGCCAATGCAACGTCGCGGGCATCGAGACGCGGAATAGAGGCATCGAAGCCGTCCGCCCAGAACGAACAGGTCTTGCAACCCTGGTCCCAGTCCGGGTGATACATGAAGTGATAGATGAGAAGTTGTGACGCATTCCCGAAGAGATCCAACAATGATCGTCGGCCGTCTGCGCCCTCAAATTCGTAGTCGGATTCAATCCTGCGCCACGGCAATCGACGCCGCTTCCCGGCAAGTTGATCACGAGCCCGTTGCAACGCTTTTTCTTCCTGCAGCAATGCGCGCCGTGCGGCCAGCCACTCTTCGTCAGTTGCTATTGTCGCCATCAGTCGTATCTCCAGTCGTCAGGCCTCGACGTTGGGTATATCTGACGCCGGCGGCATCTCGGCAAACACCGGCAGATCATCGCGGGGTTGCCCCCATGCTGGCGCACGGCTCGCGTAGACGATGAGGCCAGGTGCAAATACGTCCGGATCATCGAGACTCGATGCACGCACGATCACCATTCCCGGCATCCCTGAATTTCGTGAATAGATCGGCGAGCCGCAGCTCGGACAGAAGCCGCGGCTGATCGTATTGCCGCTGTCCGCGACAGCATCGAAGAAGCGGACTTCGCCCTGCACCGAGAATCTCGATTCCGAAACGATCATGTGAGAACAATGGCTGGTGCCGCTGGAACGTCGGCAGTCTTCGCAGTAACAGTGTCCACCGCCCTGGGCTTCGCTGCCCTCGTAGCGGACCTCGCCGCACAGGCAGCCGCCGGAGAATGACCCCATTCCAACTCCTTATAGGAATTATCAATTGCAATTTGCAAGTGATGTCATGATCGACATCGAAACGCAAGAATGGCAAGCGGGGCCATGACGAAGACAGCGCGACAGCGATCGACCTGCCCGATCCGATACAGCCTCGATCTGTTCGGTGATCGATGGACGCTCCTGGTGCTCAGAGACCTGGTCTTGCATGGCAAAACGCACTTCGGTGAGTTCCTGGCCTCGGATGAGCGCATCGCTTCGAACATACTGGCCGACAGGCTCGCGCGACTCGAACGTGCGGGCATCATCACGCGCCGACCCGACCCTGACGACCGGCGACGACAAAAATGCCGGATCACTGAGAAAGGACTGACGCTGACGCCCGTGTTACTCGAAATTGCGGCCTGGGGCGCATCGAATGACAGTCAGACCAGTGCGCCTTCCGGTTTTGCCGCTCACTACTATGCCGATCGGGCTGCCTTTTACCGTGAACATGGGCGCCTTATTGCTGCATTGGTGGATGACGACGAAGAGGCATCTCGCGAGCTGCGGTCCCGGTAATATCCATGGCGCATCGAAACCGCTGCAAAATTGCGGTGTTCGCCACACCTGTCTTATGCTGCGGGCAGCATTCCACAACGGAGGCGGAATATGTACAGGATGCCGATGCTGGCGAAGTTCCACGAACGCGACCACTGAGCCGTCGTGACGTCCGAACGCAAGGCACTGGATGGGGCGCGACGCCGGCGCCTGTATCTCTTCAGGCACGGGTCGGTCGATTACGTCGATCGTAACGGCGGCTGGGTTGCCGATCCGGAAATTGTCGAACTCAACGAGAAGGGGCGCGCGCAGGCAAGCGCGATGGCCGGTATGTTCCGCGATATCGCAGTTGATCGTGCCGTTTGCTCCGGTCTTGTGCGTACGCGGCAGACCGGCGAAACTATCCTCGCCGGCCGTCGCATCGAACTTGAGGTGATTTCCGATCTCGAGGAAATACGCCCGGCAAAAGAGGAGGTGGCGGGCGGTCAGGATGTATTCGCCGATGTAGCGTTCTCGCACTGGCGCGCATCGGATGATGACGCAAGATTCCTGGGTGGCGAGCGCTACAGTGACTTCTATGCACGAGTGGTCGGAGCAATGGAGTCGTTGCTATCAAGCGAGGGCTGGAATCATCTGGCGATTTTCGCGCATGGCGGTACCAACGCAGCCGTCCTTGGTTGGGTCACGGGCCTCGGTCTGGCGGCCTTCGGTCTGCTGGACCAGCAGACCTGTTGCCTGAATATCGTCGATTTCGATACCGCCGTGGATGGGGGCGAGGTCGTTCGCAAGACCGTGCGGGCCGTCAACATCACATTGGACGATCCGCTGAAACGCGATCGTCATGCCGGTGACATGGAAATTCTCGCAGGGCGGCTTATCAAGACACGATCAAATGGTTGATGGGCGCTCAGTCATTCGCGAAGATCGGGCCTCGAAGGCAACCACGGGGTTCCCAAGCTCGATCGGTTTCCCGCCGATCGCACGAACGGATGCCCGGATCCTGATACTTGGCAGCTTGCCGGGCAAGGCATCGCTCGCAGCATGCGAATATTACGCGCATCCACAAAATGCGTTCTGGAAAATCATGCGCATCCTGTGCGGCGCAGAGGGTAGCTACCGGGCGCGCGGCGAACGGCTGATGGATCGTGGCATCGCGGTATGGGACGTGCTCGCGAATTCGGTCCGGCCCGGAAGCATGGATGCCGACATCCGCATTGAAACCGCCAAACCGAACGATTTCGAGCGCTTCCTGTCGACGCACGATCGGATCGGACTTGTGTGTTTCAACGGGAAAAAAGCGGAGCAACTGTTTCGCAGGCTCGTTACGCTTGACGGATTGACAGCCAAGCCGCAGCTGGTGCCTCTGCCGTCCACGAGTCCGGCGTATGCGTCGCTGTCATTCAACAAGAAACTTGCAGCCTGGCGTAATGCCATCGCCCGGGCTGAACCGGAGGAGAGACGATGATTGGATATGTAACGCTGGGCACCAATCGATTCGACAAGGCCGTGCAATTCTATGATGCGTTGTTCGGCTCCATCGGGGCCTCCCGCGTTTTCGAGAACGAGAGCTTTGTCGCGTGGTCTACCAGGCCTGACGCGCCGGCGGTGTCGGTGACAAAGCCGTTCAACAAGGAAGCTGCAACGGTCGGCAATGGGGTCATGGTTGCAATCGCTCTGGATGCACCCGGGACGGTTGACGCATTTCACGCCAAAGCACTGCAACTCGGGGGTACCGATGAGGGCGCGCCTGGTCAGCGCGGTGGCGGTTTTTATAATAGCTACTTTCGTGATCTCGATGGCAACAAACTGGCCGCGTTCTGCCTGACAAAAGAATAATGAATCAGCGGCTTCTGAACGCGCGTCGGGCCATGGCCGAGGGAAAGTATCAGGGGCGCAGGCCGGATTTCAGCGCGCTATCACCGGTTTCGCCAGTCCGTATGCGCCACGCCTGATCCAGCGTAGTGACAAATATTTTGCCGTCGCCAACCTTGCCGGTTTTCGCGGCGTCGATGTTAGCTTCGACGGTGCGTTCGACGAGGTCGTCTGGCACGGCAACCTCCACCTTGGCCTTCGGCAGAAAATCAACGACGTATTCTGCACCACGGTAAAGTTCGGTGTGGCCCCGCTGACGGCCAAAACCCTTGACCTCGCTCACGGTCATGCCCTGTATGCCGACCTCGCCAAGCGCGTTGCGGACATCGTCCAAACGAAATGGTTTCACGATTGCGGTGACGAGCTTCATGCGTCCAGTTCTCTGCCTGACCTGACCGGCCTGAGTGAGTACCCCATCAATATCACCTTGACGGAGTACTGGCAATACGCAGCGGCCAAGTGTACAAATAGAGTGCTTGGCTGCATCAGCACCGGGAGTCAAAATGATGGCGTTGATTTCATATCTCAAGGAACCGGAGGGACTGCGTTACAACGGCGCCGCGGTCGTATACGCCATTGCCGGTTACGGTTTGGGCTTTGCCGGGTTGTTCCATTCATCGTGGTTTGCGAACATCCCGGCAATGATACTGCTCGCGCACTCGATGACGATTGCCGCATACGTGATTCACGAATGTGGTCATAACCTGATCTTGAAGCGCAGCCGGCACAACGCGGTTCTTGGCCGTTTCATGAGCTGGATCTGCGGTGCCGCCTATGGCACCTATGAAGACATGCGATACAAGCATTTCCGGCACCATGTCGACAACGATGATGTGGTCTGGTTCGAGTACGACAAGTTCTTCGACAAGCATCCGCTGGTAATGCGCGCGGCACGCGGCCTCGAATGGCTCTACATTCCGGCGCATGACCTGATCATGCACTTCATCATGGTATTTACGTCGTTCATCATCCCGGAACGGCGTGACCAGCGTGCTCGAAACCTGAAAGTCATTGCAATTCGTGGCGGCGCTTACCTGGTCTTGCTTGTGTTCTTCACGAAGGTCGCAGTTCTGTACGCGATCGCGTACATGATGATGGTGCAGGTCTTGCGATTCATGGACATGCTGCAACACGATTACCCCTACAATGCGACGCTGTTTGACTATGCCGAGCCACCGCACAAAGGCGACTGCGACTGGGAGCAGGAGCATACGTTCAGCAATCCGGTCTCACTCAGGTATGCGAGGCTCAATTGGCTGACGCTGAATTTCGGGTATCACAATGCACATCACGCCGACATGAATTTGCCCTGGTATCGTCTGCCAGCGCTGCATCGGGAAATGACCGGCGATGACCCGCAGCGTGTGATTCCCTTTGTATCGCAACTGAAATTACTGCACCGGAATCGTCTGTTGCGGGTATTCAACCCGCAGCCCGACGATTATCCGCAAGGAGACAGTTACCTGCGAGCTGCACGCGCGGGGGCTGGCGCAATCGGTGGCAACGCTGCGTCGTTCCTGACGTCCTTCTAGTGTCCTGTCCCGTGAGTTCGCACAGGATATCCGATCATTCTCGTTAGACAAGGGGCGTCGATCATGGCGGGACGCGCAGGAGAAGTCGGTTGAATGGATATCACCGTTGCCGATGCGACGGCATTGCGCGATTTTTACTCGGCGGTAGTCGGCCTTGAGCCCGAACATGTAAAATCGGCGATTACAACGACTTTTAAGTGAAGATGCCGGCGTCGGGTGAGCCTGTCCTGGGTGCATGTCAAGCTCGGGGCAGCAACGCCGATATTCCCTCCGGGCGGCTCTGAAACCATCAATATCACCATGACGGAGTACTGGGATGTTTGACTTCGATTTTGGCCTCGGCGAGGAAATCGACTTGTTGCGCGAGACTGTGCGCGCGTTCGCCGCTGACCGTATTGCGCCGCGAGCGCAAGCGATAGATACAAGCAATGAGTTTCCGCGCGACCTTTGGCCGGAACTCGGCGCGCTCGGATTGCTGGGCATTACGATCGAGGACGAATTCGGCGGGTCGCAGCTCGGCTATCTTGCGCATGTCGTCGCAATGGAGGAAATCAGCCGTGCCTCGGCATCTGTAGGCCTGTCTTACGGCGCGCATTCGAATTTATGCATGAACCAGCTTCGACGCTGGGGCAGCAATGCGCAAAGACAAAAATACTTGCCGAAACTTGTGTCGGGCGAACACCTGGGGGCTCTCGCGATGAGCGAAGCGGGCGCCGGATCTGATGTCATGGGAATGCGCATGACAGCCACTCGCGATGGCGACGAGTACGTTCTAAGTGGGTCGAAGATGTGGATTACGAACGCGCCGCTCGCAGATGTCATCGTCGTCTATGCAGTCACTGACTCCGGGGCCGGCAGCCGTGCTTTGAGCGCGTTCGTGGTCGAACGCGGAATGCCTGGACTGTCGACCGCAGAAAAAATTGACAAGCTGGGCATGCGCGGCTCCGACACCAGTGAAGTGATATTCGAAGACTGTCGCGTGCCAGTCGAAAATCGCCTTGCGGAAGAGGGCAAGGGCGCCACGATTCTGATGAGCGGCCTCGACTACGAGCGGGTCGTACTTGCGGGCGGCCCGCTCGGCATCATGCGGGCTTGCATGGACGTCGTCATGCCCTACGTGCACGAGCGAAAGCAGTTTGGCCGGCCGATCGGCGAGTTTCAATTAATGCAGGGAAAGCTGGCCGATATGTACACATCGATGAACAGTTGCCGGTCTTACGTCTATGCGGTTGCGCGCGCCTGTGACCGTGAGCAGACTAGCCGCTTCGATGCGGCAGGTTGTATTCTCGTGGCCGCAGAGAAGGCGACATGGATGGCGGGTGAGGCGATTCAGGCCCTGGGGGGCAACGGCTATACCAATGAATACCCGGCGGGGCGCCTGTTGCGCGACGCGAAACTCTACGAGATCGGCGCCGGTACGAGTGAGATACGACGCATGCTGATTGGCCGGGAGCTGTTCGATGCTACGGCCTAGCGGGATTTTCGAAATGTAATCGTGTCGATGTCAACCGAACGACGAGCAAAAATATATGCCAGTAATCAAGACCAAAGTTGACCGAAACTCTGAGGAATTTGTAAAAAACAGGGAGGCCAACGAAGCGTTGGCGCAAGACCTGAGAGCACTCCGCGAGCAAGTCCTGCTCGGAGGGCCGGAGCGCTCGCGGGACCGTCATATTGAGCGGGGCAAATTGTTACCGCGCGACAGAATTCTCACGCTGTTGGATGACGGTTCGCCGTTTCTCGAAATTGGCCAGCTCGCCGCCCATGGCGTCTATGATGAGAGCGTTCCCGCGGCTGGCCTTATTGCTGGAATTGGGCGTATCCATGATGTCCATTGCATGGTTGTCGCCAACGATGCAACCGTGAAGGGCGGTACTTACTACCCGCTGACCGTCAAGAAACATTTGCGGGCCCAGGAAATCGCGGAGCAAAATTACTTGCCGTGCATCTATCTGGTCGACTCCGGTGGCGCCTTCCTGCCGCGTCAGGACGAGGTCTTCCCCGATCGAGATCACTTCGGCCGAATTTTTTATAACCAGGCGCGACTATCGGCGCTGGGTATCCCGCAAATTGCGGCTGTAATGGGATCCTGCACGGCTGGCGGTGCGTATGTGCCGGCGATGTGCGACGAAGCCATCATAGTGCGAAACCAGGGCACAATTTATTTAGGTGGCCCACCGTTGGTCAAGGCAGCAACAGGCGAAATCGTCGATGCGGAAACTCTCGGCGGCGGCAGTGTCCATACGCGCATTTCCGGCGTAGCCGATCATCTTGCCGATGACGACACGCATGCGCTGATGATCGCGCGCGAGATCGTCGCGAACCTTAATATAACCAGGCAAAGCGCGGTTGCGATGCGTGAGCCACTCGAACCTGCCTATCCGGCAGAAGATATATACGGCATCGTGTCGCGCGAGTACCGCTTTCCATATGATGTCCGCGAGGTTATTGCGCGAATTGTCGACGCATCCGAGTTTCACGAGTTCAAAAAACTCTATGGCTCAACGCTCGTCTGTGGCTTCGCTCATATTGACGGATATCCGATCGGCATCGTTGCGAACAACGGCATACTGTTTCCCGAGTCGGCCCAGAAAGGGGCGCATTTCATTCAATTGTGTAATCGGCGTGGAATCCCGTTGTTATTCCTGCAAAACATCACTGGCTTCATGGTTGGCAAGAGAGTCGAGCATGCCGGGATCGCAAAGGAAGGGGCAAAGATGGTGAATGCCGTCGCCACCGCGACGGTACCCAAGTTTACCGTCATCATAGGCGGTTCGTTCGGCGCCGGAAATTACGCAATGTGCGGGCGTGCCTACAATCCGAGGCTTCTATGGATGTGGCCGAACGCACGCATTTCAGTGATGGGCGGCGAACAGGCGGCGATCGTGTTGTCGACGGTGAAGAGAGATAGCCTTGAGGCTCGCGGCGAGGAATGGCCGCAGGAGGAACAGGACGAATTCGAGTCGAGCATCCGTGAGCAATACGATGTGCAGGGACATGCATACTATTCGAGTGCGCGGCTGTGGGATGACGGCGTGATCGATCCGGTCGAAACGCGCAATGTCCTGTCATTCGGGCTCGCAGCGGCGATGAACCGGCCGCGCGATGTGGAGACGCCGTTCGGTATCTTCAGGATGTAAGCAAAGTTCACGCGGAGAGGCTGAAACGGGCGATGCGGTATGATGCGCTGGAAAATCCGGGGATACTCGAGTGCCGCGCGCAATGAGCGACAGACAACGGCAGAATTCCGGTACAACGGAAGTCCGCGAAGCACTTCGATTTGACGTTAGTGCGCTGGAAAAGTACATGACAGCTCATGTGGTCGGCTTTCGCGGGCCACTCGAAGCCAGCCAGTTCAAAGGTGGCCAATCGAATCCCACGTATCTGCTCGAGGCGCAATCCGGCAAGTACGTCCTGCGCCGAAAACCGCCCGGCAGGTTATTGAAGTCGGCGCATGCGGTTGACCGCGAATTTCGTGTTATCAGTGCTCTTCATGCGGCCGATTTCCCGGTGCCTCGTCCGTATGCACTCTGCGAAGACGAGTCAGTCATCGGCACGAGCTTCTTCATCATGGAGTGCGTCGATGGCCGCATATTCTGGGACCTCGATCTTCCCGGACTGGGGGCGCAGGAAAGGGCGGCGATATACGACGACGTCAATGCAACAATCGCGCGATTACACAATTTCGATGCCGCTGCTCTGGGCCTTACAGACTACGGCAAGCGCGGCAATTATTTCGAGCGCCAGATTTCGCGGTGGGCTGGCCAGTATCGTGCATCGGAAACCGGGACGATCGAGAGCATGAACGACTTGATCGACTGGCTACCGCAAAATATCCCCGAAGACGACTCCTCAAGCATCGTGCACGGTGATTTCAGGCTCGACAACCTGATCTTGCATCCGGACAAACCCGAGGTTGTCGCCGTGCTCGATTGGGAGTTGTCGACCATTGGCCATCCGCTTGCAGACTTTACTTACCACCTCATGGCCTGGCAGATGCCGAAGATAGGAATTGGCTCAGAAGGCTTGCTGGGCAAGGATCTTGGCAAACTGGGAATTCCGGGGGAAGAGGACTATACGGCCCGCTACTGTGAGCGGACGGGGCGTGTTAACGGCATTGCCGATCGCAATTTTTGCTCGGCCTTCAATTTCTTTCGACTCGCAGCGATATTGCAGGGTATTGCCGGGCGAGTGCGGGATGGTACCGCCACGAGCGCTCATGCCTCCGATGCCGAAAAAGGGGTTCGACCGCTGGCCGACATAGGTTTGCGATTTGCAAGCAGGGCATAAGCTGCGATAGTGCGCATCACTACACTGGATTTTCGACGCCCCTGCGACACATGCGATGCGGACGAACTGATGGACCATGGCGCTCAATTACGATGATCTGATGGCAACGTCCGTTGCCGATATACCTTTCAGTTACGGCGACACCGAGACGATGTTGTACGCACTGAGTATCGGTCTGGGCCGCGACCCCCTGAATCGGAAAGAGCTTGGCTACGTCTACGAACAAGGCCCGCAATTGAGTACCGTGCCGACCATGGCCACGGTTCTGGTGCCAGATTTGTTTCCCGCCGATCTCGGCTGGGATTACACCCAGGTGCTTCATAGCGAGCAACGACTGACTCTGTATCGCCCGTTGCCCGCGGCAGCCGATATCCTGATCAACAAGCGCATCGTGGGCGCCTATGATCGAGGGCCGACGCGCGGCGCGATCGTGCTACTGGAGGCCGAGGGCCGTCTGGCGAAGGACGACACGGTTCTGTTCACGTTGGGTAGCACGCTCGTTGCTCGTGGCGATGGCGGATTCGGTGCGCCAGCCGGTTCCGGCCCGGCGCCGCATCGGGTACCCAGGCGCGAGCCGGATCTGAGCTGCGACATCGAATCCAGCCCCCATCAGGCCTTGTTGTACCGGCTGAACGGCGACCGTAATCCACTGCATGCGGATCCATCGCTCGCACGGCAGGTCGGTTTTCGGGCGCCTATACTGCACGGACTTTGTACCTACGGCGTAGCCTGTCACGCGATCTTGCAAACGATCTGCGACTACGATTACACGTTAATCGGCGGATTTGATGCCCGATTTTCTGCGCCCGTGGTTCCCGGTGATACGATTACGACCGATATGTGGCAGGACGGCAATATCGTATCTTTCCAATGTTCGGTCAAAGCGCGTGATAGCGTGGTCATAAGAAATGGCAGATGCACTCTGGCGGCCTGAGCCGCACATGAACTAATCGCCGGAGAATGGCGTGAGCGATCGCGTAACAGTAAGCACAGACGGACATGTTGCCGAAGTCATGCTAAATCGGCCGGACAAACACAACGCGATCGACATGCAGATGTTTGCAGAACTTGGAGAGGCTGGCGATCGGCTCGCCGCGGAACCGGCTATTCGCGCCGTGGTTCTGCACGGCGCCGGCGATAATTTTTGTGCGGGAATCGATGTCGGCGTTTTTGATGACAACACGGCCAGCATCGGCCCGAACTCGATGACGCCGCAGGATCCATCGCCGGCAAATTTTTTTCAACGGGCGGCATACGTCTGGCGCGAACTGCCCGTACCCGTCATTTGCGCGATCAGTGGGGTCGCATTCGGCGGTGGCTTACAGATCGCCCTGGGCGCGGACCTGCGCTATGCGCGGCCGGATTCGCGCCTGTCGATCATGGAGATAAAGTGGGGGCTGATTCCCGACATGGCGATCAGTGCAACGGCACGCCATGTGATGCCGGTCGACAAGCTCAAGGAACTCGCGTATTCGGGACGCGTTGTCGATGGTAAAGAGGCGTTGCAGCTGGGCCTGTTGACGGCCTTGCACGAGGATCCCTTGATGGCCGCGCGCGAGATGGCGGCAGAGATTGCGGGGAAATCACCGGAAGCGGTTGCTGCAATGAAGAAGCTGTTCAATAGCGGCTGGGATCTGCCGGAATCGGAGTCCCTGGCGCTGGAGGCTGCGCTGCAGTCGCGGCTTATGGGATCCGAGAATCAGCTCGAGGCGGCGCAGGCAAACCTGAACAAACGCAGTCCGGAATTCAAGGATTAGGCGGTCGATATCAGTGGAACTTGTGTTGCGATCAGGTGCTCCAACAATGTGCCGTCGTCTGCACCTCGAGGCCAGCGTGAGTTGAAGAGCAAGTCGAAACTCTTATTGGCAGTTGTATTTTCCCTGCAATTGTCTGTCGCCCTCGGCCAGGCACCCGCGGGCTTTCCAGGCGTCCCGCTCGAATCCCGAACGATCAGAATACAGACCAGGGTCGAGGAACTGTTCGTGCGCCATGAATACGTGCGTGCGCATTTCATCTACCGTAATGAACTTGCAGTGGTCGGGGACAAGTACGCGCAGTACATGGCGGGTTTCATGTACCTGACCGGCAAGGGTGTGCAAAAGGACGCCGTCATGGCGTCAGCCTGGTACCGATTGGCGGCAGAAAGGCAAGCTCCCGAGTTCGTCGCTGCAAGAGACCGGCTGATGAGCACCTTCGACTCCGTTGACGTCGGTCGTTCCGACCAGGCATACATTGGTCTGTGCCTTCAGTACAGCGACCTCGTGCTGATGCTGAAACTGGCGCGCAAGGACCTGACGATGTTGAACGAGAGTTCGACGGGCTCGCGACTTTCCGGTGGCAGCAGGTCGATAGTGATCATCAATCCACGCCTCGGTACTGTCGTGTCGAGTGACCAGTATTTTCGGCGAATCAGTAAGCGGTTGCAGTCACGGCTGGATTTCATTACGGATAGAATAGAAATCGACAAGGTTGACGCGAATGGTGTTGCGGATGAACTTATCGCATTGCGCCAGCAAGTCATGCAGTATCTGAAAACTGTCGACGACCGCTAGTTTCTCAAGCCGTTACTCAGGATACGCGGAAATTCATCGACAATTTTGCGCGCCATCTCCGCATCGCCATGAAACCATTTCGGAATCCAGTTCAAAGCGCCCATGATCGCGTTGCCCGTCATGCGTACGTCGCATTTCGCGATACTTCCGTCGCTGATTCCCTGCTCGAGAATATCTTCAAAATTACTGCTGTGCTTTCTGGACAGCTCAAGGACTTCGTCACGGTGCTGCGGTCGTAACGACGGAACTTCGCTCATGATCGCAATGGGACCGCGCTCGCCGACCATTATCTCGACGTGATAGCGCAGGTACCGCAGGACCGTATCCAGCCCTGTGTCGCACTCGGCGATCGCCCGATCCATGGCTTCGCGCCCAACGTCTGCGGCGCGGACGTAGCACAGGTAGACGAGTTCCTCTTTGTTGCGAACGTAATAGTAGAGCGCGGCATCGGTCAAATTCAGGATATCGGCGACATCCTTCAGGGAAGTGCCGCTATAGCCCTTCTTGTTGAAACAATCGGCCGCCGCCTTCAGCAGGCGGTCCCGCTTGAGCTGGAAGCGCGTTTCGACTGGGTCTTGCGCCATTAAACTCCCCGATTGGCCGCCCGGCATTGGGGCGGCTGCACTTGTGTTCTGCTCGATTGTGGCTTATTTTAATCTTCATTAGAATTATTGCAATAGCAGAAAGCATTGATTTTCCTATAATTTCCGCCTCTACGGTGGAGATTTCTGCTGTTTTATCCTCGGAGGATGACCGTCATGAGCACGGTTCCCAGCGATCTCCCCGGCGTTTCGGGAAAGACCGACGCCACGCCGTTGCGCTTCGTCACGGCGGCGTCGCTGTTCGACGGGCATGACGCGGCGATCAACATCATGCGCCGGCTCATTCAGGCGCAGGGTGTCGAGGTCGTCCATCTGGGCCATAACCGCAGTGTGGACGATATCGTGCGTGCCGCCATCCAGGAGGACGCTGACGGTATCGCGGTCAGCTCGTACCAGGGTGGCCACAATGAGTTCTTTCGCTACATGATCGACCGTCTGCGCGAACTCGGCGCCGGCCATATCAGGGTTTTCGGCGGTGGCGGCGGAACGATCACGCCCGATGAAATTACGGCGCTCATGGAATACGGGGTCGAGCGAATCTATCACCCTCACGACGGCATGGAACTCGGCCTCGAGGCGATGATTCGTGACCTCGTTGCGCGCACGATGGCGGGACGGCGCTCGAAGCCAGTGCCGCAGATGACACAACGCGATTCGACACTCGACATTGCGGAGATGATTTCAGCGATTGAAGAAGGAGTTTTTGACAAGGCTACGATCGGCAGGCTGCGCAAGGAGTGGCGCGTGCAGGCGGGCCAGGTACCCGTCATTGGCATTACCGGTACGGGCGGTTCCGGCAAAAGCAGCATTACCGATGAAATTCTGAATCGGTTTCTCGACAATTTTCCGGACATGCGCATCGCCGTGCTCGCCGTCGATCCGACGCGGCGTCGTACTGGCGGCGCGTTGCTCGGAGATCGCATTCGCATGAACTCGTTGCGATCGGAGCGCGTTTACATGCGCTCCATCGCTACCCGGCGTCAACATCTGGCAACCAGCGAAATGCTCGGCGATCACATCCAGTTTCTGAAATCAAAAGGTTTTGATCTCGTAATCGTCGAGACCGCCGGCATCGGTCAAAGCGACAGCGAGATTGTTGATCTCGTCAGCTTCTCGGTGTACGTGATGACGAGCGACTATGGTGCTGCCAGCCAGCTCGAGAAAATCGACATGCTTGATTTTGCCGATCTCATTGTATTGAACAAGTACGACAAGCGTGGTGCCGAAGATGCGCTTCGCGATGTCCGCAAGCAGTGGAAACGAAACCACGTTGCATTCGATGCAAGTGACGAAGACATCCCGGTCTACGCAACGATTGCGAGTCAGTTCAATGACCCGGGCGTCAGCTGGATGTTCGTGCAGCTTTGCCGGCGTATTGCGGAGAAGTCTGGTCTGGACATCGACGAGTGGTCGCCCGACATCGACACCACCAACAAGGAACCACGGACGATCGCGACCATACCGGGTGCGCGCATACGCTATCTTGCCGAAATCGCCGAGCAGGGTCGTGAGATCAACGGTCGAATTCGCAGCCAGGCCGAAGCAGCCAGCCAGCTGCAGCATCTCTACGAGGCGTTAAAGGTATTGCAGGACACCGCATTGCCGCCGCAGTTCGAGCCGTACAAGAGCGATGCACTAACCGATGGCGGCGACCGCAGCATGCATGTATTGCGGCAACGATACCAGGAGGCCCTCGGTGAGTTGTCGTCCGAGTCGACCGCGCTGCTCAGAGAGTGGCCTGAGCGTAAAGCCGGAGTCCGTTCCGAAAAGTACCAATACTCGGTACGCGGCCACGACATCGAAGGAGAAAATTATCGCGAAAGCATGAGCCACCAGAAAATTCCGAAAATTGCAGCGCCTGATTTCAACGACTGGGGCGAGTTGCTGCGTTTCCTGTCGAAGGAAAACCTGCCGGGTGCCTATCCCTACACTGGTGGCGTATATCCATACCGCCGGCTGGGCGAGGATCCGACGCGAATGTTTGCCGGTGAAGGCACACCGGAGAGAACCAATCGACGGTTTCACTACCTGTCATTGGATCAGGAGACTGCACGACTGTCGACGGCTTTCGATTCGGTCACGCTATACGGCGAAGATCCGCACGAACGCCCGGATATTTTTGGCAAGGTCGGCAACTCGGGCGTATCGATCGCGAGCGTCGACGATATGAAAAAGCTGTACTCCGGATTCGACTTGTGTGCCGCGACGACATCGGTATCGATGACGATCAATGGACCGGCCCCCATGATCCTCGCATTTTTCATGAACACGGCGATCGACCAGCAGATCGAAAAGCATTTGCGCGAGACGGGAAACTGGGAGCGAGCACGGAAAACGATAGACAAGTACTTCAGGGGGTGCCAGCAGCCCTGGTACGACGGCGAACTGCCGCCGGGCAACGACGGTCTGGGCCTGGGACTGCTTGGAATATCGGGCGACAAGGTCGTCGATGCGAAGACCTACGCGCGTATTCGTGAGGAAACGATGTCGGCCGTTCGCGGGACCGTGCAGGCCGATATCCTGAAAGAGGATCAGGCGCAGAATACCTGCATTTTCTCGACCGAATTTGCGATGAAGATGATGGGCGACATGCAGCAATTCTTTATCGACAATAACGTGCGAAATTATTACAGCGTGTCGATCAGCGGCTATCACATCGCGGAAGCCGGAGCGAACCCCATTAGCCAGCTTGCATTCACGCTGGCAAACGGTTTTACGATAGTCGAATACTATCTTGCGCGCGGCATGAATATTGATGAGTTCGCGCCGAACCTCAGTTTCTTTTTCTCCAATGGCATGGATGCCGAGTATGCGGTCATCGGACGAGTGGCGCGCCGCATCTGGGCGCGGGCAATGCGTGAGCGTTACGGCGCCGGATCACGATCGCAGCTGCTCAAGTATCACGTGCAGACCTCAGGGCGCAGCTTGCATGCCCAGGAAATCAGTTTTAACGACATCCGTACGACGCTGCAGGCGCTGTACGCATTGTTCGACAATTGCAACAGCTTGCACACCAACGCGTTTGACGAGGCGATAACGACACCGACCGAGCAGTCGGTCCGGCGCGCGGTCGCAATACAGATGATCATATCGCGCGAACTCGGGCTGAATTTTTGTGAGAACCCGCTGCAGGGCTCATTCATCATTGATGAACTTACCGATCTCGTCGAAGAGGCCGTCTATCAGGAATTCGAGCGCATCTCCGAGCGTGGTGGCGTACTCGGTGCGATGGACACGATGTACCAGCGCGGCAAAATTCAGGAAGAAAGCCTCTACTACGAAAGTAAGAAGCACGACGGGTCATTGCCATTGATCGGCGTCAACACCTATTTGCCTGAGAAAGGTCAGGAGGACGAAGTACATGAACTTGAGCTCATTCGTTCGAGCGGCGACGAAAAGCAGAGCCAGCTTCGCAACGTTCGGGCATTTCAGGAGGCCCATGCGGATGATTGTGAGGCCGCGCTTGGCCGATTGCAGCAAGTTGCCCGCGAGCGTGGCAATTTGTTCGCAGAGCTCATGGAAACCGTGAAGTCCAGTTCCCTCGGGCAAATTTCGGCGGCGCTGTACCAGGTTGGTGGCGAATACCGTCGCAACATGTAAATCAGGCGGTGCTCACATCGCCTCAACCTGCCACATCGATCTGGGGACGCACAGTATTCTCGGAAATATCCGGAGGACAGCAGACTAATGAGTGACATCGTCAAGTACGAACAGAAAGGCGCAGTCGCGGTCATTACGATCAATCGTCCCGACAGCATGAATGCATTTACGACGCAATTGTCAGCCGACTTGCAGTTGGAACTCGAGAAGGCGCATAACGATGATTCAGTCCGCGTTGTCGTGTTGACCGGCGAAGGTCGATGCTTTAGCGCCGGGGCCGATCTCAAGAGCGGTCTCGAGGGCAGGAGCGTATACGGGAAATTGCAGTTCGAGTACCGCCCGGTATTTGCGGCGGTGGCTGCGATGCCGAAGCCGGTCATTGCAGCCGTTGCCGGATCGGCCGCCGGTATTGGCATGTCCCTTGCGCTGCAGTGTGATTTGCTGATTATGGCCGACAGCGCATTTCTGCTATCTCCTTTTGCAACTATCTCACTGGTCGCCGACGGCGGTCTTAACTGGCAACTCGTGCGGCAGCTCGGATACCGTCGTGCCTACGCGCTCAGCATCGAATCGGAGCGTATCGATGCGAAGCGCTGCGTCGAGCTGGGTCTGGCAAACAAGGCGGTGCCCGCCGAGGAGCTGCAAAAAAGCGCCATTGACTGGGCAAATGACCTCAGCAGGCGGGCGCCACTTTCTTTGGCTGCATCCAAGAAAGCCATGCGCTATGCAATGGACAACGACTGGGCCAGCTCATTCGATTTCGAGGCTGACTTGCAGCAGACCCTGGTGGGCTGTGAAGACAACCTCGAGGGAGTAAAGGCATTCTTCGATAAACGCACGCCGAAGTTCAAGGGCAAGCAGGGTTCATGAGAGCACTTAATTTTTTGCGAGATTCTGATGGATAGAAACTGTTTCGATGAAGAGCATGAGATGTTCCGCGATTCAGTGCGAAGCTTCATGACCAAAGAAGTCAGGCCTTACAGTGAAAAGTGGCACGAGCAGGGCATCGTCGATCGCGAGGCATTTCTCAAAGCCGGTGAGCAGGGTCTGCTGCTTATGTGGGCCGACGAGCGATATGGCGGCGCCGGCATCAGCGATTTTCGATTCGAGCAAATACTGATCGAAGAAAACAGTCATTACGGCGACGCGGGATTTTTCATGACTCTGCACAGCCGCCTTGTTGGCCCGTACATCGGTGACCTGGGCACCGAGGAGCAGAAGCAGCGTTGGCTGCCAAAATGCGTATCAGGTGAGAGTATTCTCGCGGTCGCGATCACCGAGCCCGGGGCGGGCAGCGATGTAGCAGGCATACGAACCCGCGCCGATGACAAAGGTGATCACTTCCTGTTGAACGGTTCGAAGACCTTTATTTCGAACGGGATTAATGCCGATCTCGTGGTAGTAGTTGCACGTACTAACCCGAATAGTCGACATGGTCTCTCTCTGTTCGTCGTGGAGCGCGGCATGGAAGGATTCGACCGGGGCAAAAATCTAAAAAAAATGGGGATGAAGAGCCAGGATACGGCTGAACTTTTCTTTAACAACGTGAAGGTGCCAAAGGAAAATCTGCTTGGTGACGTCAACCGGGGTTTCTATCACTTGATGCATTTTCTCGCTGAAGAACGCCTGCTGGGCGCCTGCGGCTATATCGCCAATGCTGAAGCGGCTTTCAACCTCACGTTGGACTACGTCAATGAGCGCAAGGCTTTTGGCAAGGCCATTGCCGATTTTCAAAACACGCGATTCAAGATGGCTGACATGCGTACCGGCATCGACGTGGGTTATGCATTTGTCGATCGTTGCGTACAGGCGCACGACAACGCAACCCTCAGTGCCGACGATGCCGCGAAAGCGAAATTGTGGACGAGCGAACTCGAGGCTCGCGTGACCGATGAATGCGTCCAGCTTCACGGGGGCAACGGCTATATGGACGAGTATCCGATCAGCCGCATGTACACGAACGCGCGCGTCTCACGAATATATGCCGGAAGCTCGGAAATCCTGCGCGAAATCATCGCGCGTTCGATTGGCATGGATCCGCGCAAGAAAAAGGCGAAATCGCAGGCTGATGCGGCCTGAGGTCGTCTGGCCAATCTTCGTATTGCCCATCTGTTATAATTCGCACCGTCACAGGGGTGGTCTTCGGACCTGAGATTCGTGGCTGGGCCGGGCGGCCGGGTCAGATCGGGAACCCTCAGAACCTGATCCGGGTAATGCCGGCGTAGGAAGGGAATCATGACTCGCAGCCATCCAGTGCGGTACCTAAGTGCCGTGTTTTCGTCTTTCGTCTTGATCCCGGCTGTCGGCGTCTCGTCCGATACGCTGGAGGAAATCATTGTAACGGCCGATTTTCGCGAGCGCGCAGTCCGTGAACTACCGGCGAGCATCACGGTACTGACTGCGGAGGAATTCGAGCAGTACACGCTCCAGCATTTCGAAGAACTCATCAATGTGGTGCCGAACCTGAACTGGTCCGGGGACGGGCATCGAGCCCGGTACCTGCAGATTCGCGGTGTTGGCGAATTGGAGCAATACCAGGGCGCACCCAATCCGTCGGTCGGCTTCCTGATTGACGACATCGATTTCAGCGGTATCGGCACAGTCGCAACCTTGTTCGACGTGCAGCGAATCGAAGTGTTGCGAGGTCCCCAGGGAACTCGCTACGGTGCGAACGCGCTGGCCGGGCTCGTGTACATGCAATCCTCCATGCCTACCGCTGCGTGGGGCGGCAGGGTGCGGCTCACTGCAGGCGACGACGACACACTATCCGGCGGCATTGCGGTTGGTGGTCCGCTTACGTCCGATGCGCGACTGACATTCCGCGCCAGCGTACATCACTATGAGAGCAACGGTTTTCGCGACAATGCATTTCTTGGACGTGATGACACCAATGGACGTAATGAGACCACGGTTCGGGGCAGACTTCGCTGGGAGCCGAACGATGCCTGGGCCGTCAATTTCGCAGCGTTGTTCAGTGACATCGATGACGGCTATGACGCATTCGCGATCGACAACAGTTATACGATGTTGTCGGACAAGCCCGGCAGCGATGCACAGGAAAGCGCCGGTGCATCGCTGAAAATTTCGTGGTTCGGTCTTGGTCGTGCGACTCTGACGTCAATCACTGCCGTGGCCGATTCCGACATTGAATTCAGCTTCGACGCCGATTGGGGCAATGCGGCGGGCTGGGCGCCGTTCATATACGATTTCGTATCGCTGAGCAATCGTGAACGACGCACGCTCAGTCAGGAATTTCGATTCGTGTCGACGGACTCCGGTCGGATATTCGATGGCACGACCGAGTGGGTGATCGGTGTCTATGCGCAGAACCTCGAAGATGATCTGTTGACCAAAAATCGGGGCGACTATTTCGACCCGTTCTCTGATTTTTCCTTCAGCCTGGATGAAACGTT
>Ga0209980_10000140_pt1 | contig 35556 bp, 43 predicted proteins | sample CR02metaG_FD_183611 | JGI IMG/M metagenome (GOLD analysis project Ga0209980, IMG submission 183611) | Deep subsurface microbial communities from Mariana Trench to uncover new lineages of life (NeLLi) - CR02 metaG (SPAdes) (version 2) | ecosystem: Environmental > Aquatic > Marine > Ocean trench...
ATAAGGTGAGGGGTGGTTTGCTCCCCCTTCTCCGAAGGGGGCCGGGAGGCTTATACCTTTTCATGGGGCTATTTTAAAAGCGCTCGATGAATCGAGCAACTACAAAAAATTGTTTGGTTGAAATGATGAACAAAATCAAACCGGATTTGTGGGAATCGCTTTCCCAGGGTAAAGCCGCCGCATTGACCGTGTTGGTGCCGTCGCTTTATTTTTTGGCGCTGGTGGTGGCGTGGTTGGCGCCGAAGCATTTCGGTTTCGGCCTGCGTCCGCTGGTCTACGTCGGGTTGACGGTCGGGTTGTCCGGCGTGGCGTTGTGGACCGTGGCGATGGTGCATCTCGGCAAATCCCTGGCGGTGCTGCCGGGTGGGGATAAGCTGGTGACCCGCGGCGTGTACCAATATCTCAGGCATCCGGTGTATTTGGGAATCGATATGACCCTGTTCGGTTTGTTCCTGGCGGTCGGCTCGACCGCCGGGATGATTTATTTTTTCGTCGTGGTTCTGCCCCTGAACCTCATCCGCTCGCGCCTCGAAGAAAAAGCGCTTCTCCAAAAATTCGGCGACGAGTATGAAACCTACCGCCGGCAAACGTGGTTTTAATGTTTATGCAACAGAAGCAATGGCAAGCGTACGGGCGGGTCGGAGTGATCCTTTTGTGGGTAGGTCTTGCCGGATCTTCCCTTTCCTTTGCGGAGCCGGAGGATTCCTCCGTGTATTGGCAGGAGTCGACTGAGGGATTGGGCGGGGAAATCAACGATGACCCGGCGCTGGTGCAACTGTTATTCGCCATGCCGCCGGACGTGATGGAGGAGGTGGAGACGCCCGTCCGTCCGCCGCGCCAACCGAAGGGTTGGCTGGGCATCACCCTGCAGGAAGGCCCGCCGCTGTTTCTGAAAGGCGCCGACGATCTTGCCCCGACCCTGGAAGTGCTCAAGGTGTTTCCCCATTCCTCCGCTGAGCGCGCCGGGTTGTTTCCCGGCGATATCATTCTGGCCACTCACGGCGAACAGCTGTCCATCGGCGAAGAAAATTCGCTGATGATGAATTTCAACCGCCGGGTGCAGGATACCGGCGCCGGAGACATTCTGCGCCTGAAAATCAAACGGGGTGGCCGGGAGATGGAGTTGCCGGTCGAGCTGTTTCCCAAACCGACCACGCCGGTGTTCATCAAACCCCCCCGGTTGGAGGCACCGGATTTGCCGGATTCCCTCCTGCATCGTATTCTCCGATCCAAAAACCGGCTGGAGGATTACGCGGCCACGGTCGAGGAAATGCGCGAACGCACCACCGAGGCGGTGACCACCGCCGTCAAAGGGAAAACCTACAATCCGTTTCGTCTGCAGGAAGTCAACACCGTGCTCAATCAACCGATGGATCTCCCTCTGGTTGCGTATGGATTGACATCCACCCTGCGGAGAAATTTCATCGGTGGGTGGTTGAACAGCGGGGGCGTCATCCGTTGGGCCCTGCAGGAGCTGGACTTCAAGGTGGCGGAGAAGGCGCCGGGTAAAAAACCCGCCGATCTCCAACAGCTGCTGGACCGCCTGCTGGCGGCGCTGGCGCGCGCCGGGCGACTGCGCGAAGAGGCGTTGGCTCCGTTGACGTCGGATGAGAAAGACCTTCTGCATCGCGGCATCCGGCATCTGATGGTGGACAGTTTGCAGCCCCGCGATCTGACCGACGAGGCCGCCTTGAAAAACCCACCCGATATTTCAGATTTTCTCAACACCGCCTTGAAGGTGGATGTGCAGAAGTTGCTCTCCGCTTCTTTCAATATTGCACGCGCCATCGACCTGGAGATGCTTCTGGAGTGGAAGGACAATCTGGATCAGTTTTCGCTGTTCCACGAGGGCTGGATCATCGAGCCAAAAGGCGACATCACTTACGTCTATACCCGGCACGGCCTGATGATCGTCGGCGGAACCGGAGACAATGTGTATGAACAGGACGCGCTGTTGATCGTCGACCTCGGCGGCAACGACCGTTATCTGAACGGCGCCGGCGCCAGCCGCATCGGCCATCCATTCAGCATGGTGATCGATTTCTCCGGTGACGACGTGTACCTGAGCGGCGCGGATCATGCCCAGGGCGCGGGCATTCTGGGGGGCGGGTTTCTGATCGACCTGGGAGGGGACGACCGCTACCTGGCGGAAAATTTCGCACAGGGCGCCGGGGTTCTGGGGGTCGGGATGCTGATCGATACCGGCGGCCGGGACGAATACCGGTGCCATTCCTTTTGCCAGGGCGCGGGGTTTCTGGGGGTCGGCCTGATCGCCGAGTCGAGCGGTAACGATCAATACCACGCCGCCGTCTATGCCCAGGGATTCGGCTTCATCCGCGGACTGGGTTTGATGCTCGAAGGCGCGGGCGACGACCGGTATTTTGCGGGCGGCATTTACCCGGACTATCGCGAACCCGGCAAAGCCTACCTTTCCATGTCGCAGGGATTCGGCTACGGCATCCGTCCGTGGGGCGACCTGGCCGGCGCTTCGGGCGGCATCGGCATACTGGACGATGCCCGGGGCAACGACCAATACCTCGGCGATTATTTTTCGCAGGGCGCGGGCTACTGGTACGGCCTCGGAATTCTGAACGACTCCGCGGGACACGATCTCTATACCGCCGGACGCTATTCGCAGGGCGCGGGAATTCATCTCGCCGCCGGCATTTTGACCGATGCCAGCGGGGATGACCACTATCTCGCCCGCTACGGGGTGTCGCAGGGATGCGGGCACGACCTGGCTGTCGGGTTTCTCTTGGACAACGGCGGCAACGACCGATATATTGGAGGCACCCTGTCCCAAGGCGCGGGCAACGGCAACGGCTTCGGCGTGCTCAGCGATAACGGTGGCAACGACGAATATTATCTGCGCGACCAGGGGCAGGGTCACGGCAACACCGAAGCGTTTCGCCGGTTGGACAGTTTCGGCATCCTGTTCGACACCGGTGGTGGCGAAGACCGCTATTCCCTGGGAGGACACAATAATAAAGTGAACCTCCACCCCCAGTGGGGCATCCAGGCCGATCTCCCATAACCTTTCCAACCGATTTTATGATGGCCGATGCATTGACACGCGTTTTATTTCGAAAGCTCGTGAGCATGAGCGGGGACGATTGTGAAAACGGCGAGGTGGTCATCGACCGCGGCCGCATTGTCGATATGCGCTCGGGCATCAGCGAATCGTTTGCCGGGGTCACGCACGACTGGTCTGATTGCCTGATCCTTCCCGGTTTCGTGAACGCCCATTGCCATTTGTCGTTGTCAGGTTTGAAGGGGAAAGTTCCCAGACCAGACCGCTTCATCGATTGGATCGAATCGGTGGTGGCCGAAAACGCGGCTCTCCCCTGGGCTGACCGGGTATCCGCTATGCACACTGAGGCGCAGACGCTGATCGAATCCGGAGTCACGACGCTGGCCGATTATTTTTCCCATCCGGAGCTCCTGGTGGAATACCAGAACCTGCCCTTTCATCAGGTGCTGTTTCTGGAGACCCTGGGTTTTCAGAAGGAGGTGGCGGAATCCAAGGCCCGGGAGCTGGAAACGCTTCTTCAGGAGCATCCCGGCACCGGCTCGAAGGTGCAACTGGCGCTGGCGCCACATGCGCTTTATTCCGTTTCGCCGGCACTATTTCAGGCATTGAAGCAACTGGCCGACCGCATGGGGTGCCGGTTTTCCTGTCACGTGGCGGAGGTGGCGGAGGAAACCCGGTTTTTGAGGGACGGCAAAGGAGAATTTCTTGAACTGCTCAACCAGCGGAAGGTTTATGACCCGTCGTGGACCCCTCCCGGTGTCAGTCCTGTACGTTACCTGGAGCAGTTGGGAGTTCTGGGGGAACTGGTCGCAATCCATTTAAACTGTATCGATGAAGAGGATTCTGACCGGCTGGCGGCCCATAACGCCTCCGCCGTGTTTTGTCCGGGCAGTACCCGCTGGTTCGGCAGGAAGGGATGGATGCCGGTACGCGCCCTTTTGGATAAAGGGATGGCGGTGGGACTCGGCACCGATTCCCTGGCCAGCGCCGACTCGCTCAATTTTCTAGATGAAATTCGGATAACGGAACAACTAGTGCCCGGATTGCACCGCTCGGAAATCCTGTGGCTGGCCACCGCCGGCGGTAACCAGGCTCTGGGACTGGAGAATATAGGCGTCGATATCGGCAGGGAGGCGGATCTGATTGGCTTCCGATTTCGGAATCAAGGGGAGGACTGGTGGGATCTTCCGTTCGATGCGGAGCGGCGGCAGGTCGATTTTTCGATGGTCTCCGGAGAGATTATTTTTGAAAAATCCACGATTTACCGTAGGAAATAAATAACTATTTGAAAATTAAAGAATTAATCGATTTTTGGGAAAAATGGCGGTTTCAGGAAAAAACCGCATAAACCCTTAAAAAAATTTGTTCTTCCGCCGGTTTCCGTGATAGAGTATGGTTTGCCCATTGGATGGGATACTGGGACTTCTTGCCAAAGGATTTTATTCTCTTTTATTGCACAAACCGTAAAAAATAAAGTAAGATACCTGCTTTCATTTTGGACGCGGGCTATGTCTTTTAATGGCTTGAACCGTTGATGGTGAATCAGCCGCCAAGGGATTGATGTCCCTTGGCCTGCTTTATTTGTAACGTGTTGGCGCGGAATGGCGGCCTGTTGGTTGAGGAATATTTTTCATTATTGAGATTGCAAGGCAGGGGGTAATTGCCTCCAGAAGCTGGGGAGATTCCCGAGTGGCCAAAGGGAACAGACTGTAAATCTGTCGGCTCAGCCTTCGGAGGTTCGAATCCTCCTCTCCCCACCATTAATAATATATTTTGCGGGAATAGCTCAGTTGGCTAGAGCGTCAGCCTTCCAAGCTGAGGGTCGCGGGTTCGAGTCCCGTTTCCCGCTCCAGGGTGCAACCCCTTAGGGTCCGGGGGAGCGGTGAATCGTTGACATTACAATGCCCACGTAGCTCAGTGGTGGAGCACTTCCTTGGTAAGGAAGAGGTCATCGGTTCAATCCCGATCGTGGGCTCCAGAAAACAACAGTTGGTTTCAGGGCGGCGGTCAATCACGGATGGGAACAATGAAGACGGGTCGGTTTGGAGCGGGCCCGGGACGGGTGTAATGCGATGAGTGATATCGTTCATTTGGCGTGCGGCGAGTGCAAGCGCAGGAATTATTCCACGACGAGGAACAAGAAGAAAACCACGGCCAGGCTGGAGTTTAAAAAATATTGCCGGTTCTGCCGAAAGCACACCCCTCACAAGGAAACCAAGTAAACAAGGGTTGCCGGGGCGGGCCGATCGGGCCCGTGCGCCCGGCGGACCGTTTATCGGCCGGGTGGTTCCAACCTGAATTGGCCTTTTTGAACAGTTAATAGGCCAGTAGCTCTAATTGGTTAGAGCGCCAGACTCCAAATCTGGATGTTGGGGGTTCGACTCCCTCCTGGCCTGTATGAATATTGAATGGACCGGTGGCATGCTGGGAAAAGCAAAAGTTTTTTTAAGTGAGGTGAAGGTCGAGGTCAAAAAGGTCACTTGGCCCTCCCGCAAGGATGCCATGGGCGGCACCATGGTGGTGATGGTGGTGGTGCTGATCATTGCCGTTTTTCTGGGCATCATCGATACGATTCTTTCAAAAATCGTAGAAGCGTTGATTTCAGGTTGAATATGGAGAGTGCTGCAACCAAAGAATGGTATGTGATCCACACGTACTCCGGGTTTGAAAACAAGGTCAAGATGAGCTTGGAGGATCGCTTTGTCCACGCCGGCCTGATGGACAAGCTGGGGGAGATCATCATCCCCACCGAAGAGGTCGTCGAGATCCGCGGCGGCAAAAAAAAGATCAGCTCCCGCAAGTTTTATCCGGGGTATGTGTTGATCAACGTCGAGATGGACCAGGACATCTGGTACCTGATCAAGAACACGCCCAAGGTCACCGGGTTCCCCGGCGGGGCGACGCCTGCGCCATTGACCGAAACCGAGGTCAAGGACGTGATGGACCAGATCAAGGGCGAGACGAAGACTCCCAAACCGAAATTCATTTTCGAGAAGGGAGAAAACGTGCGGGTGATCGAAGGTCCGTTCATAAATTTCAACGGGGTGGTGGAAGAAGTCAATCCCGACAAGGGCAAGGTCAAGGTGATGGTTTCGATTTTCGGCCGCTCCACACCGGTGGAGTTGGAGTTCCCGCAGATCGAGGCCGTGTAATTTAAGAGCGATATTGGAAGGTGTGTGAAGCATGGCAAAAAAAGTAATCGGTCAGGTTAAATTGCAGATTCCGGCGGGACAGGCCACGCCCTCGCCGCCGGTAGGGCCCGCGTTGGGTCAGGCCGGGGTCAACATCATGGATTTCTGCAAGGCGTTCAACGCGCGAACGCAGGGCCAGGAGGGGATGATCATCCCAGCGGTGATTTCCGTTTACGAGGATAAGAGTTTCACCTTTATCACCAAATCGCCTCCGGCCTCGATTCTGCTCAAGCAGGCGGCGGGTATTGCCAAGGGGTCCTCCAATCCCAGTAAGGAAAACGTGGGTACGGTGACGCGCGAGCAGGTGAAGGAAATCGCGGAAATCAAAAAGGCGGATTTGAACGCCTTTAACGTGGAAGCCGCGATGAAGATTATCGAAGGCTCGGCCCACAGCATGGGCATCAAAGTCGAAGGTTAGAAGGGTAAAAGGAAGTATGGCAAAGCATGGTAAAAAATATAATGCCGCGGCGGAAAAAATCGACCGCCTCAAGGTCTACGAATTGAGCGAAGCGCTCGGCTTGGCCAAGGAAGGTAAGGTCACCAAGTTCGATGCGTCGATAGATGTGGCGGTGAAGCTGGGGGTGGATCCCCGCAAAGCCGATCAGAACATCCGCGGCAGTGTGGTGTTGCCCAAGGGCAGCGGAAAAAAATTCCGCGTTCTGGTGTTCGCCAAGGGCGAGAAAGAAAAGGAAGCGTTGGATGCCGGAGCGGAGTTTGTCGGCGGCGACGATCTGGCTAAGAAAATTCAGGGCGGCTGGACCGATTTCGACCGCGTGGTCGCCACCCCGGACATGATGGGCACCGTCGGCAAGCTCGGTAAGATTCTCGGGCCGCGGGGATTGATGCCCAATCCCAAAATCGGCACCGTCACGTTCGACGTCAAGGAAGCCGTCCGGCAGATTCAGGCGGGCAAGGTCGATTTCCGGGTGGACAAAGCCGGAATCATCCACGCGTCGGTCGGCAAGGCCAGTTTTTCGGTGGAGGATCTGGCCGAGAATTTCAAAGAGTTGATGGGCACCCTGGTCAAAATGAAACCGGCGACCGCCAAGGGGACCTATGTCAAAGGCATTTCGTTGTCCACCACCATGGGTCCGGGGATTCGGGTTTCGTATTAACCGAATCGGCGGTTCTCTGGAAACGGGCAGACGATTTTCCGGGTAATGGATTTGGTAAGAAAGGATTGGGATTTTGCCGACATCAGCGAAACAGCAAACCATTGATGAGTTGAATGACGTGTTCACCCGCGCCAAGTCTGCGATATTGGCGCATTATCACGGTATCTCGGCGGCGGACATGACGATCCTGCGCACCCATATGCGGGAGCGCGCGGTGGATTTCCGGGTGATCAAAAACACGCTGGCGAAGAAAGCGATGAAGGACACGCCGTTGGAGGTTTTGGAATCCGAGTTCAAGGGGCCCGTTTCCCTGCTGGTGAGTTTCGACGATGCCGTGGCTCCGGCCAAGGCGCTTGCCGATTACGCCAGGTCGGGTGTCAAGAAAAGCCCCGATGTGGTGGCGGGAGTGGTCGAGGGCCAGCAGGTCACGCTGGAGGAGATCCAGACGCTGGCCGATCTGCCTTCGAAGGAGGTTCTGCTGTCCCAGTTGTTGTCCGTCATGAACGGGCCCACCACCAATTTTGTGGGCGTGTTCAGCGCTCTGTTGCGCAAACTGGTGGGCACGCTGGATGCGATCAAGGATCAGAAAGCCCAGGGGTGACCGTTCGTGGCGGTTGCCGGGTTCAGCATATATAACCGTTTTGTTTTGATTTTCCGTTGAGAAAGGAGTTTGAAATGGCTGTAACGAAGGATGATATCGTTTCATTTATCGACAACATGTCGGTTCTGGAAATGTCTGAATTTGTCAAGGAGTTGGAAGACAAGTATGGGGTCACCGCGGCCGCGCCGACCATGGTTGTTGCAGCGCCGGGTGGCGGAGAAGCCGCCGCCGAAGAGAAGACCGAGTTCGATGTGGTGCTCACCGCTATTGGTGACAAAAAGATTCAGGTGATCAAGGAAGTTCGCAGCATCACCAACCTGGGATTGAAAGACGCCAAAGACCTGGTAGAAAGCGCCCCCAAGGAGATCAAAGAGGGTGTCAAAAAAGAAGAAGCCGAAGAGATCAAGCAAAAGATCGAAGCGGTGGGTGGGTCTGTCGAGATCAAATAAAGGGGTCTCGTGCGGATTTAAAGCTGTTTTTGGCAGACGTTTATTAATTCAACCCAGGGAATCTGAAACCTTATGACAAAAACAACCACCGAACGAATTGAAGTCAACCCCACACCCAGGTTGAATTTCTCAAAAATCCCAGCGGTTATTGAGATTCCCAACCTGATCGAGATCCAGGTCAAGTCGTTTGAGAATTTTCTGCAGAGCGAGGTGGCGCCCGAGGACCGCAAAATCCAGGGACTGGAAGAGGTGTTTCGGGATGTCTTCCCGATTTCCGATCTGAACATCAATGCCCGGCTGGAATATGTGGGCTATGAGGTTGGGGTCTGGGAATGCGGTTGCGGCGAATACAAGGAAATGGGCGGCCCCGGTGTGGTCTGCGAATCTTGCGGACAAGAGGTCAAATACAAGGAAAAATTCAAGCTGAGCGAGTGCCGGCAGAAAGGCCTGACGTACTCCGATTCCATCAAGATCATGGTGCGTATGGTGCTGTTCGACCGCGAACGCATCGGTGTGAGCGCCCGTGTGCTCAAAGAGCTTCCGGGCAAATACATCGTCGAAGAAGTGAAGCACCCGCAGAGCGGGAAAACCCTCATTCCGTCCCGCACGCTGATCAACTCCAAAATCGTAGCGCTCCTGGAAAAAGAAAAAGTTCCCGAAATCGTGATCAATTCCGTTCGGGAAGTGAAAGAGCAGAAGATTTTTCTCGGCGAAATGCCGACCATGAGCCATACCGGGACCTTCATGATCAACGGCGTGGAGCGGGTGATCGTCAGCCAGATGCACCGTTCCCCCGGTGCGTTTTTCTCCCACGACAAAGGCAAGTCCCACGTCAGCGGCAAAACCCTGTACTCCGCCCGCGTTATTCCCGACCGCGGTTCGTGGCTCGATTTTGAATTTGACATCAAAGATATCCTGCACGTCAAGATCGACCGCCGGCGCAAGATGCCCGCCACGATTCTGCTCAACGCCTTCGGTATGAGCCAGGAGGACATCCTTTCCTCGTTTTACCAGGTGGAAAAAATCTCCTGCACCCGCGAGGGTAAATATTCCATGGGCGCTAAAAGCCTGATGGTCGGCATCAAGGTGTTGGAAGATGTGGTGGATTCCAAAACCGACGAGGTGGTGGTCAAGTCCGGCAAAAAAGTCACAGCGCCCAATATCAAAAAACTGGGGCGGATGGCCCGGTCGCCCAAGACCGAAATCGATCCGGAAACCCTGCTGGGGTGCATCCTCGCCAACGACCTGATCGACCAGGAAACCGGCGAGGTGACGGCCGGATCCAATACCGGGATTACCGAGGAAATTCTCGGGAAAATTTCCGAGAATAAAATCTCCGAGTTCGGGATTCTGCATATCGATGAAGAAAGCCCGGACACGACGATTCGGGATACCCTGATCCACGGCAAGATCAAAACCCAGGAAGACGCCATTCGCGAAATCTACAAGCGCCTGCGTCCGGGGGACCCGCCCACCGTCGAAATCGCCAAAACGTTGTTCGCCAACCTGTTCTTCAATCCGAAGCGATACAACCTTTCGGTGGTGGGGCGTATCAAGATGAACCAGAAGTTCGGTCTCAATATCTCCGAAGACAACCGGCTGTTGACCCTCGACGACGTGATTTCCGTCGTCCGCTACATCGTTGACCTCAGAAACGGCATCGGCACCATCGATGACATCGATCATCTCGGCAACCGCCGGGTACGCGCGGTCGGCGAGTCACTGGAGAACCAGTTCCGGGTCGGCCTGGTGCGGATGGAGCGGGCGATCATCGAGCGCATGTCCATTCAGGACCTGGAAGTGTCCATGCCGCACGATCTGATCAATTCCAAACCCGTTACCGCGGCCATCAAAGAGTTTTACGGCAGTAGTCAGCTCTCGCAGTTCATGGACCAGACCAATCCGTTGTCGGAGGTCACCCACAAACGGCGATTGAGCGCTCTGGGGCCGGGGGGATTGACGCGCGAGCGTGCCGGGTTCGAGGTGCGGGATGTGCATCCCACTCACTACGGACGGATTTGTCCCATCGAGACGCCGGAGGGACCCAACATCGGACTCATCGCATCGCTCAGTACGTATGCCCGGGTCAACAAATACGGTTTTGTTGAAACGCCTTACCGCAAGGTGATCGACGGCCAGGTCACCGATATCGTGGAATTTCACAACGCCATGGTGGAAGATGATTACATCATCGCCCAGGCGAACGCGGAACTCGACCACAAGAACCGGTTCGTCAAGGAAATCGTGGATGCGCGGCAGGCCGGCGATTTCATTCTTTCGCCCCGCGACAAGGTCAACCTGATGGACGTTTCACCCAAACAGTTGATCAGTGTGGCCGCTTCGTTGATTCCGTTTCTGGAAAACGATGACGCCAACCGGGCGTTGATGGGTTCCAATATGCAACGTCAGGCCGTGCCTCTGTTGCGGGCCGAAGCGCCGTTGGTCGGCACCGGTATGGAAGGCATCGTTGCGCGTGATTCCGGGGCGGTGATCATTGCGGAAAGCGATGGCGAAGTCATCAGTGCCGACGCGTCCCGTATTGTGGTCCGCTCTTCTGATAAGAAACGCAGCAATGTGCGGGTGATGAATTCCAAAGTGGATATCTATACCCTGGCCAAGTACCAACGTTCCAACCAGAACACGTGTATCAACCAGCGACCGTTGGTAGCGACGGGCGACAAAATTAAAAGGGGTCAGGCGATCGCCGATGGCCCCTCGACCGAAAACGGGGAGTTGGCTCTCGGACGGAATATCATGGTCGCGTTCATGCCTTGGGATGGTTACAACTTCGAAGATGCCATTGTGATCAGTGAAAAAGTCGTTAAGGAAGATATTTTCACGTCCGTCCATATCGAGGAATTTGAAGTGGAGGCGCGTGATACGAAACAAGGTAAAGAGGAAATCACCCGCGACATTTCAAATGTTGGGGAGGAGGCCCTCAAGAATCTGGATGACAGCGGGATCATTCGCATCGGTGCCAGTGTCAAGCCCAACGATATTCTGGCGGGCAAGATTACGCCGAAAGGGGAAACCCAGCTGAGTCCCGAAGAAAAACTTTTGAAAGCCATCTTCGGTGAAAAAGCGGGAGACGTTCGGGATACGTCCCTAAGGGTGCCGCCGGGTATTCAGGGAATCGTCATCGATGTCAAAGTGTTTTCCAGGAAGGGAATCGATAAGGATTCCCGGACCATTGCCATCGAGGAGGAAGAAATAGCCAGAATCGAAAAAGATTTCGGCGATGAAATTCAGATCGTGAAAAGCGAAACTGAAAAAAGCCTGCGGGATATGCTGAAAGGCAAGGCCGTCAGCAAAACCACCACCATCGGACGCAAAGAATTCAAGAAAGGTCTAACCCTGGATATGGAGGTCATGGGAAAACTGGCGTCCAGGGACCTGATAAAATTCCCGGTCAAGGATGTGGATACCGCGACGATGCAGGAAATCGAGGACGGCAGTAAGGATCAAATCCACATCCTCAAAACCATGATGAATGAAAAAATCGCCAAGTTGAAAAAAGGTGATGACTTGGCCCCCGGCGTCATCAAGCTGGTCAAGGTGTTTGTCGCCATGAAGCGCAAACTTCAAGTCGGCGACAAAATGGCCGGACGCCACGGCAATAAAGGGGTGGTGTCCAAGATCGTGCCCGAGGAGGATATGCCCTACCTCGAGGACGGCATTCCCTGTGAGCTCATCCTTAACCCGTTGGGCGTGCCTTCCCGAATGAACGTCGGTCAGATTTATGAAACCAACCTGGGTATGGCCGCCAAGGCGACCAATCAAAAAATGGCGACACCGGTGTTCGATGGCGCCAGTGAAGAAGATGTCCGGCGACTGCTGGCCGAGGGCGGGTGTTCCATCACCGGAGAAGTGACTCTTTTCGATGGTCGGACCGGTCACCCGTTCCACCAGAAAGTAATGGTGGGATACATCTATATGCTGAAACTGCACCACTTGGTCGATGACAAAATTCATGCGCGTTCGACCGGGCCTTATTCCCTGGTTACACAACAGCCGTTGGGTGGTAAAGCCCAGTTCGGCGGTCAGCGGTTGGGAGAAATGGAAGTGTGGGCGCTCGAAGCCTATGGCGCCGCCTACACCCTGCAGGAAATGTTGACGGTCAAATCCGACGACGTCGAAGGCCGGAAGCGCATGTACGAAGCGATTGTCAAGGGCGATACCCATCTGTCGCCCAACCTGCCGGAATCGTTCAACGTTCTGGTCAAGGAGTTGCAGAGCCTGGCCATCGACGTGGAATTGATAGAAACCGGCAAATAGGCTTATTCGCCTTGAAAGGCGGCTCAAATTATCGGGTCTGATTTTTATAAACTTTATTTTAGGAGACCACGCTTGTGGATAACCTGAGTTTTTTTGATAAACCCAAAAATCCGATCATTTTCGATGCGATCCGCATCCGCCTGGCATCCCCGGAAAAAATCCGGTCCTGGTCCTATGGCGAAGTGAAGAAGCCCGAAACCATCAATTACCGGACCTTCAAGCCGGAACGCGACGGACTGTTCTGCGCCAAGATTTTTGGCCCGGTCAAGGACTGGGAATGCAATTGCGGCAAATACAAGCGCATGAAGTACAAAGGCGTCATTTGTGAGAAATGCGGAGTGGAAGTCATTCTGTCCAAAGTGCGCCGGGAACGGCTCGGCCATATCGAACTGGCCAGCCCCGTGGCCCATATCTGGTTTTTCAAGGGACTGCCCAGCCGCATCGGCTATATCCTCGACCTCAGCCTCAAAGAACTGGAACGCATCATCTATTTTGAAAACTATGTGGTGATCGATCCCGGCGAATCCGACTTTAAGCAAGGGCAGCTGCTGACCGAAGCGGAGTACCGCGAAGCGGAAATCGAATTCCCCCACGGGTTGAAAACCATGGTGGGTTCCGAAGCGGTGATGGAGTTGTTGAAGAATCTCGATCTCGAAGCCCTGTCCGCCAAGCTCAAGGAGGATCTGATCAACACCTCCTCCGTGTTGAACAAGCGCAAGTTTTCGAAACGGCTGAAGATCGTCGAGGCTTTCCGCAAATCCGGCAACAAGCCGGAATGGATGATCCTGCAGGTTGTTCCGGTGATCCCTCCGGAGTTGCGTCCGCTGGTGCCGCTGGACGGCGGCCGGTTCGCCACCTCCGACCTGAACGATTTGTACCGCCGGGTCATCAACCGCAACAACCGTTTGAAACGCCTGCAGGAGCTGAAAGCGCCGCAGATCATCATCCGCAACGAAAAACGAATGTTGCAGGAAGCGGTCTCGGCCCTGTACGACAACGGCCGGCGCGGCCGCACCCTGCGCGGCACCAACAAACGTCCCCTGAAATCCTTAAGCGACATGCTCAAGGGCAAACAGGGCCGGTTCCGCCAGAACCTTTTGGGCAAACGTGTGGATTATTCCGGCCGGTCCGTCATCGTTGTCGGCCCGGAATTGAAACTGCATCAGTGCGGACTGCCCAAGAAAATGGCGCTGGAGCTGTTCAAACCGTTCATCTTTAACCGGCTGGAACAGAAAGGCTATGCCACCACCATCAAGACCGCTAAAAAGATGGTGGAGCAGGAACGGTCCGAAGTCTGGGAAGTGCTGGAAGAAGTCGTCCAGAAACATCCCGTGCTGTTGAACCGCGCACCCACCCTGCACCGGCTGGGTATCCAGGCGTTCGAGCCGATTCTGATCGAAGGCAAAGCCATTCGCATTCATCCGCTGGTGTGCACCGCGTTCAACGCGGACTTCGACGGCGACCAGATGGCGGTGCATGTGCCCCTATCCATGGAAGCGCGGGTGGAAGCCAAACTGCTGATGATGGCGCCCAATAACGTGCTGTCGCCCGCCAACGGCCGGCCCATCGCCGTGCCCAGTCAGGATATCGTCCTGGGCGCTTATTACATGACTAAAATCCGCGGCGGCGCACGGGGCGAGGGCAAGGTGTTCTCCGGGCTCAAAGAAGTCCGCATGGCCTACGACCATGATGAGTTGGACCTGCAGGCCCGCATCATGGTGCAGATGGAGGGTCGACTGGAAGTGACCACCACCGGCCGCGTCCTGCTGTATGACGTTCTGCCCAAGACATTGCCGTTCTCCCTGGTGAACCAGGAGATGAACAAAAAGTCCCTGTCCGATCTGATCGGCACGTCGTTCAAAGTGGTGGGACGGGAAAAAACCGTGGCGTTGCTCGACGCGATCAAGGAGCTGGGATTCAAATACGCCACCGAGGCGGGTCTCTCCATTTCCATCGACCACATGCGGATCCCGAAAGAAAAAGATCCGCTCGTCAAAAAAGCCGGCGAAGAGGTATTGAAAGTGTACAAACAGTACCGCGACGGGTTGATCACCAACGGCGAACGCTACAACAAGGTGATCGACATCTGGGCGCACGTCACCGAAAAGGTTTCCGAAGAAATGTTCAGGGACCTGGAGGATGAGGACGAGCGTATCGTCAAAGGTGAAACCCCCAAGGACTTCAACTCCATCTTTATCATGGCCGATTCCGGCGCCCGCGGCAGTTCCCAGCAGTTGCGGCAGTTGGCGGGCATGCGCGGATTGATGGCCAAGCCCTCCGGCGAAATCATCGAAACCCCCATCACCGCCAATTTCCGTGAAGGGTTGTCGGTGATCCAGTACTTCATCTCCACTCACGGGGCGCGCAAAGGTCTGGCGGATACCGCACTCAAAACCGCGAACTCCGGTTACCTGACGCGGCGGCTGGTGGATGTAGCGCAGGACATCATCATCCTCGAAGAAGATTGCGGCACCCTGCGGGGGATCGATATCTATTCCCTGGTGGAAGCGGGTGAAATCATCCAGCCGTTGTCCGAGCGCATTCTGGGGCGGGTCGCGCTGGACGACATCACCGATCCGTTCACCCACGAAGTACTGATCAAAGCCAACGAAATGATTGATGAGAGAGCGGTCGAAATCATCGAAAACGCGGGTATCGAAAAAGTCCGCATCCGCTCAAACCTGACCTGCGAATCGCATCAGGGATTGTGCGTCAAGTGTTACGGAAGGAATCTCGCTACCCTGGACTGGGCGGAAATCGGTGAACCGGTCGGGGTCATCGCCGCGCAATCCATCGGCGAGCCCGGAACCCAGCTCACCATGCGGACTTTCCACATCGGCGGCACCGCCAGCCGGGTGATCGAAAAGACTACGCTCAGCACCAAAAAAGGCGGCATCGTCAAGTATGCCGGTCTGCGGACCATCAAAAGCCAGCGCGGCGAAATCATCGTGATGAACCGCAACGGACACCTGGTGATACAGGATGAAAACGGCCGCGAAAAAGAAAAATACTCCATCGTGTACGCCGCCAAACTGAAGGTGGCCGACGGGCAGGAGATTCAGCCGAGCCAGACGCTGGTGGAATGGGATCCCTACACCAACTCCATTCTGACCGAAGTGGCCGGGACCATCGCATTCGGCGACATCGTTGAAGGCCTGACCATGAAAGAGGACTTCGACGAAATCACCGGATTGTCCTCCAAGATCATCATCAGTCACCGCGACGAAAAAAAGCAACCGCGCATTTCGATCAAGGATGACAAAGGCGAAACCCTGCGCCGCTATATCCTGCCGGCAGGCGCCCACATCAACGTCAACCAGGGCGACGTGGTGAATGCGGGCGACGTCATCGTCAAGATCCCGCGCGAAACCGCCAAAACCAAGGATATCACCGGCGGTCTGCCACGGGTCGCGGAATTGTTCGAAGCCCGGAAGCCCCACGAACAGGCCACCATCACCGAAATCGACGGTAAGGTCAAGTTCGGCGGATTCGTCAAGGGCATGCGGAAAGTTGTGGTCGTCAACGACAGCGGCGAAGAACGGGAGTATCTCATCCCGCGCGGCAAGCACATCAATGTCCATGAAGACGACGACGTGCTGGCGGGCGAACCGTTGATGGACGGCGCCTCCAACCCGCACGATATCCTCCGCATTCTGGGCGAAAACGAACTCCAGAAATACCTGGTGAATGAAGTTCAGGAAGTGTACCGACTGCAGGGCGTATCCATCAACGACAAGCACATTGAAATCATTGTGCGCCAGATGCTCCGGCATCTGCAGGTGGAAGACCCGGGCGATACCGACCTTCTGGTGGGCGAACAGGTTACCAAAAAGGTCTTTAATATCAAGAATCAGGAAGCCATCAAGCAAAATGGCAAACCGGCCCAGGGCATGCCCGTTCTGCTGGGGATCACCAAGTCCTCACTCAGTACGGAAAGCTTCATTTCCGCCGCGTCGTTTCAGGAAACCACCCGGGTATTGACCGAGGTGGCCGTCAGCGGCAAGGAAGATCACTTAACCGGATTGAAGGAAAATGTGATTATGGGACGATTGATTCCAGCAGGGACCGGTTGCCAGGCCTACAGCGGCATCCGAATCGAAGAACCGGAAATTGAAGAGGTGGAAGAGAAAAAAGAAGAGAAAGAAGCCGAAGCAGCGCCCGCGCCAGTGGAATAAAATCAAAAATTTACGCTTGACTCCGGCACGTAGAGTGTTAAAATTCAAAACTTTCCGTCTGCTGGTAATAGAATCTAAAAGCCAATTAAATCAATGGGTTGGTACGGTAAGGATTCCCGTATTTGGTGGGAAACCCGAGCTGAGAGAGGTGTATTTTGCCGACTATAAATCAATTAGTCAAAACGGGCCGTAAAAGCCCGGTAACCAAAACGGCCAGTCCGGCTTTGAAGCGCTGTCCCCAGAAGCGGGGGGTGTGCGTCCGGGTGTATACCTCCACCCCCAAAAAACCGAATTCTGCCCTGCGCAAGGTGGCCCGGGTGCGGCTGACCAATGGCATGGAAGTGACGACCTATATCCCCGGCGTCGGCCACAACCTGCAGGAACACTCCATTGTTCTGATTCGCGGCGGCCGGGTCAAGGACCTTCCCGGCGTCCGGTACCACGTGGTGCGGGGCTGTCTGGATACCCTGGGAGTCGACAACCGGAGGCAGTCCCGGTCCAAATACGGGGCTAAAAAACCCAAAAAGAAATGATCAGGAAATTTTAATTTATGGCACGCAGACGAGAAGCTGAAAAACGGCAGATTTTACCGGACCCGAAATATAACGACATTCTGGTGGCCCGGTTTGTGAACAGCCTGCTGAAAAAAGGCAAGAAAAGTCTGGCGGAACGGGTGCTGTACACCGCGCTGGACAATATCGGAGAAAAAGTCAAAGACGAAAAGGCATTGGATATATTTAAAAAGGCGATCGAAAACGCCGCCCCGGCGCTGGAAGTCCGGTCGCGCCGCGTCGGCGGCGCCACCTACCAGGTGCCCGTGGAAGTGAGCCGCAACCGCCGGTTGGCCCTGAGCATCCGCTGGATGATCACCCATGCCAAAGCGCGGGCTGGCCGGTCGATGGCGGATAAATTAACCGGAGAACTGCTCGACGCCTACCGCAATACAGGGGGAGCCATCCGTAAAAAAGAAGACGTGCACCGCATGGCCGAGGCCAATAAAGCGTTTGCGCATTATCGCTGGTAATTTTTGGTCTAAAGGATTTATGAGTAAGAAAATCAACCTGGAAAAAATCAGAAATATTGGAATCATTGCGCATATCGATGCCGGTAAAACCACCACCACCGAGCGGATTCTGTATTACACGGGTAAAAGCCACAAGATGGGTGAGGTCCACGACGGCAACGCCACCATGGACTGGATGGAGCAGGAGCAGGAGCGGGGCATCACGATTACGGCCGCCGCGACGACCTGTTTCTGGAACGATCATCAGATCAATATCATCGACACCCCCGGCCATGTGGACTTTACGGCCGAGGTGGAACGCTCCCTGCGCGTTCTCGATGGTGCTATCGGCGTGTTCTGCGCCGTCGGCGGGGTAGAACCCCAGTCGGAAACCGTGTGGCGCCAGGCCAGCAAATACCTGGTGCCGCGTATCGGTTTCGTCAATAAAATGGACCGGGCCGGTGCCGATTTTCTGGGGTGCGTCAACCAGATAAAAGAGCGCCTGAGGGCCAACCCGGTGCCCCTGCAATTGCCCATCGGTGCCGAAAGCGATTTCGTCGGACTGGTGGATCTGGTGAAAATGAAAGCGTACACCTATCCGGAAAAAAACAACCCCAAGGGGGAAGTGTATGAGGAAGTCCCGATTCCGGATGATATGAAGGATGGGGTCGAAGAATACCGGGAGAAATTGATGGAAGCCGTCTCCGACGTGGATGAATCGATTATGGAAAAATATCTGGGAGGAAAGGAAGTGACTCTGGAGGAACTCCAGTCCGCCATCCGTAAAGGCACGCTGGAGCTGAAGTTCACGCCGATTCTGTGTGGGGCCGCTTTCAAAAACAAAGGCGTTCAGCAGCTGCTGGATGCGGTCCCCGCGTATTTGCCTTCTCCCCTCGATGTGCCGGCGATTAAGGGAATCAATCCCAACACTCAGGAAGAAGTGGTGCGCAAGGCCGATATCAAGGAGCCGGTGTCCGCGCTGGCGTTCAAGATCATTGCCGATCCCTTTGTCGGGCAGTTGGCCTATTTCCGGGTGTATTCGGGAGAGCTCACGAGCGGTTCCTATATTTACAACTCCACCAAGAACGTGCGGGAACGTATCGGGCGTCTGCTCCGGATGCATGCCAACAAGCGCGAGGAGGTCAAGGTCATCGGCGCCGGAGATATCGCCGCGGCCATCGGCTTTAAAAAAACCTTCACCGGCGATACGCTTTGCCTGGAAGACCAGCCGGTGGTGCTGGAAGCCATCTCCTTCCCCCAACCCGTCATCTCCGTGGCCATCGAACCCAAAACCAAGCCGGAACAGGATAAGCTTTCCGATTGTCTCATCAAACTCCAGCAGGAAGACCCCACCTTCGAAGTCAAGATCGATCCCGAAACCAACCAGACCATTATCTCAGGAATGGGTGAATTGCATCTGGAGATTCTGGTGGATCGCATGCGGCGGGAGTTTTCGCTGGACGTCCACGTCTCCAAGCCGCAGGTGGCGTTCCGGGAAACCATCACCAAAGGCGTGGAGCACAGCTACAAACACGTCAAGCAGACCGGCGGCCGAGGGCAGTACGGACATGTGGAAATTTACGTAGAACCCCGCAAGCCCGGCGAAGGGTTCGAGTTCGTCAACAAAATCGTCGGCGGGTCCATTCCCAGGGAATATATCCCCGCTGTTCAAAAAGGCATCGATGAAGCGATGGGCCGCGGTATCCTCTGCGGTTATTCCGTGGTCGACGTTCGGGTCACCCTGCTCGACGGTTCGTACCACGAGGTGGATTCCTCGGAGATGGCGTTTAAAATCTGTGCGTCCATCGCCTTTCAGGAAGCCTGTAAAAAGGCCCGCCCGGTGCTGTTGGAACCCGTCATGGATGTGGAAATCGTCACCCCCGAAGAATTCATGGGCGACGTCATCGGCAACCTGAATTCGAAGCGCGGAAAAGTGAGAGAGTTGAGCGACCGGGCAGGCGCCAAAGTAATCCGCGCCGACGTCCCGCTGGCCGGGATGTTCGGGTATTCGACGGATTTGCGTTCGGCCACCCAGGGCCGGGCCAACTACAGCATGGAGTTTTCAAAGTACGATGTCGTTCCCAACAATATTGCTGAGGAACTGATTGCTAAATCCAAAGGCACCTCTAGTGAGGTTCCGGCATGACCCTGAATAAACTGACTAATTATAAACTAACTAAGGATGGACAATAAAACGGAGTGAACTGGTATGGCTAAAGAAAAATTCGTGAGAGACAAACCGCATGTCAACATCGGAACCATTGGGCACGTAGACCACGGGAAAACCACACTCACAGCGGCCATCACCAAAGTTTTATCCAAAAAAGGGTTGGCTGAGAGTGTCGCTTTCGATCAGATTGATAAAGCGCCGGAAGAAAAAGAGCGCGGCATCACCATCGCCATCGCCCACGTGGAATACCAAACCGAAAAGAGGCATTACGCCCACGTGGATTGCCCCGGTCATGCGGACTACATTAAGAATATGATCACCGGCGCCGCGCAGATGGACGGCGCCATCCTCGTGCTCAGCGCGTCCGACGGACCCATGCCGCAGACCCGGGAGCATATCCTGCTCGCACGCCAGGTCGGTGTGCCCAAGATCGTGGTGTTCATGAACAAATGCGACATGGTCGACGACGAAGAACTGCTCGACCTGGTCGAGCTGGAAGTGCGCGAGTTGTTGAGCAAATATGAATTCCCCGGCGACGACATTCCCGTGATCCGCGGTAGCGCCCTGCAGGCTCTGGAAAATGCCGACGATGAGGAAAAAACCAAATCCATTCATGACCTGCTGGCCGCGGTGGACGATTACATTCCCGTCCCCGAGCGCCCGGTCGAAAAGCCATTTTTGATGCCCATCGAAGATATCTTCAGCATCTCCGGCCGCGGGACTGTAGCGACGGGCCGTATTGAAACCGGCGTCATCAAAGTGGGGCAGGAAGTGGAAATCGTCGGATTCCGTCCGACCAGTAAAACTACCGTTACCGGGGTCGAAATGTTCCGCAAACTGCTCGATGACGGGCAGGCGGGCGATAACGTCGGTCTGCTCCTGCGCGGCACCAAGCGCGAAGACATCGAGCGCGGACAGGTTCTGTCCAAACCCGGTTCGATCACCCCGCATAAAAAGTTCAATGCGGAAGTGTATATCCTGACCAAGGACGAAGGCGGACGCCATACGCCCTTCTTCAACGGCTACCGGCCGCAGTTTTATTTCCGGACCACCGACGTGACGGGCATCGTGACCCTGCCCGGCAATGTGGAAATGGTCATGCCCGGCGATAACGTCACCTTTGAAGTGGCATTGATCACCGAAGTGGCCATGTCTAAAGAACTGCGTTTCGCCATTCGCGAAGGCGGACGCACCGTGGGCGCGGGAATCGTCAGTGAGATCACAGAATAATGAGCGATCAGAAAATCAAGATAAAACTAAAAGCTTACGACCACAGGTTGCTGGACTGGTCGGTAGGAGAAATCGTGGAAACCACCAAGCGCACCGGCGCCCGGGTGGTGGGTCCCATCCCCCTGCCGACGGTCAGGAACAAGTGGACGGTGTTACGGTCCCCGCACGTGGACAAAAAATCCAGAGAGCAGTTCGAGATACGGACCCATAAACGGATTCTGGAAATTCTCGAACCCACCCCGCAGACGGTGGACGCGCTCATGAAACTGGACTTGTCCGGCGGCGTGGATATTGAAATCAAACTTTAATGAGCGTTGCGATGAAAGGTTTGTTGGGAAAAAAAATCGGAATGACCCAGGTGTTCACGGAACAGGGCGATTGCGTGCCCGTCACCGTGATCCAGGTGGAAGGGTGCGTTCCCGTCCTCAAACGGACCCAGGAGAAAAACGGGTACCAGGCGGTGCTGATGGCCTACGGCAAGCGCAAAGCCAAGCACACCAACAAACCGATTCAGGGCGTGTACAAACAATTGAATCATGAACCCGCGAAACTGCTGGCCGAGTTCCGGAATATGGATCTCAGCGACGAGGAATTGGGAAAACCGCTGACCGTGGACATGTTCCAGGAAGGCGAACGGGTCCACGTGGTCGGCGTCTCCAAAGGTAAGGGATTTGCCGGCGTGATGAAGCGTCACGGGTTCGGCGGTCACCCCGCCTCCCGCGGCAACCACGAATCATTCCGCGGCGCCGGGTCGATCGGTATGGCGACCTTTCCCGGCCGCGTGCACAAAGGACATCCCATGCCGGGACGCATGGGCGGAGAAAAAGTCTACGCCAAAAACGTTCAGGTGGTCCGCGTGGACGCCGGAAACAATATTGTGTTGCTGAAAGGTTCCGTACCGGGAGCCAACGGCGGGATCGTCCGGATCCTTCAAAAATCCGGATCGAAGAAATAACAGGAGCCGCAGAGTCGATCATGCCGGAATTGGATTTGATTAATTTGGACAAGAAAAAGGTGGGCACGGTGCCCCTGTCGCCCGACGTGTTCGACGTCAAGGTGCGCGAGCATCTGGTGAAAGAATACGTCTCCCTGCAACAGGCCAACCGGCGCAGCGGGTCGGCCTCCACCAAAAGCTGCCGCGGCGACCTGCGCGGCGGCGGCAAGAAGCCCTGGAAACAGAAGGGCACCGGCCGGGCGCGGGTTGGCAGTATACGATCTCCCCTCTGGCGCGGCGGCCTGACGTTGTTCGGACCCACGCCCCGGAGTTTCGGGTTCAAGTTGTCCAAGAAATCGAAGAAAATCGCGCTCAAGTCCGTCCTGACCGACCGGGTCCGCAACAACCGCCTGCGGGTGGTGGAGACGCTTACCCTGGAAGAACCCAAAACCAAAGCGGCGGTGGCGTTGCTTAAAAAACTGGAATTGCCGGAGCGAACCCTGTTCGTCGTGGCGGAAAAAGACAACAACCTGGAATTGGCGATACGTAATCTGCCCAACACGGATGTCCTGTCGGTGGAAGGGCTCAACGTGTTCGATCTGCTGGTGCATGAAACCATCGTGTGCACGCCGGAGTCCATTAAGAAAATCGAGGAGCGTTTGAACTGATGGCGACCGATCATTACAGAATTCTCGAGAAGCCCCTCATCACGGAAAAAAGCACGATGATGCAGGAGCAAGGCAACCGGGTGATGTTTCAGGTGAAGCGGTCTGCGAACAAAATGCAGATCAAGGACGCGGTGCAGGGTATTTTCAACGTGACCGTGCTCGACGTGAACACCATCAACGTCAAGCCCAAGAGCCGGCGGTTCGGAAAACATGTGGGCCAGACCAAGGCCTGGAAGAAAGCCATCGTTTTATTGAAGGAAGGAGATCGCATCGATTTTTTTGAAGGTGCATAAACAGTATGCCGGTACGTAAACTCAATCCAACATCCGCAGGGGTCCGGTTTCAGACCATCTCCGATTTTGCCGAGGTCACCAAGACCACGCCGGAGAAGAGTCTGCTGGTGTCCATCTCCCGGAAGGGCGGACGCAACAACAACGGCCGCATTACCGCGCCCCGGAGAGGCGGCGGGCACCGTAAGCTGTACCGGGTGATCGATTTCAAGCGCAACAAGGACGGCATTCCCGCCAAAGTGGTGGGCATCGAGTACGACCCGAACCGGTCGGCCCATATCGCCCTGCTGGCCTATGCCGACGGGGAAAAGCGGTACATCATCGCTCCCAAGGAATTGAAAACCGGCGACCAAGTGATGTCCGGTCCCGACGCGGAAATGCGCGTGGGCAATTGTCTGCCATTGGAAAAGATTCCCGAAGGCACGCTGATTCACAACATCGAAATGCGGCCGGGTAAAGGCGCGCAGATCGCCCGCAGTGCCGGAGCCGCCGCCCAGTTGATGGCGAAAGAAGGCCGGTATGCCAACATCAAGCTCGGTTCCGGGGAAGTCCGGCTGGTGGAAGTCCGGTGCCGGGCCACGATCGGTACCGTCGGCAACACCGACCACGAGAAGATATCCATCGGCAAGGCCGGCCGGATGCGCTGGATGGGACGGCGCCCGCGCGTTCGGGCGGTGGCGATGAACCCGGTGGATCACCCGATGGGCGGCGGCGAAGGACGCTCGTCCGGCGGCCGGCATCCCTGCAGTCCGTGGGGCACGCCGGCTAAGGGGTATAAAACGCGGAAAGTGAAAAAACTGTCCAGTAAATACATACTGAGCCGGAAGAAAAAGAAACGATAATCGAAAGATAAACCGTTGTATTCATATTAAGGAAGCTTTTAAATGGCGCGATCACTGAAAAAAGGACCGTTTGTCGACGATCACCTGCAGGAGAAAATCGATGCGATGAACCGGAAAAACGACAAGAAGATTCTGAAAACCTGGTCGCGCCGCTCGACCATCACGCCGGATTTCGTCGGCCATACCCTGGCGGTGCATAACGGGAAAAAATTCATTCCCGTGTTCGTGTCCGAAAACATGGTGGGCCATAAACTGGGAGAGTTTTCTCCCACCCGGATGTTCCGGGCGCACAGCGGCAAAACCAAGAAAACCGTGCCGCCCAAAGGTTGATTAACGAGGTCAGAGTTCCGTTATGGATGTTAAAGCAAGATTGAGACATACGCGCCTGGCGCCCCGGAAAGCCCGGCTGGTGGCCGATATGATTCGCGGCAAAAACGTGAACGAGGCGATGAATGTGCTCACCTTTACGCGGAAAAAAGCGGCCCGCCAAATTCAACAGCTGTTGAAATCGGCCTTGGCCAATGCCGAGGAAAACCACAAGGTGGTGGACGTGGACGATATGGTGGTCAAGAAAATTACCGTGGACGAAGGCGTGGCTTGGAAACGCCAGATGCCGAGGGCACGGGGCATGTCCACCATGATCAAGAAGCGGACCAGTCACATCACTATCGTGTTAAACGAAAAATAAATTCGGAGGATTGGCGTGGGACAAAAGGTGCATCCGTATGGATTTCGATTGGGGATCAACAAACCCTGGAAATCCAACTGGTTTGGTAAAAGAGATTTTCCGGAACTGTTGCAGGAAGACATCAAGATCCGGACTTTCCTGAGAAAAAATCTGTCGCACGCAGGGATCGCCAATCTGGAAATCGAGCGGTCCGCCAACCGGATTCGCATCAACATCCACACCGCCCGGCCGGGGATCATCATCGGCAAGAAGGGGCTGGAAGTGGACCGGTTGAAAGAAGAGCTGCAACGCATCATCGGCGGCAAGCAGGTCAACCTGAACATCAAGGAAATCCGGCGGGCGGAGCTGGATGCCAGTCTGGTGGCGCAGAACATCGCCCTGCAATTGGAAAAACGGATCTCCTTTCGCCGCGCCATGAAAAAAAGCGTTCAGTCGTCCCTCCGGTTCGGCGCGCAGGGTATCAAGATTCGATGCTCCGGGCGGTTGGGCGGACATGAAATCGCCCGCAGCGAATGGTACCGGGAGGGCCGGGTGCCCCTGCACACCCTGCGGGCCGATATCGATTACGGCACCGCCGAAGCCTTCACGACCTACGGCATTATCGGCATCAAGGTATGGGTGTACAAAGGCGAGATATTCGAAAAACCCGGCGGGCCGATGGGCCAGAAAGACAGCGGCGACAAGACCGAAGCGTAAGTTTGAGCCTACAGGAGAGTTCGCATCATGTTGATGCCCAAGAAAGTAAAATACCGGAAACGCCATAAAGGAAGAATGCGCGGCACCGCGTACCGCGGCAGCAGCGTCAGTTTCGGCGAGTACGGATTGCAGGCGCTGGCCTGCGGTTGGATCACCGACCGGCAGATCGAAGCGGCGCGTATCGCCATGACCCGTCACGTCAAACGCGGCGGCAAAATCTGGCTGCGCATTTTTCCGGACAAGCCGATCTCCAAAAAGCCGGCGGAGACCCGCATGGGCAAGGGGAAGGGCAATCCGGAATACTGGGTGGCGGTGGTCAAGCCGGGACGCATTTTGTATGAAATGGCAGGGGTGCAGGAAGAGGTGGCCAGGGAGGCGTTTCGGCTGGCGTCCCACAAGCTTCCCATTCCCACCCGGTTTGTGTCGACGATATAGGAAGCAGGGATACAGTCATGAAGATGCAGGATATACAAGAGCTTTCGGAAAAGGAACGCGGGGAAAAGTTGAGCGACCTGCGCGAAGAGTATTTCAATTTGAAGTTCCAGATGGCCACCGGGAAAATCGAAAATCCCGGCCGGTTGAAATTCATGCGGCAGGACATCGCCCGGATATTGACCCTGCAGAACAATACGCCGGAGCCTGAAGCCGCTAAAGACAAAGACCGCACCCAAACCGATGATAAAAAATAAACCGATACGGTTGGAATCGTTCATGGAGGCCCATTGAGCCAGGAAAACGCAAAAATCACCAAGGTGATCACGGGAACAGTCGTAAGCAACAAGATGGATAAAACCCTGGTGGTCCAGGTGGAGCGCAAATTCATCCACCCGACCTTCAAGAAAGTGGTCAAACGGACCCGGAAGTTCAAATGCCATGACGAAAAAAACCAATGCTCCATTGGGGATTTCATTTCCATGCGGGAAGTGAGACCGTTGAGCAAAACCAAGCGCTGGAACCTGTTCAAGGTTTTGAAGGCGGCGCAGAGCGTTTAGGCGGGTTGAGCAACTATGATTCAATTAAGAACAGTCCTGGATGTAGCGGACAACTCCGGAGCCAAAAAGGTGCAATGCATCAAGGTTCTGGGCGGGACCGGCCGCCGCTACGCCTCGGTGGGCGACATCATCGTCGTGGCGGTCAAGGAGTCCGAGCCGCAAAGCCAGGTGAAGAAGGGCGATGTGAGAAAAGCCGTGGTCGTGCGCACCCGCAAGGAAATCCGAAGGCCCGAAGGCAGTTACATCAAATTCGACACCAACGCCGCGGTACTGATCAACGATGCGAAAGAACCCGTTGGAACCCGCATCTTCGGTCCCGTGGCGCGCGAGTTGCGAGCCAAAAAATATTTGAAAATCCTTTCGCTGGCGCCGGAGGTGTTGTGATGAGCGCCATCAAACTCAAACTGAAAAAAGACGACATCGTGGAAGTGATCGCCGGGCGGGAAAAAGGCAAAAAAGGGAAAATCCTGGTGCTGTATCCGGATGACGGCAAACTCACCGTGGAAAAACTGAACATGGTGAAGCGGCACACCAAGCCCAGTGCGCAGAACAAGCAGGGCGGCATCGTCGAAAAAGAAGGACGGCTGGCCATTTCCAACGTGATGCTGGTGTGCGACAAATGCGGCAAAGGCGTCCGGGTCAAACGCAAACAACTGGAAGACGGCAAGCGCGTCCGCGTGTGCATCAAGTGCGGAGAAGTAATGGATAAGATGTAATCCCTGATGGATTGCGGAAATTTGGAATCATGGCGAATTTAAAAAAAGCATACAACGAAAAACTCAAACCGCAGATTCAGAAGGACCTCGGATTGGCCAATGTCATGGAGGTGCCGCGTCTGGAAAAGATTGTCGTCAACATGGGGTTGGGGGAGGCCCTGCAAAACGGCAAGCTGATCGACGCCGGAGTGGATCAGTTGCGGACCATTACCGGCCAGCATCCGGTCGTGACCCGCTCCAAGAAAGCCATTTCGAATTTCAAGTTGCGGGAAGGCGTGCCCATCGGCGTGCGCGTGACGTTGCGCGGCAACCGCATGTACGAATTTTTTGAGCGGCTGGTCGGCTTAGCCCTGCCGCGGGTGAGAGACTTCAAAGGCCTGTCGGTCAAGGCGTTCGACGGCCGGGGCAACTACACGCTGGGCCTCAAGGAACAACTGATTTTCCCGGAGATCAATTTTGACAAGATCGAGCATATCAAGGGAATGAACATAACCATCTGCACCTCCGCGCAAACCGATGAAGCGGGGAAGGTGTTGCTGAAATCAATGGGGTTTCCGTTCCGGAATTGACCGGAAGGAACCCGGAGTGAATTATGGCCAAGAAATGTTTAATCGCCAAAGCCAATCGGAAGCCGAAGTTCAAGGTTCGGGCATACAACCGCTGTCCCGTGTGTGGCCGGCCGCGCGCCTTCCTGAGAAAGTTCGGGTTGTGCCGCATTTGTTTCCGGACGCGGGCGCTACTGGGGGAAATTCCCGGAGTGACCAAGGCCAGTTGGTAAACGAAAGACTTATCAGGAAACGGATTTTCATATGTCGATGACCGATCCCATAGCGGATTTATTTACACGAATCAGGAACGGCATTCAGGCCGAACACCCGAAGGTGGATATCCCCAATTCCCGGATGAAAATCCGGATTGTGGAAATTCTACGCGACGAGGGGTTCATCAAGGATTTCAAGGTGGCCGAGGACAACAAGCAGGGATGGCTCCGGATTTACCTGAAGTATAAAGAAGGCGAACCGGCCATTCACGGCATCAAGCGCATCAGCAAGCCGGGGCGGCGGGTCTATGCCAACAAGGATAAGGTGCCCCGCGTGTTGAACGGGTTGGGAGTCGCCATTGTCTCCACCTCGTCCGGTGTGATCACCGACGGCCTCTGCCGCGAAAAAGGGGTCGGGGGCGAAGTGTTGGGTTACATTTGGTAAGGAAGAAGAAATGTCACGAGTCGGTAAAAAACCCATAACCGTTCCCTCCGGAGTGGAAGTCAAAATCGAGGGCTCCCGGGTGCGCGTCAAAGGGTCCAAGGGCGAGCTCGAGCGCGAGTTCGACTCCAACATGAAAATCGAGGCCCAGGATGGGCAGATCGTCGTGACCCGGCCGGACGACAAACGGACCAACCGCGCCCTGCATGGTTTGACCCGGGCGTTGCTCAACAACATGGTGACCGGTGTTTCTGAAGGATTTTTAAAACAGCTCAATATCGTGGGCGTCGGGTATAAAGTGGATTTAAAGGGAAGGGACCTGGTGATGCAACTGGGGTTCTCGCATCCCGTCAATTATACCGCGCCGAAGGGTATCGAATTCGAAGTCGATTCCAAAGCCAACACCATCAAGATCAAGGGAATCGATAAACAGCAAGTCGGGCAGGTGTCCGCCGAAATCCGGAAGTTCCGTCCCCCGGAGCCGTACAAAGGCAAAGGGGTGATGTATGCCGACGAACGCATCCGGAGAAAAGCGGGTAAAACGGCCGGGACAGCAGGTGCATAAGGTTCACAGGATATGAAAACGACACTGCGCCGAAAACTCAGACTCCATCGCAAACAGCGCGTGAAGACCAAAACCCAGCGCCATCCGGAAAAACTGCGTTTGACGGTGTTTAAAAGTGCAAAGCATATTTATGCGCAGATCGTCAACGATCAGGAGCGCAAAACCCTGGTGTCGGAATCCACCGCGTCCCAGGTGTTCAAAAAACAGATGAAGTACGGAGGCAACGTCAAAGCCGCCGGGCTGGTGGGTTCCATGCTGGGCGAAAAGGCCGCGCAGGCGGGAATCAAGGAAGTGTATTACGACCGCAATGGATTCATCTATGCCGGACGCGTCAAGGCGCTGGCCGATGCGGTGCGTGAAAAGGGAGTCAAATTTTAAGGCCACTGGGTGAAATGCCGCCCGGTGAACAGGAGGAAGATCGTTGAAGGATCGAGCCGCAAAACCTCAGGACCTGGTAGATAAAGTCGTCAAGATCAAACGCGTCTCCAAAGTCGTCAAAGGCGGACGCCGATTCAGCTTCAGCGCGCTGGTGGTCGTGGGAGACCGCGAAGGCAAGGTGGGCTGGGGTCTCGGCAAAGCCAATGAAGTGCCGGAAGCGATTCGGAAAGGGATTGACAAGGCCAAGAAAAACCAGGTCTCGGTGCCGCTGGACGGGTCCACCATACCGCATGAAATCATCGGGCAGTTTGGGTCCGGGCGCGTCCTGTTGAAACCGGCGTCCCGGGGAACCGGGCTGATCGCCGGCGGTGCGGTGCGTGCGGTTCTGGAAGCCGTCGGGGTCAAGGACATCCTGACCAAATGTATTCGCACCAACAATCCGCACAACGTGGTCAAGGCCACTATCAATGGATTGGTTTCCCTGCGCAACGCGGAGCAGTATTCCAAAGCGCGGGGAAAGGCAGTGGAGTCGCATTCCTCCTCATGAACCGAATGAGATTGAATAGAACATGATCACCTTATCCAATTTAAAAAATAATCCCGGAGCCCGTAAAAATCCGAAGCGGGTGGGACGCGGCATTGGGTCCGGCACTGGCAAAACCTGCGGACGCGGCCAGAAAGGTCAGAAAAGCCGTTCCGGCGGCAATCCGCATCCCTGGTTTGAAGGCGGACAGATGCCTCTGCAACGGCGTCTGCCCAAACGCGGATTCACCAATATTTTCAAAAAGAGTTACGACCTGGTGAACCTGAAATCCCTGGCCGGCCTGAAAGTTGACGGCCCGGTTACGCCTCAGGTGTTGAAGGACCAGGGATTGATTCGGGATGCCGGGGCGGTCAAAGTGCTGGGCGATGGCGAGCTGGCCGGGGCGGTCGAGGTTCATGCCCACAAGTTCAGCCAATCGGCCAAAGAGAAAATCGAAAAATCCGGGGGAAAGGTTGTAGTCCTTTAAATGAGCGGCGTGGAGGCCATCGGCAGCTTATTTAAAATTCCCGAACTCAAGCGGCGGATTCTGTTCACTCTGGGGGTGCTGATTGTTTACAGGATCGGCGCCCACATTCCGACTCCGGGAATCGACAGCGCGGCGCTGGCCGAATTGTTTGCCCAGACCAAAGGCACCATTCTGGGCATGTTCGATATGTTTTCTGGCGGCGCGTTGAGCCGGTTGACGATTTTTGCGCTGGGGATCATGCCCTACATCAGCGCTTCCATAATTTTGCAGTTGATGACCATCGTGTCGCCGCATCTGGCGCAACTGAAAAAGGAAGGCGAGCAGGGCCAGAAAAAAATTACGCAGTATACCCGGTACGGCACCATCGTCATCAGCCTGATTCAGGGAACCGGGATCAGCATCGGACTGGAAGCGATGACCAGCCCCGGCAGCGGAATGCCGATCGTGCCGGACCCCGGTTGGGATTTCCGGTTGATGGCCATCTTGACACTGACCGCAGGCACGGCGTTTATCATGTGGCTGGGGGAACAGATTACGGAACGGGGCATCGGCAACGGTATTTCGCTGATCATTTTCGCCGGCATCGTGGCCGGGGCGCCCTCGGCGGTGTTCATGTCCATGGACCTGATGGGCACCGGCGAGTTGTCCATTCTGGTGGTTCTGTTCCTGTTGGTAGTAATGTTCGCGGTGGTCGGGGCCATCGTGTTCACCGAGGGTGGACAACGGCGGATTCCCGTCCAATATGCCAAGCGGATGGTCGGGCGTAAAATGATGGGCGGGCAAAGCACCCATCTGCCCTTGAAGGTCAATACCTCCGGGGTGATTCCGCCGATTTTCGCGTCGTCGATCATTATGTTGCCGGCGACCATGGCGCAGTTTATCGACCACCCCTGGATGCAACAGTTTTCGGCCCTGATGACGCCGGGGACCCCGGTTTACAGCCTGTTTTTCGTCAGTGCGATATTTTTCTTTTGTTATTTTTATACGGCCGTTATTTTCAACCCCACGGATGTGGCGGACAACATGAAAAAGAACGGCGGCTTTATTCCGGGAATCCGACCCGGTCCCAAAACCGCTGATTATATTGATCGGATTTTATCGAGGTTGACCTTTTACGGAGCCATGTATCTATCTTTTGTCTGTATTTTGCCGGATTATCTGATAAAATACTTTAACATTCCGTTCTATTTCGGCGGTACGAGCTTGCTTATCGTCGTGGGAGTGTCCCTCGATACCATGCAACAAATTGAATCCCACCTGGTCATGCGGAACTACGACGGGTTTTTGAAAAAGGGGAGGATACGAGGTCGCCGAGGCTGATCGATGAGGTTGATATTGCTAGGCCCCCCCGGTTCCGGAAAAGGAACCCAGGCCAATTTGCTTCAGGATAAGTTCAACATCCCGAAAATCTCGACGGGAGATATCCTGAGAGCCGCGGTGAAAGACAACACGGACCTGGGAAAACAGGCCAAGCGCTTTATGGAACAAGGGGAATTGGTCCCCGATGAAATTGTTATCGGTTTGATTAAAGAACGCATTGTGGCGCCCGATTGCGAAGCCGGATACATTCTCGACGGGTTCCCCAGAACCATTCTCCAAGCCGAAAAACTGGAGGAAACCCTGGCGGCGATGGATCAGGAAATCGATTCGGTAGTGGATCTGGAAGTCGACCCGGAAGAATTGCTGGTTCGGCTGATCGGTCGCAGTACCTGTAAGAATTGTGGCGCCATGTTTCATCAGACCTCGCATCCGCCGAAGGTGGCAGGGGTTTGCGATGAGTGTGGCGGGGAGCTGTATCAGCGGCCCGACGATAACGAGGAGACGATCGTTAAGCGACTGGAGGTTTACAACAAGGAAACGGCTCCCCTCAAGGACTTTTACCGCGAGCAGGGGAAATTGAAATCCGTTCAGGGATGCGGCGGAATGGAGGACATTTTCTCCAAACTGTGCGATCTGGTGACTTGAAGATGTCCAAAGAAGAAGCCATAGAAGTCGAAGGGACCGTTATGGAGCCGTTGCCCAACGCCATGTTTCGCGTGGAGTTGGAAAACGGGCACAAAATCCTGGCACATATCTCCGGAAAAATGCGGATGCATTTCATCCGAATCCTGTCCGGAGACAAAGTCAAAGTGCAATTGTCTCCTTACGATTTAACACGCGGCCGTATCACGTATCGCTATAAATAAATAAGAAGGTGAACCATGAAAGTCAGATCATCCGTGAAGCCCATATGTATTAAATGCAAAGTGATCCGCCGGCGGGGCGTGGTGCGGGTGATTTGTGAAAATCCCAAGCACAAACAAAGGCAGGGATAACGATTACCCCCAGGTGTAGAAAGGAAATAGTGTGGCACGTATTGCAGGCGTAGACATTCCGCGGGATAAAAGAGCGTTAGTCGCCTTGACGTATATTTACGGCGTCGGAGCTACCACATCCGCGAAAATTCTGGAAAAAGCGGAAATTCCCCCGGAAGTGCGAATCAAGGATATGACCGAAGAACAGGTCGCCAAAGTCCGCTCCATTATCGAAAAGGAATATGAAGTGGAAGGGGATATGCGCCGCGCTGTCAATATGAATATGAAACGGTTGATGGACATCGGCTCTTACCGGGGCCTGCGCCACCGCAGAGGCCTGCCGGTCCGGGGTCAGCGCACCCACACCAACGCCCGCACCCGTAAGGGACCGCGCAAGGTGGGGGGCGCCAAGTCCAAATCCAAAAAATAAGTAAAGAAGGAATCCATGGAAAAGAAATCCAAAAGCGGAAAAAAGAAAAGCAAGACAGCTCCCGAAAGCGGCATCGCACATATCCGGGCCACGTTCAACAATACCATCGTGACCATCAGCGATCTTTCGGGGAACGTTGTGTCCTGGTCCAGTGCCGGAGCACAGGGCTTCAAGGGATCGCGCAAAAGCACACCCTTCGCGGCGCAGGTCGCCGCTGAGAAAGCCGCAATCAAGGCCCGGGATATGGGAATGAGAAAACTGGAAGTTCATGTCAAAGGACCGGGGGCCGGCAGGGAGTCGGCCATTCGGTCATTGCAGGCGGCGGGAATGGAGATTTCCGTCATTCGTGACAAAACCCCCATTCCGCATAACGGTTGCCGACCACGCAAGCGCAGACGCGTGTAATTTTTTTAAATAAAAAGGAGTATCAGGTTTGGCAAGATATACCGATTCAGTATGCCGGCTTTGCCGGAGAGAAGGCGAAAAACTGTTTTTGAAGGCGAGCCGGTGTGAAACGCCCAAGTGCGCCATCGATAAAAGAGCGTACCCTCCCGGCCAGCACGGTCAGGGCCGCACCAAGTTTTCCGAATACGGCGTTCAGCTGAGGGAAAAACAGAAAGTGCGCCGCATTTACGGAGTCCTGGAAAAACAGTTTAGAAAATATTTTAAAATGGCGGACCGGAAGAAGGGGGTCACCGGGGAAAACCTCCTTCAATTGTTGGAAATGAGGTTTGATAACGTCATCTATCGAATGGGGTTGGCTGGCTCCAGAAGTGCCGCCCGACAACTGGTTCGCCATCGGTTCTTTACGATCAATGGAAAAAAAGTGAATGTGCCCTCCTATATCGTGAAACAAGGAGACGTGATCGCGCCCGTTTCAAGCAAGGTGGCAAAATTTCCGATCAAAACCGCTTTAGAAAACATCAAAGGCAAAACCTTCCCTTCCTGGCTGACGTTCGATGCCGATAAAAAGGAAGGAGTGGTGCAATCCCCCGCAAACCGGGAGGATATCACCTTGCCTGTTCAAGAACAATTGATTGTCGAACTCTATTCGCGTTAATTGTCCCCCACAAACGGCATTAAATAATCATTCGGCACATCTTCTGAGTGCCAACAAAGACTCAATCGGAGGATTGATTTCATGGTGATGCAAGGCATCGTTAAACCCAAACGACTCGATTTTGATAAAAAAACCAAAACCGGTCATTACGCTAAATTCCGGGCGGGACCTTTCGAGCGGGGATATGGAGTGACCGTCGGGAACTCGCTCCGGCGTATGCTGCTTTCCTCCCTTCAGGGCGCTTCCATTATCGGAGCGAAATTCGAGGGAATTTATCACGAGTTCTCTTCCCTCCCCGGCGTGATGGAGGATATCAGCGAGATCATTCTCAATCTCAAGCAATTGAAGCTCAAAATGAGCGGCCAGGCCGACCAAAAGAGAATGTATCTGAAGAAAAAAGGCGCCGGCCAGGTCGTCGCCAGCGATTTTGAAAGTGATCCCGATATCGAAATTCTCAATCCGGATCACCTGATTGCGGCCCTCGATAAAACCGGCGCGCTGGATCTGGAAGTGATCGTTAAAAGAGGCCGGGGCTATGTTCCCGCAGACCGGCATGATCTGACTGCCGAATCGGTGCAGATGATTCCCGTCGACGCGCTGTTCTCGCCCATCGAGAAAGTGAACTACACGGTCGAGAAAACCCGCGTCGGACAATCTTCCGACTTCGACGCGTTGGTCATGGAATTGTGGACCGACGGCAGTATCTCTCCGGAAGACGCCGTGGCCCATGCCGCAAAAATCGTCAAGGATCATATGCAGATTTTCATCAACTTTGATGAAGAGCCCGAGCAGGTCCAGCCACAGGTGGACGAGAAGAAACTCAAAATGATCACCAACCTGGCTAAAAGCGTGGAAGAGCTGGAACTGTCGGTGCGTTCCTACAACTGCCTCAAGAACGCCAATATCCAGACCATTTCCGAGCTCGTGCAGAAAGGCGACGGCGAAATGCTGAAAACCCGGAATTTCGGACGCAAGTCCCTGAACGAGATCAAAGAGATTCTCGAGGAAATGGGATTGCACCTGGGAATGAAGCTCGAAGAGGACGATCTCAAACAGATCGCCACCGCACGCAAGAAAAAAGAAATGGAAACTGATACCGCCGATCTCAACGGCTAGCGCATCGAATCAGGAAGGATAGCAGGGAAAACTCATGCGACATTTGAAATCAGGCCGAAAACTGGGTCGGACCACGGCTCATCGCAAAGCGCTGTTCCGGAACATGGTTACCGCCCTGATCCGACGGGAACGGATCCGCACCACCCTCGCTAAAGCCAAGGAGTTGCGGAGCCACGTGGAAAAAACCATCACCCTCGGAAAAAAGGGAACCCTGCATGCCAAACGTCTGGCTCGCAAAGTGGTCATCGAAAAGGACGCGTTTCTCAAATTGTTCGGCCCGCTGTCCGAGCGGTACGCCCAGCGCAACGGCGGCTACACGCGCATCATCAAAATCGGCAACCGGCTGGGGGATGACGCTCCCATGGCGTTCATCGAGCTGGTAGACCGGGAAGGCGAAGCGCCGGCGCCCAAGGAGAAGGCCGGGAAAAAAGCCGC
>Ga0209980_10000141_pt1 | contig 35463 bp, 27 predicted proteins | sample CR02metaG_FD_183611 | JGI IMG/M metagenome (GOLD analysis project Ga0209980, IMG submission 183611) | Deep subsurface microbial communities from Mariana Trench to uncover new lineages of life (NeLLi) - CR02 metaG (SPAdes) (version 2) | ecosystem: Environmental > Aquatic > Marine > Ocean trench...
GCACGGCGACCCCGACCTCGACCGTCAACCTGTCCCTCAACCTGCCCTCCACCGCCCCGGCGGCGGCGGGCGGCGGCCAGATCAACACGACGATCTCACCCCTGCTGAACGGCGTCACCGACATCGACTACAAGGCGTTCGGCACGCTGAACGACGTCGCCCGGCTCGACTACGTCGCTTCGGGCAGCACCATGACGATCACCATCGGTAGCCAAACCGGGACCTTCGACCTGAGTAGCCGCTTGCCCGGGATCTACCAGAGCACGGGCACGCTCGCCGGCATGGAGATCACGCTGAGTTCGTCGTTCGATTTCACCTCCAATATCTCCTCGATCACGCAAACCAACACGGTCGCGGACACCGACGGGGCTGGTTCGGAGCCGAGCAACTTCGCCTTGGCGACCGACCTCACAGGCATCACCACGCTGTCCTTCAACGCCGCGGTTTCCAACGACGACGTGATCAGCCTCTCGTACGACAAGTCCACCGGCGTGCTCACGGTCACCGACGAGACAACTGCCCAGTCGGGCACGGTCACGATCGGCACCTCGGGCGGCATCGGGACCAAAGACTACACCATCGCCTCCGGCGCGCTCATTGGCACGATCGTGACCATCAACACCAGCACCTTCGACTACAGCACCACGTTCACCGATGCCGGAAATATTTCGACCTCGGCAGTGAGCGGAACCGGCGACCTGGTGCTGGCCGCGAGCGCAGCGTCGACCACGTTCACAAACGCCGCGCTGCGCAATTTCACCGTCAGTCAGATCCAGTTCGACGTGGACGATGCCGACGGCGTCACCATCTCCAACGTCACGGCAGGATACACCGTCGCGGTGACCAGTGGCGCGGACGATTTCGCCCAAGACGCGAACAACGTTACCGTTCGGGTCACCCATACTGCGAGCGGCGCGACCTTCGACGTCGTGCTCGACGTCACCACCGCGATCACCGCGACCGGCAACGATTCGACGGTTACCCTCGACCTGAACGAGCTCAAGAGCCATATCGCCGGGGACTCCGACGACCTGGTGGTCACCACCTCGACCGCGCCGACGCTGAGCAACTGGGACGCGGGCGACCTGGCGGCGCTGAGCACCACGACCTTCAACTTCAACGTCGACGCCAACGGCCGGGTCCTGATCACCGGCGGCCCGACCGGGTTCACGGTCGATCAGACATCGACCCAGGCCCTGAACGCGACCGGCAATCGGAACATCGTGGTCACCGACGGCACCAACACCTTCACCATCACGCTCGACGTGGGCACCGCCATCACCAAGGGTAGTGCGGATCTTACCGTCGATCTGCTCGAAGCGGTCAACAGCTTCGGCCTGGACATCGCCCCCGGGAGCGGCCGGTTCTCCGCAACCATGCAGATCTTCGATTCGCTCGGCAACGCCCACGACCTGATCATCGACTTCGACAAGACCGCGACCAACCAGTGGCAGATCCTGGTCAATGACCCGGCCCTCGCCTCCACCGGCGTGACCAGCGGCACGGTCGCCGCCGCGAGCCGGAGCATCACCTTCAACGGCGACGGCACGCCGGCTTCCATCACCTTCCCGCCGATCGTGATCGCGGGCTGGACCACGGGCGCCAACGATTCCAACGTCACGATCGACCTGGGCACCGTCAACAAGGCGAGCGGCGTCACCCAGTTCGCCGGTGAATTCGCGCTCAGCTCCATCGATCAGAACGGCGTCACCTTCGGCGGCTTCGTCGGCGTCAACATCGCCGAGGACGGCAAAGTAACCGCCGTGTTCGACAACGGCGAGCAGCTGGCCATCTACCAGCTGCCGCTCAGCCTCTTCGCCAATCCCAACGGCCTGGAGGCGGTAACCGGCAACGCCTTCCGCCAGACCGACCGCTCCGGCGACATCCTGCTGCAGCAGGCCGCCACCGGCGGCTCCGGCACGGTCGCCTCCTCGGCGCTCGAATCCTCGACCGTCGACCTGGCCGAGGAGTTCACCAAGATGATCACCACCCAGCGCGCCTATTCCGCCGCCGCCAAGATCATCACCACGGCCGACGAGATGCTCGAGGAGTTGATCCGGATTCGCCGATAGGCGCTAGTCCGACGTCATGAGAATCCGGCCCGGTTTCGAGCTCGCGCTCTCAACCGGGCCGGATTTTTCTTTTCCATAGGGGCCGGTTTCGGGCGGTTTCTTGGTTACCTAAAATTAAGCTTAACCATTGGAATTAATGATTTTTCAACAGCGGTCCGGTAGTCTAGCGGCTGATGTAGCGACACGAAATCAATAAGGAGGGGAGCTGTCGATGGGTTCAGATAGCCCAGGTAGGCCCAAGACGGTGATAGGACCGGCAGGAGAGCCGCTGACCATCGACGATCTGCCACCGCCGGAGACGCGGCGTTGGGTCATCCGGCGCAAGGCCGAGGTGGTGGCGGGTGTGCGCAACGGTCTTATCAGCCTCGAAGATGCCTGTAACCGCTACAAGCTGTCGGTGGAGGAGTTCCTCTCCTGGCAACGCTTGATCGATCGGCACGGCATGCGCGGCCTGCGCACCACGCGCCTGCAGCAGTATCGCCGCGACAGCGCCGACGCCGCCCGGAGCGCGTCCGACCCCCTGACCTCGAAGCCTTCGATCTGAGCCCCCTCGTCCCCGACAGCGCCAAGCGCGTCGTACCGGGCTTCCCGGCGCGGCGGCGGGTCGGAGGCCCGGCCCTCCGCCACGCCTCGGGCGCGAGATAACATAGGACGGCGAACAAAGCCGTCCCCGGGGTTCGCCAGGTCGGAAAATTTTTCCCAGTTACTAGGCAAATCTTGCCTGTGTTAACGGCTACTTTACCGCATTCCATTAGCCTCTATCTCAGGCCAACGGGAGGCGCTTCGGCGTCTCCCGTTTCCTAGCACCATACTCGATTACCCCTGCGTGCAATCCAGGACGGCAGTTTCTCCAGGACGGTGTCTCTTGAACTCATTCTCCGATACCCTTAGCAGTTTGGGCCCGGCCCGTCTGGGCATCATGCTCACCGTTGCCGCGTCGACCATCGCTTTCTTCATCTACCTGACCAGCCGGCTGGCGACACCGGATTTGGCGCTGCTCTACGCCGATCTGGACGCTCAGGACAGCGGCCAGATCGTCAGCCGCCTCGAACAGATGGAGATCGACTACAAGGTCGGCCGCGACGGCAGCCAGATCTACGTGCCCAGCGACCAGGTCGGCCGCATGCGGGTCGCCATGGCCGAGGACGGCCTGCCCACCGGCGGCTCCGTCGGCTACGAAATCTTCGACCGTTCCGAAGGCCTCGGAACCACCAAGTTCGTACAAAACGTCAATCACCTGCGCGCGCTCGAAGGTGAGCTTGCCCGAACCATCCGCTCGATCTCCCGGGTCAAGAAGGCGCGCGTCCATCTGGTCCTGCCCAAGCGCGAGCTGTTCACCCGCGACCGCCAGGAGCCGACCGCCTCGATCATGATCACGACCCAGGGTGCCCAACGCCTGGAAAAGCGGCAGGTAATGGCGATCCAGCACCTGGTCGCGGCGGCAGTGCCGGGCCTGAAGCCGAGCAAGATCTCGATCGTCGACAACAAGGGCACCCTGCTGGCCCGCGGCAGCGACCAGGGCGATGCCGCGGCGACCGGCTCGACCGCCGAGGACATGCGGATCTCTTACCAGGCGCGGCTGGTGCGCAGCGTCGAGGAACTGCTCGAGCGCTCGGTCGGACCGGGCAACGTCCGTGTTCAGATCACCGCCGAAATGGACTTCGATCGAATCACAGAAAACTCAGAGATCTACGATCCCGACGGCCAGGTGGTTCGCTCGACCCAGACCATCGAAGAGAAATCCGGATCCAGCGACGCTCAGGGCCTGCCGCCGGTTACCGTGGCCGGCAACCTGCCGGACGCCACCCTGCCCGGAGCCGAGGGCGCCGCGAGCTCCTCAAGTGCCCAGCGCAACGAGGAAACCATCAACTACGAGATTTCCAAAACCATCAAGACCCACGTGCGCGAATCCGGCGTGGTGCGCAAGCTCTCGGTCGCGGTCCTGATCAACGGCAAGATCGGCACCACCGCCGAAGGTGAACCCACTTACGAACCGCGCGGCGCCGAGGAAATGGAGCAGCTCGCAGTCCTGGTGCGATCCGCGGTCGGATACGACGAAGCGCGCGGCGACAAGATCGAAATCGTCAACATGCGCTTCGCCGACCCGACCGAGCGCCTGAGCGACGAGGAAGGCGGCGGCTTCTTCGATTTTGGCGGCACGCAGTTGATGCGCGTGGCCGAGATTCTGGTTCTCGGCATGGTCGCTATCCTGGTCCTACTGCTGGTGGTCCGGCCGCTGATCGGCCGCGTCGTCGAAGGCGGCATGGAACGCGGCCGGATCGCCGACGGAACCGTATCCCGGCCCGCGCTCGCCGGGCCGCAGACGGACGAAGTCGATCTGGCTCTGACCCAGTCGGACGGTGTCGCCGAGGAAATCGAACACATGATCGACATCGGCAAGGTCGAGGGCCGGGTTCGCGCATCCTCGGTCAAGAAGATCGGCGAGATCGTCGACAAGCACCCGGACGAGGCCGTGGCGATCATCCGCAACTGGCTCTACGCGGAAGGCTGAGAGTAAGCGACCATGCCCCTGAGAGAAGACTATCGCACCATGACCGGCCCAGAGAAGGCCGCGCTGCTGATGCTGTCGGTCGGCGAGGACAATGCCTCGCGCCTGTTCGGGATCATGGACGACGACGAAATTCGCGAGCTGTCCCAGGCCATGGCCAATCTGGGCAACGTCAGCGCCCAGATGGTCGAGCGCCTGCTGGTCGAGTTCGTGGACCAGATCTCCAGCACCGGCTCCATGATCGGCAACTTCGACAATACCGAGCGCCTGCTCTCCAAGGTCCTCGACCGCGATCGGGTCGGCAACATCATGGAGGAGATCCGGGGTCCGGCCGGCCGCACCATGTGGGAAAAGCTGGCCAACGTGAACGAGACCGTGCTGGCGAACTACCTCAAGAACGAATACCCGCAAACCGTCGCCGTGGTGCTTTCGAAAGTCAAGCCCGAGCATGCTTCCCGGGTTCTGACCCTGCTGCCCGAGCCCTTCGCCATGGAAGTGATCATGCGCATGCTGCGCATGGAGTCGGTCCAGAAGGAGGTGCTCGACGATGTCGAACGCACCCTGCGCAACGAGTTCATGTCGAACCTGGCGCGAACCAACCGGCGCGACTCTCACGAGATGATGGCCGATATCTTCAACTTCCTCGACCGCAGCATGGAGAGCCGCTACCTGACCGCGCTCGAGGAGCGCAACAAGGATTCGGCGGAGCGCATCAAGGCGCTGATGTTCACTTTCGAGGACCTCGGCAACCTGGACCCGGGCGCCGTCCAAACGCTGCTGCGCAACGCCGACAAGGACAAGATCGCGATCGCCCTCAAGGGCGCCTCGGCCGAGCTCAGGGACCTGTTCTTCACCAACATGTCCGAACGCGCCGCCAAGATCATGCGCGAGGACATGCAGACGATGGGCCCGGTCCGGCTGCGCGACGTCGACGAGGCGCAGATGCTCATGGTCACCCTCGCCAAGGACTTGGCGGCGAGCGGCGAGATCATCATCGCCGACAGCAAGGGCGAGGACGAGCTGGTCTACTAGGCCGCAACCATATGAGCCATGAGAATGTCGGAAAAATTCCTGTTCGATACCTCCTTCGAAGCCGAGGACCTGGGCGGCGCTGCCGCTGGGCCGGTGCGCAAACCATCGCCGCCCAAGTTCGGCGAGGAGGACCTGGAACGGGCGCGCGCCGAAGGTCATGCATCCGGCAAGAAAATCGGCACTCAAGAGACCATGCAGAGCATCGAGCAGAAGATCTCACAGGCCATGAACGCCGTCTCCACGCAGTTGACCGGACTGTCCAAGGCCCAGGTCGAATCCCACGAGCGTCAGGGCCGCGAGGCGCTCGAGGTCGCCCTGACCGTCGTGCGTAAGATCTTTCCTCGCTTGGCCGGAAGGCATGGCCTGGCCGAGGTCGAATCCGTGGTCTGCGATTGCCTGGAGCGCCTGCGCAACGAACCCCGGATCGTGATCCGCGTCGCCGACGCCGTGCTCGATCGGGTTGAGGCACGGATCGGCGAACTTGTGGCGCGCACTGGTTTCGAAGGCAAGATCGTCTATCTGGCGCAGGACGGCTTGAACCCCTGCGACGTCCGGGTCGAGTGGGCCGACGGCGGCGCCGAGCGCGACAGCGAGCGGTTGTGGCGCGAAATCGAGCAAATCACCGCACGAGTTGCGGGCCTAGACACGCCCGAGGCCCCGGCCCCGGTTCCGGCGGAAGTATCCGAATCACACCAACCGGTCCCGGCTGGACCGGCCACCAACGACGCGGTCGTGTCCGCGTAATGACTGCACACCACCGATAGGAGAGTCCCATGGCCGACAACGATCTTGAACTTGCCGAACTTGAGACGGACGACCTCAACGCCCAAGCCGCGGCCGAAATGGAGACCGGCTTGGAGGAGCAAGAGTCGCAGAAGCCGCCGACCAACGCCAAGGAGCTGGAAGCGGTCTACGACATCCCCGTCCAGGTCTCGGCGGTGCTGGGCAAGTCGACCATGCGCGTCAGCCAGTTGCTCAAACTCGGCCGCGGCGCGGTCGTGGAACTGGACCGCAAGGTCGGCGAGGCCATCGACATCTACGTCAACGACCGCCTGGTCGCGCGCGGCGAGGTCGTGGTCGTAGAGGACCGCCTCGGGGTGACCATGACGGAAATCATCAAGATGGACCGCTCGTAGCGGGCCTTGCCACGGGGATCGGGCGGCGAGATGGCGACCATCAGCGAAACCGGCAAGGATCTGCGGCGCGGCCTGGGCACCACCCCAGAGGCCGCGGCGGCCACGATAGACGTCGCCACGCTGCTCGGGGTGTCGGGCGCCTTTCTGGTGATCGGCGCGGCCATGGTGCTCGGCGGCTCTCCGGGGTCCTTCGTGGACCTGCCCGCGATCCTGATCGTGGTCGGCGGCACCTTCCTGGTCACCATGGTGTCGTTCTCCCTGACCGAGGTCATGCACGCTCAACGGGTCATGCTGCGCGCCGTCGTCTACCACGCCGAGTCGCCAAGGAACGCCGCGTTGCGCATCCTCTATCTGGCCGACTCCGCGCGCCGGAACGGCCCCTTGGGGCTGGAGGAAGAGCTCAACGCCTCCCCCCACAGCCGCTTCCTGGCCCAGGCGATCTCGCTGGTGATCGATGGCTTCCCCACCGGGGAGATCGAGCACATCCTGGGCCGCGAACGCCACGCCACCAGCGAGCGCCACGTCCGCTCCGCCGGAGTCCTGCGCCGCGCCGGCGAGGTCGCCCCGGCCATGGGCCTGATCGGCACCCTGGTCGGGCTGGTGCAGATGCTGGGCAACCTCCAGGATCCCGCAGCGATCGGCCCAGCCATGGCGGTCGCCCTGCTCACCACCTTCTACGGCGCCGTGCTCGCGAACATGGTGTTCCATCCGCTCGCCACCAAACTCGAGCGGAACTCCGAGGTCGAGGCGATGGTCAATCAGATTTATGCGATCGGCGCCGCCTCGATCAGCCGCCAGGAGAACCCGCGGCGCCTAGAGATGACGATCAACGCAATCCTCTCGCCCGTGCAGCGGGTGAGCTACTTCGATTAACCCAGCTTAGGGACAACCGTCATGCGACTACTCATCGTTGGCACACTCGAAGGTCACATCACGACCGCCGGCAAAATCGCGCTCGACAGCGGCGCCAAGGTCGCGCACGTCGACACCGTGGAGGCGGCACTGACCGCCCTGCGCTCCGGCCAGGGCGCCGATCTGATCATGATCGACGTGCGGCTCGACGTGGCCCACCTCTGTGGCAGCTTGAATGCCGAGCGCATTTCCGTGCCGGTCGTGGGCTGCGGCGTCGGCGCCGACCCCAAACTGGCGGTCGATGCGATCCGGGCCGGCGCCAAGGAGTACATCCCGCTGCCGCCCGACGCCGAGCTGATCGCCGCCGTGCTCCAAGCCGTCGCCGAAGAGGCCACCTCGCTGATCTTCCGCGACCCGGCGATGAAGAGCGTGTTGCGCCTGGCCGACCAGATCGCGCCCGCCAACGCCAGCGTCCTGATCACCGGAGAATCCGGCACCGGCAAGGAGGTGCTGGCGCGCTACCTGCATTCCAAGTCCAAGCGTGCCAGGAAACAGTTCATCTCGCTCAACTGTGCCGCAATTCCCGAATCTTTGCTCGAATCCGAACTGTTCGGCCACGAAAAGGGCGCCTTCACCGGTGCGATCAGCCGCCGCATCGGCAAGTTCGAGGAGGCCCACGGCGGTACCCTGCTACTCGACGAGGTCTCGGAAATGCACCCGCGGCTCCAGGCCAAGCTGCTGCGCGCCGTCCAGGAGCGGGAGATCGATCGCGTCGGCGGCGCCAAGCCGATCAAGATCGACATTCGGCTGCTCGCCACCTCCAATCGCGATCTGGAGGAAGCGGTGCGCGACGGCAGCTTCCGCGAGGACCTCTATTTCCGGCTCAACGTGGTGACCATCACCCTGCCCCCCCTGCGCGACCGGCCCCAGGACATCGACTTGCTGGCCAAGCACTTCGTGGCGAAGTACGCCGATGCCAACGGCGTGGCGACGCCGGCGTTGAGCCCGGAGGTGCGGGAGCTGCTGCGCGGCCACGCCTGGCGCGGCAACGTACGCGAACTCGAAAACACCATGCATCGCGCGGTCTTGCTCTCCCAGGACAACGTCATCGTTCCCGAGTCCCTGCTGCTGACCGGCGCCTCGCTCGGCTCGAACGGCGCCGAGGGCGCGGCGCAGCCGACGAACGGATTCGACCCGGCGCACGACCCTCAGCAGGACGCCGCGGGGAACGGTCCGCACGGGCTGGTCGGAAAAACCGTGGCGGACGTCGAGCGTGGCTTGATCATCGACACGCTGCAGCATTGCCTGGGAAACCGGACCCATGCCGCCAACATCCTCGGCATCTCGATCCGGACGCTCAGGAACAAGTTGAAGCTCTACAGCCAGGACGGCGTAGCGATACCCATGCCAGGTGAGGCGGAGCGGTCCCCCGCGTGAGGTTCGTGGGATCGCGGGATTTGGAGCATCCCTAGCCGATGACCGACACCAGCGCACAGGCTAGCAGCAACCTCCCCGCCGTCACCCCAGGACGCGAGGTGACGATGTTCCGCCGCGCCGTGGAGACGCTGTGGCACGGCGACATCGCACTCGCGCTGGGCATCGCCTGTATCCTGGTGGTGTTGATCCTGCCGATGCCGAGCTGGATGCTCGACATCGCGCTGGCGATTTCCATGACTTTCTCGGTGCTGATCCTGATGACCGTGCTGTTCATCGCGCGGCCGTTGGATTTCAGCTCCTTCCCCACGGTGCTGCTGATCGCGACCATGCTGCGGCTGTCGCTGAACTTGGCCTCGACGCGGCTGATCCTGTCCGACGGTCACGAGGGCCCGGACGCCGCCGGCCAGGTGATCCAGGCCTTCGGCAACTTCATCATGGGCGGCAACTTCGTCATCGGGGTGATCGTCTTCGCCATCCTGGTGATCGTGAATTTCATCGTTATTACAAAGGGTTCTGGGCGCATCGCCGAGGTCTCGGCGCGCTTCAGCCTGGACGCCATGCCGGGCAAGCAGATGGCCGTCGACGCCGACCTCTCGGCCGGCCTGATCGACGAGGCCGAGGCGCGCCACCGGCGCAAGACGCTCGAGGACGAGAGCAACTTCTTCGGCTCCATGGACGGCGCCGCCAAGTTCGTGCGCGGCGACGCGATCGCGGGCATACTGATCACCTTCATCAACATCGTCGGCGGCATCGTCATCGGCGTCGCGCAGAAGGACCTCTCGTTCGGTGAAGCCGGCCAAGTCTACACCCTGCTGACCATCGGCGACGGCCTGATCACCCAGATCCCGGCGATCATCGTCTCGACCGCGGCCGGCCTCCTGGTCTCCAAGTCGGCGACCGAGGGCTCGGCCGACAAGGCGCTGTTCGGCCAGCTCGGCGGCTATCCCAAGGCACTCGGGCTGTCGTCCTTCCTGATGCTGGCGCTGGCGCTGCTACCCGGCATTCCGGCGCTGCCGTTCCTGGCGCTCTCGGGGGTGGCCGGCGGTCTGGCGTGGAAATCCTCGCGCCGTGGCGACGTCATCGCCGAGGCCGAAGCCAAGGCCGAAGCGGCGGAGGCCGAGGCGGCGCCCGTGGCCGAGGAGCCGATCAGCAACGCGTTGCAGATCGACAACCTGCGGCTCGAGCTGGGCTACGGCCTGCTGCCCATGATCAACTCCGAGGTCGGCCAACGCCTGACCGACCAGATCAAGGCCCTGCGCCGCCAATTGGCCCAGGACGCGGGTTTCGTGCTGCCCTCGGTGCGCATCCAAGACAATCTGCAGCTCCCGGCCAACACCTACGTCGTCCGGGTCAAGGAGATCGAGGCCGGGCGCGGCGAGCTGCGGCCCAACATGCTGCTGGTGATGGACCCCAAGGGCGAGAAAATCCCCTTGAGCGGCGAGGAGACGATCGAGCCGACCTTCGGCCTGCCGGCCATGTGGGTCGAGGCCGGCGCCCGCGAGGAAGCGCTGTTCCGCGGCTATACCGTGGTCGACCCGCCGACCGTCATCACCACCCACCTCACCGAAGTGGTCAAGGACAACATGGCCGAACTGCTGTCCTACGCCGAGACCCAGAAACTCCTGGACGAGCTCGACGAGGACCAGCAGAAGCTGATCACCGATCTGGTACCGAACCAGATCTCGATCGGCGGCCTGCAGCGGGTGCTCCAGAACCTGCTCGGCGAACGCATCTCGATCCGCGACCTGCCGTCCATCCTGGAAGGCGTCTCGGAGGCTTGCGGCTATAGCCGCAACGTAACCTCGATCAGCGAGCACGTCCGCACGCGCCTGGCCCGGCAGATCTCCAGTGCACAGATCAACGAACAGGGCTTCATCCCGATGCTGACCCTCTCGCCAAAGTGGGAGCAGGCCTTCGCCGAGGCGATCACCGGCGAGGGCGACGACAAGCAGCTGTCCATGGCGCCGACCCAGCTCCAGGAGTTCATCCGGGTCGTGCGCAGCGGGTTCGAGCAACACGCCATGGCGGGGGAGACCCCGGTGCTGCTGACCAGTCCGGTCGTCCGGCCCTACGTGCGCTCGATCGTCGAGCGGTTCCGGCCGTCCACCGTGGTGATGTCGCAGAACGAGGTCCATCCGAAAGTGCAGATCAAGACGTTGGGGCAGATTTGATAGCTAAGGACCTTTGGTATGAGGGGCGACTGGGGAAGGGCGCGGAACCAGTTAGGATGACCAGGGAGTTGACCGGTCCATGCGGTTGAGGAGCTTCACCGCGAACTCGCTACCCGAGGCCATGCGCCGCGTGCGCGATGTGCTGGGCCCGGAAGCCATCATTCTGTCCACCCAGCCGGCCGAGGACGGCCACGGCGTGCGCGTGACCGCCGCGCTGGAGGACAGCCCGCTCGAAACCCTGACCCACGTTGGCGCGACGGGCGATGCGACGGGCGGTGCGACCGGCGCCGCCGTGTCCCTGGATGAGATCTCCGAGGCCCTGACCTACCACCGGGTCCCGCCCGCCCTGTTCGACCGCCTGGTCGGCGCCGCCGCGGCGCTCACGGCCAAGAACGACGCGCTGGCCCTGGGCGGCGCGCTGGACGGCGAGTTCATCTTCGCCGCCCCGCCGGAAGCGCCGACCCCGCGGCCGTTCCTGCTGGTCGGACCGCCCGGCGCCGGCAAGACCGCCACCGCCGCCAAGCTCTGCGCGCGGGTCCGCCTGGCCGGCGGCCGGGCCAGCCTGATCACCATGGACACGGTAAAGTCCGGCGGCCTGGCCCAGGTCGCCGCCTTCGCCCAGGCGCTGGGCGTCGATTTGCTGCAGGCCCCGGACAGCGACGCCCTGGCGGACGCGGTCGCGGCTTGCCCGGAGGATCACTTCGTGGTGATCGACACGGTCGGCGCCAATCCCTTCGACGCCGAGGATCTGGACCGGCTCGGCCTGGCGGCGGGCGCGGCGGGCGCCGAGCCGGTGGCCGTGCTGCCCGCCGGCGGCGACGCCGCCGACTGCGCGGAAGCGGCTGCGGCCTTCGCCGAAATTGGCGCCCGGCGCCTGGTCGTCACCAAGATCGACGCCGCGCGGCGCTTCGGCGGCCTGCTCAGCGCGGCCCAGGCCGGCGGCTTCGCGCTCATGGCCGCCAGCGCGTCGCCTCACATCTCCGATCCGCTGCTGCCGTTCAATCCGGTCTCGCTGGCGCGCCTGCTGCTGCCGGCGGCCGCGGACTCCATTCAACGCCTACCATTCAGGGAAGTCGGCTGATGGTCGAAGCTGTCGATACCCGGGCGCGCCCGGCACCGAGCGGCGAGCTCCGCAACCTGATCGCGATCGCATCGGGCAAGGGCGGGGTCGGCAAGACTTGGCTGTCGATCACCCTGTGCCACGCGCTCGCGCGCGCCGGGCAGCGGACCTTGCTGTTCGACGGCGATCTCGGCCTCGCCAACGTCGATATCCAACTGGGCCTGGCCCCGCCCAAGGACCTGGGCGGCGTGCTGGCCGGCCGCCACGGGCTCGGCGAGGCGGCTTTCGCCTTCGAGGAAGGCGGCTTCGACATCATCGCCGGGCGCTCGGGCTCGGGCAGCCTGGCCAGCCTGGCGCCGGACCGCCTGGCGGCGCTGACCGCCGAGCTGGCGGACCTGACGCCGCGCTACCAGCGCGTCGTGCTCGATCTGGGCGCCGGGGTCGAACGCACGGTCCGACAGCTCGCGGCGCGTGCCGGCACCTGCCTGGTGATCTCCACCGACGAGCCGACCTCCATGACCGACGCCTATGCCTTCATCAAATTGATGCTGCTGCACAAGCCGCGGGCGGACCTGCGCGTGGTGGTCAACATGGCGGCCTCGGTGCACGAGGGCGAGCGCACCTACGCGACCCTGCGCAAGGTCTGCAAATCGTTCCTCAAGACCGTGCCGCCCCTGGCCGGCATCGTGCGCCGTGACGCCAAGGTCAAGGAGGCGATCCGACACCAGTCTCCGCTTCTGGTGCGCCATCCCAACACGGAGGCGGCCGCCGACGTCGAAGCCCTGGCACGGCGGCTGATCGAGGCGTCATGAACGACCTGGTCCGCCCCACCACCCTGTTCAGCGGCGCGCGCATCGCGGCGGTCGGCCCGTCCGGCATCCTGGGGACCGTACCGAACCCGCCGCCACAGGTCTCGCAGCTGTCCGTCGGCAGCACCTTGACCGGCGTCGTGGTGGGCCACGACGCGAGGGGCCATACGCTGGTGCGCACCGATCTGGGCACGCTCTCCGTGGCCACCAAGGTGCAGTTGCCGGTCAACACCGAGGTCACGCTCCATATTCGCAGCAGCGGCGGCCAGCTCCACGTCCTGATCGTGCACAGCGAACTCCCGCACGGCGGCGTCAAGGACGCGCCGGCGCCACAGCCGCTCCAGCCCGCCGGCGCCCAGGCTGGCGCCACCCAGACTGGCACCGGGCCCCAGGGCCAGGCCGCGACCGCGCCGGGCGCGGGCCACGCCGCCCCGGCAGGACACGGGCCGGCGTCCGATCTCTTGACCCTGGGCCAGCACCTGCGCGCCGTGGTGCAATCGCCGGCAGCGGCGCCGAATGCGGCAGCCGGTGGCGCCGGGCAGCCACCCACCGGCCCGACCCTGGCGACGCTTGCGGCCCAGCTGGTGCCCGGCAGCGAACTGCAACTTCGAATCATCTCGGTCCAGGCGCCCGCGGCGCAGGCTGCGGGAACCGAAGCTGTGGGAAGCCAGGCCGTAGGCAACCCAGCACCGGCAAGCCCGGTAAGCGGCGCGCCGACGTCCGGACCGCAGGGCCCGACAACGCCCGGAACCACGGCACCCGGAACCACGGCACCCGGAACCACGGCACCCGGAACCACGGCGACCGGCGCCCCGGGCGGCGTCCCGGGACTCGCCGGTCGGATCACGGCCTACGGCGCCCTGCAAGGCGGCGCAGGCCAGGCCGATTCGCCGACCGCACCCGGCGCGACGCCGAACCGGTCGAACCCCGCCGCCACGACGCCACCAGCGGCCGCACCTGCGGCTCCGACCGGACCGGGCGCCACGCCGGGCGTGCCGGCGCCGGCGTCCCCAGCCGGCGCCCAGGCCGCTCCAGCGCCCAACAGCCAACCACCCGGCGCCGCGGTACCGGGCACGCCGACCCCCACGGCCGTGGCCCCAGCCTCAGCAGTTCCGGCATCCGGCGTCATCGCCAGCTATGCCGCCGCCAGCGATGCGTCCGGCGCCTCTCCCCAGGGTCCGGACCTGGGCGCGGCAGCGAACCGCGCCGCCCTCTTGGCGACGCACGGCATCGACCAGGACGGCCGCCCCATCGCCCCGGCCCAGGCGGCCCGGCCGGGCGCGACGGCCGGCGCCCCTATCACAGGCGCCCCCGGGGGCGGCCCCGGAGGCGGCCCTGGGGGCGGCCCTGCCGCTGTGCCGGCATCGGCGGCGCCAACGATTCCGGGTGCAGCCTCCGGCGCCATCCAGTTCACCGGCACCGTGACGGCGGTCACCCACGCCGGCCAGCCGGTCCTCCAGACGCCCCTCGGCACGCTGACCCTGGAGATCCGCGCGCCGCTGCAGACCGGCAGCCGAATCACCTTCGAGCTGCCCGGTGGTACCCTGGCGCCATCCGGCCCGGGCACCGCCGGCCTTGGTCCCGCCGCCCTCGGCACGCTGGCGCATTCCTGGCCGGCGCTGGAAGAGACCCTCCAGGTGCTGCGGGAGATCGCGCCAGGGGCCGCGGCCGCGACGTTGCGGGACGCGATCCCGCAGCCGGGATCGCGGCTGGCCTCGGGTCTGCTGTTCTTCCTTTCGGCGCTGAGCGGCGGCGACGTGACCCGCTGGCTCAGCAACCAGGCGAGCCAGGCGCTGAAGAGCGCGGGCCGCGATTCCCTGCTGTCGCGCCTGGGCCAGGACTTCGGCCAATTGAGCCGCCTGGCCGACAACCAGGGCGGTGACTGGCGGTTGTTTTTCATCCCCATCCACGACGGCGATCAGCTGCGGCAACTGCGCCTGTTCCTGCGCCACGGCTGGCAGGACCGGGACGGCGGCGACGCCCAGGACGACGAGGACCAGACCCGCTTCGTGGTCGAGGTCGAAATGAGCCGCCTGGGCGATCTCCAACTGGACGGGCTGGTGCGCGAGAAGCGCCTCGACCTGATCCTGCGCAGCCGCGCGCCGCTGCCCGACTTCATGCGCCGGGAGATCATGAAAATCTTCCACGAGTCGAACGAGATCACGGGCAATCGAGGCAACATCGGCTTCCAGTCCTCGCTCGAGTGGAAAGCCATGCCGATCGAGGCTCCCGAGGTCTCGGTCGACGCCGGTGTCGTGGTCTGAGGCAAGGAAACCATGATGACCCCCCATTCGGGGTGCCGCACTAACCCTCGCTGTCGCCCCGGTCCATCTTCTTGCGCCGGTGCAGGGTTGCGCCCAGCTCGTCCAGCGCGTTGCGCTCGCGCAAGGCGAGGCGGTCCCGTTCGCGGCGCTCGTGATTGTCGCGGGCGAGCTCGTACTTCTTGACTTCCTGATAGGCCTCGCGGGTCTCCTCGCGTGCGGCTTCGATCGCCAGGTCCAGATTGGCGATGGACACCCGCAGCCTCTTGCGCCGCTCCAGGGCGGCGGCGACGAAGGCGGGAAACGCGATGGTGCCTTCGATCGAACCGGTGGCGGCGGCCTGTTCCCGCCGCAGTTCCGCCTCGAGATTCTCCAGATCGCTGCGAAGCTTCTCGCCGAGTTCCTCCAGGCCGCCCAGCGTTTGCCGCTTCTCGTCGAGGGTCCAGGTATGGACCCGCACCAGACTCCCCAGGGCGGTCATCGCGCGTTAGGCCGGCGCGGCGGGGTTCGGCGCCGGCTGTCCGATGATCTCGGTGAGGTCGGCGTAACCGGACGCCAGGTCGCTGCGCTCGGCCCGCATCTGGCTGAGAAAGGCCTCGAGCCGGGGATGGTGCAGGATGGCCTCGTCGATCGCCGCATCGGCACCGCGCTTGTAGGCGCCGATGCGGATCAATTCGGCCATGTCCTCGTAGGTTGACATCAGGACGCGGGCGCGGTTGACCAGCTCGTTCTCGGCGTCGCTGTTGCAATTCGGCATGGTCCGCGACACGCTGCGAAGGATGTTGATGGCGGGGTAGCGGTTACGCTCGGCGATCGCACGGTCGAGTACGATCTGGCCGTCGAGAATGCCGCGTACGGCATCGGAGATCGGTTCGTTGTGGTCGTCGCCCTCGACCAGGACCGTGAACAGGCCGGTGATCGAGCCGCTGTCGACGCCGGGCCCGGCCCGCTCCAGAAGCTGCGGCAGCTCGGCGAAGACCGAAGGGGTATAGCCCTTGCTGGCCGGCGGCTCGCCCGCGGACAAGCCGATCTCGCGCAGGGCCATGGCAAAGCGGGTCACCGAATCCATCAGGCAGAGCACGTCTTGCCCCCGGTCGCGGAAGAACTCGGAAAGCGCCAGGGTGAGGTAGGCCGCCTGGCGGCGCATCAGCGGCGGCTCGTCGGAGGTGGCGACCACCACCACCGAACGTGCCAGCCCTTCGGGGCCGAGATCGTCCTCGAGCCACTCCTGGACCTCGCGGCCGCGCTCGCCGATCAGACCGATCACGTTGACGTCCGAGGCGGTGTAGCGCGCCAACATAGACAACAGCACCGACTTGCCGACCCCCGAGCCGGAGAAGATGCCCATGCGCTGGCCCCGGCAGCAGGTGAGGAAGGTGTTGAGGGCGCGCACACCGAGATCGATCTTCTGACCGACGCGCTGGCGTCCGTGGGCCGGCGGCGGCGAGCGCCGAAGCGGACAGGCGGTATCGCCGGAGGGCAGCGGCCCTTTGCCGTCGATCGGCTCGCCCAGCGCGTTGACGACGCGGCCGAGCCAGGCCTCGGTTGGCCAGACCACGGGCGAGGAATCGATCACCTCGGCCTTGCATCCGAGGCCGATGCCTTCCAACTGACCGTAGGCCAGCATGAGCGCGCGGCCCTTGCGGAAACCGATGACCTCAGCCAGCACCCGCTTGTCCCCGCGCGCGACGATATTGCAGCGCTCGCCGATGGATAGCGCCTGCTCGAGGCCGGCGACCTCGATCAACATGCCCAGCACGCTGGTTACCCGGCCGTAAAGCTGGTATTCGGAGACCTGTTCGAGCTCGTCGATGAGCGTCCTAAAGGCAGTGGTCAAGGCCGCACTCCCCCTGAATCTTTCCGATTTTTCGCCCCCATGAGGCCGAAGTATGAACCGTCCTAATTTAAGTTTCGGTAAAATAAGGTAAATTCAGACTTGCGGCGCTAAGGATTTGTTAATAAAAGTTCCGCAAAATGGTTAATGACAATCACAGCCGTTCCACACCAACGCATCGGGAAATGACCCATGAGAGTGCTTCTAGTCGAGGATGATCCCGCAACCGCCCAGGGCATCGAAATGATGCTGCGAGCCGAGAGCTATGTCTGTGACGTTACGGACATGGGCGAGGACGGACTCGAGATCGGCAAGCTATACGACTACGATATCATCGTCCTCGATTTGATGCTGCCCGACATGGACGGCTACGAGGTGCTGCGCCGGCTGCGCGCCGCGCGCGTCAAGACCCCGATTCTCATCCTCTCCGGCCTCAATGGCCTGGATGACAAGATCAAGGGCCTGGGCGTGGGCGCGGACGACTATCTGACCAAGCCGTTCGACAAGCGCGAACTGGTCGCCCGGATTCAGGCCATCGTCCGCCGGTCCAAGGGGCATTCGGACTCGGTCATCAAGACCGGCAAGTTGGCCGTCAACCTCGATACCCGCACGGTCGAGATCGATGGGCAGCCTTTGCATCTGACCGGCAAGGAATATGGCATCCTGGAGCTGCTTTCGCTGCGCAAGGGCACCACGCTGACCAAGGAGATGTTCCTGAACCATCTCTACGGCGGCATGGACGAGCCGGAACTGAAAATCATCGACGTCTTCGTCTGCAAGCTGCGCAAGAAGCTGACCGCGGCGACGGGCGGCGAGAGCTATATCGAGACGGTTTGGGGCCGTGGCTACGTGCTGCGCGACCCGGCGCCCGTGGAAGACACCGCCACCGAGCCGCAGCAGGTGGCCGCCAACGGCTAGAGCAGATCGCGGGGTCGAATCGATCCTGATCCGGTTTAGGCGTCTAGAACCAGGCCAGAGCTGCGGGCGACGGCGCCACAAACGCCGAAAACATGTCCGCATCATTCGAACGTTCGAAACCGAATCCGGCGCGCCCCCAAGGACGCGCCGGTTTCTTTGGTAAGGAATTCTAAAAGGACTCGAGGCGGGCTGGTTATACCAAGGAGCGCTGATAATGACCCCCTGGAGACGGCTTCAAGGGATTCGGCCAGGAACGCGTGACGCGGCCTCCCTCCGACCCGCCCATTGGCCCGACGGATCGCCCGCGCGATCTCTATGGGTCCTTGTCAAGGAGACTTGATATGTGGCCCGGTGACCCGCCGTCCGGACGGCCGGAGCCGTCTTCAGCCGGTTGCTTTCACCCGCGCGCCGTCCTGGGCGATCAGGCCGTAGATCCCGCGCTGGCCTGGTATGATCTGGAACCGATCGGTGGTTCCCAGCACCGTCTCGGCGCCGCCGAGATAAAGGAAACCGTCGGGCGGCAGCAGATCGGCAATGCCTTCCAGCACCCGGGTCTTGGTCGGCATATCGAAATAGATCAGAACGTTACGGCAGAACACGACGTCGAATCGGCCCAGCGAGGAGAAATCGCCCAGCAGGTTGAACTGCTGGAACTTGATCATCTTGGTCAGGCTGTCATCGATCTGCCAGCGGTCGCCGACCTGAACGAAGTGCTTGACCAGAAGCGTAATCGGCAAGCCGCGCTGGACCTCGAATTGTGAGTACAGCCCCTCCTTCGCCTTGTCCAGAATCTCGTTGGACAGATCGGTCGCGACGATCTCCACTCTCCAGCCGGCCAGCTTGTCGGCGTGCTCCTTGAGCAGCATTGCGAGGGTGTAGGGCTCCTGCCCCGACGAGCAGGCCGCGCTCCAGATCCGGAACGAACGCTTGGCGGCACGCGCTTCGAGCAGATGCGGCAGGACAATATCGTTGAACTGTTCGAAGGGCCTCTGGTCCCGGAAGAAGAACGACTCGTTGGTCGTCATCGCCTCGGTCACGTCGACCAGAAGCGCCTCGTCGTTGTTGGTGCGGATTGCCTGGGCGAGTTCGTCGAACCCGGAGAAGTTCCATTTGCGCGCGACAGGATTGAGCCGACTCTCGAGGAGATAGGCCTTTTCCTTGTTCAGTGCCAGACCGGAACGTTCCTTGAGCAACTGGGCGATAAGTTCGAAGTCGGTTACATTCATGCCGCAGACCTCATTACGAGCTTGCGCACATGGGGCGCAATATCTAACAACGGCAGGACAGCCGAACACACACCGGCAGTCGTGACCGCCCCAGGCATGCCCCACACGATACTAGTTTCTTCGTCTTGAGCGATCACTGAGCCACCGGCGGTCACCACCGCCTGCGCGCCCTTGCAACCGTCCGAACCCATGCCGGTGAGGATAATCACCAGCAGCCGCGGGCCATAGAGCGGAACCAGACTGCGCAGCATGGCATCGACCGCCGGCCGGCAGAAGTTCTCCCGCTCGGTCTGGGTCAGGCGCAGAACGTTGCCGCTTTCACCCCTCTCGGCGATCATGTGATAGTCGCCTGGCGCGAGATAGATATGGCCGGGTCGGATCGAATCGCCGTCCTTGGCCTCGCGGCACGGCGCGTTCGACGCCTTCGAGATATGCCCGGCCAGGAGCGCGGTGAATGTCGGGGGCATATGCTGGGTGATCAGGATCGGCTGTGGCACCGATCCACCCAAGTCGCTCAGAACCTTGAACAGCGCCTGCGGGCCGCCGGTCGAGCTGCCGATGGCGATCAAATCGGGGCGCTGGACCGGCTGCCTGCGCAGCGATATGAGCGCACAGGGGACCAACCGAGATTTCTTGGCCGGGGCCGGCCCCGCGGTCGCCGGCCGGGGCGCGTGGCCGCGACCGCCGCGGCCGGCCTCGGCGAGCGCCTTGACCTTCGCCGTGAGCTCGTTCTTGAACACATCGGCGGAATGGATCTCGCTGGTCGAGCTTGGCTTCGGCACGTAGTCCGCCGCACCCAAGGACAGGGCGCGCAGGCTGACCTCCGCGTTCTTGCGGGTCAGCGTAGAGGCCATGAGGACCTGAATGCCCGGCTTCTTCTTCAGAATCAGGGGCAACGCCGTCATGCCGTCCATGACGGGCATCTCGATATCGAGCACGACGATCTCGACGTCGGTCCGGTCCAGCTTGTCGAGCGCCATCTGCCCGTTGGAAACCGAGGCAACGACGGAAATCGCCGGATCGGCCTCCAAGAACCGTGTGAGCAGCCCCCGGATCACCGCCGAATCGTCGACGACCATTACTCGATACGGATCCGTCATCACCCTGCCCGACTATATGCTTGTCGTATCTGCTTTTGGTTTCCGATGCCGGCGCTAGAGGAGGCCGACCTGTATAAACTTCGACTCGATGATCTCGCTGTCGAAGGGTTTCATGATGTACTCGTTGGCGCCCGCTCGAATGGCCTCTTGGATGTGGGTCATGTCGTTCTCCGTGGTGCAGAATACGACGACCGGCTGTTCCACGCCATCCAGGGCGCGCAACTCCTGCAAGAACTCGAGGCCGTTTTTGACCGGCATGTTCCAATCGAGCAGGACGGCGGCCGGCATCTCCGCCATGCAGGCGTCGAGGGCCTGCTGACCGTCCTCGGCTTCGGCGATCTCGAAGTTCAGGCCTTCGAGAATCTTGCGAGCGACCATGCGCACGACTTTCGAGTCATCAACGATAAGACAAGTCTTCATTGTCGAACTCCGGAGCGATCCTCATTGGCGGCCCAACCGCCAAACTTTATTCAAACGCGGTCATCTGACCGGTGGTGTCACGCTACGTCCGCATGCTCGTAGTCAAGCAAGCGGTTGACATCGAGAACGACCAGAAGCTGACCGTCCAACCGATAAATGCCGTCGGAAAAAGACCGGAACATGGCGTCGAGAGTCGGCGGATTGCGCTCGTAGGCGCTGTGGGGCAGCGCCAGCACTTCGCCCACAGAATCGACCATCAGGCTGTACAGCTCGCCCCCGTTCTCGGCCACGATGCTCATGCTGTCGGCATCGGCCGGCCGCGGCGGCAGACCGAGGCGAAGCCGCAAGTCGATCGCGGTGACGACCCGGCCGCGCAGGTTGAGCGAGCCGGTGATCTCCGACGGCGCCAAGGGAATGCGCGTGATCCGATAGGAGCTCAACACGTCCTGGATTTGCAGGACCGGAATTCCGAACAGCTGTCCGGCGATCGTGAAGGTGACGAACTCCTTGGACTTTTCGGCGCCCGCGGCGGAGCTTCGCGACTTGCCGGTATCCGACTGACTGCTCATGCTGCACCTCGTATTTCGGCCAGGGTTTCATGAAGGGTCGCCACCAGGGCGCCGCGGTCGCTCTTGGATACGTAGTCCTTGAAACCGACCTCGCGGCCGCGTGCGAGATCCTTCGGCGTGGCGAAGGCCGACAGCGCGACCATCGGGACCTCGCTCCAGCGGCTGTCGTTCTTGACCGCCTCGGCGAACTCGAAGCCACTCATCCCCGGCATCTCGATGTCGGAGAGGATCACGTCGAAGTCCTCGCCCGCCTCACATAGCTCGAGCGCCACGGTTGCGCTTTCCACGCAGGTGACCTCGTAGCCCGCCACCGAAAGCAGCGGTTGCAGAAGGTTGCGGAAGAACGGGCTGTCGTCGACCAGCAGCACCCGGGAGGCCGCGCCCTCGCCGAAAGACTCGGTGGAGGCGCCGCCGAACCAGTCCTTGTAAGCCTGGGTCAGATAGAACCCAACGTCCACGATATCGGTGGCCTTCTCGGCGATCACCGCGGTGCCGACATAGCCTTCCCGGTCCGAGGTCAGTTCGATCTTTACGCGGCCCTCGACGATGTCCACGATCTCGTCGACCACCAGGCCCATGGAACGATCGCGATCGGAGAAAACGATGACTGGCTGGCGGCCTTCGGAGCCCAACTCCGCAGCGCCTTCCATGGGCACCAGCGGCATGAGCTGCCCGCGGTACTGCACAACGTATTGGCCGTTGGACACCTCGACCTTCTCCAACTCGATCTCCTCGAGGCGTGCGACCAGGGACAGCGGCACCGCCTTGGGCGCCTTCCCGACCGCGCGGAACACCAGCATTGAGACGGTCTCCTCGCCGCGCGCGGCCTGCTGTTCGGTCGCGGCATCTGCGGCCTCGTCGGCCAGCTCGACCTCGCCGGTCGCCGCCGCGATGCCGTTGGGATCGAGGATCATGACGACGCTGCCGTCGCCCAGGATGGTGTTCCCCGAGAACATCTGGATGTGGCGCAGGATCCGCGCCACCGGCTTGACCACGATCTCCTCGGTGTCGAAGACCCGGTCGACGATAATGCCGAAGGTGTAGCTGCCGACTTGGCTGACGACGATAAAGTGGTCGTCGTTCCGTTTCCTTTTTTCATCGAGCGAGACGACCTCGGCGGCCGCATCCTCCGCCGGGACCTCCACCGCCTCGGGGTTCAATTTCATCAGCTCGCGAAGATTGACCAGCGGCAGCAACCGGTTGCGCAGGCGCAGGACCGGCGTGTTGTTGATTCGCTCGACTTTGTTCTCCGAGTTGGCCGAGGCGCGCACCAACTCGAGCACGCTGATCTGCGGGATCGCGAAGCGCTCGCCGCCGCACTCGACGATCAGCGCCGAGACGATGGCCAGCGTCAGCGGGATCTTGATGGTGAAGGTCGTACCGTGGCCCTCGACCGAGTTGAGCTCGATGGTGCCGCCGATCTTCTCGATGTTGGTGCGCACCACGTCCATGCCGACGCCGCGGCCGGACACCGCTGTGACCTCCGCCGCCGTCGAGAAGCCGGCCTTGAAGATGAACTTCTGGATCTGCTGCTCGGACAGGGTCTCGGCTTCGGCCTCGGTGGTCAGGCCGCTGGCGATCGCCTTTTGCTTGATGATCTCGATCGGCAGTCCGGCGCCGTCGTCGGAGATCCGGATGATGATATGGCCGCCCTCATGGTAGGCATCGAGCGTAATCTTGCCGACCTGGGGCTTGCCGGCCGCGATCCGCTCTTCGGTGCTCTCCAAGCCGTGATCGGCGGAGTTGCGGACCATATGGGTCAGCGGGTCCTTGATCAGGTCCAGGACCTGGCGGTCGAGCTCGGTCTCCGCGCCCTTCATCACCAGGTCTATCTTCTTGCCGAGTTCGAGCGACAGGTCGCGGACGATACGCGGCAGCTTGGCCCAGGCGTTCCCGATCGGCTGCATGCGCGTCATCATGACGCCTTCCTGCAGCTCGGAGACGACCTGATTGAGCCGCTGCAGCGGCGCGGCGAACTCGCTGTCCTTCTGGCCACGCAGGATCTGCAGCAGCTGGTTGCGGGTCAGCACCATCTCGGAGACCATGGTCATCAGGTTCTCGAGCAGGTCGACGTTGACCCGGATCGACTGGTTGGCGACCGCTGATTCCTTCGTCGTGACTTCCTCGCCGGTGGCCGGCTGGGCTGGGTGCAGTTGCGAAGCCGGCGAATCGGCGGGCGCTTCCGTCGGGGCCTCCGCCACGGTCTCTGCGGCATCGCTCTCATCGACCTCGGCAACGGTCTCCTGGGTCGACGCCTGCGCCGCGATCTTCGCCTCCGCGAACACGTCCTCGGCCGAGGCCGTGGCGATCTCGGTCGGCGCCGTGCCCGAATCGCCGCTGTCGGCGAAGACGTTCAAGCGCCCGATCAGATCGGAGTCGTCGCCCGCGGGCTCGGACTCCGTCTCCTCGAGCACCATCAGAATCGATCGGATGCTGTCCAGGCATTCCAGGATCAAGGATACAGCGGCCGGGGTTACCACCAGGTCGCCTTCCCGGATCTTGCCGAGCACGTTCTCACCGGCATGCGCCACGGACTCGAGCCGCGGCAGACCCAGGAACCCGCAGGTTCCCTTGATCGTGTGCATGTATCGGAAGATGTTGCTCAGAAGATCTTCGTCGTTCGGATTCTGTTCGAGTTTGACCAACTCGACGTCGAGTACCGCGAGACCCTCGTTGGTCTCGGTCAAAAATTCGCTCAGCAGGTCGTCCATGACCGCAACCCCATGTATGAATGCACGCCGGTTCGGGGCGGGACGGGACGCTCTACCGTGCGCCGTTAACCAACCCCTATATCTCGGCACCGACAGTGACAAATAGAGATTAATAACCCCTTACTCTGCGCAGTTTTCGGCGTTTCTTTGGGAGAATCCGTAAAAAGACAACAAAAACTTAACGCGCCGTACTCTGTTCTTCGTGTCTTCCAGGGCATGATTGGAATCGAAGGCTTGCAGCCCCGGCCCCAGGACTGATAACCAGAACCCGACGGATTCCCGACCACCGAGGCGTAGATGCCGCCATGAGCGAAGCCACGCAACAACAGCGCCCCGCCGGCCCCTTCCCGGCCCCGCTGGTGCGCCCGGCGGCGCGCCGGGGACGCGGGCGCGGGCCGCTGGCCTGGACCGCCCTGGCGATCGCCGGGCTGCTCGCGATCCCGGTGCTCAGCGTGTTGGTCAACGTCTTTGCGCCCGGTACCAGCGCCTGGCGGCACTTGGCGGACACGGTGTTGAGCAGCTACGTGGCCAACACCCTCTGGCTGGTGCTGGGCGTCGGATTCGGAGTCATCCTCGGCGGCGTGGGGACCGCGTGGCTGGTGACCATGTGCCGCTTTCCCGGCCGCCGGGTCTTCGAGTGGGCGCTGATTCTGCCCTTGGCGGTTCCGGCCTACGTCATGGCCTACACCTATACCGACCTGTTGCAGTTCACCGGACCGGTGCAGAGCCTTCTGCGCGACGCCACCGGATGGGGCGCGCGCGACTACTGGTTCCCGGAGATCCGCTCGCTCGGCGGCGCCATCGTGATGCTGACCATGGTGCTCTACCCCTACGTCTATCTGCTGGCGCGCGGGGCCTTCCTGGAGCAGTCGGCCTGCGCCCTGGAGGTCAGCCGAACCCTTGGTTGCGGCCCCTGGGGCAGCTTCTTCCGGGTCGCCCTGCCGCTGGCCCGGCCCGCGATCGTCGGCGGCGCCTCGCTCGCACTCATGGAGACCGTGGCCGACTTCGGGACGGTCTCCTTCTTCGGCGTGCAGACCTTCACCACCGGCATCGTGCGCACCTGGTTCTCGCTCGGCGACCGAGTCGCCGCCGCGCAGCTGTCCGCCGCCCTGCTCTGCGTCGTGCTGGCGGTGCTGCTGGCGGAGCGCTGGAGCCGCGGGCGAGCCCGCTACTACCACACCTCGGGCCGCTACCGGTACCTGCCCCACCACACGCTGTCCGGCTGGCGCGCGGGCTTGGCCTTCGCGTTCTGCTTATTTCCGGTCGTGCTTGGATTCCTGCTGCCCGGCGCGATCCTGCTCGACATGTCGATCGAGACCGGCGACGCCCAGTTCGGGCCGCGTTTCCTGCGCCTGGCGTTCAACAGCTTCACCTTGGCGGCGGTGACTGCGGTGCTCGCCGTCCTGGTCGCCGTGATCATGGCCTACGGCGTGCGCCTCGACCCCGGTCGGATGACGGTCGCGGCCAACCGCATCGCGGCCATGGGCTACGCGGTGCCCGGAACCGTGATCGCGGTCGGCGTGCTGATCCCTTTCGCGATTTTCGACAACGCCCTGGACCACTGGATGCGGGCCCGCTTCGGATTGTCCACCGGCTTGCTGCTGACCGGCACCATCGCCGCGTTGGTGTTCGCTTACCTGGTCCGCTTCCTGGCGATCTCTCTGAACACCGTGGAGGCCAGCCTGGGCAAGATCAAGCCATCCATGGACGACGCCGCGCGCAGCCTCGGCGCAGGTGCGGGCGGCGCCTTGCTGCGGGTCCATGCGCCGATCATGTGGGGCAGCCTGTTGACCGCCGGGCTTCTGGTCTTCGTCGATGTCATGAAGGAGCTGCCGGCGACCCTGATCATGCGGCCGTTCAACTTCGACACCCTCGCGGTGCAGGCCTACAACCTGGCCTCCGACGAGCGCCTGACCGAGGCGTCGACCGCCTCCCTCGCGATCGTCGCGGTCGGGGTGCTGCCGCTGATCCTACTCAGCCGCACCATCACCCGCGCCCGCCCGGGCACGCCCGGCTAGAGCAGAAGCAACTTGCCTTGGTTACTTCCAGCCGACCCGGTCGAAGATGCGTTGCGCGGCGGCCTGTTTGGCGCCGAGCCGTGACACCTGGAGCGGGTCGCGCTTGAACTCGCCGAGCGCGGCGAGCGCCGGCGCCGGCGCCAGCTCCGCGACCACCGGGTATTCGTTGTTGCCATCGGCGAAGATGCGCTGCGCGGTCTCGCTGGTCAGGAATTCGAGAAAGCGGATCGCCGCTGCCTTGTGGCGGGCATGCGCGAGCACCCCGGCGCCGGAGATGTTGATATGGGTGCCGCGCCCGTCCTGGTTCGGGAACACCACGCCCAGGCCCTGGGCGGCTTCCCGGTCGGCCGCCTTGGCACTGCCCAGGAGGCGCGCGAAGTAATAGGAGTTGGCCACTGCGATGCCGCATTCGCCGGCCGCGACCGCGCGGATCTGGTCGGTGTCACCGCCCTGGGGGGGGCGCGCGAAGTTGGCGACCACCGCGCGCGCCCAGGCCTCGGCCATGTCCTCGCCGTGGGCCGCGATCAGGGAGGCGAGCAACGACAGGTTGTAGATGTTGCTGCTCGAGCGGATGCAGACCAAGCCGCGCCATTTCGGATCCGCCAAGTCCTCGTAGCTCCCGATCGCACCCGCGGGCACCAGGTCCTTGTTGTAGAAGATCATCCGAGCGCGCTGAGAGAAGCCGAACCAGCGGCCTTCGGGGTGTCGCAGGTGGGCCGGCACCCGGGCCTCGAGCAGCGGCGAGGCCACCTCTTGAAACAGGCCGGCCTGCTCGGCGCGCCACAGCCGTCCGGCATCGACGGTGATCAGGATATCGGCGGGGCTGTTCGCGCCCTCGCTGCGAACCCGCTCGATCAGGGCGTCGTCCTTGCCCTCAAGGCGATTGATCTCGATGCCGGTCGCTTCGGTAAAGGCCTGGTACAGTGCCTCATCGGTCTGATAGTGGCGGGAGGTGTAAATGTTGAGCACCTTTTCCTCGGCCTGCGCCAGCGCCCCGCCCCCGGCGCCGGCGAGCCAGACCAGGCCGGCGGCGGCAAGCCCCAGCGAGCCGGCGGCGCGCAGCAACCACGGGGCCCGCATGGACCGCCGGCGCTGTCGCCCGACAGGACGATCCACCACGGCCTCCTCCCGCCCGCCGTGGCGTCCCACCACGGCGCTATCCCGCCGGGTTCCTGGCATAATGCTGTTCGATATCGCCGTCATCTTCGTCCTCGAGGTTGCGCAGTTCCCAACGTGCCAGCGGCGTCTCGAGAGAACCAATTGCGAATGATTATCATTCGCAGTACTAAATCATGGAATTGAGTGCTGTCAAGATAATTCCACAATTTTTTTGATTATTTGGTCCCGCAGGCTTACCCTCGCCCTGGACGGCGCAGCAGGGATTGGGGGCCGGGCGGGGCTTAGGGCGCCGTCGGCACGGGAAGACCTGGGGCGCGGGAAGACCTGGGGCGCGGGCCGCGCGGGTTCCGGCTCAACCGGCCAGCGTCACCGAGAGCCGCAGGCGGTCGGCGCCGGGGCTGTCGATGATCAGGTCCGAGCCCATGCGCTGGGCCAGCAGGCGGGTGAAATAGCCGTGGACGTTGCGCGGCGTCAGTTCATCGATGACCACGTCGTCGGCCAGCACGAATTGACTCTCCTCGCGCAGCCGGGCGCCGGTCCCGTTCGCGGTCACGGCGATCTCCAGGCCGGCCGGCCCCTCGGCCAAGCTCACGCCGAGAGTGCCACCGCGCGGCAGGCATTCCTCGCCCAGCACGATCACGTTGAGCAGCAGCTTGCCCAGCCCCTCGGGCAGTTCCCCGGCCGGCTGCCCGGCCATCGTCCAGTCCAGCGTGGTCTTGCTGGAGGCCAGAAATCCGGTGGCGAGCTCCCGCAGATCGTCCAGGCCGCCGCCGATGCGCTCGCCGGACATACCGTAGGCCAGGCGGTAGAATTGCAGGATGTTCGCGGCCTGGCGGGCGCTGCTGGCCGAGAGTTGGATTGCGTCGTCCGACATGCCCAGATCCTCGTCCTCCAGCAGCTCCATGCCGTTGTTGACGGCGCCGATCGGGCCGACGAGATCGTGGCACAACCGCGAGGCGAGCAATTCGGCCACCCGCATGTCGATCAGAAAAGCCATCCGGTTTCGCTCCTGTCCCTTGGATCCCCTGGGTCCCTTGGGCCCCTCCGCCTCCGGCCCCGCGGCGGGATGCCGTCCGGGGACCGGCGCCCCGAGACCGGCGCCCCGAGACTGGCGCCCCGAGACTGGCGCCCCGAGACTGGCGCCCCGAGACTGGCGCCCCGAGACCGGCGTCCCGAGACTGGCGCCCCGAGACCGGCGTCCCGAGACTGGCGCCCCGAGACTGGCGCCCCGAGACTGGCGCCCATATCGCTTCGGGCCCGCCCATATGTCGGTTCGAGGCTTCCGAAGTCGCCACCGACTCTTATACACTATCGCTCCATTGATTAAACAGGGCTTGGCGCGGCGGAGACGCCGCCGCCCGGCCCCGGCCCAGGATTCGTTCGATGACCGACGATTTTCTCCCCGGCCTCATCCCCGGCAGTTTCGTGCGCAATCCGGCCCGGCCGGACTGGGGCCTGGGCCAGGTCCAGTCGGTGATCGGGACCCGTATCACGGTCAATTTCGAGCATGCGGGCAAGCTCTCGATCAATGGCGAGAACGTGACGCTGGAAGTCATCGACGCGGACGCCATTTGAGCGTATGACAGGGGCGAAACACCTGGGCCGTGTCCGAAAAAAGACCTTATCATTCTTGAGGTTACAACGAGACCGGGGCGCGGTGGCAGGTCCACCACGCCGGCCTCGGGGCACGGCGGGAATTACGCGAAAGCAGGAACGGAACGACGCAGAACATGGCTGACGGAAACGGCGCGACGGGGGGGTCGCCAAGACGTAAGATTCATCCAGGCTCGGGACGGCGCAAGGCACCGGTCTTCTCCAAGGGACGGCAGCTCGAACCGACCGCACGTGAGGAAGTCCGTGCGCTGTTGGCCGCGCGGCCGCGTGACCGCGACCTGCTGATCGAGCATCTGCATCTGATCCAGGACCGCTATCGCCGGCTCTCCGCCGCGCACCTGCAGGCGCTCGCCGAAGAGATGGCACTGCCCATGGCCGAGGTCTACGAGGTCGCCTCGTTCTACGCCCATTTCGACATCCTGCTCGACGGCGAACCCGAGCCGGCCGAGATCACCATCCGGATCTGCGACAGCCTGACCTGCGAGATGATGGGCGCCGAGGCCCTGCTCGCCGGGCTGCCGACGCGCCTTGGCGGCAAGGTGCGGGTGCTGCGCGCGCCCTGCATGGGCCGCTGCGACACGGCGCCGGTCGCCGAGGTCGGGCACCGCCACGTCACGCGCGCCACCCTGGACGGCCTCGCCACCGCGGTCCAAGGTGATCTGCATCCGGAGATACCGACCCATCAGGATCTCGCCGCCTACCGCGCCGAAGGCGGCTACGCCGCTCTCGCCGACTGCCTCGAGGGCCGGCTCACGGTCGAGCGAGTGATCGAGACCTTGAGTGATTCGGGCCTGCGCGGCCTGGGCGGCGCCGGCTTTCCGACCGGGCGCAAGTGGACCTTCGTGCGCGCCGAGGCCAAGCCGCGCTACCTGGCGGTCAACGCCGACGAGGGCGAGCCCGGCACCTTCAAAGACCGCCACTACCTGGAGCGCCGGCCGCAGCAGTTCCTCGAGGGCACGCTCATCGCCGCCTGGGCGGTGGAGGCGGACGCGGTCTACATCTATCTGCGCGACGAATACCCGGGGGTGCGCGAGGTCCTGCTGACCGAGATCGCGGCCGTCGAAGCGGCCGGGCTGGCCGGCCACACCAAGCTCCACCTGCGCCGCGGCGCCGGCGCCTACATCTGCGGCGAGGAGTCGGCGATGATCGAATCGATCGAGGGCAAGCGCGGCCTGCCCCGTCACCGCCCGCCCTATGTCGCCAAAGTCGGCATCTTCGACCGCCCGACGCTGGTCAACAACGTCGAGACGCTGTACTGGATCCCGGAGATCCTGAGCAAGGGCGCGGCCTGGTTCGCCGAGCAGGGCAAGAACGGAGCCAAGGGCCTGCGCAGCTACTCGGTCTCGGGCCGGGTCAAGGAGCCTGGCGTCAAGCTGACGCCCGCCGGGATCACGGTCCGCGAGCTGATCGAGGACTATTGCGGCGGCATGCTGGATGGCCATGAATTCAAGGGCTACTTGCCGGGCGGCGCCTCGGGCGGCATCCTGCCGGCCCGCCTGGGCGACATCCCGCTCGATTTCGGCACGCTCGAGGAGCACGGCTGCCTCATCGGCTCCCACGCGGTGGTGGTCCTCTCCGACCAAGACGACATGAAGGCGGTGGCGCGCAACCTGATGCGCTTCTTCGAGGACGAGAGCTGCGGCCAGTGCACGCCTTGCCGCAACGGCACCGAAAAGGCGGTCAAGCTGATGGCGGCGGAAACCTGGGACGCCGGCCTGCTCGAGGAACTGGCCACGACCATGCGCGACGCTTCGATCTGCGGCCTCGGCCAGGCCGCGCCGAACCCCCTGTTGAGCGTGCTGAAATTCTTCCCGGAGGACCCGCGATGAGCGCCCCCGTCACCTTCACCCTCAACGGCCAGGAGGTCGAGGCACGCGAGGGCGAAACGATCTGGCAGGTCGCCAACCGCCTGGGCATCGAGATCCCGCACCTCTGCCATTCACCCGAGCCGGACTACCGGCCCGACGGCAACTGCCGCGTCTGCATGGTCGAGATCGAGGGCGAGCGGGTGCTGGCCGCCTCCTGCATCCGCACACCGAGCCCGGGCATGACGGTCGCGACCGCTTCCGATCGCGCCAAACGCGCGCGCGAGATGGTGTTCGAGCTGCTGGTCGCCGACCAGCCGCCACCCGAGCGCGCCCACGACCCGGACTCCAAGTTCTGGCGTTGGGCGGCCAAGATCGGCGTCACCTCGAGCCGCTTTCCCGCGGCCGCCCGCCCGGCCCCCGATTCCAGCCACATCGCCATGCGCGTCAACCTGGACGCCTGTATCCAATGTACGCTCTGCGTCCGCGCCTGCCGCGAGGTCCAGGTCAACGACGTGATCGGCATGGCCTACCGCGGCCACGGCACCAAGGTGATCTTCGACTTCGACGCCGATATGGGTGCGAGCACCTGTGTCGCCTGCGGCGAATGCATCCAGGCCTGCCCGACCGGCGCGCTGATGGAGGCGAGCCTGCTCGACGAGGCCGGCCTGCGCACCCAAATCGAGGAGCGCGACGTGGATTCGGTCTGCTCCTACTGCGGCGTCGGCTGCCAGGTCACGCTCCACATCAAGGACGACGCGATCCTTTACATCGACGGCCGCGACGGGCCGGCCAACCACAACCGGCTCTGCGTCAAGGGCCGCTTCGGCTACGACTACGTGCGCCACCCGCACCGCCTGACCAAGCCGTTGATCCGGCGCGCGGACGCACCCAAGTCCGGCGACATCGAGATCGATCCGGCCAACCCCTTGAGCCACTTCCGCGAGGCCACCTGGGACGAGGCGCTGGACGCCGCCGCCGCCGGCTTCAAGACCGTGCTCGAGCGTGACGGCGGCCCGGCGTTGGCCGGCTTCGGCTCGGCCAAGGGCAGCAACGAAGAGGCCTACCTGTTCCAGAAGCTGGTGCGCACCGGATTCGGCACCAACAACGTCGACCACTGCACCCGTCTGTGCCACGCCTCCTCGGTGACGGCGCTATTGGAGGGCATCGGCTCGGCCGCCGTGACCGCGCCCTTCACCGCCGCCGCCGAGGCCGAATGCATCATCGTGATCGGCGCCCGGCCGGCGCAGAACCATCCGGTCGCCGCGACCTTCCTGAAGAACGCGGCCAAGCGCGGCGCCAAGCTGATCGTCATGGACCCGCGCGGCCAGAACCTGGCGCGCTACGCGACCCACATGCTGCGGTTCAAGCCGGGCCAGGACGTGGCGCTGCTCAATGCCATGCTGCATACCATCATCGAGGAGGACCTGGTCGACCAACAGTACATTCAGGCCTACGCCGAGGGCTTCGACGCGCTCAAGGAACGGATCAAGGACTTCCCGCCGGAGAAGATGGCCGAGATCTGCGGCATCGAGGCGGACACCATCCGCGAGGTCGCGCGGACCTACGCCACCGCGCGGACCTCGATCATCTTCTGGGGCATGGGCATCTCCCAGTCGGTGCACGGCACCGACAACGCGCGCTGCCTGATCGCGCTGGCCCTGGTCACCGGGCAGGTCGGCCGGCCCGGCACCGGGCTGCATCCGCTGCGCGGCCAGAACAACGTCCAGGGCGCCTCCGATGCCGGGCTGATCCCCATGGCCTACCCGGACTACCAGGCGGTCGACGACGAGGAGGTCCGCACCGCGTTCCAGGACTTCTGGGGCAAGGAGCTCGACCCCGAGCGCGGCCTGACCGTGGTCGAGATCATCAACGAGATCCTCGCCGGCCGGATCAAGGCCATGTACATCATGGGCGAGAACCCGGCCATGTCCGACCCGGACCAGAACCACGCGCGCAAGGCGCTGGCCAGCCTCGAGCACCTGGTGGTGCAGGACATCTTCCTGACCGAGACCGCCTGGCACGCCGACGTGATCTTGCCGGCGAGCGTAGCCTACGAGAAGACCGGGACCTTCACCAACACCAACCGCCAGATCCAGCTCGGCCGCCAGGCGCTCGACCCGCCGGGCGAGGCGCGCCAGGACTGGGAGCTGATTCAGGAACTGGCGCGGCGCATCGGGCTCGACTGGAACTACAGCCACCCGCGCGAGATCTTCGCCGAGATGGCCGAGATCATGCCCTCGCTGGCCAACATCACCTGGGAGCGCCTGGAGCGCGAAGACTCGGTCACCTACCCCTGCGACGCGCCGGACCAGCCGGGCAACGAGATCATGTTCGCCGAGGGCTTCCCGACCGCGAATGGGCGCGGCCGCATCGTGCCGACCGATCTGGTGCCGCCCGACGAGCTGCCGGACGCCGACTATCCCATGGTGCTGACCACCGGCCGCTTGCTGGAGCATTGGCACACCGGCGCCATGACCCGGCGCGCCGCCACGCTCGACGCCCTCGAGCCCGAGGCGGTCGCGATGCTCAACGGCGGCGACGTCGCGCGCCTGGGGCTGGCGCCGGGTGACATGATCCAGGTCGAAACCCGGCGCGGACAGGTGGTGCTGAAGGTGCGTCAGGACGGCGACGTGCCCGAGGGCATGGTGTTCATCCCGTTCTGCTTCGCCGAGGCGGCGGCCAACCTCCTGACCAACCCGCAACTCGATCCCTATGGCAAGATTCCGGAATTCAAGTTCTGCGCCGCGCGCGTGGAGCCCGTGCGGGCCGCCGCGGAATAGCTCGGGCCTCGCCGCCCTCGCGTGGCGCGTCCCGATAGCGGCGCTCGCGGTCCTGGCGCTCACCGGCGCCGGGCCCGGATCCAGGCCCGCATCGGCGCAGGAGCCCGGCGCACCGCGGATCGCCCTGTTCCAGGCGACCCGGACCGATAACGCCGAGCTCGCCGCCTTCGCGCTCGACAAGGGCGCCGACATCGAGGCCCCCGGCCCCCAGGGACTGAGTCCGCTGCGGGCGGCGGCGCTACAGAACAGCCCCAAGGTTCTGAGGCTCCTGCTCGAACGCGGCGCCGACCCGGCCGCCGCGCGCGTCGAGGACGGCATGACTGCGTTGCATATCGCGGCCTTGGAGGGGCACGACCGGCTGATCGCGCCGCTCATCGCCGCGGGCGCGCCGGTGGCGGCGCGCGGCGCGGGGCCCGGCAAGACGCCGCTCCATCTGGCGGCACGGGCGACCCGGCGCGCCGCCGTCGTCGCGCTGATCGCGGGCGGCGCGCCGCTCGACCTGCCGGACCGGCGGCGCGGCAACACGGCGCTCATCGATGCCGCCTTCGGCGCCGACAACCTGGGCGTGGTGGCCGAGCTCCTCGCCGCCGGCGCGCGGGCCGACGCCAGCGCCGTGGACGGGTTGACCGCGCTCCACGCCGCGAGCATCCGGGGAAATCGCGCCATCGCCCAGCTCCTGCTCGCCGCCGGCGCCACCGTGGATGCGGTCGATGAGGACGGCCGCACGGCGCTGTTCCTGGCCGCGGACAACGGCCATGGGCCCCTGGTCCGCGATCTGGCGCGCGCCGGCGCCTCGCTGGCGGCGGCAAGCCGGGACGGCGAGACCGCGCTCGGCCGCGCCGCGGCGGCCGGTCATGCGGCGGTGGCCGCCGTACTGCTCGACGCCGGCGCGGAACTCGAGCACCGCGAGGCGAGCGGGCGCACGCCGCTCCTGCTCGCCGCCATGACCGACAGCTTGGCTGTCCTGCGCCTGTTGATCGCGGCCGGCGCCCAAGTCGGCGCGCGCGAAACCGGCACCGGCAACACGGCGCTGATGCTGGCCGCCAATCGGGGTTATCTCGAGGTGCTGCGGGTGCTGATTGCGGCCGGCGCGGACGTCCGGGCCGTGGCCGAGGACGGCTGGACCGCGCGACAGGCCGCCGAGATGATCGGAGACGACGAGGCCGCCGCCCTGCTGCGCGCCGCCGGTGCGCGGTAGAAGCCTTCCAAGAACGTGGCGCCGGCCCGCGGGCCGGTGTGACCCCGCGTCAGTGAAACCGGGCTAGTTCGCGCCCGGGAGACGGGCGTTCTGGCTCGCGAAGTTTTGCGCGGTATCGATCTGCGCCATGTCCAGGATGACCCCCGCCACAATGGCGATCACGATGGCCGCGGCCGCCCCGGCAATAAACGCCTTCATGTCCTCACTCCATCCTCGTCAGCGTCGAACGTTCGTCGTTTCACTCGTTGCCTGGCGACGTGATGCGTTTCAGGAACGCGATCAAGTGCGCCCGGTCCTCGGCACTGGGCATCTGCTGCAAGGGCATCTTGCTGCCCGGCGTGAAGTTATGGGGCCCCTCGGCGAAGAGGGCGTCGACGGTTTGCTCGGTCCAGACCAGGCTCATGCCGCGCAAAGCCTCCGAGTACTTGTAGTCGCCAACCGCCCCGACCCGCCGGCCGAACAGGCCGTAGAGCGTCGGCCCAGCCCGTCTGGCGCCATTGGCCGTGACCGTATGACAGGCCGCACATTTGCGGAACAGCTCGGCGCCGCGTGGGTCGGCGGCGACCGCCTCGGGCGAGACGCCGGCGGCTAGGATCCGGTCTTGGGTCCGGCCGCTGCCGCCGATCTCCGTGCCGGTCTCGAGATCCCAAAGGCGCACGACCTCGTCCGATCCGGCCGACAGCAGGCGCGCGCCGTCGGGGGTGAAGGCAAGCGACCAGACCGGGCGCTGGTGGCCGTAGAACGCCCGGATGAAGGTGGCCGTCTGGAGATCCCAGAGCATGACCGTGTGGTCGACGCCGCCCGAGGCG
>Ga0209980_10000144_pt1 | contig 35382 bp, 36 predicted proteins | sample CR02metaG_FD_183611 | JGI IMG/M metagenome (GOLD analysis project Ga0209980, IMG submission 183611) | Deep subsurface microbial communities from Mariana Trench to uncover new lineages of life (NeLLi) - CR02 metaG (SPAdes) (version 2) | ecosystem: Environmental > Aquatic > Marine > Ocean trench...
GGGCTTGATCCTCTCGAAAGACCCCAGTCTGAGCCCGACCAGTGTCCGCCGTCGGATTGAGTTCAGCGTCGATGAAATCGACACCGATCTATTCATCGGCACGGGTCGAGTGAACGCCTTGAGCGCACTGTCCCTGGACTCGGACCCGGATCTCTTTGCGGTGATCAGGTCCCCTCCCAACAACACTCGCTTCTCCCAGGTGACGCAAATCACAGGCACGGGGCTAGGAGACGGGTACTCTCTGGAGTACAGGAAGAGTGATGCCCTGGATTGGACGCTCGTGGCCGGCGGCAGCGCCATCGTAGACGGCCAGCTGGGCGTGCTCGACCTGACGGCTGCCGAGCCCGGGCGCTATGAGCTTCGCTTGACCGCGTCGCTTGGTTCGGAGAGCAAAGTGGACCAGATCTCCTTCTTCGTGGAACGCTCCATCATGCCGGGGTGGCCCCAGAGTACCGGAGGCGCGATCGTGTCGTCGCCGAGCTACGCGGACATCGACGGAGACGGAGACGTCGAGGTCTTCGTCTCCAACAATGCGGGCCGGGTCCACGGCTGGCATCACGATGGAACCGCCATCTCGGGCTGGCCGCAAGTGGGAGCCCCCTACATGTTCGGGGGACCGTCGATCGGTGACATCGATGGCGACGGTGACCTGGAGATCGTTCAAGCCAGCTATAGCCCAGGTGGCTATGTGTACGCATGGCATCACAACGGGGTGCCGGTCTCCGGCTGGCCGCGTTCGGCCGCAGACCGGGTGCGCGGTGCGGTGGCGCTGGCCGACCTGGATGGCGACGGCGCGTTGGAGATGATCCTGGCGGGCAGCGGCGAGTGCTGTGATTCGAGCGGCACCGTTCACGCCTGGAGAAGTGACGGGTCGGAGCTCCCGAACTGGCCGATCGAGGTGGAGCGGAACGTGCAGACGACTCCGGCGATTGGCGACCTCGACGGGGACGGCGACCTCGAGGTGATCGTTCATGCCTGGCAGAACATCTATGCGTTTCATCACGACGCGAGCGTCGTGGCCGGCTGGCCGATTGCCTACTCCGGAGCCCATATCTCCCCACTCGTCGCGGACTTCGATGGCGATGGCGCGGATGAGGTGGTGGCCATAGGCCAATACTCCATCCAGATCCTGAACGGCGATGGGACGGTGCGCTCGACCCTCTTTGGGGAGGGCAGCGCGTTCGCCCTCTCGCAAGCGGCTCTGGGCGACGTAAACGGCGATGGCCGGCCCGAGATCTGTGTCAGCGATGATAACGGCCAGGTCTATCTATTCGATGTCGAGAGCGGGCTCCGATCGGGATGGCCGCTTCGGGTAGGCGACGGCGTGGCCGGGTGCTCTGTGGCCGACGTGGATGGCGACGGTCTGCAGGAGATCGTTGTGGCTGCGAGCGACTCGCTGATCTACGCGTGGAACGCAGACGGGACGGCCGCAGCAGGTGTGTGGCCCAAGCCGCTGTCCTCGCCGGTCTACTCGTCCGCTGCCGCTGGAGACCTGGACGGCGATGGGAAGATGGACCTGATGATCGGCAATGCCGAAGGCGACTTCTACGTGTATGAGCTGGGGGTTCCGTTCAGCTCCACCGCTGCACATTGGCCGCTGTTCCAGGCGTCAGAGCGGCGCGATGGCCGGTTCGGCATGCGCCCGGTGTGCGGAGACGTAAACGATGACGAGAAGATCACGCAAGCAGACGTGGATCTTCTGCGCACATCCCTGGTGGACCCGCTCGGCTCGCCTCTTTCAGCCCTGGCGGCCAGCCGCTGCACGGTCATCGATCCGCACACTCTCTGCGATGTCCGCGACGCGACCGTGATCCGACGCGCGCTCGAAGGCCTGCCCCCCGGTCTGGCTCAGGTGTGCATTGCCGCAACCCAGTAAAGACGCGCACCATGTCAGGCGTCTGGCTGCTCGATCTTCGAGTCCTCGAGGCTCCAGAAGCCCCGTAGGTTCGTGATCCTGCCCTCTTCGTTGATCTTGTAGGTGAAGATCCCGTGCACGCGCATCCTCACCCCGTTGGGAAAGGCGGTCGTCAGATTCAGCACGTGCGCCGACTCGTTGCCCGCAGCAAACGATTGCTCGGCTTCGATTGTGATCTGGCTCGGGGCGATGTTCTTCTCGTAGAAGTCGGCGAGCGCCGCCTTTCCCTGGATCCCCTCTCCATTTGGATTTGTCGGCGCCACCCCGATGGGGTCCTCGACTCGGACATCGTCGGCCATCAGGGCGAGCCAGCCTTCCTTGTCCTTGCTCATCACGCAGCGCCAGGAGTTCCGGGCGGCCAGGAGTGCGGGGTGGTTCGGGTCCATGGCGTCATCCTCCCTTAGCGAGCGAGCAACGCTCGCCTGCCTCCATTGCTGTTCGCATCAGCCCCGGGCCAGTGCCATGGCTCATAGCGTACAGCGGTCGGGGGCCGCAGTATAATACAGCCCGTTGCAGGCGCAGTTCGATCGGAGGATCGTCATGACCGATGAGCAACAGAGCGGCCGAGCGTTGGACAATGCCGGTGTCAAGGTGCCACCGCCCATCCTGCTGATCGTTGCGATTCTCGCCGGTTATGGATTGCAGCGGCTCTGGGCGCTGGAGTTGACGAACGGGTCCGGACGCCACGTCGCGGCCTGGGCGCTAATCGGCGCGGGCGTCAGCATCCTGATTGGCTGCTGGGTACAGTTTTACCGGGCCAAGACCAATATTCAGCCACACAAGCCATCGAGCAACCTCATCCAGGGCGGGCTCTACCGCTTTTCCCGGAACCCCATTTATGTGGCGGGCCTGTTCTTGCAGCTGGGCATCGCCCTGCTGATGAACAACCTGTGGATCATCCTGCTCATCCCGGTGAGCAAGTTTGTCTTCGACAGGTACATCATTGCGCGTGAGGAAGCCTACTTGGAGCGCGCGTTCGGCGCAGTCTACCTGGACTACAAGCGCTCTGTTCGGCGCTGGCTGTAACCGGCGAGGGACTGGGCAAGATCTGGGGGAGAGGGCCGAAGCGGTTAGAGGACCCGGCCTCCCGCGCTCAGTCCAGGCGGTACACGCGCGCGGCGTTGTCGTGCAGGACCTTGCCGATCAGCTCGTCCGGCAGCCCCCCGAGGGCGCGGTCGGCGTAGACGCGCGGAGGATCCGCGATGCTCTGGGGTCCGGGCGACATAGAGGTCGGGTGGGGGAAGTCCGTCTCGAAGAGCAGGTTGTCGGGATACAGCTCGATCGCCCTCTCCAGTCCACTCTCCTCGAACCAGAAGCACGCGTAGATCTGGCGCTTGAAGTACTCGCTCGGCAGCAGATCGTACTCGGGATGTTCCGTATGGACCCCGTTGTTGCGCCACTGCCAGTCACAGGCCTCGATGGTGAAGACCACCCATGAAGCGCCGCTCTCCACCGAGACGAAGTTCAGCTTCGGAAAGCGATGGCAGATCCCTCCGAAGATCATGTCGGCGATGCAGTTCGAATTTTCCATGAAGAGCTGCGTGCAGACGCGCGCCAGGTGGGTGCGCGTCCCCAGGCCTGGACCGCCGCTGAGCAGGTCGGCGTTGTCTCCCGAACCGATGTGGAAGCTGATGGGGAGCTCAGCGTCCTGAGCCGCGGCCCAGAAGCGATCCCAGTGCGGATCGACGAGCACGGGCTCTCCAAAGACTTCCGGCTGACTCCCGAAGAGCACGCCCTTGTGTCCCGTCTTCGCGCAGCGCTCGATCTCCTGCACGGCGGCGTCGAGATCCCAGAAGGGCGTCGCCATGATAGGAAGCAGGCGCTCGGGATCGGCGCTACACCAGTCGATCAGCCAGTCGTTGTAGGCGCGCACGCACTCGAGCATGAGCTCGGGGTGCTTCAGCTCCAGGAACCTTCCCGAGCCGAAGCCGCCAAGATTCGGATACAGGACCTGGGCATGGATCCCTTCTCGATCCATGTGCTCGAGACGCGCCTTGGCGTCATAGGAGGCGGTAACCGCGTCGGCATAGGTGTCCGGGAAGTCGGGAATGATCCCGTCGAAGCCCGCAGTCGCAGTGATCCCCGGCGGCAGTACCGGCTTGTCACCGATCATCCACATGTCCTTGCGCCCCATGCGGATCACGTGCGGCACGAGGTCGCCCCACTTGCTCGAGACCCGCGACGTCCACACGTCGGCCGGCTCGGTCACGTGGGTATCCACGTCGATGACCCTGAATCGATCGAAGAGTTCGGGCATTTCGAGTAACTCCCTTCGTGCCTGCATTCTAGCGCTTAGAGGCCGAGCCGCCGACTCCCGATCACCCCCGCGCTCTCGAGGTTCCGTTCGAGAAACTCATGGAGATCCTCGGTAACCAGCGAGGCGTCCACAGATTCGAATGTCAAAGCCACCGGCACAGTCAGCAGACCGCACATTGGCCGAGAAGGCGTCCTCCTCGTCTGTCACCGGCTCAGCTGGTGCCCTGTTTGGTCGGTGGTGTACGCTCGAGATCCGTCTCAACGCCCAGGGCCATAAGGGCCTTTAGGACCCATTCCAGCGTCGAGGGCTCGCCGCCTCCCATGTTCTCCTCCTCCGCCACCTCAAGCTCGCACGCGTCGTACCTCCAACGCTGAAGGATATCGATCTTCTCCTCGCGGGTGAGGCGGGGATGCTCAAGCACCGCGTCGGGAGTTGGAAACACGGCCATCGGGTCGAGGCGCGCTCGCTTCAGATCGATGTCGTGCATGGAGTAGGCCTCTCTAACGCCACAGCCTGCCCGGCTGTGGAAGAAACTTGACGGCGGCTCACTCGGTCGCTCCAGAAGCCTAGAGGCGTTGCCGTCTCACCCTCTCTCCCGCTCCTTCCTCGGCCGCGTCCTCCATCCACCTGGAGCGGCTGAGTCGAACCCTTTGATGCCGGTGGGGTGCTACGGCAGCTCGACCTTGATGTCGTTTCCGTCTATTTGAACGTTGTAATGGGCGACTCCTTCGGATGCTGGTGGCCCGAGTACGTTTCCCGTGGTGATATCGTAGGTGGCGCCGTGCCAGGGGCAAGTCACCACTGTCCCTTCCACTTCCCCTTCCGAGAGCGGACCTCCTCGGTGCGTACAGGTGTCGTCAATGGCATAGTAAGCGCCACCGCTATTAAAGAGGGCAATCTTCCGCCCTCCCGCCTCGACCGCCTTTGCCGTTCCGGGCGCTACCTCTTTCGTTTCTGCGACTTTGATTAGTTGTCCCACCTCGTGGTCTCCCTTCGCGCGAATACTAACCTGTGTAGCCCCACTTCTCCTTGTTATTTGCGACCTGGTCTGGTGTGGGCGCTGGTCTGTCCTCCACTTCCGGAACCTGGAACTCATCCTTGAGCTCGATGATCCTGGCGTTGAGGGCGGTATCGGCCTCAAAGACCTCGGGGACCGCCTCGTCCTGGAAGATCGCCTCCCACGGGCACTCGGGCTCACACACCGCGCAGTCGATGCACTCTTCGGGATCGATATAGAGCTGATTGGGGAAGGTCTCGCGGTCGGACCCCGTATACTCGTAGATGCAGTCGACCGGGCAGACCTGAACGCAGCTCTGGTCGACACAATCCCGGCAGAGGCTCGTAATCACCCACGTCATTGCGCTTGCTCCGTCTTCTTCCGGCGGGCTACATCCCCCGAGCCGTGGTCGTTCCGCTCGATGGGCTAGTGCATGAAGCTCCAGACGACGAACACCATGAGGAGAAAAACTGAGATGAGCTTCCAGGGGAATCGCCCATGACGGGAGGGGATCGACGCGTTCTGCCGGAATCGCTCCTTACGGTCGAGTCCCGTTTCACGGAAGAATGCAGCACGTTTCTCTTCGCCATCCTCCATTTGGGTCCATTTCAACTGGGCTTCCGCTGGCCCACGCTGGCGTCTTTCCGCTTCTCGGTCCTCTTCCAAAGCAATCCTCGATCAGCTGGCGTCTCTCCGGAGTCCAGACATGGTCCCGAGGATAGATAGGATGTGGAAAATAATCAATATTGATTAATATGGATTTTCTGATAAGCTGCCGTTCCATATGCGAGTTTCGGCCACTGACGAGTACGGTCTGCGCTGCCTCCTGCAGGTCGCCTTCCATGAAGGCCCGCGGCCGATGAACACCCCCGAGATCGCCCGTCGGGAGGCGCTCGGCCCCGAGCACGTTGGGCTGCTGATGCAGAAGCTCCGCCTGGGGGGCCTGGTCACGAGCACCCGGGGGGCAGCAGGTGGCTACCGGCTCGCCCGGCCGGCCCATGAGATCAGCATCTGGGAGGTCATCTCGGTGGTCGGAGGCGAGTTCCTCCCGCAGGAGTTTTGCAAGTGCCACCCCGGCCGCCGCCCAGATTGCGTTCACGTCACGGATTGCTCCATCCGCGCGCTCTGGCGTACGGTGGAGGCGAGCCTGCGGAAAGTACTCCAGGGGATCACACTCGCGGATCTCCAACGAGACGAGACATCGATGGTGACCTGGCTCAGCTCCCCAGAAGTCAGTGGAGTCGATCGATGGAACTGATCACCTTGACCAAGCCCGCGGCCGCCAAGCTCAGACAGCAGCTTGAACGCAGGGGCCGCGCGGGCGAAGCCCTGCGCATTAAGGTCACAAGCGGCGGCTGCAGTGGACTGCGGTACGAACTCCTCTTTGAGAGCCAGGTCAGCGATTTGGACAAGGAGCTGGTGCAGCACGGCGTCCGTGTCCTCATCGACGCAAAAAGCGCCGTACACTTGGCCGGCAGCACGCTGGAGTACGCCGATGGCTTGAACGAGAGTGGGTTCAAGATTGTCAACCCGAATGCGAAAACAACCTGCGGCTGCGGCGAGAGCTTCGGCACGTAGGATTCCGAGAGGGGCAAGATGATGAACGTTAGCGATGCGATCCGGAACAGGATTGGCTCCATCATTGCTTCCGACCGCGTTGTGCTCTTTATGAAGGGCACCCCCCAGGCGCCCCAGTGCGGCTTTTCCGCCAGCGTGATCCAGATCCTCGATCGTTTCCTGCCTTCCTACACCACCTTCGATGCCCTGGGCGATCCCGAGATCAGGGAGGGGATCAAGGCCTACTCCTCCTGGCCCACCATCCCCCAGCTTTACGTCGATGGAGAGTTCATCGGAGGCTGCGATATCGTGCAGGAGATGTTTGCGTCGGGCGAGCTCGAAAAGACGCTCAGGGGCGAAACACCTGCATCCGCCGACTGAGCTTTACAGCTCCAAGCGCTCGAAAAACATTGATGTCCTCCTCCAGAGCGATGCAGCTGACCCCGAAGCAGTTTGGCGTCACCAATGCCATGGTGACGCTCACTGCCATGAGCTTCCTCGTCTGGGTGGTCTACTTCCACGAGGGGAATGGCAGCGCCTCACGGGGGGCATCGCTGCCCCTGATCAACGCGATCTTGAACGGCACGAGCGCTGTGCTGATCTCAGTGGGGCTCTGGGCGATCAAGCAGCGCAAGCGCACGCTGCACATGCAGCTGATGCTCGCTGCGTTCACGTCGTCAGCACTGTTTCTGGTGAATTACATCTACTACCATTTTTCCCACGGGGATACGCACTTCGCAGGCCACGGCATCGTCCGACCCATCTACTTCTCGGTGCTCATCAGCCACGTTCTGCTATCCGTGGTGACCTTCCCGATGATTCTAACGTCGTTGTATCTCGGACTGAGTGACCGTCTCGTACTCCATCGCCGCCTATCCAAGTGGACGTGGGCGGGGTGGATGTACGTCTCGGTCACTGGAGTTGTGGTCTATTTCATGCTCCATGTGATCGGCTGGTAACCGGAATAGATTATGGCGAGCTTTGTCAAGGTCACCACACGGTCGGAGATACCGAACGGGGCGGGCAGATCGTTCGAGGTCGAAGGGCGAAGGATCGCCATCTTCAACCTCGCTGGCAGGTTCTACGCCATCGACGAGGAATGCACGCATGCGGGTGGACCGCTGAGCGAGGGGACGATCGACGGCGAAGAGATCGAATGTCCCTGGCACCAGGGACGCTTTAACATCAAGACCGGCGCCGTTGTGGATACGCCCCCGATGGACGACCTGGCCAGCTACAATGTCCATCTGAGCGGAGAAGCTATCGAGGTCGAGATCTGAGCCACTGGAGCGGGCGCGCTTGACGACGTGACCGAACTCCTGGCCCTGCTGGTCACACCGCTCTCTGGTCCGCTCGCACGGTTCGGGCGCGCGGGGGCCTCGGCGCTGCGCCTCTGGGCGGAGGAGGCCGCCGATCTCCCGCCCCCATGGCGACGCATTCGGCTCGACTTGCACGACGCTCACCCCGATGCCGCGGCCGCAATGAAGCGCGGCTTGGCCTCGCAGCCCCACTTGGTCTTCGGGCCCTATGGAAGCGGCCCCACTTCGCAGGCGCTCGCTGCTGTAGAGCGCGTGGTCTGGAACCACGGCGGCGCCCGCGCGAGCATTCGCTGGCCTGCCTTCCCGCGGGTGGTGAATGTGCTTGCGCCCGCATCCACCTATTTCCGGGGGACACTCGAGGCGGTCCGCAGCGTCGATCCCGAGGCGCGTCGCGTCGCGATCCTGCACGCGACGACCGGCTTCGCCAGCGAGGTCGCGAAAGGTGCGGCGGAGGCCGCCCGCGAGCTCGGCTTCGATGTGACCGCGAAGGGCTTCAGGGGTGGGGGCGCCGGGCGCGCAGCCACGCTGCTCCCTGAGGCGGAGGTGCTGCTCGTGGTGGGGAGCTTCGACGATGAACTCGAGAGCGCCGCGGCACTCCTGGGGCGCGCCTGGCGCGCGGTCAGCTTCGTCGGCGCTGGCGTGGACGAAGTACTCGCCCCGTTGGGCGCTGCCCGCGAGGGCCTTCTGGGTCCCGCTCAATGGGTCGCGACGGCCACCTTGGAGCCCGACGAGGGTCCCGACGTGGAGTGGTTCCTGGCTCGTTACCGGTCGGCCGTGGGAGGCGATCCCCCGTATCCGGCCGCCCAGGCGTTCGCCGCCGGTGTGCTGGTCGCCCGCTGTCTACGAGAGTGCCGCGAGCAGGGCTGGGCCGCGCCGGTCGCAGGCGTCGCAGCCGAGCGGGCGCCGGACGACGCCGCGCAACTCGCCGTGGCTCGGCGCCTGGCCTGCCGCACGCTCTACGGGGACTTCCGCCTGGACCCGGTGACGGGCCTTCAGCTGGGACACCGGGTGCTCACGGTGCAGTGGCAGGAGGGGCGGCGACGCGCGATCTGGCCACCCGACGTGGCCGAGGCCGCCTTCAGGTATCCGCTAGAAAGGGCCGGACGGCAGGTATAGGCTGGGGCCATGCAGGAGATCTTCCCGGGCATCTTCACCTGGCCTTGGTTCTCCGAACGCCACGGCTACGACTTCAACGGCACCCTCGTACTCGACTCGAGCGGGAACCTTTGTATCGATCCGGTGGAGCCGGGTGCCGACGCGATGGCGCGGCTCGAGCAGGCAGGGGTGGGGCGAATTCTGCTGACGAACCGCAACCATGTGCGCGCCGCCAAGCTCGTGCGGGAGCGCACCGGCGCGACGATCGCGATTCACCCGGCGGATGCCGGCCACGCTCGCGACCAAGGTGCTCCGATCGACGAGGATCTCGCTTTCGGGGGGCGCGTGGGACCGTTCTCGATCGTCGGCGTGCCGGGGAAGTCTCCGGGCGAGCTCGCGCTTCACGATCCCCGGCGCCGCCTTCTCATCGTCGGCGACGCGCTGATCGGAAACCCGCCGGGGGAGCTCGCGCTTCTCTCCGAGCGCGTGATGGACGATCCAGCGCTTCTGCGCGCAAGCGTGCGGCGACTCCTCGAGCTGGACTTCGATGCGATCCTGGTCGGCGACGGCGTAGCCATCGTCGAAGGTGCGCGCGAGCGCCTGCGCGAGCTCGTCGCGAGCTTCCCGCCCGAGGAGCCATGACCGCACAAGCGCTGTGGCAGCGGAATCGCGACCTCGCGGACGCGTGCCTGAATCATCCCTTCGTGCAGGGCATCGCATCGGGCCAGCTCGCCCGCGCGAGTTTTCAGGTCTACGTGGCACAGGATGCCTACTTCCTGGAGGCGTTCGCGCGCGCGTACGGCCTGGCACTCGCGAAGAGCCCAGACCGCGCTGGGATCGTAGTCTTCAAGGACCTGCTGGTTGGAGTCTTCGAAGAGCTGGCCCTGCACCGGAGCTACGCGGAGCGCTGGGGCATCAGTCTGGAGCCGGAGCCGCTCGCCTCAACCCGGGCGTACACCGACTTCCTGCTGCGCACGGCATCCCTCGAGCCCGTCGGCCACACGGCGGCGGCCATGACCCCCTGCCTGCGCCTCTACGCCTGGCTGGGACAGCAGCTCGCACCGAAGCTCGACCCCGAAAGTCCGTACGCCGAGTGGGTGAAGACCTATTCGAGTCCCGATCTCGAGGCCCTGGCCGCCCGGCTCGAGGCCCTGCTCGACCGCTACCGAGGAGAGCCGGCACGCCTCGCCGAGCTCTACCGGCGCGCGATGGAGCTCGAGCTCGCGTTCTTCGAGGCGGTCTGGGAATCGGCGTGACGGCGAAGGAGCTGATCCAGAGCGAGCCCGAGCTGTGGCATGAGGCTACGCACCACCGTTTCCTCGACGGAGTGCGCGAGGGAACACTTCCCCCCGAGGTCTTCGACCGCTGGCTCGCGCAGGACTACCTCTTCGGGGTAGCGCTGACCCGAGCGGAGGCGCGCTACCTGGCGGGTGCCCCACGTGAGGATCTGGCGCTCCTCGCCTCCGGGGTTCAGGCGATGGTCGCGGAGCTCGACTGGTTCGAGCACAAGGCGGCCGAGCGCCAGATCGATCTCGGCGCGGCGCTCCATCCGGCGGCGCGGGTTTACATCGACTATCTCTATGCGCTCTGTGACCGGCCCTATTCGGTGCAGCTCACGGCGCTCTGGGCGCTTGAGCGCGCCTACCTCGAGGCGTGGCGCGGAGCGAGTCCGGGGGCACAAGCCTTCCGGGAGTTCGTCGAGCACTGGACGAGCGATGCGTTCGCAGCCTATGTCGCCGCCCTCGAGGCCGTGACGAGCCGAGTGCTGGGGCAGAGCGGCGACGCCGAACACGAGGCGTTCCGGCAGGTGGCCCGGCACGAGCGGGCTTTCTGGGAGATGGCCTTCGAAAGTGTCGACGCCTGATTCAAAAGAGCGCGATCCGAGACGGGGCGCCTCGCCCTGCACCGCGCTGACCATCGCGGGCGCAGACTCGAACGGGGGGCGCCGGCATCCAGGCGGACCTCAACACGTTCCAGCGGTTCGGCGTCTACGGAGCCGGCGCAGCTGTGAGCCTTCAGCTCCTCTGCAACCCTTGGGAGAGTTGAATTAAGAGACACTTCTGGTGCCAGAGGGGAGGGCTCTGATGGCCCAGGGAGCGTCTGCAGAGAAGGCCGTGAGGGAGATCCGCGGGCGGTGTGCCCGAGCGCTTGTGGCAGCAGTTTCTCTGGCATGCGCACCCCGAACCGACCCGACGCTATGCACGCCTGGCGGACTCGGCACTCGTGCAGGTGCTCCGCGCCCACGAGGGAGGCCACCCACAAGCCACCGACAGGGTTTCAGAGAGACAAACCGAGCCGGATCAGGAACTTACTGGTGGACCCTCCAGGGTTCGAACCTAGGACCCAGCGCTTATGCGCCGGCCGCTCTAACCACTGAGCGGGTGTAACGGAGCGAGCGCAGCGGGGGGCGGCGTTACGCTGGCAGGGGTGCTCATTGTTTCGCAGCGAATGCGACCGCCCGCGGCAAGGCGACCTTCAGCAGCAGCCGAACTCGCCCTTCTAGAGGGAGAAACTTTAGGGCAAAGCCGCTCTCCATCTGCCGGACGACTTCTCCGCGCAGCGAGACCGGCGTTGCGCCTGGGAAGAAGGCCAGCATCAGCGTTATTTCGGTGCCCACTTGCAGTGAAACGGATGCCTGCTCGATCCGCGCCCCACTGGTCGAGATGTCCCACAGGAGTCCCTTGCCCTGGCCACCCGAGCTTTGATACTCAACAGGTATGCGCAGCTGGTAGCGCTGCGGCTCGCGTCCTTCGAGGCGTCCGTCGGCGGCCGCTATTGATCCCATGCACGCAACTCCCCGAATGTTAACCTCGACACACTCACAAGCGTTCTTTAGCCCAGTTGTTGTCAGATATATCCAGTTTTCACCACCGCTGCCCGATCAAGACCACCTGGCACGAACCGGAGGAGAACCGATGCGACTGGGCACACAGTTGAGGATTTCATGAGCAAGGACATCGTCTGCGTGGAGCCGAGCTGCCCGTTTGACGACGTGCTACAAGGCATCTCAGCGTGCAGGATCTCTTACGTGGTCGTGTGCGAGGAAAACCGCCCGGTTGGCATCATCACCGAGCGCGACGTGGTCCAGGTTGCAGCTAACCGAGCCCGCGGGGCGGGAGAGCCGCGGCAGACGGCCAGAAAAGTTATGACCGCCCCGGTGACGACCGTTCGCAGCTGCGACCCACTTGATGCGGCAATTGCGCTCACTCAGGGAGGGAAGCTTCGACACCTCCCGGTGGTGGACTCAGTCGGTGATTTGGTGGGCTTGTTGACGCAGACCGATCTACTGAGCGCATTGGTTATGACGAGAAGTTCTGGATCGAGGGCTTGAATCGGGCGACGCATCCTTCTGTACGGGCCGGCCGACGCGCGCATGAACGTGGGCTACCAACCCCCTCGATGTCGCCTTCTCCAAACTCCGCACGACACCGGAGTGCAACAAGCCTTGTTGCTGTGGTTTGGCTTGTTATACCTTAGTCGCTCGTGGTAGCCTCGTAAGCCGTTGATCTAAAACGGCTTATTGTGGTGGGCCCTCCTGGGTTCGAACCAGGGACCAACCGGTTATGAGCCGGCCGCTCTAACCACTGAGCTAAGGGCCCGTGCGAGCGGCATCAACCGCCGGCACTCGGATCCACGTGGGCCTCGAGGAGTGCGCGCACGCGTTCGACGAAGAGCTTGTAGTCACCGCTCTGGAAGAAGGCCGAGCCCATCACGAAGACATTGGCCCCGTTGAGGGCGACGTCCTCGAGCGTCTCCAGGCAAACGCCTCCATCGACCACGAGATCGATGGCGCGCTCCTGCGCGTCGATCCAGCGCCGGATCTCGGCGAGCTTGGGCAGGGTCGTGCGGATCAGATCCTGCCCGCCAAAGCCGGGATTGACGGTCATCACCAGCACCTGGTCCACCTCGGGCACGAGGGCCCGGATGGACTCCGGCGGCGTCTCGGGATTGAGCACGATGCAGGGCCGGGCGCCGAGCTCGCGGATCTCGTCGAAGCTGCGCTGCGGCTGGCGGCAGGCTTCCACGTGTATTCCGATCGTGTTCGCGCCCGCGCGAGCGAAAGGCTTCAGGAAGCGGGCCGGGTCCTCGACCATCAGGTGCACGTCGAGCGGCAGACTCGTCACCTTGGCCACGGCCTCCACCACCGCGGGGCCGATGCTGAGGTTCGGCACGAAGTGACCGTCCATCACGTCGACGTGGATCCAGTCCGCACCCGCCTGCTCGGCCGCGCGCACCTCCTCGGCCAAGCGGCCGAAGTCGGCCGAGAGAATGGAGGGGGCGATGCGGAAGCTCATGACCTCACCAGTCGCACCGCGTAGAAGCCGTCACAGGCGTGGCGCTGGGGCCAGGTGCGCAGCGCGCCCTCAGCATCGACGAGCTCGGCCGCGGCGGGCGGGAGAAAGGGCCGCGGGTCATCGAGCCGGAAGTCCGGCTGCTCTTCGAGGAAGCGAGTGATCAAGCTCACGGTCTCCTCGGGGGTGTGGGTGCACACACTATAGACGAGCACGCCGTCCCGCTCGACGTAGCGCGCCGCGGAGGAGAGCAGACGCAGGCTGCGCTCGGCCCAGACCGGGATGTCCTCGGCCCTGACCCGCCAGCGGGCGTCGGGATTGCGCCGCAGCGTGCCCAGCCCGGAGCAGGGCGCGTCCAGCAGGATTCGCTTGAAACGCAGGCGACCCTGCAGGTCGAAGCCCTTGCCCACATCGCGCTGCAGCACGCGCAGATTCGAGAGGCCCAGGCGATGTGCCGCGCGATGGATCAGGGCCAGGCGGGCTTCGTGCAGCTCGAGCGCGATCACCTCGCCCTTGGGACCAACTTGCTCGGCCAGCTGCACGGCTTTGGCTCCGGGCGCCGCGCAGGCATCCACGACGGTCTCTTCGGGCTCCGCCCCCAAGAGCAGCGGGACGAGCTGGGAAGCCTCGTCCTGCACCGTAAACTCACCCCGCGCAAAGCCGGGATCCAGGACGGGATCGAGCCGGAGTCCGGTCACCCCACGCGGTGCAAAGCGACAGGGGCGGCCCCGCAGCCTGCGCACCACGGTCTCACGGTCCACACCGGCGGAGACGCGGATCGTACGGGGCGGCGCCTTCGTGCAGACCTCCGCCAGGGCCCGGGCCTCCCGCGGTCCCAGCTCCGCGACCCAGCGCTCGGCCAGCCACGCGGGTAGCGAGCCCCAGTCGGTCAGATGGCCGATCGGATTCTCCCTCGGGTCCGGGAAGGTGAAACCGGGCCCCTCCGCGCGGCGTACGAGCTTGCGCAGTACCGCGTTCAGAAAGCCGGCCGCGTAGTCCAAGCGCTTCGCCCGGGCGAGCTCGATCGTCTCGGAGACCGCGGCGGCATTGCGCACCCGCGGCAGGAAGAGGATCTGGTAGGCGGCCAGACGAAACAGATTGCGAATCCCCCACTGGCCCCGGCTGAGGTCTCGCTCCAGACACTGGCTCAGTACCGCATCGATACGCCCGCGCAGGCGCAGTGTGCCGTACGTAAGCTCGGTGGCAAAGGCGCGCTCACGCCGGGGAAGATCCCCGTCGCGGAGTGCGGCGTGCAGCACGAGATCGGCGAAGGCGTGATCCCGGTCGACGCGGTTGAGTGTGTGCCATGCGACCGCACGGGCACCCGTCTTGGCGTCGGCGGGATGAGGCTGGCTAGGGATGTCGTAACCCGATCATCCCCTGGAGCGCCTGGATGCGCTCCTCGATGGGGGGATGGGTGCTGAAGAACTTGTTCATGCGGCCTCCGCGCAGCGGATTCACGATGAAGAGATGCGCGGTGGCGGGGTTGCCCGCCAGGGGCACGCGCTGCGCCCCCAGCTCGAGCTTACGCAAAGCCGAGATAAGGCCCGTGGGATCGCCAAGCAGCCGCGCCGCACCGGCGTCGGCCTGGTACTCGCGCGAGCGCGAGATCGCCATCTGCACCAGCGCCGCGGCGAACGCCGCCACGATCGAAACAATGAGCACCACGAAGATGTTGCCCCCGCGGCCGTTGCCACCGCGTGAGAAGCCGCCGAACATCGCTCCCCACTGGGCCATGCTCGCCAGCATGCTAATCGCCCCCGCAATAGTCGCGGCGAGCGTACCGATCAGGATATCCCGGTGCTTCACGTGAGAGAGCTCGTGCGCGATCACGCCCGCCAGCTCGTGGCGGTCGAGCGTGCCCAGCAGACCCTCGGTGATGGCCACCGCGGCGTGCTCGGGGTTACGTCCGGTGGCAAAGGCGTTGAGCGCAGGCGACGGGATCAGATAGACCTTCGGCATGGGAATGCGGGCGCGCTGTGCCAGGTCAGAGACGACCCCGTAGAGCTCGGGCGACTGGGCCTCGCTCACCTGCTGCGCCTTGTACATGCGCAGCACGACCCGGTCACTGAACCAGTAGGCCGAGCCGTTCATGATCACGGCGAAGCCGAAGGCGATGATCGCCCCCTGCTGGCCGCCGAGGGCGGAGCCCAGAAACACCAGCAGCAGCGTGAGCAGCGTCAGCAGCAGCCCCGTCTTCAGATTGTTCATGGACCCGCGGCCTCCTCATCCGCCGGGACGCTCACCCCGCGCAGGTAGTCCGCCGCGCTCAACGGACGTCCACCCGGCTTCTGCATTCTAAGCACCTCCACCCACCCGTCCAGCGCAGCCACGAAGAGCCGCCCCGCGTCGGCCCGCACCTCGCCGGGCCGACCGCGGCCGGGCAGCTCGTCCACCCCGGCCGCCTCGAGAATTCGTAGGCGCGCCCCGCTCTTGCGCAGGCGCAAGTCCGCTCCGGGCCAGGGCGTGGCTGCGCGGATGCGCCTCAGCAGCCGCGCCCGCGCCTCGCTCCAGTGGACGCGCCCGAACTCCTTGGCGAGCTTTGGGGCAAGCGTGACCCCGCCCGCATCCTGGGGCCTAAAGTGCGCGTTGCCGGCCGCCATCTGATCCACGGCTGCGAGCAGTGCCTCGGCCGCCAGCTCGCTCAGGCGCGCGGAGAGCTCGCCCGCTGTCTCATCGGGGCCGATCCGGGTCTCGCGCATGAGACACCAATCTCCCGCGTCCATCTCCTTCGTGACCCGGATCACGGTGATGCCAGTGCACTCGTCGCCCTCCAGGATCGCGTGCTGGATGGGCGCGGCGCCGCGATGACGCGGCAGGAGGCTGGCGTGCGCGTTGATCAGCCCCAGCGGAGGCCGCTCGCGCACCAACTTCGGAATGAACTGCCCAAAGGCCACCACACAGCCCAGGTCGGGCGCAAGCTCACGCATCCATTCGAGCGCCGAGGCCTCGCCGACCTTCTCCGGCTGAAGCAGGGGCAATGCGTGGGCCTCCGCCTCGGCTTTGACGGGAGTGGAGACCAGCTTGCGCCCGCGACCGCGCGGCCGGTCGGGTTGCGAGACCACACCCACCACAGTGTGTCGGCTCCGCTGCAGCGCGCGCAGGCAGGGGACCGCAAACTCTGGCGTTCCAAAGAAGAGGAGCCGGAGGGGCGCCGCTTCGGACATCGCGCGGGCGCTCAGAGAGGAATGGAGCCGGGCGGACCCGTCTCCTCCCGCTCCCGCCGAATCTGTTTTTTGCGGCGTCGCACGTAGAAGTCGCGCTTCAAGCGGCTGATGCGGTCGATGTAGAGCACGCCGTCGAGATGATCGATCTCGTGCTGGAAGCAGATCGCCTCGAGTCCCGTACAGTCGAACTCGACCGGCTCCCAGTCGAGCGTGCGCGCCTTTACGATCACCCGCTCCGCGCGCTCCACGTCGGCCGAGAAATCGGGAACCGAGAGGCAGGCCTCCTCCTCCGAGATCTGCTTGCCCTCACTCTCGACAACCTCGGGGTTGATCAGCACGCGCAGGTTGCGCTCACCCTCCGCCCAGTCGAGGTCCATCACGATCAGACGTTTGCTGACCCCCACCTGTGGCGCGGCCAGGCCAATCCCGGGCTCTTCGTACATGGTCGCGGCCATGTTCTCCGCGAGCTCATGCAGCTCCGCATCCACTTCGTTCTCAGCGATGAGGACGGACTTCTCGCGCAGACGCGAGTCGGGAAACTGGATGATCTCGAGAATCATGCGACTCCCAGATTCATAGCATCTGGATCGGGTTGGCATCCACCCGCAGCGTCACACCGCGAAAGCGCTTTTGCGACTGGCGCATGAGCTCGCGTGCAACGGTGCGCACGTCCTCCCGGTCCCCGAGGACGTAAACGTGCCAGCGGAAACGATCTCGTACGCGCGTGACGGGCGCGGGCGCCGGACCCAGCACCTCGAGTCTGCCCGGATCGCCGTTCGGGAGCGGAACGCTGCGCGAGAGCTGCGCCAGGGTGCGAGCGGCCTCTTCGACCGCCTGCGCGTCCGCGCCCGAGAGGGCGAACTGCACCAGCCCGCGAAACGGCGGGTAGCCGTGGGGCTTGCGGCGTGCGAGCTCCTCGCGACAAAAGGAGGGGTAGTCGTGGCTGCGAGCCAGCGCGATCGCGTAATGCTGCGGAAGGAAGGTCTGGATCACGACCCGGCCCGGCTCATCGCCCCGCCCCGCCCGACCCGCCACCTGCGTGAGCAGCTGGAACGTTCGCTCGCTGGCTCGGAAATCCGGGAAGTGCAAACCCAGATCGGCGGCCACAACACCGACCAGCGTCACACCCGGGACGTCGTGCCCCTTGGCCACCATCTGTGTGCCCACGAGTACATCGATTTCGTGCCGGTAAAAGGCGCCCAGGATCCGACGTTGGGCCCCCTTGCGCGCGGAGGTATCGCGATCGAGCCGCCCCACGCGAGCGTGCGGGAACATCGCGGCCACCTCCTCCTCGAGGCGCTCCGTCCCGAAGCCCAAGAGCGCCCCCTCGGGGCTCTGGCAGTTGACGCAGACCGGGCTGGGATCCTCACGATGACCGCAGTAGTGGCAGCGCAGCTCCCCCTGCTCGGCAACGTCGCTGCGCCCAGTCCCAGCCGTAGCGTGGTAGACCAGCGAGACGTCGCAGTGCTTGCAGCGCAGCGCAAAGCCGCAGGCGAAACAGTAGGCCATGGTCGCGAAGCCGCGTCGGTTCAAGAAGAGAATCGTCTGCTGACCCGCGGCCAGAGTCTCGGCCAGCGCCCGGCGCAGGGGTCGCGACAGCAAGGCGCGCCGGCCGCGCTGCGGCCGGGCCGCGTTCATGTCGACGATCTCTACCTCGGGCAGGGGACGCCGGGCGATGCGCTGCGGCAGCACCAGCCGCTCGATCTCGCCGCGCGTGGCGCGGTGGCTGGTCTCCACGTCGGGCGTTGCCGAGCCCAGCAGCCAGGGACAGCCAGCGGCGCGCGCGCGCAGCTCGGCCACCTCACGCGCGTGATAGCGGAACCCCTCTTCGCTCTTGTAGGCTGGGTCGTGCTCCTCGTCGATTACGATCAGGCCGAGCCGCTCCACGGGCGCGAAGACAGCCGAGCGCGCGCCAATCACGATGCGATAGACACCGTCGCGAAGGCGACGCCACTGGTCGAAGCGTTCACCCTCCGAGAGACCGCTGTGCAGCACCGCGATCTGGTCGCCGAAGCGGGCTCGGAAACGATCCACGATTTGATGGGTGAGAGAGATCTCGGGGACAAGCACGATCACGCCCCGCCCGTCTTGCAACGCCCGCCTGGCCGCCCGCAGATAGACCTCGGTCTTGCCGCTGCCGGTGATGCCGTAGAGCAGGAACCCGGCCTCGCGTTGGGAGGCGATGGCTTCGATCAGCTTGGCCACCGCCTCTCGCTGGTGAGGGGTGAGCTCGGGTACATCCGTGTCTACGGGCAAAGTGGGCAGCAGCGGGCCGCGTTGCAGCTCCCGCTGCTCGCACAGCACCACGCCCGACTGCATCAGTGCGCGCAGCGACGCGCTGGAACGAAGGGGCGTGGGACCGCGCTCGAGTCGCTCCAGCAGCTCGAGCTGACGCGGTGCGCGCGCCAGCCGCTCGCGCAGCGCCGCCAGATCCAGCCCTGGGGCCAGCCGGTAGACGCGCTGCGTGCGGACCCGCACACGCGGCCGCTCGGTCGAGATCTCGCGTCGGATCCAGCCAATTCGCTCCAACCGGTCCAGCACGGGAATAGCGGCCGGGAAGCGCCGCCGCACGGTGGACTCGCTCAGGGGCGCAGTTCCCAGGGACCAGAGCACCTTCCCCAGCGTGCCCCGCGCCTCACCACGCTCCAGCGCGGCCCGGCCGGGCGGGAGCAGCACCACGCGGCGACCCGGCCGCGGCGCGGTGCCCGACGGGATGGCCGCGGCCAGTGCCAGACCTGGCGGTGCGAGCGCGTCGCGCGCCGCACGCAGCACGACCTCGAGCAGCTCCTGAGAGAGCACGGGCTCGGGGTCCACCACCTCCGCCACAGGGCGCGCCCGCTGCAGGGCTGTGGGCGAGGGATCCTCCACCAGACCGATCACCACGGCCGTCACGCGCCGGCCCCCGTAGGGTACGAGCACGCGCATCCCCGGCTCCACCCGCATGCCGGGCTCGAGGACGTAGTGATAGGTCTGATGCAGCGGCAGCGGGACCGCCACCTCGACGAGCGTCGGCTTCTCCACCAGCTCTCTTAGTACCACCGACGGCCGCCTCCCGCTCGGCGCGCGGGCTAAGCTCAGGCCCATGCGGGACATCGTGGTGGTGGGCAGCCTGAACGTAGACATCTCCGTACAGGCCGAGCACATTCCCCAGCCGGGCGAGACGGTGCGGGCGGGTGGACTCGGGATCGGGCCGGGCGGGAAGGGGCTCAACCAAGCGCTCGCCGCCCGCCGTCTGGGCGCGCGCGTCCACATGGTCGGGCGCGTCGGCGAGGACCGTTTCGCGGAAGTTCCCGAGCGCGCGCTGCAGCAGGCCGGCGTCGACGCCAGCTACGTCCGCCGCGTGTCGGACCACCACACCGGAACCGCGCTGGTCGTCGTGGACGCGAGCTCGGGCGAGAACGCCATCGTGGTAGCGGGAGGCGCCAACCACCAGCTCCTGCCCCGGGACGTGCGGGATGCCGTCGCCGCCTTCCGCGCCTCCGGGGTGCTGCTGGTTCAGCTCGAGCTCGAGCTCGAGACCGTTGAGGCCGCGCTGGACCTGGCCAGAGAGAACGCGCTGGTCACCTTGCTGGACCCCGCCCCCGTGCTTCAGTTGTCCGACACCTTGCTACGCAAGGTCGACATCCTGACGCCCAACGCGTCCGAGGCGGAGCGGCTCACGGAGATCCGCGTGCGGGACCCGGAGTCCGCGGCCGAGGCCGGATCACGCTTGCGGGAGCGCACGGGGGGGAACGTGTTGGTCACGCTCGGTGCTGCCGGCTGTATCTGGGTCTGGCCCACCGGCTTCGAGCATGTGTCCGCCCCACGTGTGGACGCACTCGATACGACCGGGGCCGGGGACGCCTTCAACGCCGGGCTCGCCGTTGGCCTCGCGCGCGGGGAGTCCATCGCACGTGCCCTGCGCAGGGCGGTGCGTGCGGGGGCCGCCGCCACGCAGCGCAGCGGCGCCGCCAGCGCCATGCCCACCCCCGAGCAACTCGACGCGCTACCCGACGGGAGTTAGCCCCGGGACATGCAAGCGCCGCGCAAGCGGCGCGCGCAGGCGAGCTCCGCTCACCGATAATGCGCGTAGCCCTGCAAGGCCCAAAGGGCCGCGTAGCAGTGCGCGAAGCCGCGCAGCAAGGGCCAAAGGCCTGAGCAAAGAGCGGGTGGGTGCGGCCGCCCGCGCCCGGGACCCGCAGTACCCGTCAGTCGTGCTCCGCGGTGAAGCGGGCCACGAGCCCGTTGAAGCGCGGGGCCATCTCGGCGGCCACCAGATGACCCGCACCGGGGATCTGCACCAGGCGCGCGCCGGGTATGCCCTCCGCGAGCTCACGCTGAAGGTGCTCGGGCGTGAGCATATCCTGCTCCCCGTAGACGATTAGCGTCGGCGCGCGAATCTCGCCGAGCTTCTGGCTCGTGTCGTGCTCCAGACAAGCCGCCGCCTGGCGCAGGAAGACCCGATCCTCGAGCGCGGCGTCCTCCTCGAGGTAGAAGCGCCACATCCCCTCCACGAGATCCTCCTGCTCCAGCGTCGCGTCACACAGCGTCCAGCACAGGCGATTCTTGATGCGGAACTCGGCCGGGAGCCCATGCTCCACCATCCCCTGCCAGAGCTCGAGTAGCAGGCGACGCTTGGCGTCGGCGCGTGCGAAGCTGCCGGCCAGAATCAGACTCTGTACGCGCTCGGGATGGGACAGCGCGATCTCCTGCGCAACCATCCCGCCCAGGAATCCTCCAAGCACGTGGGCGCGCTCGAGCCCGAGCTCGTCCAGCAGGGCCACGGTGTCCTGCGCCATCTCGCGCGTCGTAAACGGGGTCCCGGGGTCCTGCGAGCGGCCTGCACCCCGGTTGTCGAAGATGATGTTCGTGCGCTCCTTCGAAAGCTCGGGCACCTGCAGCACGAGCCACCCCTGACAGGTGCCGCCCATGCCCATGATCAGAAGCAGCGGGACGCCATCCCCTCCCCCGTGCGTCTCGTAGTAGATCTCGAAGCCGCACGAGCGGAAGGTCGGCATGGGCCTAGTTTAACACTGCCGGTATAGATGAACTAGATGAGTCGGAGGCGCGCGGCTGCTACTTGCTGCGGCGCAGGTCGAGCAGGACGAGCTTGGCCAAGGCCTTGAGCGTCTCGAACACGCCCTTGCCACTGGAGGCGGATGCTTCGAAGTCGTGCCGCTTGCCCTGCGGGTTGAGCTCCGCGCGCAGCTCGTCGACCGGCATCGCGTTGGGGAGGTCGCGTTTGTTGTACTGGATGACGCAGGGAAGCCGCTCGAGCTCCAAGCCCTGCTCGCGCAGGTTCCCCACCAGGTTGTCCATCGACTCGAGATTCGCCTCGTAGCGCTCCTCCTGGCTGTCCGCCACGAACACCACCCCATCGACTCCCTTGAGAATCAGCTTGCGACTGGCATCATAGAAAACCTGACCGGGAACGGTGTAGAGGTGGAAGCGGGTCTTATAGCCCCGGATCTCTCCCAGGGAGAGCGGCAGAAAATCGAAGAACAGTGTGCGCTCTGATTCGGTGGCCAGGGAGATCATCTTCCCCTTGGCGCTCTCCGCGATCTTCTCGTAGATGAACTTCAGATTGGTGGTCTTGCCGCACAGGCCCGGTCCGTAGTAGACGAGCTTGCAGTTGATCTCGCGTGCAGAGTAGTTGATGAACGCCATGGGGCCTCAGTCCGAAAACAAGTTATCTATGTCCTGTTCGCTGATTTCTGCGAATGGCGCTCCCAGACCCTTTTCATCGAACACCGCCGCGGTCTTCTTGAAGACCTGCTCGAAGATCTCGGCCAGCCGCTGACTGGCTTTCTTCACCCTCAGCCGGACCAGGCCGAGCGAGCTTCGTTCGTCGAAAATGACAACCAGGATGATGCGTTGTGCAACAAGCGTGATATGAAGGCTGTCGCGCGCACCCTGGTGAAAGTGGATCGGAAACTCCTCCTCTCCCAGAATCTTGGCCAGGCCACCCGTCGCAGCGATGTTTCCCGCCACCAGCGACGCCAGTGACGTCGTGTCGATGCCTTTCAGCTCACCCGCCTCCGCGATGAGCTGGCCGTTTTTGTCCACCAAAAAGATCGCTTTGGCATTGGCCTCGCTCACGAGACGCTCCGCCACCGCGACAATCTTCTTGTGATCTTCCTCGAAAAGCACGAGCTGCGGAGTCAGGGACATCCGTCCGCTACCTCCATGGGCTCGAGCACGGCGCACCGGCTCGTACCCTGTCCACCTAAAGGATTGAGATTATTAGGAAATCACTCCCCGTCCCGATCCTAGCAGAGCGCGTTCCGCTGGCACAAGAGCCGACTCTTGTCACCTAATCGGTTCTATCGGGAGGATCTTGAGGCAACTGGCCCTCTTGGCCGCTCAGGTGCCGAACTGTCGCCGGTTTTCCATGGACTTACGCACGGTGACGGCATCGACGTAGCCAAGACGACCGCCCATGGGCATGCCATAGCCGATGCGCGTGACCGGAACCCCGAGCGAGCGTAGCTGCTCCGCCACAAAGAGCGCGGTCGCCTCACCCTCGGGGCTGGGATTGGTGGCAAGGATCACCTCCTTGACCTCGCCGGACCGCACGCGCTCCAGCAACGGGGCGATCCGCAGGGCTTCGGGCCCAGAGCCCTCCAGCGGCGCCAACCTCCCCCCGAGCACGTGGTAGCGGCCATGGAACGCGCCCGCCTTCTCGATCGAGACCAGATCAGACGGCTCCTCCACCACGCACAGCTCGGCCCGCGTGCGGGATGGGTCGCTGCAGATCGGGCAAGGAGAGCGCTCCGTCAGGTTGAAGCACTCCGCGCACACCACCACCTCCTCACGCAGACGCAGCAGCGCCTGTCCGAGCTCCTGCGCCAGCGCCGGCGAAGCCGTGAGCACGAAGTAGGCCAGGCGGGTGGCCGACTTCTCACCGATCCCCGGCAGACGCCGCAGCGCCGTCACCAGTCGCTCGATGGGTGAGAGGCGCGCCTCGCTCACCCGGACGAACCCAAGAGACCCATCACATCCCCCAGGGGGACGCCGATGGCCTCCTGCATCGCCTGCTGCGCCATCTCCTGCGCCCGGCGCATCGCCTGGTTCACCGCCGCAACCACCAGATCCTGCAGCATCTCCACGTCGCGAGGGTCGACCGCCTGAGGGTTGATCCGGACCGAGACCAGCTCCATGCGGCCGTTCACGGTGACCTCGACCATGCCGCCGCCGACCGTAGCCCGGGCGGTGCGGTGACGGAGTTCATCCTGCACCCGCTTGAGCTTCCCCCCCAGCTCCTGCGCCTGCTGGAGCATCTGCGTCAGGTCGGGTGGGGGCCGGCTCATCTCAGCTGGGGTCTCCGTCCGCAGTGGGCGCACCCGGGGCGGGCGCGTACGTGCGAATCTCGTGGATCTCGGCGTCTAGCACGTCCATGACCTCGCGCACCAGCGGATGCGACTTGGCCTCGGCACGCAGCCGCGCCTCGCGCGCTGGATCACGCCGTGGCGAGGGAGCGGCCCCGGCGCCAGGGGGCTTGCTCGTCTCGCTCCGCCGCGGGGATGGACTTTCCGGGCCAGCGGACCCCCGGAAACCCGTTGCAGGGCGGGGCCGGCCACCTCCAGCACGCGGGGACCCACGCGCTCCGGATCCGCCACCCTCGGGTGCGGGGGAGCCCCCGCTCTCCAGCGCCTCGAGGCGCGCGATCAGGCTGGAGAGCGCCTCACTCGAGGGCAGGGTGGCAAGCCGTACGACTGCCAGCTCGAGCGCATGGTCCGGGCGGGACGCAAGTCCGAGCTCCTGGCTGCGATTGAGCAGCACCCGGAAGAGTCGCTGGAAAGTCTCGAGGTCGTGCTTGCGTGCACGCTGCGCGATCTCCGTGACCTCCTCCTCCCCCAGCTGGATCAGCTCTCCGGGTTCGTCGACGATGCTGGCGATCACGTGGTGACGAACCTCCTCCAGCAGGTCTGCCGCCAGCCGCGTGGGAGCGATGCCCTTCTCCAGGGCCCGGCGGATGGCGGAGAGCGCGGCCGCCGGGTCCTGAGCCAGGACAGGATCCAGCACGTCCAGCAGGATGCGCCGGTCCACCAGCTCGAGCACGGTGTTCGCGGCTTCCTCCGTGATAGAGGAGCCAAAGCCGCTCACGAGCCGGTCCAGCAGGGTCAGGGCATCGCGCAGGCTGCCCTCCACCTCGCGGATGATCCCGCGCAGCACACTCTCGGGAAGCTCGATCCCCTCGGAGCTCGTGATCTGGCGCAGGCGCGCGAGCAGCTCGGCGCTTCCCAGGCGTTTGAGATCGAAGCGCTGCATCCGGGACAGCACCGTGACGGGAATCTTCTGCGGGTCGGTGGTGGCGAAAATGAAAAGACTGCGCGGCGGGGGCTCCTCCAGGGTTTTGAGCAGCGCGTTGAAGGCGGCCTGCGAGAGCATGTGCACCTCATCGATGATGAAGATGCGGTGCTTCCCAGGCGCCGCTACGTAGCGAATGCTGTCGCGCAGCTCGCGTACGTTATCCACACCCGTGTGGCTGGCGGCATCGATCTCCTGAACATCCAGCGAGGTCGAGTTGGCGATCTCCACACACGAGGAGCAGCGACCGCACGGCTTCAGCGTGGGTCCCTCGTCACAGTTCAGTGAACGGGCCAGGATACGTGCGATCGATGTCTTGCCTACACCCCGCGGCCCCGCCAGCAGGATGGCGTGGGACAGTTTCCCCGTGCGCAGGCCATTGCCGAGCGTGGTAGTGACATGCGTCTGACCCGTGACCTCTTCGAACGTCTGGGGCCGCCAGCGGCGCGCGAGAACCTCGTAGCTCATGTGGGGGGACACCTCATTGACGATCCGTCTACGCCGGAGATCGCTGGGCCATTCCGGCCACCTACGGCGCGCCGCTACCGCTGCTTCCTTCCGGATCTGACGGGTTTCACGAACGCCGCACCGACCGGGACCCAGCGATCACCGTCGGAGACGGACCCGCTCAATCTACTCTCTCCTCCGGGGGCCGTAAAGCAGGGCTCCCAGGGACGGTTCCGTGCGCGAGCCGACGCAGCAGAACGGCTGCGATCGCGGCGCGCTCTGGCAGACTGTCCAGCACCACGAACTCTCGGCGGGTGTGTGCATTGCCTCCTCGCGCCCCCATCGAGTCCAGCGTGGGCAGTCCCACCGCGTTCATGAGCGAGCCGTCAGTGCCACCACCCGCGTGCAGCGGACGCGGCGGATCGGGGCCGAACTCGCGCGCCACCTCCTGATGCAGCGCGAGCAGCTCCAACGTTGGCACGGTGGCCAGCTTGGGCGGGCGGTGCAGGCTGCCCCAGAGATCGGCCCTGGTTCCCTTGACGGCGGAGTCCTGCACGATCAGCTGGAGCCCTTCCAGGATCTCCTTGGCCTGCGCCGGATCGTCGTAGCGCACATCGACCCACGCATACGCGCGCTCGGGAACGATGTTTCGCTTGGTACCTCCCTCAATAGTGCCAACGTTAAACGTGATCCCGCGTGAGTAATCCGTGAGCGCCTCCAAGCGAACCACCTTCAGCGCCAGCTCGTGGATCGCACTGTGGCCTTTCGCATGGGCCTGACCCGCATGGGCCGCGACCCCTGAGACCTCGAGCCGGAATTGCCCCACGCCCCGGCGCGAACGAACCATGGCACCATCGGGCCGTACAGCCTCGAACACAAACCCGTAGTCGGCACGGCGCGCCTCAGCCTCAATCCGAGCTCGCGAAACCAGCGAGCCCACCTCCTCGTCGGCGTTGAAGATCACGGTCCACCCCGCTCGATCCAGGTCGCCGCTCTCCGCCAGCGCCTGCAGCGCGAACAGCAGCACCACCAGGCCGCCTTTCATGTCGGCAACCCCGGGGCCGATGGCGCGACCGGGATCGTTCGGATCGATGCGCAGCCGCTGAAACGGAGAGCTGAGCTCGAAGACCGTGTCGTAATGGCCGACGAGCAGAAAACGCGGCGCACCCTCGACGCCGCTGGGGGCCGGACGGCGCGCGATCACCAGCGGGCCCGTCTGGGTCGGGCGGCCGGGCAGTCCCAATGCCTTCCCCGGCACGATCTCGAGCGCGAAGCCCAGACGCGAGAGCGGCTCCGCCAGCATTTTGGAGCAACGCTCCAGGCCAGCCTGATTGAAGCTGCCGGTATTGGTGCCCACCCAGAGCCGAAGCGTTTCGAGCATCTCTCCCGAGCGCGCCTCCAGGGCCCGCTTGAGCTGGACCTCGTCCGCATCGAGCGTGCCGCGTGCGCTCACGGGCGCGAGCCAAAAACCCACGAACGTGAGCAGCACCGCAGCTCGAACCAGCCGCATACCCATCTCCCTAAAGCCCAGGGATCGGAAGCATGAGCAGCCTCACCCGATGACCGCGGCGCAGCTGCGGTCCCCATTGGACCCGCAGGACCAGACCCCGCAGCAGCTCCGCGCGCGTTATGCCGGCGCCCTGCTGGAGTGAAAACAGCGCACCCAGCAGCGGAAGCCGCAGCAGCGCGAAGTCGGCCCGCCGTTCGGAGCCGAAATCGCGCGTGTGCAGGTCGAGCAGCGGCCAGATCCCCCCGGCACGATAGGCGTGGTTGCGATCGCTGGAGGCCCATAGCAGACCGAGCGCGCCGGAGAGCTGACGCCGATCGGGGGTTCGCTCCGAGCGCCCCAGCCAGCCCAGGAGCAACGACAGCTGGTGCCCGCCACTGTGGCTGCGCAGCCGCATGAGATGGCCACCGAGCAGCGCCAGCTCGGACACCCGGTCGAGCCGGCGCAGGCTGAGTGGCCAGCGCAGCCAGCGCCGCAACATGCTCTCCACCGGCGCGTCATCGGGGGAGCGCTCGATGCGGCTCTGCAGCAGGCGGATGGCGGCGGCCTCCACCTCGGCCGCAGATCCGCCTTGGACCGCCGCCACCGCGAGGCCGCGACGGACGACCGCGAAGGCCTGCCCCTCGGGCAGCTTGCGTCGCAGGAGCCGCCGATAGGTTCGCTCGAAGCGCCAGGCCTGGTAGCCCGTATCCCAGAGCGTGAGCCAGCCCAGAGCTACTCCGTCCGGTGTCTCCCACACGACGTAGCGATCCCCCTCCCACCCCTCCGCGGCTCGGGCGGCCCAGCGGCCCAGGTACTCCTCGAGCAGCACACGGGTGGTCAGCATACCCAACGTCTCGCTGAAGGCGGGCGTCCAGCCGGGAGGTGGCTCGGCCAGGTGCAGCGTGGCGGGACGATCCCGGCGGTCGATGTAGCGTTCGGGGTGCAGAATCTGCTCGGTCGAGTCGGGAAGGTCGCGGAATACGCCATCCACCCCCGTCCAGCCGAACTCGGCGCGAATGGCCGAGATGAACCTCATACCGTGCAGATAGGCAAAGAGCAGCTCGCTCCGGACTACGCTGGGCGCATCGCGCAGCTGCTGCGCCTCCGGTGTATCGCCCGCCACACCGAGGCCATCAGCCAGACCGGAGAGGAGCCCGACGACGCGGCGCCCGACCGGAGAGACCAGGCTGGTGGGCCAGCCCGCGCGCTGCCAGAGCAGGTGGTCGGAAGCGCCCAGCATGGCGTCGCCCTCCATCACCGCCACGGTCGCAAGCCCCCGGTCGTTCTCGCGCTTGAAGCGATCGCTGATGGCTTCGAGATCGAAGTGCTGGTCCTGGAGCGCATGGACGAGCTCGTGTGCAAGGACGAAGCTGCGCACCAGCTCGGGCTGCTGCTCGGCCGAGTCCCCCTCCTCCACTTCGACCACAAAGAACTCGGCCTCCCTGGGATCGTAGTAGCCGACCACCTGCGCCGAGTAGAGGTCGAGCAGGTACGACTTGAGCATCATCTCCTCGGGCAGCAACCCGAAGAGCTTGTAGGCGCGCTCCGTGCCATCGTCGTGATCGCTCCACTCCCGCTCGATCGCCGTGTGATAGGCGTCTCTCAGACCGGCCTTGTCCTTGAGGCCCACGGGGACGGGTTGCTTCAGGCTGAGGCCGCGGATCTGCGCGAGCTCCGCCGCGATCGCCTCTGCGCGCAGCTCGAGACTCGACGTCGTCGGCGGCGGCTGGGGCAGGGTCGAACAGGCATTGAGCGACAGCAGCAGCGCCACGCAGGCGAGAAGGCGGGAACCATCCTGGCGCAAGCGCGACCCCCCGTGAAGGAGGTGCGATTCTAGCCCGAATCTCCCGGCTCGTGGCCTCTTTTGGACACGCATCGGAAGCCGTACACTCCGATGGCCATGCGCAATCCTCGGGTCTCCCTTCCCATCACCCTGACGTCCGGGCTCGTAGCCATCACCATCGCGCTGACGGTCGGCTGGCAGATCCTCGTAACACGGGAATTTCAGGCCTTCGCGGAGGGTTTCACGGCCGTCCACTGGATGCTGGTGATCCTGGGGTCGTTCTTCTTCGTACTGATCATCACGGTCGCGATTCTGCAGGCGGCCTGGCTCGTGAGCGAGATCCGAACCAACCAACGGCAGCGGAACTTCATCGATGCGGTGACCCACGAGCTGCATACGCCGCTGGCCTCGCTTCGTCTCTACCTCGACACGCTGCGGGGGCAGGAGCTGGACGAAGTGCGCCGTCGCGAATTCCTCGACATCATGACCGAGGATCTCGAACGACTGCAGCGTACGATCGATCAGATCCTGCAGGCCGCCCGCACGGAGGTGCGCCGCAGCGGGCGTGAGGCCGTGGATCTCGGCGCGCTGCTCCGAGACTGCGTGGGAGAGGCGCGAGGCCGTCACGGACTCGAGCAGGACAGCGTGCGACTGGATGTTCCGCCGCAGGCCTGGGTGCGGGGCGACATAGAGCAGCTTCGCGTCGCCTTCCGGAACCTGATCGAAAACGCCATCCGCTACGCCGGCCCCAAGATCGACGTTGACGTGAGGGTTCGGCCGCTGACGGGACGAAAGATCGAAGTGGAGGTGGCGGACCAGGGACCGGGCATCCCGCCCAACGCCCTGACGCGCATTTTTCAGCGCTTCCAGCGCGTTTCGCACGACACGGTGCGCGCGACCCGTGGCCTGGGTCTGGGTCTGTACATCGTGCGCAACGTCGTGCGCGCCCACGGTGGCTCGGTGCGTGCCGAGAGCGAGGGCGAGGGCACGGGCAGTCGCTTCATCGTCACGCTGCCGCGGGCGTTGTGATGGAGGCTCGCATCCTGCTCATCGAGGACGAGGAGCATCTGGCGCGCGGTCTGAGCTTCAACCTCGAGACCGACGGCTATCAGGTCGAGGTCTTCGAGCACGGCGAGGGTGCCCTGGAGCGAATCGAGAATCCCGACGAGTCCAGCGTCGATCTGATCATCCTCGACCTAATGCTGCCCGGGATCTCGGGCCTGCAGGTATTGCAGCAGCTGCGCAAAGCAGAGAATCGAGTGCCGGTGCTGCTGTTGACCGCCCGCGACACGGAACAGGACATCGTCGACGGACTCGACACGGGAGCAGACGACTATCTCACCAAGCCCTTTTCCCTGCCCGTATTACAGGCGCGCGTGCGTACCCTGCTACGAAGAGCCTCGCACGCAGAGGATGAGGACATCACACCCGCTCCGTTCCGGATCGGCGCTAGCACCGTTCACCCCGATCGATTCGAGCTCGAACGCACGGGAAAGTACTTGCCCCTCACGGCAAAGGAGCTGGGACTCATTCTCCTGCTCCACGAGCGCCGTGGCTCTGCCGTGAGCCGAGGTGATATCTTGCGAGAGGTCTGGGGCCTGCATCCGCAAACGCGCACGCGCGTGGTCGACACCTTCGTGCTGCGTCTGCGCAAGCTCATCGAGCCCGATCCATCCCACCCACGTCATCTGCTGTCGGTGCGCGCCTTCGGCTATCGCCTGGCCGAAGAAAAAACCTCCGATTGACAGAACTTTGACAGGAATTCGCATCGGTTTGACACAAGTTTGACGGTCCCGGTCTCCGCAGACGGCTAAGCTCGACCGACATGAGATACGTGAACACTCTCGCACCCCAGACCGCGGGTGACTTCACGCATCCGGAGGTCCCCACCGTTGCGGTGCCCCGCCTGGAGCGGGTGCCCGCGGCCGCGGATCAGGTTGCCAGGCCCCTGCAATCGCTGCCCTTCCTGATCGCGCACGTGGGGGCGCTGATCGGCGCGATGCTGGTGCCGCCCAGCGCGACCGGCCTGCTCCTCTGCGTCGTCATGCTGAACGTGCGCATCCTCGGAATCACGATGGGCTATCACCGCTACTTCTCGCACCGTGCCTTCCGGACCTCGCGCGCGTTTCAGTTCATCCTGGCGCTCTGGGCCAGCTCCAGCGCCCAGAAAGGCGTGCTCTGGTGGGCCGGTCACCACCGCAACCACCACCGCAACAGTGATCGTCCGGAAGACCTCCACTCACCGAGCCGGCGCGGACTCCTCTTCAGCCATCTCGGCTGGATCATGGCCAAGCGCTACGAGCGGACACCAATCGAAGCCATCAAGGACATGGCGCGGTTCCCGGAGCTGCGCTGGCTCGACCGCCACTACTACCTGGCGACCGTCCTGCTCGCGGTTGCGTGCTTTCTGGTCGGGGGCTGGACGGGCCTGGTCTGGGGGTACTTGGTGAGCACCGTCTTGCTCTGGCACGCGACCTTCACCATCAACTCGCTTTCCCACGTCTTCGGTCGCCGGCGCTATCCCACCACCGACACCTCGCGCAATAACTTCTGGCTCGCGCTGCTCACGCTGGGCGAGGGGTGGCACAACAACCACCACTACTTCTGCTCGAGCGCCAAGAACGGCTTCTTCTGGTGGGAGATCGATCCCACCTACTACGTCATCTGGCTGCTCGAGAAGCTGGGCGTCGTTTGGGACGTCAAGCGCCCGCCCCAGCACGTGCTCGATGCGGGCAAACAGGCCCTCCCCAGCAGCTGAAGCCGGGGCGCAGCCCGCGCAACCCAACTGCGACATCCTCTAGCGCGTAGATTCTGGGGGTGTGACCCCACGTTTTCCGGTTGACTCTGCGCGTGTGGAATGCCCTACTAATCGGCGATGACGCCTGTGCGGGAGACGCGGTCGCTCGTCGCCCTGCTGGCCTGGGGCGCGCTCTCGTTCGGCGGGTCCGCGCAGGCTGACATCTACGGCGGCGGCGGCGGCCGCAAAAAGGACTGCCTGATGGTCTTCGAGGCCGGTTTCAACTACCCGCCCGGAAGGAACCGGCTCATCCGCTGCACGGACGGCGACCCGAACTGCGACGCGGATGGGCTGGTCAACGGAGTCTGTGACTTCCCGGTTTCGATCTGCGTTAACAGCACCTTCGATCCCGCCAAGTGCACGCTGAACGGCGTCGAAGCGGTCACGGTCGAACACGCGCTAGACAACGGCGATCCCAGGTTCGACCCGGAGTTCCAAGCGCTGCAGACCCGCATCGACAACGAGCTCGATCCGCCCACCAACGACGTCGACGCCTGCACGGCCTCCACTACGCTCTCGGTTCGCGTGAAGGGTCCCTCCGCGAACAACCGCTGCAAGAAGAACCGCAAGCGTGTGCGCATCACCACCGAATCAACCTTCAGCGGGGGAAAACAGGTCCGGGACAGGGACAAGCTCAAGCTCATCTGCGATCCGGCCTCAGTCGAATGCGACCCGCTGCTGTTCTTCGAGGGAACCTACGATCGGATCCAGAACCAGGTCTTCAACGAGTCCTGCAACCTGAGCGGCTGTCACGATTCCCAGACCCAGGCAGGTAACCTGCTGCTCGAGCCCGCCGGCTCGTACACGAACCTGATTAACGTAGTCCCCGACAACCCCGCGGCCGCGGGCGCGGACTGGCTGCGGGTGACGGTGGTCGACCCGAACAGCGGCGATCTGAACACCAGCTTTCTCTTCCACAAGCTGACCGGCGACCTGGATCTCGGGTTCGGCGCACGCATGCCGTTCGGCATGCCGAGTCTTTCGGGGAACCTGATCGATATCATCCAGCTCTGGATCGAAGCAGGCGCCCCCAAAACGGGCTGGGTGCCGGGAACCGACTGAGCGGGAGGAGACCAAATGGGCGACGAGAACACGATCCTCACCGAAGCGGAGGCCCGCCATCTGCTGCGTCGTACGGGCTTCGGTCCCACCCGACGAGAGCTGGACAACAGCGGCTACATCGGCAGCACCCGCGGCGCGGCAGCTGATGATCTCCTCGACTTCAAGCCGAAGAAGTTCAAGCCGAGTGGGCGCGAGTTCGATCGGTCTCACGACAAGTGGATCAAATTCATGACCAAGACCCGACACCCGATCCAGTCCAAGCTGGTGCTCTTCTGGCATGACCACTTCTCGACGGCCATCTCCACCGTCCAGGACGTCAAGCTGATGGCAACCCAGATCAAGCTGCTGTACACGAACTCCAAGGGGCACTTCAAAGACTTGGTTAAGGCCATCAACAAAGACACCGCCATGATGGAGTTCCTGGACACCGTACGAAACCGTAAGCAGGTTCCTAACGAGAACTACGCGCGCGAGCTACAGGAGCTCTTCACGCTGGGCGTGACCGACTTCGCAGGTAACAAGAACTACACGCAGGAAGACATCGTCCAGATCTCGCGAGCGTTCACAGGCTGGGACTACGAGAAGGCGGCCCAGCCTTTTCTGAACGAGAACCGACACGACTTCATAGAGGATTTTCCCGAGCGCGGTCCCAAGGTCATCTTCAAGGGGGCGCACGGCTTCCCGCCCGGCGGCGCTGACTTCACCAGCAGCGGGGAGGGCGCCGCCGAGATCGACGTCGTCACGGATATCCTCTTCCAGCATACGGACACGGACGGCAAGAACACGGTCGCGCGCCGTACCGCGGCCCGCCTGATCGAGTACTTCGCGCATCCCGATCTGGTAACGCCCTCGCTGGTGGATGCCGTTGTGGCCGATTCGGACTTCGACACCAACTGGGACATCGGCGGGCTTTGCCGCGCCATCTTCGTGCGCGACGAGTTCTACGCGACCGCCGCCCCGGCGCCCTTCGGGAGCGGAACCCTGAAGTCGGTCAAGTGGCCCATCGACTTCACTGTGAGCACGTTGCGAATGCTTAAGATAAAGCTTCGAGGCCGGGACAAGATTGTCAACGGCGGAACCTTCCGTCCCATCCGCGATCATCTCCAGAACATGGGCCAGCTGCTTCTGGATCCGCCGAGCGTCTTCGGCTGGGACTGGGAGTCGGCCTGGCTGAGCAGCTCCACTCTGCTCGCCCGTTATAACCTCGCACGCGACATCGTCGCGGCCCGCGAAGGTGGAAAGCGTTTTCGTCCGGAGACGCTGATGGATCTCAGCCTGACCGATCCGGGCCAGATCGCAGATGCAGTCAGCGACGTCCTCGGCATCAGCAACCAGCTCACGAGCAGTGAACGACAGGCACTGATCGATTACCTCACGGATAGCGGCCTCAACGCCAGCCTCGACCTGTTCGACGATGAAATCCGCAATACCAAGCTGCACGGGCTCTTCGCCCTGGTAATGCAGTCGCCCGCCTACCAGGTGCACTAAGGGAGACACTCGCATGAGAATCACGCGACGACAGTTCATCCAGCGCACGGGCCTGGCGACGGCAGGCGCGCTTTGGGGGTCGGGACTCTTGGGCAACCCGTTCGTACGCCAGGCGTTGGCGGAGACCATCGGCGACCGCTACCTCGTTGTCTTCTTCCTCGATGGGGGGAACGACGGCCTCAATACCGTCGTGCCCCACGACAACGTGGGTGGTCTGAGGACGGCGTACGAAGCCGCGAGGAACACCGGCTCGGGCGGGCTGCGGCTCTCGCCCGGCGACCTTCTGCTCCCCGCTTCCGCCTTCAAGGACCCGAACACCAACACTCAGCTCGGTTTCCATCCCGCTCTCGCTGGGTTCAAGGACCTCTACGACCAGGGTCGGCTCGCCGTGGTGCAGGGCTGCGGCTATCCCGAGCACAGCCTCTCCCACGATGTGTCGACGCTCATCTGGGAGTCGGGCTTCCCACTGGGCAGCGGCGGCCTCCCGGGCGGGACCGGCTGGGTGGGGCGTCACCTGGCGCTCGAATACATCGGCAGCGACATCCCCGCGGTGAACATCGCGCGCTCGATCGCCGGCGAGTTCAAGCAGACCGCGACCAGCGTGCTGGCCATTCGACGGTTGGATCGGTTCGGCTTTCCGTACGACCCCTACGATCATTCTGATGCGAGCGCCAAGCGCGACGCCTTCGCGGCGCTCTACAACGCGGCCAGCCTGGGAGCCCAGGCCACGGTCAGCTTTATCGGCGACGCGGGTCAGGCCACGCTGACCAGCAGCGAGAGCTACCCCGTTCTCGACGACACCTATGAGACCGAACGCGCGGCCTGGAGTCAGCTCTATGACGACATCGACCGCGGCTCAGCACGCGACCTGAGGGAGATCGCCAAGATCATCTATGGCGTGGCGAACGGCGCGCCCGGGGTCAACGCCCGCTTCTTTCAGGCTCGGAACGGCGGCTATGATACGCACGCGGACCAGGGCGGCGCCGAGACCGACGGCAGCCACTACGACCTCCATAGGGAGGTTGGCGATTCCCTCAAGCTCTTCTACGACGACCTGGATGATATGGGTGTGGCCGACAAGGTCTGCACCGTCGTCTGGAGCGAGTTCAGTCGTCGCATCGAGCAGAACGACAACGGAACCGACCACGGCTCACAGGGCCCCATGTTCATCATCGGCGACGCTGTCAACGGCGGCGTCTATGGCAATCATCCGAACATCGATGCCCTGGCGCTGGATGAGGACGGGAATACCGAGTACTCACAGGCTGCCAACCCGTTCCGCTCGACCGATTTCCGAGACGTGTACGGCACCGTGCTGAAGCACTGGCTGAATATGACCCACGCTGACGTGCTGGCGAACGCGCTGCAGCTCGATGCTGGGGACCCGACGTATTACTGGACCTCGGAGAATTTCGACCTCGGCTTCCT
>Ga0209980_10000145_pt1 | contig 35351 bp, 29 predicted proteins | sample CR02metaG_FD_183611 | JGI IMG/M metagenome (GOLD analysis project Ga0209980, IMG submission 183611) | Deep subsurface microbial communities from Mariana Trench to uncover new lineages of life (NeLLi) - CR02 metaG (SPAdes) (version 2) | ecosystem: Environmental > Aquatic > Marine > Ocean trench...
CTGTCGGGACAGTAACATAAAACCCCAGCGCGTCCATCGTGGCAGCCTCGATTTAACCCCGGGCTTATGTCCGCTTTGGGTCAAAAGCGGACATTAGGTTAACGCCTTTTGATGCCGCCAGACGGGGGTGAGCCCCCTCGGCAAATATGCGCCCCCCGCAAGGATTCCGTCGGCGCCCGGTGCGGGCCAGTGGGTGGCTCCTTTTGGTCCACCGGCGGGCGGCAATCAAAAGACGCCGTTTTCTTCCAGCTCAAGGTATTCCTCTTCCGAAAGGCCGAGGAATTCACGGAACACCAGTTGGTTGTCTTGGGCCAGCAGCGGCGCCGGTGCGGTCACGTCGCCGGGCTGTTCCGACAAATCGAAGCCCGGAAAGTAATGGGCCTGATAATCGATTTCCGGGTGCTTGCGCACGCGCCAGGTCTTGCGATGGGTCAGCTGCGGGTCGGTGAAGAGATCGGCGCAGGTGTTGACCTTATAGGCCCCAACGCCGGCCCCCTGCAATGTATCCACCAAGGCGTCGGCGGTTTGCCCGGCGGTCCACCGGCCGATCAGCTCATCGAGCGCGGCGGCGTTCTCCCGCCTCCCGCCTGGGTCCTTGAACCGTTTGTCCTTGGCCCATTGGGGGTGGCCCGCGGCCTCCGCCAAGCGCTTGAATTCACCGTCGTTCCAGCACGACGCGGCGATCCACTCCTCGTCTTTGCAGGGATAGGCGTTATGCGGCGCGGCCACGGGGTCGACGTTGGCATTGCGTTCGACGATTTTGCCGTTGGCGTGGTAGTCGTAAAACAGGCCGGCCAGGAAGAAGGCGCCGCATTCGTATTGCGCGACGTCGATATGGCTGCCCTCGCCGGTTCGCCGGCGCCGGTCCAGGGCGGCCAGGATCAGCGGCGTGCCCACCAGGGCGGCGACGAAATCGATATACGGCCCGTACAACAGCTGGGGCGAGCCGCCGGCTTCGCCGGTCAAGCCGCAGAACCCGGCAAGGGCCGAGAGTTGCGAGCCGAAGCCGCCGGTGGCCGCGCGCGGCCCGGTCTGGCCCATGTTGCAGGTCGAGAGGAAGATGAGGCCGGGGTTGGTCTTCTTGAGCTCCTGGTAGCCCAGCCCGATGCGGTCGATGACGCCGGCGCGCATGTTTTCCACCAGCACGTCGGCCCAGTCCGACAGCCTGCGCGCGAGCTTCAGGCCGCCCGGCTTTTTGACGTCGATGGTGACGGCGTATTTGGAATCGTTGAAGTACGAAAAACAGCCCGACCGGTTGATGCCCTTCTTGCCGTCCTTGTAGGGCGGGTACTGAAGGCGGAACCCGTCGGGCCGGTCGCGGGCCTCGATATGGATCACGGTGGCGCCGTAATTGGCCAGCACCTTGCCGATCCAGGGGCCGGCGGCATAACCGCCCACCTCGATCACCTTGAGCCCCTTCAACGCCTGTCCCATCGCCGTCATTGGTCGGCCACCACGTTGTCGTCGATCAAGGCGTCGATCTCTGCCGCGCCGAATCCGAACTCGGCCAAAACCTCGCGGCTGTGCTGGCCCGGCCCCGGCACCGGGCGCTCGATGCTCAGCCGTTGGCCGTCGACCACTGCGGGGCCGCCGCAATGGCGCTCGGTGCCGCCGCCGGGCGCCGCCAGGTCGGCCCAGAACCCCCGCGCTTCCAATTGCGGGTCATGGGCGATGTCGGCGACATTGTTGACGGGATAGCCCAGCATTTCCCGCTCGAACGCGCCCTGAAGGAATTCAGCCTTGGTGATGGACATGAAGAATTCGCCGATCGGCGCTTCCATGGCGTCCACCTCGTCCTGGGTGGCCTGGGTGGAGTCGAATTTGGCCCAATCGAAATCCACCAGCACGCCGAGATCGGCCCCGGCCTCGTCCATCCAGGCGGCCAGGGCTTGGTTGGTCCTGCGGCCGGCGATGCCGCCGTAAATGATGAAATTGAGATAGCCGTCCTGGCACGGCCAGAACACGCGGTAGACCGCGCCATGGACCGAGCGCCCCGTCATGAAAGCGCCGGCGCGCAAGGGGTTGACGCCGATCAGGTCCCACGACGCGGGGGCATGGGCGATGGAGGCGACGATGGCGGCCTGGGCGGAGACATCCACGTGCTGGCCGCGGCCGGTGGCCGCCCGGCCGGTCAAAGCCACCATGGCGCCCACCGCCGCCTGGGAGGCGGCCCATGGGTTGGACTGGGGCGCGGTGACGCGCAACGGCATGCCGTCGGGTTCGCCGGCCAGCGACATGGCCCCGCCCGCCGCCATCAGTTCGATGTCCGAGGCCTGCCACTGGGCCCGGGGGCCGGTGCGCCCGAAGGGCGTGATAGAAACATGGATCAGCTTGGGATTGGCCTCCCTGAGCTTGTCGGGGTCGAACAGCCGCGCACGCGCGGAGCCGGGAGGCGCCGTTTCCAAAAGGAAATCGGCAAATGCGGCCAGTTTCAGGAAGGCGGCGCGCCCCGCGTCGCTGTCGAGCTCGAGCGACAACAGCCGCTTGTTGGCGTTGTTGGCGCGCCAATCTGGGGCGTCCAGGGAGGCGCCGGGCGGCTCGATCTTGATGACGTCGGCGCCGATATCGGCGAGGATCCGCCCCGCCAGCCAACCCAGTTGGCCGGTGCAGTCGAGAACCCGGTAGGGCTCCAGCAGCATGGGATCGGCCTCCTCGTCAAGCCCCCCGGCGCGTCGGGCTAGCGGCCGGTCCGTGCCAGAGACAGGACCCAACCCTGCATCCGTGACTTCATATCCTTGATTTGGTCGTCGGTGAAGAAGTCCTTCGGATCGACCTTGTCCACGGGGTAGACGGGACGGTGGAAGTCTTGCTCGTAGCCGTAGGGCACGGTCGCATCGATCCCCATGCCGCCTTCGAACACGGTGTTGGAGGCGGTCCACTGGGCGCTGCCGGCGGTCATGCGTTCGGCCGGCATGAAGGTCTGGCCGATGCCGCCCGGATGGGGGTTGAGGATATCGGTCTGCGGGTTCACCCGGGTGGTGAGGCACCACATGATATCGTCCATGTCGTAGATATCGACGTCTTCGGAAACCGCGATCACCAGGCGCGCGCCCTGGGAACAGGCCAGGATGGCGGTCAGGAAGTTGCGTTGCCAGCCTTCCTCGATCTTGTTGCGCTTCTTGACCTGGATGATGGCGCCGCCCCAGTCGGTCATGCAGTAGGGGATGTGGACGTTCTGCACGATTCCCGGCTGAAGCCGGTCGCAAAGCGTGAAGATTGCCGATTCGCGCACACAAGTGTCGATATTGGCGCAATCGGCCATGTGGACGCCCAAGAGGAAGATGACCGGCCGCGATTCGGGCTTGCGCATGGTGATGGCGGTGACGTGGAAGGTCGGCGCCTTGTAGGCCTTGCCCATGTAGCCCGCCCATTCGGGATGGAAGAAGTACTTGCCCTGGACGTCGGCGTCTTCGGATTCCTTGGTCTCGTAGCGCTTGTCCCGGGGATGGAGATAGCCTTCCAGCACGTATTCCGAGTCGGCCAGGGTGTAGGCGTCGATGGTGCGGCACTTGACGATGCGGATGGGCTGGCCCTGCACGGCGCCGGCGAGGCCCACCTCGTCATACCCCTTGGGCATGATCGCGTAATCGAAACCGCCGCCCGCCACGAAGGTGCATGCCGGCGGGACGCCGAAGCACATGGTCAGCGGGATCGGCTCATCGTCGCGGTAATGCTCGGTCATGATCTGCCACATGTGGGAACCCGGCGAGATCTGGAAGGTGCCGACATCACCCCAGCGGAAGTTCATGCGGTTGTACCCGATATGGCTGCCGCCGTCGAAATAGTCGCCGATCACGCAGGAAATGCCCGAACCGATGGTGAGCTCGGTTTCCAGTTCGGTGTGGCGGATGGCGGTGATCCATTCGTTGACGTCGAGATCTTCCGTGATGACATGTTCTTGGGCTGGCGCGTCGTCCTGGGACATCTCCACCGGCGCCAGGGGGTGTGAGAAGGCATCGGCCACCTTCATTACGCGGTCCTTGGAATTCTCCCAGCCGAACATCTTCTCGACCACGTCCATATTACTGAAAAGGTTGGTGATGGCCCGGGCGTGGGGCTTGCCCTTGAGGTTATTGAACAGGATGCAGGGGCCGCCGTCGAAATGCTTCTGGAGACCGGTTAGTTCGAGGTCGGGATCGACCTCCTGGTCGGTTTCGATCAGATCGCCTTCGGCCCTGAGCCAATCGAGGGTAGAACGAAGAGTTGTGAGGTCGTTATTCATGTTTGTTCCCAGTCTCCATTCGGTTTGCTGTTGGTCCGATGACGCCGCCAGGGGCCCGCTCAGCCGGCAAGGGCCGCGCTGAGCTCCGGATCCTTCTGGTATGCGCTTTCATCGATGAGTTGGCCCATGTTGGATTGGGCGCCGGATTTGGCGAGGGCTTCGAGATACATTTTGTGGATGCCGGGGTTCTGGTCCCCGTATTCGATCTGGTTGCCGCCCTGATTGACGTCGACATCCATGCCGAGCCAAACGCGTTTCTTCTCCGCCAGGGTGGGGTAGCGCAGGCTGCCCATGGCGATGGCGAGGTAGCGGGCCGGTTCCGGGCTGGTGTTGAAGTGCTGGTGCCACATCTGGTCCGGCGGCGCGAAGACGACGCCGTGGTCCCAATCGATCCGCACCAGGTCCTGTTCGAAATCGAACCACAGGATCGAATAGCCCTCACCGGTGCAGCACATGACGTGGAAGTCGGCGCCGTGGCGGTGGCCTTTCTTGTAGGTGCCCACCGGCATTTCCGAGCAATGGGCGTGCATGGTGCCGTCGGCCAGCGAGAACATGATGTTGGAGCCGCCCGCACCGCGCTGGTCCCACTTGATCAGCTCGAACTTGTCGAGGGCCGGCACGAAATTGGTTTCCCACATGTGCCTGCCCGGCTTTTTCGGGATCATTTCGCCTTCGCCCGCGAAATAGTCGCTTTCACTTTCGCGTTCGGGGAACTTGGCGTCGTTGGCGAAGACGAAATCCGAATTGCGGTAGAGGTTGATCACCAGCGGCGCGTTGTTGCAGGAATAAAGCCGCGCCCGCTCGGACCCGGAGCCGTTGAAAAGCTGGTACTTGCAGTTCAGCGGCAGGGCGAACAGGCTCTTGGGGCCCCATTCGAAGCTGTGGCTGCGCCCGTCATAGGTTTCCACCGTGGTCGAACCATGGCCGTCGATGACGTAGAACACCTCTTCGAACATGAACTGTTGGGGCTCGGTCTTGCCACCGGCCGGAAGGTCGAGCACATAGATGGCGAGGAAATCGCCGCGCCCCCTGAGATGCGCGAAACATCCATCGACACCCATCCGCGCCCAGGGCTTGGTTTCCACCGTCTTGATGTCGATGCCGAAATCCTCGACGATGGGAATGCCTTCATCGGCGCACCAGTTCAGGTAAGGATCGACCAGAAACTTGTCGTCCGCCATCTCCACGACGGCCCTGTTGATGTCATCCAAATTCGTGCTCATAAGCGCGCTCTCCTTAGGTGGCAGCTAGGTTCGGCAAATCGCCAATTTCTCAGGACTTTCGAAGGCATCGTCTCTATCCGCCTGCACTACGTCAAATGGTATTTTCCTAGAGGTTCGCAAGCTTTTCGATCTAGCTCAGCCGCCCAGTTCCGCGGCCTTTTCGGCAATCCCCTCAAGCCAGTCGATGCGGCCTTGCACCGCCAGGCGCTGGTGATAGAAGGCGAGGGAACGCAGGCCCCCCAATTCTTCGCCGCCGCCCGCCCGGCCGGGGCCGCCATGGACGCATTGGGGCATGACGATGCCGTGGCCGGTCTGGCCCCGGCCGACGCTTTCGTCCACCACCAGGACACGGCCGTGATCGGCGCCTAGTGCTAGAACCGCGTCACCGGCGAAACCCCCATCACCGGTGAACACCGAGGCCGCGAGCGAGCCGCCGCCCCGGGCGGCCAAGGCGAAGGCGTCGGCGGCCCCGTCATAGGGCATCAGCGTGCAGACCGGTCCGAAGGCTTCCACCGAATGAACCGCGTCCGCGGCCTTGGGATCCTTGCACCGTAGCAGCGTCGGCGGGATGAAACACGATTGATCGGCATCGGCGTCGAGGGGTTCGAACGGGTCGTCGCCGATGATGGTTTCGGCCTCGCCCTTGAGTTGGGCCAGCGCGTCGGAGACGGCGGCCTGCTGCGACTTGTTGACCAGCGGACCCATGGTGACGTCAAGGTTGCGCGGATTGCCGGTGACGGTCTTGACAAGCCGTGCGCCGATAGCCTCCGCAACCTCGCCGATCAGCGCCGCGGGCACCAGGGCGCGGCGAATGGCGGTGCATTTCTGGCCCGCTTTCTGGGTCATCTCCTTGGCCACCTCGCGCACGTAAAGATCGAACTCGGCGCTACCCACGCCGGCGTCGGGGCCGAGGATGGAGGTGTTCAGGCTATCGGCCTCCACGTTCACGCGCACCGATGACGCCACCACGTTGGGGTGGCCGCGGAGTGCATTGGCGGTCAGGGCAGAGCCGGTGAAGGCGAGGGCGTCGGCGCCGGTGAGGTGATCACTGATGTCCCGTGCCGCGCCGCAGACCAGGCTCAAGGCGCCATCGGGCAGAATGCCAGCGTCGATCACGTCCTTGACCATCCGGTAGGAGAGCAGCGCCGTCGCCGTCGCCGGCTTGGTCAAGACCGGGACGCCGGCGAGCAGCGCCACGCCGGCCTTTTCCCAGAGCCCCCAGGAGGGAAAGTTGAAGGCGTTGACATGCACGGCTAGCCCGCGAATCGGCACCGCCAGGTGCATGACCTGAAAGCTTTCCTCGCGGGACAGGCGCTCGAAACGGCCATCGCGCAAGGCCTGGGCATCGCCCAGTTTCTCGCCGAGCCGCGCGAAGAACTTCAGGGTGGCGATGCCACCGTCGATATCGATGGCCGCATCGGTCGATGTATTACCGGAATTGGCCAGCGCGATTTCGCCATAGGCGTCGCGGTTGGCGCTAAGCGTCTCGGCGATGGAAGCGATCAGTTGGCCGCGTTGGGCGTAGGTCATGGCGCGGAGCGCCGGGCCGCCGACCGCTCGGCCATGGGCCATGGCGGCACCGATATCGATGCCCGCCGTGGAGGCCCGGGCCAGTTCCTCGCCGGTGACGGGATCCACCAGCGGCGTGCCCTGGTCGTTGCCTTCGACCCATGCGCCGCCGACATAACTGGAAAGTTTCATGATTCTCCCTTCAAGGATCCGGATCGCCACTTAGCACTGGGCGTCCATGAATTTTCGCACAGGATAGCGAAAAGCCGGTGCCGGGCAAGATGCGTTTGAGGCCGGCCCGCGGGGCCCACCCTGGCCCCGATAATGGGCATTGGGTTCAATGGCTAAATCTGTCATCAAGAAGCATTATCGTTAATGGTTCTGTGGCTGCCGACGCCGGTGTAAGTCATTGACAGGACTGATCGGGTGGTTGAAACAGGGGTCCTGATCCTTGGATAGGGAAGTGTTTTTCCACCAGCGGGAGCATCAGGGTTCATATGGCGGCAATCAAGCCAGGCCAGGGAGGCGCGGTCGAGGTTTCCGTGACTTTGATCTGTGGCGCGCATGGCAACCGCTTGGCCGCGCCCTGATTCCCGCACCGTCCTCGATTCCGTCCGCCGCCTGTTTGTCCCTATCCCGGCGTCGGGCATATCGGCTTTGAGAATTCCCCAACCCCTTGAGGGTTCTGGACGGGCCGTGAAAGGAAAGTGTATAAGCCCGCCAAGCCTCGCCACACAGGGTTCCCGTTGGAGAACTGAATGCCGGACCTAGAGCTCAAAGTCACCGTGATAAAAGAGCTGACTCCCAGCATCAAGATGTTCGAGTTGGTCAGCGCCGTTGGCGGGGAACTGCCGCCGTTCCAGGCCGGGGCGCATATCAATGTCCGCACCTGCGACGGTTTGATCCGGTCCTATTCCCTTGCCAACGATCCCGCCGAAAGGGATCGCTACGTTACCGCGGTGCTGCGCGAGCCCGAGGGCGCTGGCGGGTCCAAATGGATGCATGACGAGCTTAAGGTGGGCGACCTGCTGACCAGCTCCGAGCCGTTGCAGGACTTCGCGCTGGACGAAGGGGCTGGGCTGTCGATCCTGCTGGCCGGCGGTATCGGTATCACGCCGCTGATGGCCATGGGCTACCGGTTGCGGGCCCAGCGGCTGCCCTATCACCTTCATTATTGCACCAAGGCGCCCGAGGACACGGCCTTCATGGATGAGGTGAAGGCACTGTTCGGCGACGACCTGACCTTCTACCACGATGGCGGCGATCCTTCCAAGGGCATCAATCTCGAGGAAACCTTCGCGACCCCGCCGGACGGGGCCCATCTCTATTTTTGCGGCCCCGCCGGCCTGATCAACGCGGCCCAGGCGGCGACCGCCCACTGGCCCGAGGGAAAGGTTCATTTCGAACTGTTCGCCAGCGCGCGGACGGAGGAGGAAGTCGCCGAGATCGCCGCCCGCGCCGGTGCCGACCAGGCGTTCGAGATCGAGCTCGCGCAGAGCGGCCAGACCCTCACCGTGCCGGCCGACAAGTCCATCCTCGACGTGCTTCTCGATAGCGGCTTCGGGGTCCCCTATGCCTGCGAGGAAGGTTGGTGCGGGGCCTGCACCACCGACCTGGTTGCGGGCAAGGCCGAGCACCGCGACGAGGTCCTGAGCGACGCCGAAAAGGCGGCCAATACCAAGATTCAGGTTTGCATCTCCCGCGCGCTGCCGGGCGAAAAGCTGGTTCTCGATCTTTAGCGGGGGCCGGCGCGCACCGGATGGCGCGACGCGAATGGGGTTGCCGATCGCGCCCTGAAAATGAGACAATCGGGTTTGGGATTGCCATTTGAAAGGGGTTGGACATGGTGGGGACCGCCGATCTGTCGGTGAAAGTGCTTTCCCCGGCGCTGGGCGCGGAAATCACCGGTATCGATCTGTGCCATCCCTTGCCCCGGTCGGTGGTCGATGAAATTCTCGCGCTGTGGCGCCAACACATCGTCTTGGTCTTCCGGGATCAGGATTTGACCATGGAGCAGCAGCTCGAATTCGCCAGCGGCTTCGGCGCGCTCGGCGCGCGCAAACAGGCGCCCGACGAATTGCGCGAGAGGACCGAAGGGATCTATCAGACCAACGAGAACACTCTCCTGGTCACCAACATCAAGGTCGACGGCCAGCCGATCGGCGCTTTCGGCGACGCCGATATGTGGTTCCACATCGATTCCGGTTACGCCGAACGTCCCTACAAATACACCATCCTCCATGCCTTGGAATTACCCTCCAAGGGGGGCAATACCCTGTTTTCAAACACCTATCTGGTGTATGACGCCTTGCCCAGCGGGTTGAAGGAGAAACTGTCGGGGCGCAAGGCGCTGCACATCCACGAATACCTGCGTACCGAAAAGGTCGATATCAGCAAGGATATCAGCGGCTCACCGCACCATTACCACCCGGTTTTCATCACCCATCCCGAAACCGGAAGGAAGGCGCTGTTCGTCGATCGCCTGATGACCCGATTGATCGAAGGTTTCGACGAGGCGGAAAGCGAGCGTATCCTCAATCAGCTCTTCGATCTGTTGGAAAGTCCCCGTTTTCTCTACGAACACGTTTGGCGGCTGGGGGATGTCGTCATGTGGGACAACCGGGTCGCGGTTCATGGGCGAACCTGGTTTCCCAGGGAAGAAGACAGACTGCTGCGCCGCTGCACCATCGAGGGGGAGCCTCTATACGAGTGACAATCCAGGGAGAAAAATAAAAAATGCCAAGACCAAGAAAGATAGAATGGCCCGACGACGCCCGCATTTGCGTGACGTTCATCGTCCCCTATGAAGTATGGCCCGATGACCTGGGCACGGCGCAGTCCCGGCAAAGCCAGCCCGGCCACCACATTCCACCTCCCGATGCGCGTTTTAAAGTGAGCCTGTCGGCGGTGACCGAGCGCGAATACGGCGACCGCGCCGGCATCTGGCGGCTTCTGGATTTGTTCAAACGCTATGACATCAAGGCGTCGCTCCTCCTGAATGGCTTGAAGGCGGTCGAACTGGGCCGGGAGGAAAACGCGGAGCTGTTGGGGGAGCTCATCTCCCAGGGCCATGAATACGCCTCGGAGGGTTACGTGCACGAATATTCCTTCATGTACACAAGGGAGGAAGAAGGCGAATCCATGAAGAAGACCATCAAGGCCTTCGAGGACACCTTCGGCTATCGGCCATCGGGGTACCTTTCCCCGGGCCATTGCCACACCGATAACACCCTCGAGTTGGTGGCGGAGAACGGCTTCACATGGTGGGCGGACCCGCTCAATGATGACGTGCCGTACATCCTTAAGGCCCATGGACGCGACATCGTGGTCATCCCCTACAACATTGCCGGGTGCCACGATTATTCCACCTACCGGGGCGACCGTACACCACGGGATTTGCTGCAGATCTGGATGGACCAGTTCAACTACCTTTACGCGGAGGGGGAGCGTGGGTACCCCAAGGTATTCTCCATCAATCTCCATCCCTTCGTCTCGGGGGTGCCGTTCCGCGCCCAGGTGATCTCCGAATTCATGGATTATGTTCGGAGCAAGGAGAAGGTTTGGCTCGTGCCCCGCATCGAAATCGCCAACTGGTGGCTCGAGCAAGGTTACTGAAGCTAGAGCATCTTCTGGTCAAATGGTTCAATTTGGCCGAAAATGCCCTAATCCCAGGGAGGGGATTAGCCAATGCCAAGACCAAGAAAGATCGAATGGCCCGACGGCGCTAGGATCTGCATGACGTTCATCGTGCCGTGGGAGGTCTGGCCCGAGAACTTCGCGACCAGCAAATCCGGCCAGCGCACCGCCGGCCACCATATTCCACCGCCCGATGCCCCTTTCAACAAAAGCATGTCGGCGATCACCGAACGCGAATACGGCGATCGCACCGGAATCTGGCGGCTGTTGGACACCTTTGAAAAATACGACATCAAGGCGTCTTTGCTGCTCAACGGGGTTAAGGCCGAGGACCTGGCGCGCGAGGAAAATGCCGACCTTCTCGCGGAAGTGAAGGGCCAGGGCCACGAATATTCCTCCGAAGGCTATGTGCATGAATACTCCTACATGTACACCCGCGAGCAAGAAGACGAATCCATGAAGAAGACCATCAAGGCCTTCGAAGACACCTTCGGGGAAAGGCCCACGGGCTATCTCTCGCCGGGTCACTGCTTTACCGACAACACCCTCGATCTGGTGGCGGAGAACGGCTACACCTGGTGGGCCGACCCGCTCGACGACGACCAGCCCTATATCCTGGAATCGGGCAACAAGAAGGTGGTGGTCATCCCCTACAACATTTCCGGCTGTAACGATTACTCCACCTACAAGGGCGACCGGACACCGCGGGACCTGATGGGCATTTGGAAGGACCAGTTCGACCAGCTCTACGAGGAAGGCGAACAGGGTTATCCCAAGTTCTTCTCGATAAATTTCCATCCCTTCGTGTCGGGTGTGCCCTACCGGACGCGGGTGATCCGGGAGTTCCTTGATTACGTGAGAAGCCACAACAAGGTTTGGTTCGCGCCGCGCATCGAGATCGCCAACTGGTTCCTGAAGCAGGGGTATTGACGGGTTCGGCCACGGGGGGAGGCAGGCCCGCACCGGCGTTAACGTCGTCAACGCTGTTATCTCCGGGTAGAGCGGGGGGTGAGATGCTGTTCATCAACAACGAGAACGTCGCCGAATTGCTGTCCATGGGGGACTGCATCCGCGTCCAGGAGGAGGCGTTCAAGGCCCAGGAGACGGGCGGCGCCATCCATCGGCCGCGCATCGACATGTATACCCCGTGCGAGCGCGAAGACGGCTATTACCGCTGGGGCACCATGGAGGGCTGGTACGACGGCATCTTCGCGATCCGCATGAAATCCGACGTGATCACCTGGCCGCAATCGGACAAAACATCGTGGACCGAAGAAAAATACTGCATCCAGCCGGGGACCTACTGCGGGTTGATCATGGTGTTTTCCTCGGAAAACGGCGAGCCGCTGGCGATCATCAATGATGGGGAATTGCAACACATGCGGGTCGGCGGCGGCGCCGGGATCGGCGCCAAGCACCTGTCGCGCGAGGATTCCAAGACCATCGGCATGCTGGGCTCCGGCGGCATGGCACGGACCTTTCTTGCCGCCTATATGTGCGTGCGCGCCATCGAGCACGTGAAGGTCTACAGCCCGACCGCGGCCCACCGAGAGGCCTTCGCCAAGGAAATGAGCGAAACCCACGGGATCGAGGTGGAGCCCGTCGAATCGCCGCGCGACGCGGTCCGCGGCGTCGATATCCTTTCCACCAATACCGATTCCATGACGCCGACCTTCGAAGCCGATTGGCTGGAGCCGGGGATGCATGTCTCCATGCTGGGGCCGTGCGAGGTCAGCACCGAGGCCGAAGCGCGTATGGACATCAAGATCCGGCAAGGGGTGGGCGGACTTTCGATGCCGGAGAGCAAACGCATCCGGATGGAGGTGGGCATGAGCCCGCTGGCTTATATCGGCGGGACAGATGAGGAAATGAAGCGCCTCCCGCCGAAAACCCAAGGCTCCGGATTCGGCGGCGATTACCCCGATTTCTGCGATCTCGTTTTCGGCCGGGCGGAAGGGCGGACCGGCGAGGATCAGATCACCTTCTATCACAACATGGGAAACCAGGGGCTCCAGTTTGCCGCCGTCGGCGGGCTGGTGTACCGCTTGGCGGCGGAACGGCAGTTGGGCAACACCGTGCCGACCGATTGGTTCGTCCAGGACATCAGGGATTAAGGCGACGACTCAGATATTTCGAATCGGCATAGCAGGGGCAACTATTATGTTTTTGAACTTGCGCCCGGTTTTGGCTAGAACAAGGACTTGGCTTCAGGCGGTTGCGCAGCCTCCAGCCGGTGGCACCGGCGGGCCGGGGCGCTGATGGCGGACCGAGGGCTGGCAACGGAATTCAGGCCCGGGGCTGTCGATGCCCGGGCGACAACCACTGGAGCGGGGGGCCAAGGGCCCGCCGTTTCCGACCCATAAGGAGAGCAGAGAACAGTGGCTGATACTTCCACCAAAAATGGCACCTACAAGGACTACGGCGCGCCGCACCAGGACCTGCGCGAATGGCTTGACCGGGTCGAGGATTTGGGCGAGCTGCAGAAGATCGACGGCGCCGATTGGAACCTTGAGATCGGTGCCATCGCCGAGATGATCTATCACCACACGCCCGACGATCCGCCGACCCTGCTGTTCGACAATATCCCCGGTTACGAACCCGGTTTCCGGATCCTGTCGGGCATGACCAATTCGGTGAAGCGCCTGGCCATGACCCTGGGTTTCCCGGAGCCATCGGGCGCCATGGACGTGGTGAGATGGTATCGCGACCGTATGAAGGATTTCTCGCCGATCCCCTCGCGTTTCGTCAATACCGGCCCGATTCTGGAAAACGTCGATCGCGACGAAGACGTCGACCTGCTGAAGTTCCCCGTTCCTTTCCTGCATGAGTTGGACGGCGGCCGCTATATCGGCACCGGAGACCTGGTGATCATGCAGGACCCGGATACCGACTGGGTCAACCTCGGCACCTACCGGGTCATGGTTCACGACAAGAACACGGTGGGCCTGTGGATGAGCCCGGGCAAGCACGGCCGGCTGATCCGCGAGAAGTACTTCAAGCAAGGCAAGCCCTGCCCGGTGGCGATCAGCGTCGGCCACGACCCCTTGATGTTCCTGGCCGCCAGCAACGAAGTTCAATACGGGGTTTCGGAATTCTCCTACGCGGCGGGCCATCGCGGGGCGGCCTTCGACATGATCAAGTCGGAAGTGAACGGGCTTCCGATTCCCGCCTATGGCGAGATTTGTATCGAGGGCGAAATCGTCATGGACGATGAACGTCCCGAGGGGCCGTTCGGCGAATGGACCGGCTATTACGCCTCATCGGTCCGCGAAGACCCGGTGGTCAAGATCAGCCGCGTCTATTACCGCAACAACCCGATCATCACCATGGCCCGCCCCGGCCGGCCGCCGTCCGATTACACCCTGTCCAAGAGCGTCATCAAGTCGGCTTTGATCTGGGACCAGGTGGAGGCCGCGGGCCTGCCCGGCGTGCAGGGCGTATGGTGCCACCAGAACGGCGGCGGCAGGCTGTTCAACGTGATTTCCATCAAGCAGGCCTATCCCGGGCATTCGCGCCAGGCGGCCGAGCTTTGCTGCAACGTCCATGCAGGGAACTATCTTGGGCGATGGGCCATCTCGGTGGATGAAGACATCGACCCCTCGAACCTGTGGGACGTAACCTGGGCGATGTCGACCCGCTGCGACCCGGTCGACGATATCGATATTATCCGCCGCGCCTGGTCGGGGCCGCTGGATCCCCGCAAACGGGCCGGGGACAACTTCAATTCGCGGGCCATCGTCGATGCCTGCCGGCCCTGGGACTGGAAGGACGAATTCCCGCCGGTGGCAGAATCGTCGCCGGAACTTGCGGCCAAGACCATGGAGAAGTGGAAGCACCTCCTCGACTAAGTCGTTGGTGCCGAGACGGGCGCCCTTCGAGGCGCCCATTTTCCACGCGCGCAGTGTTAACGGGCGCCGCCGCGCGCAAACCATGGTAATCGTGAGGAAACCCCATGAGGAGACCCAAGCGCTCCCGTGCCGCCGAAGCATTCGGGCCGTCCTTCTGGGTCTTTGCCGGCTTCGCCGGTATCGCCGCCTGGGCGGTCTGGGAGTTGAAAGGCATCGGCGCCGTCGGTGAGGCCCTTTCGGGCGATCTCGATGTTCTTCTCTTCCTGCTTCCCCGGATGATCGGCGGCATGCTCTTAGCGGGGCTGGTGCAGGCGATATTGCCGCCGGACCTGGTCGCCAAGTGGGTCGGCGAAGATTCCGGCTTGCGGGGAATCTTCATCGGTGCCGTCGTCGGCATGCTGACGCCGGGCGGGCCCATGACCTCGTTTCCCATCGTCGTCGCATTTTACATGTCGGGCGCCGACCGCGGCGCGCTGGTGGCCTACCTGACCGGCTGGTCGCTGTTGGGTTTTCATCGGACACTGGTCTGGGAACTGCCGCTGCTGGGAAGCGAATTCACCCTTTACCGGATCGCCGCGGTCATCGCCCTGCCGATCCTTGCCGGTTTGATCGCCCGGCGCATCCCCCTGAGAGCGGTCGGGCCGGGGCGTGAGGAAGACGGCCCCACCGCCGGCTCCCGCCGCGCCGGAGGGGAGGCCTAGCATGGGCGGCATCTTCGAGCCGGGAGTCATGATCATCTGGGGAATGGTGGTGGTGGCGTTGGTCATAGCCATGCGCCAGCCGGGCGCCCGCCTTCGCCAGGGGGTCATGCGCGGCGCCGATATGTTCCTCGTCAACGGGCCCAAAATTGGCGTCGCCATTCTCGCCGCGGGCTTCATTTCCCAAATCCTGCCCGAGGACATCGTCGCCGCGTGGCTCGGCGAAAGCGCCGGCTGGCAGGGCATCCTGATCGGTTGCGCGGTGGGGCCGTTCTTCCCCGGCGGGCCCCTGGTGATCATGCCCCTGGTGCTGGCGCTATTGAAAGCCGGGGCCGGGGTGCCGGCCTTGATCGCCCTTCTCACCGCCGCGGCCACATGGGGCCTCCACCGCATTTTTATGTTCGAAATTCCCATGATGGGCGGGCGTTTCACGGCGTTGAGGCTGGTTTCCTCCATTGCCCTACCGCCCTTGGCGGGGTTGCTCGCGGCGCTGCTGGTCCAGGTCCTGGGTGCGCCGGCGCCGGGGCATTGAAGATCGCCCGGGGCCCGGCCTCCAGGGGTCCTTGAACCCCGGGGCAAGATAAGGGTAGTCTTCTTCCATGCCACGGCGCCATGGTGACACCATGCGCGCGAGGACAAAAACGCTGCACCCCGAAGGGGTTGGTCAAGACAACAGGGAGTAAGGAATCATGAAACGAATAATCGCGTATACCGGCATGGGAGCCCTGGCGATGGGAGCGCTGGCTCTGGCCGCGGCAAGCGGCGCGGCGATGGCCCAGTCGGCCAAGAGTTTTTACAAGGGCAAGCGGATGACCATGTATATCGGCTATTCCGCCGGCGGCGGTTATGACCGCTACGGCCGGACCCTGGGCCGGCATATGGGCCGCCATATCCCCGGGAATCCCAGGTTCACCGCCAAGAACTACACCGGGGCGGGGAGCATGCGCCTGGCCAATTCGCTCTACAACACCATCAAGCAGGATGGGACCAATGTCGCAACTTTCGGTCGTCAGGTTCCGCTGGAGCACCTGACGGGTAATCCCAAGGCCAAGTTCAACGCCAACAAATTCAATTGGCTGGGATCCATCAACCAGGAAACCAGCACCTGCGCCTTCTGGCATACCTCGGGCATCAAGACCGTCGATGACCTGTTCAACAAGAACCCCATCGTCGGCGGCACCGGGGTGGGGTCGGGGACCGATATCCAGGCGATGATGCTCAACAATTTGATGGGCACGAAACTCAGGTTGATCTCGGGTTATCCCGGCGGCGTCGATATCAACCTCGCCATGGAGCGGGGCGAGGTCCACGGCCGCTGCGCCTGGTCCTGGTCTTCGGTGATTGCCACCCGCAAGAAGTGGGTCGACGAGAAAAAGATAGTGATCCCGCTTCAGATCGCGCTCTTTCCGCACAAGGATCTGATGCACGTACCGCTGGTGACCAAGTACATCACCAAGAAAAAGGACCGCCAGGCCCTCGAGCTGATCCTCGCGGGACTGGTCATGGGCCGCCCCTTCGCGGTGGGACCCAAGGTGCCCGCCGACCGCGTGGTGATCCTGCAGGCGGCGTTCGACGCCACCATGAAGGACAAGAAGTTCATTGCCGAAGCCAAGAAGGGGCGCCTGCCCCTCAACCCGGTTTCGGGCAAGGGGATCCAGAAGCTTCTGGCCGGCCTCTATGCCCTGCCCAAGGAGGTGATCGACCATGCCCGTGATGCCATGTCCAAGACCAACAACATCACGATCACCAAGGCCGTGGTGAAGACCTATGTGCACAAGGGCAAGATCACCAAGATCAAGCGCGGCGGCAAGCGGGTCAGTTGGAAGGGCGGCGGCGCCAAGGGCAAGCTTAGGGTCGGCGGAAAGACCAAGATCACGGTATCCGGCAAGAAGGCAAAGCGTAAGGCGCTGAAGAAAGGCATGAGTTGCACCTTCACCGTCAAGGGGGCGCAGAAGGCGCTCAAGATCGCCTGCGGATAAGCCACGATCACGAGGCCTGAAGGTGGCCATGAATGCCACTTTCAGGCCTCAAATTCCTTGCGTGTTGGGGCTCGCCCTGCCACAGTGGGCTTGCCATGGCCGCCTCGATCGAGGAGGCCACAGAAGGGCCCCGTAAGGGGCCCTTCGGAAAATTAGGAGAGGCCTGACCATAGGCAGTGAGGGCCGGTTGCGTTCCGACCGAGAAGAACGCACCACAGAGACAGGGAGCGGAGGAACGCAATGGCGACGACCACAAGAACGGGTGCCGCGAAGAGAGGCAAGAAGCCTTTTAGGAAGCCCATACCGGTTCCCAAGAAACCAAGGGTGAAGCGCGCCGGCGCGGGGGGATTCAACTCCGACGTCATCGTCGACATGATGCATATGTACGACCTGCCGTTTGCCGCCCTCAATCCGGGGGCCAGCTACCGGGGGCTGCATGATTCGATGGTCAATTACGGCCGTAATTATCCCCATATGATGTTGTGCACCCATGAGGAAACGGCGGTGCAGATCGCCCACGGCTACTCCCGCGCAACCGGCAAACCGATGATCGCCATCGTCCATAACCTGGTGGGCCTTCTCCATTCCAACATGGCGATCTACTACGCCTATATCGACCGCGCGCCGATCTTCATCGTCGGTGCCACGGGGCCGCTCAACGAGACCAAGCGGCGGCCCAAGATCGACTGGATTCATACCGCCAACGGCCAAGGCGCGGCGATCCGCGAATACGTGAAATTCGATGCTCAGCCGGCCACCGTGGACGGCGTGCCGGAAGCCTTCGCGCGCGCCTATTCGGTCATGATGACCAATCCCCAGGGGCCCGTTTACATGTGTTACGACGCCTGGCTGCAGGAAGAAAACCTGGACCGCAAGGTTGCCCTGCCGCCGTCCTCGGCGGTCAAGGTGCCGGCCAAGATGGCGCCGGATCCCCAACAGATCGAAAAGGCGGCGGTGCTTCTGGTCAAGGCCAAGAACCCTGTTCTGCTCGCCGAATACGCGGGCCGCACCGAGCAAGGGTACGACGCGCTGGTCAAGCTCGCCGACCTGGTCCAGGCCGCGGTCTATGATCTCGACGCGCGTTGCAACTTCCCCGGCGTTCACCCGCTTAATATGTCGATGATCGACGAGATATGGTCCAAGACGGACCTCATCGTCGGCCTCGACGTGGAGGATTGGGAGCGTCCGACGACGAGCCTGGTGTCGACGACCCGGACGCTCAAGCGCAAGACGCCGCCCGGTTGCAAATTCGTCGATATCGGATTCGGCGAATTGAAAATCTCGGGCTGGTCGCTGGATTACCAGCGCCTGTTGCCGTTCGATCTTCGCATTATCGGCGACACCGACCTCGCCATTCCGTTGCTGACGGCCGCCTGCCGCCGGCTGATCAATCGTAGCGCCGCGGTCAAGAATCGGATCAAGGCGCGCGGCGCCAGGATCGCCAAACTGCACAATCGCAAGCGCAACCAATGGCGCCGGGCCGGCAGCGATCCGAAGGCGCGGGCGGGGAGCCCCATCCCCCATGCGGTTTTGGCCGCCGAAATTTGGGAGGTCATCAAGGGCGAGGACTGGGTTTTGGCCGCGGGAGCGCTCGATGACTGGGCCCGGCGGATTTGGGACTTCGATGCCCATTACCGCCGTCCCGGCAAGTCGCTCGGCACCTCGACCCAGATCGGCCTGTCACTGGGCGCGGCGCTCGGCCACAGGGACAAGGGCAGGCTGGTCATCGATATCCAGCCCGATGGCGATCTGATGTACGACGCGGGGGCCTTGTGGATCGCCGCCAAGCATAACCTGCCGATGCTGATCGTCATGTACAACAACCGCGCGTATTACAACGACTGGGAACACCAGATCAGGATGGCCCAGTTGCGCAAGACCGATGTCGGCAAGGCCCATATCGGTATGGACCTGTGTGATCCGGATCCGGACTTTGCCGGCCTCGCCCGCGCCATGGGCTGGTACGGCGAGGGGCCCATCGACCGGGCCGAGGACGTTCAGCCGGCGCTGCGCCGCGCCATCGCCCGGGTCAAGGCGGGGCAGCCCGCGCTGGTCGATACCATCACGGTGCGCCGTGACTCCTATAGCAAGTAGGTTGGATCGGCGCCGTTGAATATCGGCCGCAAACATTAGGGGCGTTGTGATGCTATCAAGACCGTTGGGAGTCGAGACGTGACGTGGAGCCGGGGCGATGCGTAGACTCGTCGTCGGCATGTCGGGTGCCTCGGGCGCCATTTACGGCATCCGCTTGCTCGAGGTGTTGAGCAAGGTGGACGATATCGAGGTTCACCTCGTGCTGTCGCCCTCGTCCGGACGCACCATTCACGACGAAACCGACTGGAAGGTCTCCGACGTCGAGGCCCTGGCCGACGTGGTGTACAACTACAATGACATCGGCGCTTCGCTGTCGAGCGGGTCGTACCGTCACGCGGGCATGATCATCGCACCCTGTTCGGTCAAGACCTTGTCCGGCATCGTCAACTCCTACGACGACAATCTTCTGGTGCGCGCGGCCGACGTGGCGCTCAAGGAAAAACGCCGGGTGGTCCTGTTGGTCCGCGAGACACCGCTGCATCTCGGTCACCTCGAGTTGATGGCGCGGGCCGCGCGGTATGGCGCGGTGGTGATGCCGCCTGTCCCGGCATTCTACATCCGGCCCAAAAGCCTCGATGACGTGATTAACCAGAGCGTGGGAAAGGCACTTGATTTTTTCGATATTTCCCACACACTCTTTCGCCGATGGAAGGAAACGGAGCCATCGGAAGACTGACGAGGGGGGTTCCAATCCGGCTGGACAATGATTCGAACCGCGCGCTTCTAAGTGCGGAAAGCTTGGACAAATAAATGCCATAAAACCAATGCCATAACAGGTGGGGAATCATGGAATACATGCAATTTATGTTATTCGCCGCGGGCGATGCGCTGATCATTATGTCCGATCCCATGCGGCTGATGTTCCTGTTCGGGGGCGTGATCATCGGCCTGATTCTGGGCGTGATTCCCGGCCTTGGCGGGCTCGTTGGCATGGCGCTGTTGCTGCCGTTCACATTCGACATGGACAAGTTCGCGGCTTTCGCCTTCCTGCTGGGGATGGGGTCGGTGACGACGACCTCGGATACCATCCCGGCGGTGCTGTTCGGGGTGCCCGGCACCACGGGGTCGGCGGCGACCATCCTCGATGGTCATCCCATGGCCCGAAAAGGCGAGGCCGGGCGCGCCTTCGGCGCGGCCTATACGGCGTCGATGATGGGGGGGCTGTTTGGCGCCTTGCTGCTGGCGGTATCGATTCCCATCCTGCGTCCGGTGATGCTTTATCTGGGCTCGCCGGAGCTTCTGTCCTTCTCGGTGTTCGGCCTTTCCATGGTCGCCGTGCTGTCGGGCTCCTCGCCCATGCGCGGCGTGGCCGCGGCCTGTGTCGGCCTGCTCGTCGCCATGGTCGGCTCCGACCCGCAGACCGGGACCCTGCGCTGGACCCTTGATTCCCTTTATCTGTGGGACGGCCTGCCCATCGTGCCGGTGACCATCGGCCTGTTCGCCCTGCCGGAACTGGCCGACATGGCGATTATCCGAACCTCCATCGCCACCGATTCGGAGGACGCGGATGTGGACACCCGTTCGGGCCAATGGCAAGGTGTCCGCGATACCTTTACCCATTGGTGGCTGGTCATCCGCGTGGCGTGGCTCGGGGCCGCCCTCGGCGCTATCCCGGGCCTCGGGGCCGCCATCGTCGACTGGGTCGCCTACGGCCATGCCGCCCGCACCGAGCCCGGTGCTGCAGAGACCTTCGGCAAGGGCGATGTCCGCGGCGTGCTGGCTTCCGAAGGAGCCAACAACGCGAAGGAAGGCGGCGCCCTGGTTCCCACCATCGCCTTCGGCGTGCCGGGATCGGCCTCCATGGCTATCTTGCTCGGCGCCTTCCTGATCCATGGCCTGATTCCGGGGCCGGATATGCTGACCAAGCATCTGGACGTGACCTATTCCATGGTGTGGTCGGTGGCCATCGCCAATATCCTCGGCGCCGGCCTCTGTTTCGCCTTTTCCAACCAGTTCGCCAAGATCGCCTTGCTCCGCTACACCATCATCATGCCGCTCATCCTGGCGGTGGTGTTCATCGGCGCCTTCCAGGGGTCGCGCCAATGGGGCGATATTTATACGCTGCTGATCTTCGGCACCGTGGGTTGGACCATGAAGCGCCTGCAATGGCCGCGGCCTCCGGTGATCCTCGGCTTTGTGCTGGGCGATATCGTCGAACGCTATTTGTTCATCTCGGTGGAGCGCTATGGCACGGAATGGCTGTTCCCGACATCGATCGAGAGCATCCGCTACGTCGTGATCTTCATGTTCCTGCTGTCGGGCTACGGGTTGATGCGTCCGCTCATAAAGGAATGGCGGATGGCCGGCGGTACTATTCAGATCATTAAGGAGTTCGGGGTAAAGCCACAGATCGACATGCAGACCGGGTTCTATGTCCTTGCCATCGGGCTCTTCTCTTGGGCGATGATGGAGGCGGAAGCCTGGAACCACGACGCCCGCATCGTGCCCACCATCGTCGGTTACTTCGGCTTGGCAATCATGGGGGTCAGCATGATCAACCATACCTTCAGGACGCCCGGGAAATACGCTGAAGGCGGGGCGGAAGGCCAGGTGCGCGAGTCGCTCCATCTCGATCTCACGGTCCGTGGGCCGAAGATGGCCCCGAAGCTCCTTGCCTTTCGTGCGGGGACCTTCATGCTCTGGCTTTTGGCCTTCCTCTTGTCCTCGGCCTTGGTCGGGATCCTGTTCACGGTCTTCCTGTTCGTGGTCGCCTACATGAAGATCGAGGGCAAGGAGCCGTGGAAACTGACATTCTACTGTGCGTTCGGGCTGTTCGCCTTCGCCGGCATATTGTTCGACGAACTGCTGGCCCTGCCGTGGCCCCAGGCGGCATTCGGCGATTTCTACGTCATCACGCGGGAATGGGGCAACGCCCAATATTACGTGTGGTTCGAGTAATCAGCCGGAAACACATTCGAACGGAAAGGGGCGGGGGGCGACTCCCGCCCCTTTTGCCGGATAAACCTCTAGGGATGGACGGTCTCGGTGAACCAGTCGGTGGGAACTTCGTTGCCCGCGCCTTCTTCCTTGGCGCGCCGGTAGATCACCGAACCGGCGGCGGCGAACTGATAGCCGAGGCCGAGATTGTTGAGGAAGCAGGTCACCTCTGCGTCGTTTTCGCGGCCCTTGGCGGCACCGGTAATCAGGTCCGGCAGGGTCGGGAAGGAATCGAAATCAAGCGCAGCGGCCATCTCCCAGGACTTGGTCTGGTTGTCTTCATAATTGGTGGCGCCCTTGGCGACCACGATGATGGGCTCCGTGTCATGGGTATGGATGGCGACCCGGTCGGCGGCCCTGACGGCGTTCACGTCGATCTCGGCTACCTTGATGGAAGAGAGGTGCATGCCCTTCTCGATCCAGTCGGCGAAAAAGATTGGATCGTTGGCATTGGTGGCGCACATGGCGATGTCGGCGCCGCGTATGGAATCCTCGGCGTGATCGACCGGGGTGACGGGCACCTGGAGGGTTTCGCTCATCCGCTCGGAAAACGATTCGCGGTTTTCCTTATTGGGTGAAAAACATCGGATTTCCTTGATGTCCCGGACCGAGCAGGCGGCCGATAATTGGGTTTCGGCCTGCCAGCCCGACCCCAGAATGCCGACGGTTTGGGCATTATCCCTGGCCATGTATTTGACCCCGAGCCCGTTGGTCGCGCCGACCCGGATGTGCTGCAGCACGCCGTCGGGGAAAATCGCCAGCGGTTCCCCGGTATCGGTGGAAAACAGAAGCACTAGGCCGACATAGCGCCCACCGGGGGCGGCGGGCACTTTCACCCGCCTCGGGGTGTTGCCGATCATGGGATTGGTAATGATGTCGGAGTTAATCCTGATGGCGCTGATGCCGAGCTTCGGCAGCACCCCGTCCATGGATTTGAGGCCATACATGGCATCATCTGCGTAGCTGGTGGGGGCGATGCAGTCGGACCTGGTGCGGCTGATGCCACGGCCCGCGGCCAGTTCCACATAGGCGTCTTCCAGGACCTCGATACAATCGGGCATGGTCAACAGCCGCTCGACGTCGTCGTTGGAAAGGATCAGGGTCATCGGGGCCTCCCAGGCATTATTTTGGCATAAAAAGGCGGACCCGGGCAGATGTCCGGGCCCGCATTTTATAGCAGATCAGGATTTGCATTCCATGGTCTTGGGCTCGTTCCTCTTGCCCAGCTTGTAGCTGATATCGCAGATCATGCCGACCTTGAGCGACTTGCGCTTGGCCTTCTTGCCGTTGACCTTGATCTTGGTGCGCGAGCCGGAAATCTTCGACTTGATGGTCGTCGATCCGTGTTTGAAGGTGATCCAGCGACCGTCCGGCGTCTTGGTCAGCAGTTTGGTGCCCAGCACGGTGTTGGTCGGCGCCTTGATGGCAAGAATCTGGCGCACCAGGGCGATCACTTCGGGCGGCTGGTTCAGTGCCGCGCGGACCTTTTTACGGACTTCTTCGCCATAGGCCGGGACGATGGGCCGGTCCGCCCTGGCCGCCTGGGCGCGCAGGTCCTTTTCGTCCAGGGACGCCTTGTAGGCCGTGCGCAGGGCGCCGAGCCGGTCGGCGGGAATCTCCGGCGGTCCGGCGGTGAAGCGGGCCAGTTCCGCCTGGGAGGCGATCAGCGCGGCGATGGCCTTGGCGTCTTTGGTCTCGACCACGTCCATGAGCTGCGGTACACCCTTCATGGGCTTGCCGCCGATCACCGTCAGCAGCCGCCCATAGCCGTTTTTTACGAACAAACCCGCGGAACTGAGCGAGCTCACGGCGACGTGAATCTCGCCACGACGCATGGCCAGTTCCGACTGGGTGCCGCGATAGCCCAAGATCATCTTGAATTTCCAGCCCAGCACCTTGGCCAGCATCTGGGTGTCGTTGTAGCCCGAGGACCCGACGCCGCCGGAGGAAAACTTCCACACCTTGGGTCCTTTGAGTTCGGCGAGGGACTTGGGCCCGCCATTGACGGCGGCCATCACCACCCGGGGGTCGGCGGCGGCCTTGCCGATCCACGACATTTTGGCGAGATCGAAGCGGATCCCCTTCTTGCCGATGACCTGGGAATAGATCAGGCCGGTGTTGAAGATGCCGATGGTGAGCCCATTGGCCTTGGCGTTGTAGATCAGGTTGGCGCCGATGATATGGCCGCCGCCGGGCTTGTTCTTGACCACGAAAGTGGAGCCGGGCAGATGTTTTTGCATGTATTTGGAGACCAGCCGGCCGTAGAAGTCGTAACCGCCGCCGGGCGATGTGGCGACCACGTAAGTGACCACCTTGCCCTTGTAGTAATCGGCGCCGCTTGCGGCTGCGGCCGGGCCGGCGCCGAGGCCAACCATCATGGCCATGGCCCCGGATGCGGTGACGGCTATGGATGCCCGAAGGCCGAAAAGATTTTTCATCGTGACACTCCCTTGCAAATTTCAACCATGCGGTCGCCCGACAGGCTATCCCAAAAATTTAGGCCAATTAAGGCGATTGGGCCGGATTCGCCACCTTCGGCTCGATGCCGGCCTCATGGTTCGTTTCGCCGTGGAGAATACCCAATTCTTTGCATCCGCGCAAAGGGCCGGGGAGTTGAAAAGGGCGGGCCAACGCGGCCCGCCCGTTCCAGATTATGCCGCCTGACTACTTGCAGGAAACCTTCTTGAATTCCATGCCCTTCTTCTTGGCGCTGGTATTGCCCTTGCATGTCATGCCGGCTTTCAGTTCGGCGCGGTCGGCATCGCAGGTGCCCTTGATGCAGACATTGGTGCGCGAGCCGGAGATGAAATAGGTCTTGCCGCCGATCTTGATTTGGCGGCCCTCTTTTTTGGTCGATTCGATCTTACCCTTGACCTCCCCGGCCTGCGCCGTGCCGGTGGGAAGGGCGGTGAATCCGAAAGCGAGGCCGATGGCCAGTGCAGACGTGAACAAAGCAGTGGAAATTTTCATTGTTACGGTCCTCCTGAGACTCCCTTGGTATCAATCAATTCGGCCGACAGGACCGAATCACACCTGACGCCGACCATCGATTTCGTCGTAAGCACTTGGATGAGCCTATGACAAAAGGCACGGCACCATTGGACGCTATTTTGATGGACCTTTTGCCCGAGGGCAAGTCTCTTGAATCAATCGGCTATGTATGTGTCATAGATAAAATTGGTGATGTACCCCTCGAAAATGATCTGTGAGAGGAGGATCACCAGGATGAAATACATGACCGACCAGACCCCTGCCGTGATCATCAGGCTCAGTTTCAGGGATTCCTTGGCGTAATAGCGCACGAACAGGAACAGGAATATGGGCGTGCCGATCCAGAACCCGAACAACAGCACGATGCCCAGCAGGAAGAAGAAGAAGCCGAAAAGGATCATCTCCTGACGGTTGCGGCTTTTCGCGACCATTGAGTGGTCCTCGACGAGGGTTTCCGCCTTTTCCTTTACGACCTCGAGCTCCAGCCCCTCGGTGTGGCTGGTCAGTTCGGCCATGTATATTTCGAATTCCGTCCTGGGGTCGATCTTCCCCTTGGCGATAATGAAGCCCCGGATGTCGAGGATGACCTGCAGAAAGGCCAAAGCCATCCCCGGGATGCCGATCACGAAGGGCAGGAAATTGGCCGGCCACGAATAATCCCAGGCCACGATCACCATGACAAAGAAGATGGAGAACATGATGATGGAGAACAGGGTGCGCCCATGGGTCAGCGCGCGCCACAGGGCGGGGCGCATTTCGCCGTTTTGATCAGATGCCGACATTGGCTTGACTCCGCTTTCGATTATCGATGATACCGCGGTAAACGGCGAACGCGATGGTGGCGACGATCATGCTTATGAGGATGACCGACAGGGGCCGCACGAAGAAATCCCAACGCCATAGGGCCCAGGCCTTGTGGAGCGATTCCTCGGCGATCTTGCCAAGCACGATACCGATGGCGAACGGCGGACGCGGCCAATCGTATTTCAGCAGGCCATAGCCGATGACGCTGAGGATGCCCAGCAGGATCAGGTTTTCCGGTTGCCCCTTTGCCAACAGGGTGCCGAGCACGGTGACGATCAGCACCACGGGGATCAGGATTCCGCCACGCAGGAAGATGAGTAACGCCACCCAGCGGGTGATGAACAGCAAGATCACCACCGCCGCCAGGTTTGAGATCACCAGCGCCCAGATCAAGATCCACACCAAGTCCAGATGCTCGGTGAGCATCGCCGGGCCCGGCTGGATGCCCAGGATCAGCCAGGCGCCGAGCAGGATGGCCATGCCCGAGGAGCCCGGCACGCCGAAGAACAGGGTGGGCAGGAGCGACCCGCCTTCCTTGGAATTGGTCGCCGATTCCGGCGCGATGACGCCGCGCACGTCGCCCTTGCCGAAGGTTTCCGGATTCTTGCAACTTTGCACCGCGTGGCCGTAACAGATCCACGCCGCCGCCGAGCCGCCCAGGCCGGGCAGGATGCCGATGAAGGCGCCAATACCGGAGCAACGCAGAACCAGCCACCAGTGCTTGAAGGTGATGGCACAGCCCTTGAGCTGGGCGCGTAAGCCGGTCTGCGACATTTCCTTGGAAACGGAGGAGATGGAGCCGCCCTTGATGCCGAGATGGATCATCTCGGGCACCGCGAACAGCGCCAATACCGCCGTGATCAGGTCCATGCCGTCCCACAGGAATAAGAAGTCCTCGGAATAGCGGGCGATGCCGGTCTGGGGGTCCATGCCGACGAAGGCCAGCATCATGCCGTAGAAGCCCACCACCAAGCCCTTGGATATGAACGAGCCGGAAACGAAGGCGACGAAGGTGATGCCGAGAAGGGCCAGGAAGAAGAACTCCGCCGGGCTGAACTTGAGGACGATGGGCTCGATCACCGGAATCAGCACGGCGAGCACGATCGCCCCGATCACGCCGCCGATGCCCGATGCCATGAGGCTTGCGCCCAGCGCCACGCCGGCCTCGCCCTTCTTGGCCATGGGGTAGCCGTCGACGATGGTGGCGGCGTCGTCGCCGGTCCCCGGCACGCCGAACAGGATCGAGGAAATCTGGCCGCTGGTCCCCGTGACCGCGTGCATGGACAGCAGGAACACGGCGCCCGCGATCATGGGTTGCCCGAAGATGAAGGGGATCGTCACCGCGATGGCAAGACGCCCGCCCAGGCCCGGCACCGCGCCGAAGAATATGCCGATGCAGGTTCCCAACATCAGCATGTACATGACGTAAGGCGAGGTCAGCAGCTGAACAAAGGTGCTCAGCATTATGTCAATCATCGAGAACCCCCATCACTGTTCGCTCTATTTTGGTTGGCGGCGCAGGAGCGTTTCTCCCACTCGACGGGGCTCTTCGGCCCTTGACCACACTGCGTCTTTACCCCCACTCGTACCAAAGTCATGCGCGCGCGCGCGCCGGATCGCTACACCTTGACGTCTTCGAAGCCTTCCGCGTTTTCGAGCTGATCGAACCAGTCGAAGCCCATTTTCTTGATGATGCGGCTGTTGACGACGACGACCCGCGCTTCGTTGTCTGGATCGGCGTTGAAACGCTGGTGGATCACGTAGGGCGGCACGTAAATGAAATCGCCTTCCTTCCATTCGAACTTCTTGGGCTCGGTTTTCCATTCCCATTCGAACTCGTCCTTGCAGTCGAAGTCCACGTCCCAATGAAGGTCATAGCCCCGGCCCTCCACCACGTACACGATTTCCTCGGTGAGGTGCCGGGATTTTCCGGTTCCCTTGCCGGGCTCGAGGAACTGCATATAGGCGTCGATGCACATTTCCATGGTGTTCATCTTTTCATGGATGATGTGCTTGATGAGACCGTCGGGCGAACGCTCCATGGGCATCTCGTTGGCCTTGACGACGTTCTTCATTTTGGATTTGTAGGCGTCGCGGAAGCTCGCCGATTCCTGCAGCCCTTCCAGGTAGAAATTGCATTCCTCGTCGGAAAGACGGGATCTCGCTTTTTCGTCATCGAAGGCCATTGGGCTCACTCTCCCTTGATCGGCCGCCCTCGGGCGGCATTTGTGTCATCAAACTCGCTCTCTAGCAGGGTGACGCCTAGCACCTCCGCCTGCTCTCGCAAATTCACCTCGACGCTCGGCGCAAACTGTTCCGTGGGAACGGTGAGCGGTCACTATCGTCGGCTGAATCCCCACTATATTTAATAGCGGATTCAATGCGGTCCGGCTAGGGGTTTTTGGGCTTGCCAGGCAAGTTTGCAGGCCCCCATGGAGGGCGATTTCGTCGGCTCCGGGGGATGGGTTAAGTCTTCGCCCCGGGTCACGCTCTGGGTGTGGCGCCCGCCCTGAGGCGGTGTGGGCCAGCCCTCCTTGGGGCCGGTGAAGGGAGGTGACCGCGGGGGTCCGCGAGAATGCCTAAAATCGCGGCGAATATGGTGTGCTTGGGCTTGCGCGGACCGGGCAGGATTGTTACCGTCTTAAATCCTTATCAAGGCGGGTGAACCGGCAGATTCGCCCGTCCACGGATGCTTGGGGAATGGTTCGAAGTCGGGGCGCGTTGCATATGCCCCATGAGGTTTATGCCGGGGCGGTTGGGCGCTGTTTGGCCCTTCCACCGGGCGCTTGGGGGGAACGGTGACCAGCGGCAGCGATTGGGCGGCCCGATCGGACGGGACGGCGGCAGGTGGGGATCGGTTCCCATCCCGCAAGCCGGGCCGCCTCGCCCGCATCTTTCCTGAACGCCAAGTTATATTCCGGACCGACGGACGGGTCCGCTTGGTGACCTTGACCACGGGCGGGCAGTCGGCAATCGCCGTGGTGGCCTTGGGCTTGGTCGGATGGTTCGGGTTCTCGATTTCCGCCCAGATGGGGTTCGATGACGCGATCGCCGGCAAAGACCTTGAGATCGGCGGCATCAGCGCGGCCTACGGCGATCTCAAGATCAGGCTTGAGGACTCGGAATCTCACTTCCGTTCGGTCGCCCGGACATTGGAAGCGAAGCATGCCTATCTCATGGCATTGCTCGATCGTCCGATGTCTTCGGGGGACGCGCTGAAGGCGCGCGCCCAGGGCCTGCATCAAGAGGATTTGACGCGGCAACGTTTGGCGAGCTCGCGCCGGGCGCTGCTGGCCCAACTGGGCGCGCTCGAAGGCGTTGTTCGGCGTAAAGCCGGGGCCAAAGGTGGCGCCAACGCGGCACGGGGGGGCACGGGCAAGGTGCCGCTGTCCGGTCTGCGACGGGCGCGGGTGGGGCGCGAACATAAGCGCCTGATGTCACGCATCGATAAATTGGAGCAGCGGCTTGGCGCGGTCAACGGATCGCAACGCGGCGTCATGGATTTTCTCGCCGCCCGGAGCATCGACGATTTCGATCGCGCCAAGAAGCTGGTCGCAATTTCGGGGCTCGACGTAGATGGCCTTCTTGCCAAGTTGGCGGGCGCGGGTCCGCGCGGCCAGGGCGGTCCCTTCATCGCGGCGGCGCCGGACAGCGGGGCGACGGCGACGGTGCCCGCCGTGCTCGGCGTCATCGATCACCAATTGAACCGCTGGGAGACCCTCGTTGCCCTGATCAGCCGGCTGCCCTTCACGGCGCCCGCCGACCACTATTATGTGGCCAGCCGTTTCGGTAAGCGCCGCGACCCCATCAACCGGCGCTGGGCCATGCATTACGGGATCGATCTCGCCGGCGTTTATCATTCGCCGGTGCGGGCCACGGCGCCGGGCGTCGTTGTCAGGGTGGGGTGGAATGGCAGTTACGGGCGTGTGGTGGAGATCGACCATGGTCTCGGCCTTCGCACCCGTTACGGCCATCTGCACCGTATCCTCGTCAAACGCGGGCAGAAGGTCGGATTCCGGCGGAAGATCGGGCAGATGGGAAATTCCGGGCGTTCCACAGGGGCCCACGTCCATTATGAAATTCTGGTCAACGGAAAGCCGCTCGACCCGGCGAAGTTCATGGAGGCAGGTGAACATGTTCTCGAAGGATACTAAGAGTGGACGTGGCGGTAGCCGCGTCCCGTCGATTATCAGCGCCAACCTACGCATCGTCGGCGATCTCGTTTCCGAAGGGGACGTGCAGGTCGACGGCATCATCGAAGGTAACGTCCACGCGCGTTCCCTGACCGTGAGCCAAGGCGCCTCGGTACGGGGGCAGATTACCGCCGAATCGGTTTGCATCCGCGGGGCCGTCCAAGGGCAGATCACCGCCGATCAGGTGGAACTCGGCCGCACCGCCAAGGTGGACGGCGATATCGTCCACGCGGTTATCTCGATCGAATCGGGGGCCTTCTTCGAAGGCAATTGCCGCCACAAGCCGGAGAAGGTGGAGGCCACGCCCCCGGAGAAGGTGGAGGCCACGCCCCCGGAGGTGGTGGCGGCGTCCGCCTGACGTTTTCCACCGGTTTCGGGGGGATCGGAAAATGCGCTAGCGCGCGCTCATGCGCGCGGCGCCTTTTTGCAAGGCGTCCCGGTAGGTGAGGGGGTCGACATTGCCGCCGGAGCCGATGATGGCGATGGATTTTCCCGAGACATCGAATTCCTGGCCCAAGGCGCCGGTGACAAGGGCGGCCAGGGCGATGGCGCCCGACGGCTCGAGCACCAGTTTCAAGTCCGCGAACGCCGCGTAAAGACCCTCGGCGACAAGATCGTCGTCGATCGCCAGCACCCCGTCCGCCAGGCGTTGGTTGATGGGAAAGGTCAGTTCGCCGGGCATCTCGGCGGTCAGGGCATCGCAAATGGTGGTTCCATGTCCGGGGCCGAGATCGTTGGCGATCCTGTCGCCCGCGGCCATGGAGCGCAATGTGTCGTCGTAATTGGACGGTTCCACCAAATAAATCCGGGTTTCGGGGCTGAGCGCCTTCACCGCCGTGGCGATTCCGGCGGACAGCCCGCCGCCGCCGCAGGGGATCACCACGGCGTCGAGCGTCACACCCAGCGCCCCGGCCTGCTCCACCAGCTCCAAGCCGATGGTCCCCTGGCCGGCGATGATACGGTCATCGTCGAAAGGTGGGACGATGACGGCGTGGCGTTCATCGGCGATGGCCGCAGCTATGGCGACGCGGTCTTCAACCTCACGCTGGTAGTACGCCAGTTCCGCCCCCCAGGACTGGGTATTGCGCTTCTTGATGGCGGGGATGTCGTTGGGCACGACGATGACGGCAGAGGTGCCGGCGGTGCGGGCCGCCGCGGCGACCCCTTGGGCGTGATTGCCGGTGGAGTACGCCACCACGCCGCGGTCGAGTTCTTGACGCGTGAGCTGGGCGATCCGGTTGTAGGCGCCGCGGAACTTGAACGAGCCGGTGAGCTGCAGGGATTCGGCCTTGACCAACACGCGGCATCCCAGCCGCTGGTCGAGCAGCGGTGCCTCCAGCAGCGGCGTGCGCACGGCCTTACCGGCGATACGCTCCGCCGCCTGCCTGATCTCTTCCAGGCCCACCGTCATGGTCGTTCCTCCCGATCGGGCGCGGGGACGCCATGCGCCGCCCAAGGGATGCTAGAGCACTATCCGGCCAAACTGAACCATTTGACCGGATCATGCACTAAAGGGCGGCGCTCTTGAGCGCCGTGTCGGTGATGCGGCGGCGCCCGAAAATGGCCCGATAGACCTGGAGGTTTTCGATCACCCGCTGGACGTAATTGCGGGTTTCGTCGAAGGGGATCATCTCGATCCAGTCCACGGCGTCGATACTGCCGCTGCGAAAATCGCCGTGGCGGCGCAGCCAGCGCCGGGCGCGGCTCGGCCCCGCGTTGTAGGCGGCGAGCCCAAGCACGTAGGACCCGCCAAACGACGAGACCACGTCGGAAAGATAGGCGGTGCCGAGGGTGAGATTGTATTGCTGATCGGCCAGCAGCCTTTTGCGGGAGAACGGCAAATTGAGTCGCCGCGCCACGCGCCTCGCCGTGGCTGGCATCAGCTGCATCAAGCCCCGGGCCCCGGCCCAGCTCAGGGCCTGGTGGTCGAAGGCGCTTTCCTGACGCAGGAGGGCGAGCAACAGGGCACCTTCCAAGCCCCGCCGGTTCTGCGGCAACGGTTCCCGCGGCCAGCCCGCGGCGATGAGGTAGACGTTCTCGCGCAGCGCCCGCTTGGCCGCCTTGAGGGCGATATCCGGGCGCGCGGCGCGTTGGGCGATTTCCGCCGCCGCGGCGTACTCGGCGGGCTTCTTGGCGGTCTGGGAAAGATGCTTGATGAAGGCCCGGAAATGATTACGGTCCTGGCTCGCGGCGACCAATTCGGCGGCCCGCACCACATCCCGCCCGAGGTATGCGTTGACACTTGCCTCATCCCCATGGGGCGCCTTTGGTAAGGGGGAATCGTTCCGCGTGGCGAGCCGCCCCATGGCCAATTGCCCGTAGAAGGTGGTGAAAAATCGGCTCGATTTTACGTACCAAGTCCGGGCTTGGTCCGCTTGGCCCTCGGCATCGGCTGCACGGCCCGCCCAATAGGCGGCCCTGGCGCGGCTGACCGGGTAGCGCACCTTGGACCACAGGCGTTGGAAATGCCGGGCCGCCGTTTTGGCGTCGTTGAGAAAACGCAGGGCGATCCAACCGGCCAGCCATTCGGCGTCGGCGAAACCGGCGCCCGCGGTCTGACGATGGCCGCCGGCAAGCCGGTAGGCCTCGGTGACGTTCCCTTTGCGCAGCGCGCGGCGGGCCAGGGTGCCGCGTTCGCGCCACCATAGCTCGGGATGCGGTAGGGTCCTGGGCAGGCCGGCCAAAAGGGCGATGGCGTCGGCATCCCGACCCTTGCGGCGGCGCCATTTCAGGCGTTCGTAGACGAAACCCAGGTCGTTCAATCGATCAGGCGGCATGCGGCGAATCGCCCAGTCGACGCCGCCCCGATAGCGGCGCAGCCGGATCCGCGCCACCGCGACCATGCGCTCATTGGCATCGACGCGCCTAAGCATGCGCCGGGCCTCCCAGGTGCGCCCGCGCCACAAAAGGCGATCGAGGCGGCGCGCATGGTCGGCGGCGGTCAGCATGCGGCGATAGCGGCGGTAGAAATCGCGCTCGATGCGGCCGGAAAAGTTCATCTCCACCCAGGCCCTGCGGACCAACCGCCGGGCGCGCTGTTTTTCGCCGACGGCCAGGTAGGAATCGGCGAGCCAGATGGCGCCGTTGGGTGTCAATGGGGGGTGACGTCCCAACCAGTCGATGACGCGATGGATGGGGACGGCCGCGTTTATTTTGGCTTCCGCATTGGCGCGCAGGCTCTTCATTTCCGGCCAATCGGGGTTGTGGTCGATAAAGCTGGCGATTTCCTCGAAACTGGCCGGTTCGCCGGCCGTGGTGAAGCGGATCCAATCGACGACCTTGGCAAGGACCGGATCATCGCCGCGGCCGGCCAGGACATAGGCGCGTGACCATCGGCCCAGCGCGACGGCTTTGAGGACCTGTTCGGCGAGGCGGCGGGCCGAGGTTTTCGGCGGTGTCAGACGGGCCACGGCGGCTCTCGCGCTGTGTGACGTCTGGATACCGTCGGCCGCCAGCGACGGGATCGGCGCGACACCCGTGACCAAAACCAGGGCGAGTGCCAGGGCAAGCCCTAGGCCTTGGCCAAGGCCGGCCAGCCGCGTGATCGCATGAACCAACGTGATCACCTTTGGATCCGTCCCCCGAGGTATGCCATATCCCTGCATCGACGGTGCGCATCGGCGTTTGCCGCCGGTTGCGCCCAGCCCGGCATTGTAGGGGCGAATATGGTTAATGAATAGTTGCGATCCGGCAGATTTCGAGGCCATTGATGGTCGGTCAGGACCCAGACTGTGCGCAAACTACTTTGGGGATATCCACCACATCAATACCCGACATTTCCTAAACGGCGGGATGATTTCCCCTTGGTCTCGTCAACCTAAAATCTGGCATTCACCAAAAAACAGATATAGTCATAGCTGGCGGTGGCCCGCGCGGGAGTGCCAGGGCGCCGGAACCGCTTGATCAACCGGGCGGTTGAATAGGGAAGATGCCATGATCGTCGAGATGATCTATACCGATAACGCCTATCGCAACTTCAACTACCTCATCGCTTGTGATGAGACCGGCGAGGCGCTGGCCATCGATCCACTGGAATCCCAGATGTGCCTCGATGCCGCCAAGGACAAGGGCTGGGAGATCAGCCAGGTGCTCAACACCCATCACCACCGCGATCACACCGGCGGCAACGACGCCGTGATCAAAGCCACCGGCGCCAGGCTGCTGGCCCATGCCGGCGCCAAGGAGCAAATACCGGGTATCGACGTGGGCCTCGGGGCCGGAGACGTGGTCAAGGTGGGCAACAGCGTCGAGCTCGAGGTGCTGGACACGCCGGGCCACACCATGTCCCATGTCTGTCTGCTGGCCCATGCCGACACCCCTTCGCTGATCTGCGGCGATACCCTGTTCAACGCGGGCGCCGGCCATTGCCGCGGCGGCGGCCATCCCGAGCACCTCTACCGCACCTTCGCTGAACAGCTGAGTAAGCTGCCCGACGAAACCATGATCTACCCCGGCCACGACTACCTCGCCAACAACCTAGGCTTTACCCTGGACCGCGAGCCCGACAATGCCGCAGCCCTTGCCCTGCTGGATGAGGCGAAGGATCAGGATCCCCATGACGCCATTGTCACCACCCTGGGCCTGGAGAAGGAGATCAACACCTTCTTCCGCCTGGAAAGCCCGACGGTGATCGCCCGGCTACGCGAGGCCATCCCCGACTTCCCCGACGATCCCAGTCCCAAGGACGTGTTCCTGGGCCTCCGCACGCTGCGCAACGATTGGTAGGATCGGGGGGGCCGCTTCAAGTGCCATCCCTCCGTTGAACGGGGTGAGAAGATGGTGATACGGTTCCGCTTCGGATTGACTCCACTCTTCGCGTCCCATGGGGACGCAGATCGGAACCACCATGGCTGAGACACTTCCATCCGGCGCCGCCAAGCTCGCCGAGAACCATCCCCCCATTTGGGCCGCCTACCAACAGCTTGGCGCGGCTTGCGCCGAGGCCGGGCCGCTGGATGCGCGCACCCTCCGCCTGGTGAAGCTCGCCGTCGCCGTCGGCCAGGCGAGCGAGGGCGCCGTCCATTCGCACACCCGCCGGGCCCTAAGCGAAGGCCTCACCAAAGATGAGATCCTCCACGTGGCGCTGTTGGCCATTCCTTCCATGGGATTGGCCAAGGCGGTCGCGGCGATGACCTGGATCGGGGATATCCTGGACGCCTAGGGCACTTCCGGGCCAAATTGAATCAATTTGATGGGTGCTCATGGGCTTCCAGGGTA
>Ga0209980_10000147_pt1 | contig 35040 bp, 32 predicted proteins | sample CR02metaG_FD_183611 | JGI IMG/M metagenome (GOLD analysis project Ga0209980, IMG submission 183611) | Deep subsurface microbial communities from Mariana Trench to uncover new lineages of life (NeLLi) - CR02 metaG (SPAdes) (version 2) | ecosystem: Environmental > Aquatic > Marine > Ocean trench...
CGCCATCCATGGCGGTCGGATGCCCGAGCCGAGTACGCGTTCGACCAGACCGTGTCCTGGTAGAGCCGACGGGCACGCTCGACCCCCCTTATCCAATAACCGAACGTGCTGTCGCCGTACGCTTGTGACCGGTGCAGGGTTGCGCAAAGCTCCTCGACCCCGTCCTCGCGTCGGGCCGATGTTCGCTCGCCACCGCCTCCAGTGCCGCTCTCATTCGACCTGAAACCCTCTCACAGGGCGGTTGGAATTCCTGTCCTTCTCCTCAGGATCGTTCGCCCGTGGCCAACCGGGAATCGCCCGAGTGTAGAGAATGGCCGCCAGCATGCCAACGCGTGGCGGGAAACGGCGCAGCGGATCTGCAGAGAAACGCGCTCGTCAAACTCCGCATATTCAGGCATGATGCGAAATCTCGAATGCAAAACAAGCCAGCCCGAGGTTACCCTCGGGGACGTGAGTGTCCAGCCCGTTGCCGTGCATACGCCGATGAAGCTCCAACTCCGACCGTTACACCCAGATTTCGGCGCGCGGGTCCTGGACGTCGACCTTTCGCAGTTCTTAAGTGACGAGCGGTTCGCCGAGATCGAAATGACCGTGGAGCAATACTCGGTAGTATTGTTTCGCCGTCAGTCGCTGGATGATGAGAGCCAACTCGCCTTCAGCCGCCGATTCGGAGAACTCGAGTTTGGCCATGTCGCGTACGGCCGCGACGGGAGCATCGAGTACATCGGACATATTGGTAACATCGACGCGAAGGACAACCAGTTGCCGTCAAAGCACAGGGACGTGGTGTTTTCGACCGGCAACGAGATGTGGCACTCCGACTCTTCGTTTCGTGAGGTTCCGGCACGATTTTCCATTTCTTACGCCTACGAGGTCACATCGGAAGGCGGCGAGCTGGAGTTCGTCAGTACCCGCCCGGCATACTCGAGGCTTCCCCCGGAGATGAAAGAGACCATCGCCGACCTCGTGGTCATCCACGATTACGTGTACTCACGCAGCAAAGTTGGCGAGGATGTCGTCTCACCGTCGCTCGCGGCATCCTTGCCACCCGTACGGCAGAAGCTTGTGCGCACGAATCGTGCTACGGGCGATAAAAACTACTATGTAGGATCCCACGCCCGATCCATCGAAGGCTGGGATGAGGAAGATGCCCATGCGCTTCTCGACGATCTCGTGGTACGGGCGACAAAACCCGGGTGCCGCTATCAACACCATTGGCAAGCAGGCGACCTGCTCATCTGGGACAACCGCTGCGTGCTGCATCGTGGCAGGCCCTACGATGCGGATCGCTATCGGCGGAGAATGCATCAGACGCGAGTTGCGGGACTCTGCTCTTCTCTGGATGAAGACCAGCTTGATCTGAAGAAGATCGGGCGTATTCGATGAGCGGCTGAGACGCATTGAGCGTTCGGCTTGAGGACAAAATGTGTAAACGATGTGCCCGGCCCTACAGAGGGGGTCCGGCAATTGCAACGCATCCGGGCCTACTACGAGTTCGGCGACGTGGATGTGGACCGTTACGAGGTAGACGGTAGGTATCGACAGGTCATGTTGGCGGCGCGCGAGTTCGCCAACGATCTGCCGGACAGGGCCGATACCTGGCTGAATCGTTACCTGCAGTACACCCACGGCTACGGTCTCGCCATGCAGATGCTGAAGCAGGTGCTGGCCCCATAACCGATCAGGTGGCCTTCTGCAGGTCCTCGACGACGGCTTTCAGGAAGCGCGACGCTTCCCCCCCGGTCACGGTCCGGTGATCGAAGGTCAATGACAAGGGCAGGGTGCGTCGCACTTGCGGCTGGCCATCGTGGGCCACGACCTGAGGGCGCATGGCGCCGGCCCCGAGAATGCCGACGGTGGGAGGCTGCACGATGGGGTTGGCGTAGCGCCCGAATATGCTGCCGAAGTTGGACAGCGTAAATGTATAGCCGCGCATCTCTTCCGGCGGAATGGTGCGCGCTCTGACGTCGGCCTTGAGTTGCTCCAGTCCCTGCTTGACGTCCTCCATGGAGCGATTGCCGATGTCGTGCAACACCGGCACGAACAGTCCCTCATCGGTATCCACCGCAACACCGAGATGGATTTTCTCCAGCACGCGCCTGCCGACGGCATGGGAGTCGTACCAGGCGTTCAACGCCGGCTCTGCCCGGCAACCCGCGACGATGGCGCGAATGAGCCGCAGGGTTACATTTGCGTCTGCGCCCCAATCGCCGGCATCGGCATCATCACTGACGGTGACCGGCACCACCTCGGCGCGCGCCTGAGTCATCTTGCGCGCCATGGCGCGGCGCGGTCCGCGAAGCTGCTCGATCGGTCCGAGCTCGGCGAGCAGTTTGGCCACGCGCTCCACATCCGCTGCCGTCACCAGACCGTCGGCGCCGCCGGGCGTGACCACGGCGAGATCCACGTTGAGACGCTTCGCAAGCGCCCGCACGGCGGGAGTGGCCTTGACGCCGATCGCGACCTGTCCGACGGTGGTGGCTCTTTCCTTGACGACCTGATCGCCGGCCTTGACGGCGCCGACGACGGTGCCCGCGTCCTGTCGGGTCTCCTTGGTCTCTTCCACATCCCCTTGCGTAAACTCCACGAGCACGGCGCCAACGGGGATGATGTCTCCCGGACTGCCATGGAGGCGGGCGATGCTGCCGCTTCGGGGCGAGGGAACCTCGACGATGGCCTTGTCCGTCTCCATGGATACCAGCGGTTGATCGGCGTTGACCTCGTCGCCTTCCGCCACGTGCCATTCCACGAGCTCCGCTTCCTGCAGTCCTTCACCCAGGTCCGGGAGCTTGAAAAGTTTCGATTCGCCTCGAGGTTTTGCCATCAGCCGAACTCGAGCACTTCTTTGACTGCCTTCGTGATCCTGTCTTCGCCGGGCATATAGCGTTTTTCCAGACGCGCCAGGGGTATCACCGTGTCGTAGCCTGTGACACGTTTGACCGGCGCCAAGAGAAACAGCAGTCCATGCTCGGCAAGCTCCGCGGCGATCTCCGCACCGAGGCCAAGCGTGCGGGCCGCCTCGTGGACGATGACGCAGCGCCCGGTTCTCTGCACCGAGCTCAGAATAGAAGCCATATCCATGGGCTTGAGCGTGGCCACGTCGATCACTTCCGCACTGATCCCGTCGTTGGCCAGTGTATCGGCGGCGGCCATCGTCTCGTGCACGCTGGCGCCCCAGGTCACCAGAGTGACATCGGTACCTTCTCGCAGAGTGAAGCACACATCGAGGGGCAGCGCTTCGCCGTTATCCGCGACTTCCTGCTTGACCAGCCGGTAGATCCTCGTGGGCTCGAGGAAAATCACGGGATCGGGATCTCGAATGGACGCCAGCAGGAGACCGTAAGCTCGTGCCGGCGACGAAGGGATCACCACGCGTAAGCCGGGAATATGGATGAACAGGGATTCGGTGCTTTCCGAATGGTGCTCGGGCGCGTGGATCCCGCCCCCGTGCGGCGTGCGCAGCACCATCGGACAGCTCAGACGGCCACGCGTGCGATTGCGTATTCGCGACGCGTGGTTGAGGAGCTGATCGAGCGCGGGATAGATAAATCCCATGAACTGAATCTCCGCCACCGGGCGCAGGCCTTGGGCGGCCATGCCCACGGCCATGCCGCCGATGAGCGTCTCGGCAAGCGGTGTATCCAGCACACGCTCCGCGCCGAAGCGTTCGCGCAAGTCCACCGTCGCCCGGAACACGCCCCCGTTTACGGCGATATCCTCTCCGTACACGATGACGCTGTCGTCCTCGTCCATGGCGCGGGCAAGGGCCTGATTGATGGCCTCCACCAGGGTGATTTCAGCCTCCATCGCCATCCTCTTTCATTACCGCATTACGTTGCGGGATCAATTGTGCCGGCAACGTCTCGTAGAGCGAATCGAACATGGCTTCCGGCGGCTCGGGTGGGGTCGCGAGATAGGTGTGCACCGCCTTCTGGACGTCCTCGGCGCAGCTCCGGATCAGGTCTTCCTCATCTTTCGGCGACCAGGCGCCACAATGCTCTAGATATGCGCGCGTGCGGAGTATTGGGTCGAGAAGTCGATTTTTCTCGAGCTCCTCGTCGCTTCGATAGCGGCTCGCGTCGTCGGCCGTGGTGTGATCGCTCATTCGATAGGTCAACGCTTCGATGAGTGTCGGTCCGTCACCTTCACGGGCTTTGGCAAGAGCATTGTCCGCCGCCCATCGAACGGCGATCGGGTCGTTGCCGTCCACCTGAAGGCCTTCGAAGCCGGCGGCGATGGCTTTTTGCGCGATGGTCTCGGCGGCCGTCTGCGCGGTTCGTGGCACGGAAATGGCCCATTGATTGTTACTGATGACGAACACCACCGGCAGCTTCCAGACGCCGGCAAGATTGATGGACTCGTAGAAATCGCCTTTGGATGTGGCCCCGTCGCCAGCCATACACACCACCGCGCGGCGTTCCTTACGCAGCTTGAAAGCGTAGGCCGCGCCCACGGCGTGACAATTCTGGGTGCCGATGGGGACACACAGGGGAAAATCTTCCCGGGGACCCTGATAGTCGCTGCCGCGCTCGTCACCGCCCCAGTAGAGGAGCAACTCGGTCATGGTACACCCGCGTGCAATCTGCGCTGCCTGCTCCCGGTACGTCGGCGCCAGCACGTCCTCGGGGGCCATCGCAAGCCCCAGTACAGCCCCGACCGCTTCCTGACCGAGGGAAGACGCGTAGGTACCGAGCTGGCCGGTGCGTTGCAGTGAGATCGCTTTCGCGTCGTAGGTGCGCGTCAGCACCATGAGCCGATAGGCCGCGACCAGCCATTCTGGGTCCTTGATGGCATCGGGTGGCGAAGCGACGAGCTTGCCGGTTTCGTCCATGAACCGGGTGTATTCAACCTTAAATTCGGCGACCGTGCTCAAGCTCGAATCTCCAAGCGCGGGTAGCCCCGCTTCTTCAGTCCAGGCACATGTTGTGCCAGTTTCTCGATGCCTGCAACCTGACGGCGGCGCGAGCACGGAGCGTGCGCCGGATAACGTGAGACGGGTCACGAAGATCCTCATGATATGATCGTGGCAAAATCCGACATCTTGAATTCTTCCGATGACCTTAGAAGTTCCAGCTGTACTGCAATCACTGTCGTCCGCAGGGTCTGCGCTCAGTGCCTTGACGGCGTGGAGAAAAAAGGCCAGAGGAGACGCGAGAGCGCTGATCGGAGAGCTGAAAGACAATCTCTATTATCTCGACATGGTCGCCGAGGATGATGTAGAGCTTGCCGCCGTCGTGAACAAACTGTCCATCGCCGAATACAAGCGCTTATCCAGGGAAGGTTACAATTTCAACGCGCTCAAGAAGCAGAAGATCGCCGGTCATGAATCGCTGAAAGGCACGGATCTGTCTTCGTGGTCCGGTAAGTCCACCGAGGATTTGATCGAGTCTGTTTTCGAAAAGCTCAACCTCCTCAAGATCAAGTTCCCGCATGTGGCGGAGAACAGTAAATACCGATGGAGCGTGCGGGTGGATAACATCAGGAAGCGCATCTGGCTATTGTTGAAGCACGTATCGGCTTGATGCGGGGGCGCTCAATATCCCGACTCGATCCGGGGTCTGGCTCGAAAGCGCAACGAAGTTTCGAGTCTGACCCGGTGTGCTTCCGTCAGCCTCTTTCCTTCTTCTTCTCGTGCTTCATATGTCCGTGGCCCGTTCCTTCGGACTCGAAGATCATGATCTTCACCTCGATGCTGCCGGCGCGCTCGAAGTTGAGCGTGAGTGGAAAGGAATTGCCTTCCACCAACGGCTCGGTGAGTCCAACGAGCATGATGTGCAGATCGCCGGGTTGCAGCACCGACGGCTCGCCCGGCGTGATCTCGACCGCCTCGACCGGTCGCATCTTCATCCTGCCGCCATCCATAGTGTGGTTGTGGAGCTCGGCGTTTTTGGCCGCGGGCGTGGACAAAATGTGCCGAACTTTCCGCGGCCCGCCTCGGATGTTGTCGTAGCGGCATACGCTGCCACCTGCTACTCGCTGTCATTGCTCGATAGCTGCGAGCACGGGCCGCAGATAGGAGAGAAAGCCCTCGGGATTCTCGCTCATGGGGAAATGCCCCATGCCGTCCATGATGGTGGCTTGGGCGCCCTGGATACGGCGCGCGAGCTCGCGTGTGTCGTCGGGCGTGCAGGAGTAGTCGTACTCGCCGGTGAGCAGATAGAGCGGGCAGCAGCGGGTATCGATCTCGGCGACTTTTTCGCGCACATCCCCGTCCACGGTGTAGAAATAGAGATCGCCCCGGAACACACCGGGTCCACCCTGGGCATAATGCCATAGGGTCTCCCAGCGATCGGTCTCCGGTGCCGACGGTCCGATCAAGCCCGACACGATGCCCGAGAAGACCTTGCCACCCTGCGCATCGGGGCGGTGCAGCCACTGCAGATCGTAGTAAGGATCCCCATGGGCGCCGGACTGCAGCCCGATGAGCGCGCGGAAGCGTTCCGGATGATCGAGGGCGAGATGCAGCACGACGCGCGCGCCGATGGAGCACCCCGTGACGACGGGTCGTTCGAGCTCGAGGGCGTCGGATACTGTCAGCACCATATCGATATAGTCTTTCGAAGTGAGCCTGTATTCATGGTTGTGCCAGCCGGCCGGTGGCGATGACTTGCCGTGCCAGGGCATATCGAAGGCGATGACGCGAAACCGGCTCAAGATTTCCCCCTCGTTCATCACGGCACGGTACTGGCGGCTGTCGGACCCCGCGGTGTGCAGGCACAGGAGCGGAATGCCTTCACCGACTTCCTCCACGTAAAGCCGGTGCGGCTTGCCGAGCAGATTCAGTTGCAGGTAGCGCCCGACGACTGGCTCGAACCGGGGGTTGCTTGTCGCGCTCATGACGCGACTCCCGCGCGCAGGCTGCTCAGCAGATCCTTGAAGTACCGAATGTGCCTCATGAACGGGTAGGGATCGCCGTCCAACTGCAGCCGCTTGAACTTCATCATCGCCACCAGATCGTGGTAGCCCGGTGGCGGCGACGGCTCCCAGAAGGTGCGCCAGGTTTGCGTCGATGCGCGCAGCGCGAAGCTCCACTGGGGCACTACGAAGGGTCCCCGCTCGACGGACTCGACCCGACCCTCCCGGATGCGGATCAGAAATTGCTCTTCGCCCACCGCGAGCATGAAGTTCACATCGAGAAAGCGACCGTGATGGATGAGCCAGGCATCGCCATTGGCAAGCTCTGGTAAGTGCTCGACAATCTGCTGATTCATTCGCCTTAATCCTGCGATCGCACGGGACTCTTAATATTACGCCGATCACGGCTCGCTAATTGCCCGCGCGACGGCGGTCGCGGGAATGTGTCATTAGCGGATATGCTTGAAATCATGGCCAGTCGAACGGTTCTTCGAGGCGCGATCATCAAAGTCCTGAGTGGCGCGGTGTTTCTGGCACTTAGCGGCTGCGCCGAGCTTGGCGATGCATGGGAAGAGGCCGGGCGTGAAGTGGGGGCGTTTTTCGAGACTCCGCCGCCCGGTGCCACGAAAGAAGAGCAGCGACGAGCGAAGGCAGCCTACGAGCGTGCCCTCGGCGCACGGGCGGCGGGCGATCGGGCTGCCGACGTGAAACATCTTCGCAAGGCTGCCGAACTCGGACACGCGCACGCCGCCTACGAGCTTGGACTCGCGTACATCGAGGGTAGTGGTGTTCCTGAGGATCTGGAGTTATCCGCGAAGTGGATCAATCGTGCTGCGGATCTTGGTGATCCCGGTGCGGAGTTTCTGGTTGGGTCGAGCTTCTATGCCGGCATTGGCGTCGAGCAGGACATAGCCCACGGCCTGTCGTTTCTCGAACGTGCTGCCGTCCAAGGGCATCCGAAGGCCCAGTTCCTGCTGGGACAGGCTTATGTTGATGGTGTCGGCGTCCAAGAGAGCGCGGAGTGGGCAGCGCGCTGGTACGGGAAGGCCGCTCGCGGCGGGCATCCTCAAGCGCAGTATGCCTTCGGCGTCATGTTCGCATCGGGCCTCGGTGTACCCAAAAGTCCGCGTCGAGCGTATCAGTGGTTCAGCATCGCTGCCGCAAACGGATACGAAAAGGCTGCCGAGCTTCGCGTTGCGATTTCGAGCCGGCTCTCACCGGCTGCGCTCGCAACGGCCGATGCGAAGGTCGCGCGCTTCTCGGCAAAAGAGTCTATCGGATACTCAGATGCACCAACGGTGATGTACGTGCAGATTCGCCTGCGTGCGTTGGGATACGATGCGGGCCCCGTCGATGGCATCGCCGGTCCGAAAACCCGTACTGCTATCGAGGCGTTTCAGTCTTCCCAGCGTTTGACGGTAGATGGAGAGCTTTCGCCTTCGCTCGTAGAGGATCTGTTCGAGCGCGATACGCGACGCGGGGCCTGAATCTCTTTCTAGGATCCGCCGCCCTGAATCTGTGCCGCGCGGTGAGCGATTGCGCGTGCTTCTCTGCGACTGACCTCGACATTGGCAAGGTTCGCGACCTGGGATACGACCGGTGTGGTGATGGGCTTGTTGGCCTTCGAGGCGAGGGCCTGGGCCGCCGCCTCGATCCGTTGCCTGTTGGATAACTCGTCGGATTCCACCGCATTTACAAAGGCAGCAATTGCGGCCACTGCGGAAGTTGGCGCGGCGTGGGCGCGCGCCGTTGCTGACGCGTGCGCGGCATTGAGTGAGCCGAGTGTCGACGCACTCACGCCGTGCTTCGATGCTTGTCCGTGCCCGTGCCCGCGTTCGCTTCGCGCGTGTCCAATTCCAATGCCTTTCCCATGTCCCTTTCCGGACCCGCCTTTCCCAGCGGCGCCATGCCCGCCGCCATGACCGGCGGCGTTGCCGTGGCCACCAGCGTTGCCACCGCCACCATGCCCACCACTGTTTCCGTTGCCGCCGCCGTTTCCACCACCATTCCCGCCGCCGTTTCCACCACCATTCCCGCCGCCGTTTCCACCACCGTTTCCGCCGCCGTTTCCGCCGCCGTTTCCGCCGCCACCGCCGCCACCGCCGCCACCGCCTTTGGCGTGGGCGACGTTGTCAGTAACGACCAGGCCGCGTTCGTTGAATTCCACGGTTTGGGCCATCCAGGCGCACACGATTGCGATGGCCAGGGCCGGCCAGGCCAGCCGCTTGGCGAGCCCGCGCCTCGTTCCGATCCGGTGACTCGACGCTTCGCGTTTGCTTTTCACGGGTGCTTTTCCTGGGGGTGGCCCAGCCATTCTAACGGAATCCGGGGGCCGTGTGCGGCTCGGAAATCAATGGGCCGCGGTCTCCCGCTCCCGCAGGCGGTCGCACAGCACCCGCATTACCGCCAGGCTCGTCTCCGGCCGCTCGCGCAGGATGCCTTCGAATTGCTTCTGACCGATGCACAGGGTGCGCACGTCGCCCTCGGCCACCAGCCGGGCCATGCGCGGCTTGCGGCTGATGACCGCCATCTCGCCCACGTATTGCCCGGCTTCACGTCTCGCGACTTCAACTTCCGGCTCACCGTTATTGCTGACCAGCACCCGGACCAGGCCCGAAACGATGATGTACATCTCATCGCCGGGTTCGTTCTGGTCGGCCATGACCTCGCCATCAACGAACAAATGCTCATCCGCAATGGCCGCTACCTGTTTCAACTCAGCCGGGGGCAAATCCGCGAACAGTGGAACGCGTTTCAAGAAGAGAATCCGTTCCATCAGCGATAGAGTTTGTAATGTTTGCATGGGCTCACCTCCGTCCAACGCAGCAGCGGCGGTTTCCCGCACTGTGGAATCAGGATCTGACCGCGCCAGATCGGTAAGTTGTGCGTGTATTTCCGGTTCGTTCACGCCGCCCGCGGCCAAAGCGGCACAGGCTCGCAGCCAGGGATTTTGGTCCTGCAGCGATTGCCGCAACGCGTTCTCGGGCGGCACGTGCGAATAGGCTGCCGGAGCCTCATTGGCCGGCTCCCAGAGCCGCAGGACTGGCCGGACGATATCCCGGTCTGCAATCGAGTCCAGGGTCTCCACCGCGTTGGCCCGTTGCAGCGGATCGGTGCTGTTCAGGCTGTCGATGGCGAGGGCAACGGCTCTGCTGTCACCCAGCGCGCCAATCGCCCGCAGCGCATTGGTTCCGTGATGCTCGGCAACATAGTGCAGCGAGTCGGCCAGCAGCTGTGCGCGTCCGTCTCGCCGGACCAAGGTGTTTGTCTGCTGCCACAGTCGATGGTAATGCAACGCTTTTGTTACACGATTCAGAGCATAGGTGCGAATGCTGTCCGCGTGGGAGCCGACGGGAAGTTTCTCGAGTGCCAGAAGTGCTCCGTCCTCGAGTGCCGGGTCGTCGAGAGATTGCACCGTGCGCTCGAGACAGGGGATGCCGATGGCGCCGATGGACGCGGCGATGGCCTCGCGCACCGAATGACTCTCGTCGCTCAAGGCGTTCACCAGGGTCTCGGGAGAGCGCGAATTATCCATGTGCGCGAGCGCCGAAGCCGCAGCGCGCCGCACCGCGGGTTGGGGATCGCAAAGCGCCGCTTCAACGGGACCGTAGGCTGCGGGGTCCCCCCATCTGCCAAAGGCCTCGAGCGCCTCGACCCGCGACTGCGTGTCGTCGGCAACCGCCATTTCCAGGAGTTTCTCCTCAGCCCGCTTATGTGGCCCCGCAGCCAGCAGGCAGACCGCCGCCGTGGCGCGAACCGACGGCACCGGGTCATCGAGCAGCGGCTGCACGTGCATGGGGAAATTGGTGCTGCCCTTCGCCAATCGCCGCAGAGTCGAAACCGCCTGCGTGCGTACCCCCGCATCAGAGTCGGAAAGGCACGTCACGACGTTGTCCCACGCCGACGTCACGTTCAAGCGCGCGAGCGCGGTCAGCACGGCGACTCTGACGTCGACGTTCCCGTCGGCAAGCGCGCCCACCAGCGTCGGAGTCGCTTCCGGCACGTTCAAATTACTGAGGATATCTGCCGCCACCCGGCGCACCGTCGGATCCGGATCCGACATTCCGGCGATGGCCACGTTCATCGCCGCCGCGTCCTGTTGAAAGCTGCTGAAGGGATTCTCTTCATTGCTGAAAACTTGCGGGCGGCCGGCGCGCAACGCGTCCACCAGCGCACTCAGATAGGCCTCGCGAGCCCGGTATACGGCGAACAGGGTAAGACCGGCAACCACTGCGCCGATGATGTACAACTGCTTCGCCTCCAGTAGTTGGTTGCTGACGAGCAGTATGACCCCGACCAGCATGGCGCCGGTCTGAAGGCAGATGCCGTTGACGAACATCCGAACCTGCTCACGGCGCACGGGCGGAACGATGTTGAACTGCGCGAACCACGCAGTACGGGTTACTCCGCTCTGCCAGGTTTCATGGAGAAAGCGGAACGCTACGATGGCCATGAATGTCGAGGACACGGACAATGCCGAAAAGCCGAGCAGATCGAATACGGCCAGTACCAGAAAACCGGCCATGAGGCCATAGCGAGCATTGAAGCGCGTCGCGATCAACAATGTGACCAACAGCGCGGTGCCGGTAGTGACCCCGCGGAATATGCCGAGGAATGCAGTCATGTCGTCTTCGACGGGATGGGCCAACTGGACTGCCTTGGAGAACGGGAATGCCAGAAAGTAGAACAACGCCTGGAAAAGCACGGCCGACACGGCGATCCAACGCATCAGCCGCGATCGCCGCACGTACTGGAACCCGGCTTGCAGGTCGTCGCTTACCCGGCCGCCGCGGCGCCGGCGAATTCTCCGCGTGGACGCGCTGTCGGCAGCACCGTTGGTGCGCGTGATCGCCCGCGTGAGCACGAACCCCAATAGCAGCGTTCCCGCCCACACCAGCAGCAGGTTCTCCGTTCCCAGTTGCTCTACCAAGGGGCCGGTACTCAGTCCGCCCACAGAAATGCCGAGAATGCCCGCTGCGACAAACAGCGGAAACAGTCGTTTCGCCTGGCGCGTGTCAAAAGAAATCCCGGCTATGCCCCAGAGCATGAGCCGTACGAATGTGTCGAACAGAAATACGGTCACCCACAGCACCCGGTAGATGCCGTCGAAATTGACCTCGACCAGCAAGCGCGCGCTCGCCAGCAGCAACGCCAGCACCAGGGGCATGAACAGATAAAAGCGCATGGGAGCGATGCGGCCCAGCAGCGCCGTGACGCCGAGTGTGGTAACGATGGTGACCAGCCCCAGAGCGACATACAGGCTGGGGAGGGCATCGGCCCCGACCCGGGACAGTAACAACGACTCGGCGCTGGAAACGCCGATGGCGGCACCGGCGGACGGCACGAACATCGTCGCGATCATGAGCGCCACCAGGCGCCCTTCGCCTTCCCGAATGTGTAGAAAGGACGCCACGCGTGCGCGCAACGCGCCCGGTGTGTCTTGGCTGATTCTGTGCAGGTTCCTTTCCCCAGTCATCCTCTCGGGTGGCCGCGAGAGCGCGCATTATCGCGCTTTCGAGAGCAATCGACCCCAGAGCGCTGAAACCACCGCCCGTCGGGATGATAATGAATCCCATTGTTGAGTACACTGTTTCTCACTCGCACCGCCGGGATCCGGGTCAAAGTCATGGATCAGCAAGCCAACCCCTTGCAGCGATTGGGCCGTTATTCGGGGGCCGCTGTCGTTCTTTCCGTCGTGGCCTGCTACGGGACCCTTGCCCTTGTCGCGATTCTCTCGCTGGCCGGCGCCACCTTGTCTGTTCATGAAGGCGCCTGGGCGGCAGTCATCGTCGTGTTCGCCTGGATCGCCGTGCTCGCCATGGGTGTGAACATTCGCGCGTTTCGGAGTTTCGGTCCCTTCGTTCTTTCGGGCATCGGTGCGCTGCTCGTCAGCTGGGTGATGATCGTGGATTACAGCCGCACGATGGAGATCATCGGTTTCGCTCTGCTGATCGTCGCGGCGCTCTGGGATCGCCAAGTGCGAAGGCGCGGCCCGGCGACTTTGCCGAATTCGAACGGAGGAAGCGGGTAATCGGTAGTGCATCGGCAATAGGGTTCACCGTTCCCGAGCTGGCTTGGGACGTTACGGAGCTCGAATCACGGCTGGGCGACCCTGGCCTGAAGGTCATGGATGTGCGCGTCGGCGAAGACTACGCCATGGGGCATATCCCCGGCGCGTTGCATTTCAGTGTTTACGGCGTGAATACTTATGACACCGACGAGGCGCCGCTCAAATCCTTTACCCAGATGTGGGCTTTTCTGCTGGGACTGCGCGGAATCACCGCCGATGACACGATCGTCGTTTACGAAGACGTCTCGGGCATGTCGGCGGCGCGCGCTTTCTGGTTTTTGGAATATCTCGGTCATGCCGATGTGCATCTGCTGGATGGCGGGTTCGACGCGTGGCGCCGCGCAGGCCTGCCCGTCGCCCGGGACGCGCAACCACCGAAGGCGTCGGTTTTCGAGTATGAGGTTGTTCGCGAGCGCGCGGCTACCTACCAGGACATGCTCGATGCAATCGATGTGCCCGGCAAGGTGATTCTCGATACCCGCAGCGAAAAAGAATGGCTGGGCACCGACCGGCGCGCGGCGCGCGGCGGGACGATTCCAAGCGCCGTGCACCTGGACTGGGTGAATCACCTCACGGCGGATGGCAGATTGAAGCCGGCCGACGCCTTGCGGACGATGTTCGAAGCGCAGGGCGTCACGGCGGGAAGGGAAGTGCTGGCGTTCTGCAACACCGGTTACCGCTCGGCGCACGCCTATCTTGTTCTCCGGATGCTCGGATACCCGCGTGTGCGAAACTATGTGGGATCCTGGCAGGAATGGGGCAATCGTGCATCGTGCCCTGTCGTGGTGCCGGAATCGTGAGGGTGCAACAGGGCTGCGGAAGATTGATCCGCGCGTAGGACGGCGGTCAGCGGAACATGTTTGTGCCGAAGACCACGATTAACAGTGGAACTGGTGCGACAGCAACGGCCAACGTGAGCACGAATCGCCAGGATCCGAACAGACGGCTCATGCCTGCCGCCAGGGAAATTCCACCGCCGCCGCCGATCACTGTATTTCCAGGAATATTCAATGCGACAGCGATGGCCAGATAGCGGTGCCGCAGAAGGTTCGGAATGAATTTCGCGGGCGCACGGGAAAGCAGCATGGACAATCTCTGTTCCATATCCAATGTTTTCAGCTTTTCGACCAGCCGGCTTGCTTTTTCAGCGACAGATCCCCGAGAAAGATCTGCAGGCGGGATTCCGGAATCAGCCGCCCGCCCAGAAAACTCGCAGTCAGGCCGACGACTGTAAACAGATAGACGAGAGGTGCGAGATCTGCCCCCAGAAGAAGCATCAATCCCCAGCCGACTTCTACTGAGGGGACGAACGGGATGGCTATCAGTATGGTATAGATAATCAGCGAGATGATTATGATCCCGTGGATCATGCGATCGTTGCCGGGACGAACTTCGATCTCCAGCTGATGCCCAAGCCACCGAGCAAATAGATTTACACAAACAATAAACGCGACGACCAGCCCGACTATGAAAAGTATTCGCCAGCGTCGTCGAACCGAAGAGTCGTCACTCGCCATCCGGTTCGCAAATTCTTGTCGACCACGGCGTCAGTAGCAGCGTCTCAGAATTGGAAAATAACATCGCCGGGAACCGCGTTGGAGGTACGAGACGCCATCATAACCGGATCACCCGCTCAAGAGAAAGGCACTTTCCGACGAGTGCCACTCGCAACGCGGCTTTAACCGGATCCCCGGCGGTCAGGCCGGCTGTTGGGCAGCTCCCTTGATGTGCTGACCGAGCTCGCGGGTCGTCCGCGCAAGGCGGTTGACAAGGGTTTTCTGGAACGCGCCATTGAATCGCATCTGTACGGGAATCGATGCCCACTTGGAGATGGGGATCTCGATCTTTATTGCAGACACGTTATTGCGTGCGACCACGGTGGCGGTATGGGTATCGTCGGAGATATAGGCGAGTTCGCCCACGCAGTCACCTTTCGTTAGAGTGCAGACCATGCAATCATCGAGTTCCACCGCGACTTCGCCAGAGACCAACACGTAGAGTGCTTCTTCTTTACTGCTTTCTTTAACCAGGGACTCGCCAGCGGGAAAGCGCTCCCACGTAGCCGTGTCGAGAACCTGCTTCAGCTCGGCCTCGGTGAACTCCTGGAAAAATCTCAGCTCGCGAGCGGCATCGAACTGCTCCTCTGGCGACAGCGCAACGCTCGCACGCGCGACCTGCTGGTAGACTGTCTCGAGATCCGCCGCCATCTCTTCGCCGGTCTTGTATCGACTTTCCAAGTTTTTCGCCATCGCCTGCGAGACGATGGCTTCGAGTTCAACAGGGATATCGGCACGTAGCTCACGAACTGGTTTTGCGTCTTTCGTCGTAATTAATATTGAAAGTGCGGCCAGGCCGGGGGCTTTGAAGGGCACGTTTCCGGTAAGCATCTGATAGAGGATGACACCGAGGGAGTAGAGGTCGGATTGCCCCGTCACTGCCTCACCTTTAGCCTGCTCTGGAGACATGTACGTCGGTGTCCCCACGGTCTGAAAGGAATCGTCGGAGCGCTTGTGCTTGCGCTCTGCAACGCCAAAGTCCACTATTTTGACGTCGTCATTGACTGTCAGCATGATATTATCGGGCTTGATATCCCGATGGGTGACGTCGTTTCGATGGGCGTAATCCAGTGCTTGCGCACACCGCTGCACTATGCGGATGACGTATTCCATTGGAAGCAGCTTATCGGGTTTGCAGTATGGCGCGAGAGTCCGAAGACCCTCCACGTATTCCATGGCGATGTAGGGCCGTCCCTTGAAGTTTCCGGCGTCGTAAATACGCAGAATGTTCGGGTGATCGAGCGCGCCAACGACTTGGGCCTCGTTTAAAAACATCTTCTGCGCTATTTCACTGCCAAACTCGACTTCGCTCGCCGTGTAGACTTTGATAGCTACCTTGCGGTCGATGACCGGATCGTGACCCCTGTAGACGGTTCCCATGCCACCACGGCCGGCGACGCCCAGGATCGCGTACTTACCTAGTTTTTTCTGGCCTTCCGACAAGATTGATTCCTCGTGACAGGGTCGCGCGGTAGTTTCCCAAGTGAGCGTAGGTCAGGGACACTGAGCTCACAAGCCGCTCGAGTGCAGATACCGTCCGTCGACCCAATCATCGCGCTGGAACCTGTGACTTGGTTCGCACCTCGATTGTTCAATTACTGGGTTGGAGGCTGACTCCCCTATAGTCTAAGGAGCCAAATTGCCCCCGTTCCCCGTTCTCGACCGCCAATAATCACAGGACCATGTCGTCTAAATCCTCCGAGCTGAATGTATCCCAGGTGACCGCGCAGGACACCAGGCCCGATGGTCGGCCGGAACGGCGCGCACACAGGCGCCACACGCTCGACCTGGTCGGCGGCCTGAGCAGAGATGGAAAACTGTTCTCCGGTTGCCGTGTTCGCGACTTCTGTCCCGATGGCATGATGTTGGCGCTCAGCGACAATTCCGGAGAAGAGCCCGTCGTCGGTGGCAAGGCCGTCACCGAAGGTCAGAGTTTTTTCCTGCAATTCACTACAAATTTGAACGGTGAGCAGAAGGAGCATCTTGCGCGTGTACGGGTGGCGAGAGTTTCGAGCAATATCATCGGGGTCTCTTTCGACGGGGAAAATGCGGAAGCGGTCTGGCAACTGAGGCAAGTCACAAGGCAGCTGAAGGATGGGCTGCGCAAGAATCGAGATCGAGATCGACGCGCCCGCGCACCTTCTGCGCCCATGGCGGTGGAGCAGGCTCTGAATGCCGGCCAGATGCTCGAGGTGGCGAAAGAACAGGTCGAGAAATTTCTGATTGCATGCTTGGGAAGCCTTTTCAAGGAAGCTGAAGGCAGGCTTGTCGCAAGCACGAATGAAGCCGGCAGTAACACCAATCAGACGGATCACCTCGACGCGATGAGGGAGGTTCAGGATGTCAAGCTTGCCGTTGAAACCGCGTACCTGGAAGCTGTCGGGCGCGGCTTCGATGCAATGGTCAATCCGGATTCCGCAAGAGAGCCGGAAGAGTCTCCGGGCGAGCAGGAGCTTGCACTCGTCGATACTTCGAGTTTCGATGACTGGTTGACGGCGAAGAACATCATTTCAGCGGCGGAAGGCGATCTCAAGAAAGTACAGTACGAACTCGAGCAGAAACTTACCCATCTGGTTCGTTCCCCCATCGATGAAGACAACAATCCTATCGGGTTGGCGCAATTGTGTTTGACCTTCCACGACGCCATTCAAGGGCTCGGGGCGTCGGGAGTTGCACGCAAGACGATACTCGAGGCCTTTGAGCAGGCAATCGTAAAGCAACTTGGAAAACTCTACGGCGACGTGAACGCGATGTTCACCAATGGCGGTGTTCTTCCAACCATCGAGCGCGGGAAGCACGTGATTAAGTCTTCCGAAGCAAAAAGGAAGAAGCCCAAGGACCAGTCGGCTGGCCCTCAGTCCGAGCCGCAGCCGGATGAAGCAAACCCGGGTCCGGAATCGGACCATGGCCTCGAGTCTAGTGCCGAAAATGTCAGCCGCATGCCCACCATGTTGCCGCCGCTGAAGCTGGGCACGGCATTCCGCGCAGCCGGCAACCTGCTCGCCATGCAACGTGACATCGAGGCAGAAGGAGCACCGGTGCCCGGGGGAATCGTGCAAGGACTGTCCAGCTGGACGCCAGCCCAACCGACATTGGAGCAACAGAAAGACTTGCTCGACAGTCTGTCGATACTCCAGCGATCGCCGAGGTTTGCTCAATCATGCGACGATGGTCCGCTGGAATTGAGTCAGAAACTGACCTCGACCTGGCGCTCCGCTGGCCTCGAAGCCAGCCCAGACCATCATATGATGCTCGACATCGTGTCAAATCTCATTGACGCGATCATGGACGATCCTTTTGTCAGCGACGAGGTCAAGTTACGCGTGCGGCGCCTGGCCGTACCTATTCTCAAGGTTGCATTTCAGGACCCGAGTTTCTTCCAGGACCAAATGCACCCGGCCCGTCAGGTATTGGACAATCTCGGTCGCCTCGACCCGGACTCTACTGAAGGATTCACGGACATAGTCGATCCGGTAGTCAGCCGGATCGTTGACGATTATGTAGACGACCCCTCGGTTTTCGCGAGTGCGCTTTCTTCTCTCAAGTTAGCCGTTTCGAAGCAACGAAGAATATTTCAAGAAAACATGGAGCAGCTGGTCAGTGAGCGGGAAAAGCAGCAAGAGTTTATCAAGGCGCGTCAGAAGGACTCCGAACGGTCCGGCGAGCCGCAGCCGGTAGACTCGCCGAACCCGGCCCAGGCCCACGAAGCAGGTGGAAACGGTGAGTGGGAGAGCTGGCTGAATGAAGCGCGCAGGTGCAAACCAGGCGATGTTCTGTCAATCCAACAGCAGGAGGGCAGGCGCAAGAAGCTTTCCCTCGCCTGGGTAAGTGAGGACAAGGGTACGTTCGTGCTCGTGGATTCACTTGGCAAGAAGGCGATGTCTCTGACCACGCAAGAGCTCGCAATGCACATGAAACGGGGCTCCGCCGTCGCCGAGGACATCGCCAACATGGCGCTTACCGACCGGGGCACCTACCGCATGCTTCGGTCTCTTCACGAGAAACTCGCGAGGAAGGCAAGCCATGATCAGCTGACCGATTTATTGACCCGCAAGGAATTCGAGGGTCGGCTCGACGAGCTGATCACTGACTCTGTGCGTAGCGCATCGTGCCATGTGATGTACGCCCTCGACGTGGAAGGGCTTCAAGGTATCGTAAAGAAGGCCGGAAAGGAGGTCGGCGCACAATTACTGAAAAAACTGGCGCGGCTACTCGAGAAGCAAGTTGCACATCGCGGCGCAGTCGCCCGCATTGGCGTGAACCGATTCGGTATCTTGCTCAACAACGCCAGCTTAGATGAGGGGCGTGAGAGCGCAGAGCGTCAGAGGGGCATAATCGCCAAGGCCCGTTGCATGTGGAAAGGCGAAGCGTTCCCCCTGACCGCAAGCGCAGGATTGCTCGAAATAACCGATATGAGCGAAGGGGTGGATGCCACTATCAAGGCTGTGGAGTCCGCTTTAGACAGGGCCGCAAAGGCAGGTGGCGACCGCATTGAACTGACCGGTACGGTCCACGACCCGATCAAGGCTCAGGGTCTCTGGGGTGCTGGAAAGACAACAGTGCTGGACATGTTGAACATGGACAGCCTGAAACTGCGGTGTCAGCGAGTCATCCCGCTTGCAGAAGAAGGCAACGGTTCGCCGCAGTACGAAATTCTTCTCGGGGTCCTGAAAGAGGACGGGCTGGTAACGGTGCCGTCCGATTTCATCCGCGCGGCGGAGCGATCTCACGAGATGCAGAGGGTGGATCGCTGGGTCATCAAGAGCGTCTTCAACTGGATCAGCGAAAACCAGAAAAAGGTCGAAGCGGCCGACGGCTTCTCCATCAACCTGTCCTCGAATTCCCTGAGCGATGACGGTGTGCTCGAATTCGTGCTGTTGCAGTTCTCCGAGACCATGGTGCCTCCCGCAAAGATAATATTCGAATTCCCGGAATCGGCTGCGGCCGCAAACGTGTCGCTGACCACGGACTTCGTCACTACACTGAAGTCCTATGGGTGTCGATTTGCCATTGACGATTTTGGCATGGCCGACAAATCGTTTTCCTACCTGAACTCCCTCCCAGTCGACTACGTAAAGATCGATGGGAAGCTGGTTGCCGATATCCTGGCCAGCCCAAAGGACCTTGCGGTAGTCAGATCCATCAATGAGATCGGCCACTTGCTCGGAAAGAAGACGATCGCCGAATTCGTCGAAAATGATGAAATACTTGCCCGTATTCGCGATCTGGGCGTCGATTACGCGCAAGGGTACGGTATCGAAAAGCCGCGCCTGCTCGAGTCGCTGTAAGATTTCCAGCGGGCGTACCCTCTAATCAATACCGGTAGCTGAATTCGAGCATATGCATTTCCACTCCGCGGTTGTCACTGCCATAAATCCCGCCGTCGGACCAGTGTTGAATTCGGTAGCCCAGGCCGAATCGTTTGGTGACACGGAAGTTCACGCCGAGATCGAGAATAAACTGCAGCGGCCCGCCGAAGTCTTCCACCGTGCCATACTCCCATTTGCTGAACATCGCGACTCCGACCCCGGCCTCGAACGAAAATCCGTTGTCCGTGTCGCCAACAGCCAGGGTCGGGACGAGGGTTCCAACGGCGCCGGTTTCTCCCTGTCCGCGTATGGCGCCCACGCTGGCGTTGAGGCGCGCGCCGATGTCCCAGCCCGGCGTGAATTCCCACGCATAGGGTGAGCGCCAGCTCCAGAACACATCGACGCGATCCATGGCTCCTGCCTTGTCGGTGAGCGCGTTGGTGCCGTAGCGGGCACCGATGGCGACCAGGGTCAGGGGGATCTTTGCCGTGTTCTCAGCGTTGCTGGCGCTTATGGGAAACACGCCTGCCGCCAGCAACAGCAGGCACAACGCCACCCTGTAGGCACGGGCAATGTTCATTCCGGCGGAACCCGATCGGCCCCTCTCTCCCCGCATAACTCTACAACCAGCGGCGTACCGAATGCTTGTAGTCAACGTAGACACGTCCGAACTTTTGTTCCAGGTAGGCTTCTTCGTGGCGGATGGCTGTCGAATAGACGATAACGAGCACCATCGGGACAGCGATGATAAGCCACCAGTTGGCAAGCCCGATACCGATGGCGATCTGAAGCAGCGCCATCCCCAGGTACATGGGGTTGCGTGTGACGCGATAAATGCCGGTCGAGATGATCTCCGGAGTCATTGCCCGGGGCTTGGGATCCTGGCCGGTGCGCCGGAACAAATTGATGGCAAATCCCATGAACACGAGACTCGATACTGCAGCCGATGCGCCCACAATAGTCCGTAAGACAATCGGCAACTCCATGGGCAGGGGCGCAACGAGCGCGTGCACGAGAACGCCGGCGATCACGGCTCCCAGGTAGATCAGGGGCGGCGGAATTCGGACTGCCGCGCCATCCTTCGCGTCGTCACCCATGCCCCGAGTATGCCACAGTCCCAAGGCACTGCAGTGAAAGAGCAACTCATTCGTCTCGCCACACCTGGCCGTCAGGAGTACTCTGAAGACTCCGCCTGACGCCCGGTTCCGGAGCATGAAGTATCTGACGGTTGCAATCGTCGCGCTGTTGCTGGCCGGCCCCCACGCCGTTGGGCAGGAGGCGCTGCGAGCCGATGCGTTGTTGCTCGAGCTCAACGGGGTCATCGGGCCCGCCACCAGTGACTTCATTGAGCGTGGCATCGAACGCGCGGCGGCCGACGGCAACCAGGCCGTGATCCTCAGGGTAGATACGCCGGGCGGTCTGGACACCTCCATGCGCGTGATCATCAAGTCGATCCTGGCGTCGCCGGTTCCGGTCATCGTCTACGTAGCGCCGAGCGGCGCTCGGGCAGCGAGCGCCGGTACCTATATTCTGTACGCCAGCCACTATGCGGCAATGGCGCCCGCCACCAACCTGGGTGCCGCGACGCCGATCCCCATCGGTCCCGGCATGGCGCCGTCGGGAGGTGACGAAGAAAGTCCCGGCAAGCGGGATCCCGAGGAGGCCGCGGACCGGGACAAGGAGCCGGTGTCACCGCAGAAAGCCATGGGTCGGAAAATGGTCAACGATGCGGTGGCGTACATACGGAGTCTCGCGGAGCTGCGCGGGCGCAATGCCGAATGGGCCGAGGAGGCGGTGCGCATGGGCGCAAGCCTGAGCGCCGAGGAGGCCTTGGCGACGAACGTCATCGACGCGATGGCGGAGGATGTGGACGATCTGCTGGCGAAGCTCGATGGGCGGAAGATCAAAATTCGCGACACCGAGCTCACGCTGAATACCGGGGACTGGACGGTGGAGACTCTGGAGCCGGACTGGCGCAACCAGCTGCTTGCGGTGCTCACGAACCCCAATGTCGCTTACATTCTCATGTTGCTCGGAATCTACGGACTCATCCTCGAGCTCTACAATCCCGGCGCCCTCATTCCGGGAATCGTCGGCGCCATCTCCCTGGTGCTCGCGCTCTATGCTTTTCACGTGCTGCCTGTGAACTATGCGGGCGTCGCGCTGATTTTGATCGGCGTCGCGCTCATTGTGGCCGAACTTTTTCTGCCGAGCTTCGGCGTCATCGGTATCGGCGGCGTGGCAGCCTTCGTCATCGGCTCGATCATCCTCATGGACACTGATATCGAGGGTTACGGGGTATCGATGCCCCTGGTGATCACGGTGGGTGTCGCGGCCGCGGCGCTTTTCACTGCCACCGTATTACTGGCGGTTCGTCAGCGTAAACGCCCCATCGTCTCGGGTAGAGAGGAAATGATCGGTGCCAGGGCCGAAGCGCTCGAGTCGTTCTCGGAAACCGGTCAGGTCAGGGCCCATGGCGAGATATGGTCGGCGCGTGCGAGCCAGCCAGTGGTCCTGGGACAGAGCCTGCGCATCATGGATATCGACGGTTTGATCCTCGAGGTCGAGCCGCTTCGAGAGGAGAAATGACATGACATTCTTGTTCTACGGGATCATCGTCTTTGCGCTCATCGTCGTCGCCTACTACACGGTATTCATCCTGCGGGAATACGTACGCGGCGTGGTGTTCTTCCTCGGGCGCTTTCAATCCGTGATGGGCCCCGGGTTCATCGTCCTGATCCCGGGCGTTCAGCAGCTCGTGCGGGTCGACTTGCGAACGCGCGTGCTGGACGTGCCGACCCAGGACGTCATCTCCCGCGACAACGTGTCCGTCAAGGTCAATGCCGTCATCTACTTCCGGGTGTTCGATCCGGAGAAGGCCATCGTGCAGGTAGAGGACTTTCAAATGGCCACGAGCCAGCTTGCGCAGACGACCTTGCGTTCGGTTCTCGGGCAGCACGAGTTGGATGAAATGCTCTCGGAACGGGACAAGCTCAACGCCGACATACAGGCAATTCTCGACAAGCAGACCGACGCATGGGGCATCAAAGTATCGAATGTCGAGATCAAGCACGTGGATCTCAACGAAAACATGGTGCGTGCGATCGCCAAGCAGGCCGAAGCCGAACGCACACGGCGGGCCAAGGTGATCGCCGCCGAAGGCGAGTTCCAGGCGTCGGAGAAACTCAGGGACGCGGCCAAGGTGCTGTCCGAGCACTCAGAGGCATTGACACTGCGCTACCTCCAGACCCTGCTCGATATTTCCACCGAGAAGACTTCGACGATCCTGTTCCCGATCCCCATCGATCTCCTGGCAGCCTTCAGAGATCACATGAGCCGGGGAACGGACGCGAAATCTGGCTCATCGTGAGGATTCGATTTTCACACGCTGCGTCCGTATCTCACAAGAATATATCAGCTACGGCCTCGGCGAGACGATAGCCCGGACCGGCGGGTAATTGCTTTTTCAGCTCGAGGGAAATTTCGAAGTCGGCCTGGAACAGGCGTTCCTTGAGCTCCCTTACCGCTTCCGGATGCGAGGTGGCCAGGTTGACCTCGCTGTTGACGCGCATGCTGAGCTTGTCGAGGTTCGCCGATCCGATCATCAGCCAGTCGTCGACGATGGCAGCCTTTACGTGGGTCATCTCCGGATACACATAAACCCGGATGCCGTTGTCGAGCATCGTATTGATGGCTTGGACGTTGCTCATGTCCATCAGCATCATATCGCCCTTCTCGGCAATCACGAAACGTACGTCGACACCCCTGCGGCGGGCGGCGATGAGCTCGAACAAAATGGTGTCATCGGAAAAGTACGGGTTCTCGATATAGATGTAATTTCTTGCGCGGCGAATCGCGGCGAGCTGGGCTTTGTAGATCTGTGAGTGCTGCGCGCGCGTGTAGAGAATCCGAATCGGATATCCGTCTTCGGGCGTGAATGGTTCCGGGCGACGGAAGTATCTGAACAACGCCGCGAGGTCCCCGAACATCCCGCTCTTTGCCCATGCGTCATCGGAATCGCGGGCCAGTGCCTTCACCACGTCCCCCTCGACTCTGACCATCAGGTCATGCCAGTCGTAGCGGTACTCTCGACCGATGTTCATGCCTCCCACGAAGGCGACGTCCCGATCGACGATGGTGACTTTGGTATGATCGCCCGAGAACCAGGGATTGGTCAGGATACGTGCACTGATCTCGGAGTCGCTCCGCAGGTAGTGGGCAATGGAGGCGGGCGGCTCGAAGGACGCCGGTAAGCTGCTCGCGGTTGCCAGCCCGCCGGTCAGTGTGCCTATGCCGTCCATCATTATCTTCACATCGATTTCTCTGGAGCGCTGTTTGAGAAGATCAGCGATCTGGATGGCGAAGTCGTCGTTGTCGAAGATGTACGTTCGAAGGTGAATGGACTCGTCCGCGTTCTCGATGCTCTCGATGAGTGCCGGGAAGTACTCATCGCCATCGATGAGGAACTCGATTGAGCCGGTATTCGGCGTCGAGCCTGTAATCCCGTCGAGCACGCGCTCCCATTCCTCGAGATTCATCCCCGGACCGGTGGTGACTGGCGGGACCGGTGTTCTGGTGGCCTCCGGCAGCCGCACCATGCTGATGAGCGTTTGCGTGGCGAAATCGATAAGGGTGTTCTTGATGAGAAATCCCAACGAGCGGGCAGTGGAGAAGGGTCTCACCAGTGGGTCGGTGGTATAAGTTTTGAGCATGATGCCGAGGAGCCCGACGGTGCCGTTGACGTGTCGGGAGAATGACCCGTAGTCCGATTGCTGTGCTGAGGCGGGGACCAGGTACGTGTCGCGGGTTGCGACCCGGGACCTCGGGCCCGGCTCCGCCGGCGGTGCTGTCGCCTGGATGGCGTTTGCGTCGCTGGCCGGATTCTGTGAAGCGCAGGCCGCCAGGCCCGTGAGCAGCAGGGAAACCGTGGTTATGGCGAAAATGCCTGGAAACCCGCCAGATTCCTGTCGTCCGCCTGTAGCAGTGGCCATTACCGTACCCCCCCGGTTGTCCAGATGCGCCATGATGATGACGGGAACGAGCAAACAGATGCCTGATGGAATGCTTACAGATTGCTTATCTTTTCCGCCCGGGAGCCGGAATATATGCCTCTGATTACTATCCAATCTGGACCCGGGGCCTGTTCCGGTAGAAGGCCGGGGACTGGTCTAGTGTGATAGCGTCACCGGGAAGGGAGAGCAGGATGCAACTCAGATCTGGAATCGCCGTGTGTTTCGTCGCCAGCGCCGTCGCCGCCTCGACCGGCTGCGCGACCGGTGGTACGTCAGAAGTCCATCAGACCTTCATGCAGAAATGTCTCGCGAATGCGAAGACGGAGGACGAGCGCAGCGGTTGTGCCTGGAAGAATGCCGAAAGGATGGCCGACGGCAACTAGCCGCCCTCGATTTCCCCCTGAGCGCACCTTTCTGAGGCCACCAACGGGCCGATCTCACTCCAGTGGTTTCAAGTCGCCGAGCATGGTGGGGACCAGCTCGCTGACCGTGGGGTGAATCGGCATGGCCCGCTGTATGGTGGTGTAGGGCGCGCCCGCGTACATGATGTCGAGAATCGAATGAACGATCTCGTCGCCGCCGATACCGAGTATTGCCGCCCCCAGGATCTTTTCGCTTTCGGCGTCGATCAACACCTTCATGAATCCCTGGGTCTCACTGCGCTCCCGGGCGCGCCCGACGCGGGACATCATCATCTTGCCGATCAGCGCCCTGCGCCCGGTTGCGCGCACCTGGTTTTCGGTCATGCCGACCCGGCCCAGGGGTGGGTCGATATACAAGGCGTACGCCGTGATGCGGTCGCTGACGCGACGGGGATCGTCGTCGAATAGATTCGCTGTGACGATCTCGTAGTCGTTGTACGAGGTGTGGGTGAAGGCGCCGCGCCCGTTGACGTCGCCCGTTGCCCAGATGTCCGGCACAGTGGTGCGCAGCTGGTCGTCGACGACGATGAAGCCGCGGGCGTCCGTTTCGATGCCGGCTTCGTCCAGGCCGAGATCATGGGTGTTCGGCCGGCGTCCCACCGCCATCAGGAGATGGCTGCCGACGACCTCGGGTGCGCCGCTGTCGCATGCCACCTGGATGGCGACGCCCTGGTCGTGGTGGCGGAGGGTCATGCATTCGGCGTTGAGACGGATGGCGATGCCTTCGTTTTCCATGATCTCCTTTACGGTGGCCGACACGTCCTCGTCGTCACGGGCGATGAGGCGATCGCCCATCTCCACCACCGTCACCCGGCTGCCGAAGCGGCGGTACATCTGGGCGAACTCGAGGCCGATGTAGCTGCCGCCGACGATGATCAGATGCTCGGGAAGAAAGTCGAGCTCTAAGATGCTCGTGCTGGTCAGGTAGTCGACGTCCTGTATGCCTGCCATGTCGGGAACGAATGGCCGTGCTCCCACATTGATGAATATCCTGTCGCCTTCGAGCAATGCGTCGTCGACGCGCACGGTGTGGGCCGCTTCGAATCGGGCATGGCCGCGGAACACGGTGCAGTTCTCCAGACCCTCGAGCCAGTTGCTGACGCCCTGGTTGGATTGACGCACGATGGCGTCCTTGCGTGCCTTCACGCGTTTCATGTCGACTTCGATTGCGCCGCCGATGGCGACTCCGAAGTCGGCCCCCCGGCGCGCCATATGGGCGGCGCGGGCACTGGCGACCAGCGCCTTGGTGGGGATGCAGCCGACATTCACGCAGGTGCCGCCGAAGAGCTTGCGTTCGATCACCGCCGTCTTCAGTCCTTGCTTCGTCAGCCGGGCCGCCAGGGAGGGCCCCGACTGGCCGGTGCCGATGACGATTGCGTCGAACTTTTGTGCCATGTCCTTGCTCTCCTCGGCGGTCACTGCCTGCACCCGGGGACCGTGGGCGCCGGCGGGGATGGTCACCCCATGGTACGCGGTATCGGTGGACCGGGATGCCTCCCTGGCGCTGGCCGGGTGCTCTTGTTCGTTGGTGCTCCTCACGGCCTTGTTGCCAAATCGGTGAAATCCCGCGAGGCTAGGGCAGATGGCGCGATTTCTGATCCTGCTTTTGCTGTTGACGCTGATCCTGGTCGGCCTGCCCCTGGCCGGCGTCGCCCTGGCGGGTAAACCGCTGGCGCCCTATCTCGAATTTCCACCCGGCAGCGTGACCGTGGTCCACGCGGCGTTCTCCTGGTGGGCCTTCGCAGGGACCGCATTGTTGGTGGCCGTCGCGGTGCTGCCCTTTGTGAGCCGGATGGTGCGCGCTCGCGGGAGTATCGAAGCAAGCCCGCCGCCCTCGACGCGCTTTCCATGGTGGGGATGGCTGGCGGTCATTTACCTCAGCATCGTCTGGTTGTTGGCGTGGAGCCGCTTTTCCTGGTTCGCGCCTGTTCAGAGCTTCACCTTCGGTCTGCTCTGGCTCGGCTACATCGTGATCGTCAACGCACTGACCTGGAAGCGCACCGGTCGATGCATGTTGACCCACCGGCCGGTAACCTTACTGGCGCTGTTTCCCGCCAGCGCGGCCTTCTGGTGGTTTTTCGAGTACCTGAATCGCTTCGTTCAGAACTGGCACTATGTGGGCGTCGGCACCCTCGGCCCCTGGGAGTACTTCTGGCAGGCGACCTTGCCCTTCGCCACGGTGTTGCCAGCGGTACTCGGCACGCGGGAATTGCTCGCCTCGTACCCAGGACTGTCCGCCGGGCTGGAGCATGCCTGGTCGTTCGGCGTGGTGCACTCCAAGAGGCTCGCCTGGGCCGTTCTGATCGTCTCCGCTGCCGGCCTCGCGGCGGTCGGCGTGTGGCCGAATGCGTTGTTTTCGCTGCTGTGGCTCGCGCCGCTGGCGTCGATCACCGCGCTCCAGGTAATCGCCGGCGAAGCGTCGATTCTGGACGGACCGGCCAGGGGCGACTGGCGGGAGATCTGGCAGGTGGCTGTGGCGGGGCTGGTGTGTGGTTTTTTCTGGGAGCTGTGGAATTACAAGAGCCTCGCTCACTGGGAGTACTCGGTGCCCTTCGTGCAGCGCTTCGAACTTTTCCACATGCCGATATTGGGATACAGCGGCTACCTTCCCTTCGGCCTGGAATGCCTCGCGGTTGCCAAGCTGCTGGATATTGCCTGGAAGAAGAAAGGCCGGGAATGACGTCGTCAGCGATTCTCCCCGGCGCCGGCACCCTGGCGAAAACACACGGGCAGCATGTCCTCGATGGAACGGGCGGTGACGCCGAGATCCCTCAGGGTCACCACGCCTTCGCCGACCACGTTGTCGTCGCGCATGAGGATCACCTGATCTTCCGTTAAAGGGGCGTTCGGAACCACCGCCAGGAGCTTTGCCTGAACGGTCCATATGCCGAATGGCACGGGCATCAGCACGCGCCGGCGCCTGCGGTAGTCGAGCACGCATTCGATGATCTCGCGGTAGGTGTAAATCCGCGGGCCACCGAGCTCGCAAATGCGCGTGGCCGTCGTCGAGCCTTCCAGAATGCGTGCAATGGCTTGCGCTACGTCGTCCACGTAAACCGGTTGCATGCGTGTGTCGCCGTTGCCGAAGAGCGGAAACACCGGTGACAGACGTGAGATCCCGTCAATAGTGCTCAAGAAGCTGTCGCCCGGTCCGAACAGAACGCTCGGGCGTATGATGCTCGCATCGCCGAAGCTGTCTCGCACGCGCTGCTCACCATCCGCACGCGCCCGCACGTAGGAGGAGGCAGAGCCGACACTTGCGCCGATTCCCGATACATGAACGAGTTGTTCGATCCCGGCCTGCGCCGCGAGTTGCGCCACGTTCCCGGCGGCACGCACGTGAACCGCTTCGAAAGTGTCGGCACCGCGCTCCACATAGAGACCGACGGCGTTGACGACGGCCCGGCATCCGTCCAGTGCCGCTGCAACCGACGCCACGTCGGTGACGTCGGCCTGCAGCGCCGTCAGGCGCTCGGGGTGCTCGGAGGGTTGCCAGCGCTCGGGTCGGCGTGCGGCAACACGGACGTGGGCTCCCTGTTGCAGCAGCCTTCTTACGATCGCCGAGCCGAGAAACCCGGTGCCACCGAAAACCGTAATCACCGCTTCCGGCATATCGACCTCGTCGGGTAAAATTGCCGCGGGATGCTTCTGGTAAGTATATATGGCCATGCAGATTCCATCGTTTCGGGCCGCAGTCCTTCTTACGCTGACATTGCTTTTCATCGCTGGAGAGCTTGCGGCCGCGCGCGAGGTCGCGCTTCCCCTGCGCTTCGATAACGCACTGGTCGAGAAGATCCTCGTCGATCAGCTTTTCACGGGGCCCGGTCAATCCCTGGTGGCGATGAAAGACGGCTCCGGATGCAATTACCTGATTCTCTCGGATCCCCGGTTGAGCGGCGTCGATGGCTTGCTGCGTATACGCAGTGCCGCCAGGGGGCGGGTGGCGACGGCCATCGGCAGCCGCTGCCTGGTGCTTCTCGACTGGACGGGTTTCGTCGAGACCGATCAGCACGCGGAGCTCGATGGGCGTCATCCGAGGGTTCTCTTCCGCACCGTGGACTCGCGCCTGCTGGATGACGACGGCGAGCCGTCGACCATCGCGGGCGCTATCTGGGGTTGGGTTTCGGACAACGTTCACCCGCGGCTCGATACGCTCACCGTCGATCTGCAAGCGCCCCTTGCCGAGATCCAGTCGTTGCTGCCGTTGATGCTGCTCAAGCGTGATGCCGAACGCACGCGACACATCCTCGACTCCCTGTCGCTCACCGGTGTCCGCGTGGAGCAGGATGCGCTCACCCTGACAGCGCGTGTCGACATACCGGACGTGCCTCAGGCGGCACCCTTGCCCGAGGCGCCGCTCACACCCGCAGAGTTGGCTCGCTGGCAGCAGGCGTGGCAACAATGGGATGCCTTTCTGACCTTCGTCATCAAGGCGTCTGCGCGGGATACGACCAGGGATGCATCCCGAAGTGCGCTGTTCGACGTGTTGCTGTCGGCGCGCTACGACATCGTGGCCATCCTGGCGTCGCCGCCCCGGGGCCCCGACCCGGTACCGCAACTATTCGTTCAGACCTGGGATCGTCTCGCGCCGGTACTGAGGGAAATGCAGACCGGACTTCCCGGTGAGACGGCTTTGCAGTACCTGAGCTTCATCGCCGCCGCGGATGCGCTGAAAAGCATCCAGAGCCTGGGGCCGGGCGCGGGGCTCGATGTCAGTGCCGATGGGCTGCGGCGCATGGCGCGCATGATCGCTCCGGCGGCCGTGGGTGACCCGTTGACGCGCAGCAACGAGGTGGACCCGGAACTGCGGTTACTGATGGGCTTCGGAGCGGCGATTGCGCCGCCGCAACGCGATGGCGGCGCATGGTGGCTGGACGGCGTTCTTCGCCAGGCCCATGCGCGCACGCGTATCGACCCGCTGCTGGTGGTAAAGCTCAATTTGTGGGTTGCGGATTACAAGAACGCGAAAGGCTACCTGCCGCTGGTGGAGGATCTGCTCGAGCAGGCAGCGGAAGTGACCATGGGAAAGGGCAAGGTCCCGGCGAAGCATGGGCGGTTGTTTCACGATCTGGTGCTCGCCACCGCCTGGAAGGAGAGCTGCTGGCGACAGTTCGTACGTAAAAAAGGCGAGGTCGAAACCATCCGGTCGGTGACCGGGGCGTTGGGCATGATGCAGGTGGATCCCAATGCCTGGCGGGGCTTCTATGACATCGCCGATCTGGCCGAGAATATCGGTTACAACGCACGCGCGGGCGCGGATATTCTTGCGCACTACCTTACCCACTACGCGATCAGGAAGGGTGAGGACAAGTACGGGATTGCGGACGCTCTCGCCCGTGCTACCTATGCGGTCTACAATGGTGGCCCGTCACACCGGCGCCGCTATCGGCTGAAGAAAACCAAGCAGTCGCTGCGGGCCATCGACAAGTCGTTCTACGAAAAGTACCTGAGCATAAAGGCGGGCAATTCACAGGAGGTCATGACTTGCTACCTTGGTTGAGACGCGCGTGTGGGGTCACTGTGATTTTGCTGTTGGTGGCCGCGTATGCGCTCTCTGCAGTAGCGTCCGGCGATTTCGAAGAACTCATCGGTCTTGCGGGTATTCATCTCGTCGAAGGTGCATGTCTGGTAATTCGGGTGCCGGGGCTTCCCGAAGGTACGGTCGTTACACTGGTCGAGCCGCAGGCCCGCAAAATCCTCAACGCCCGAATTACGGAACAGCTCGAAGGATCCTGTGTTTCGGGGTCGGCCATTCCCGGTCTAGTTGGAACCCACGACGATTCGACTTATCGTTTAGAAATCCTCCAAGGTAATCCTCGGGACTACGATCTATTCATCGCCACGTTGATTCCTCAGACCGAGTTCATCGTTCGCGACGATTATGTGCGCGCCGATCTCGATCGAGACGGGGAAAAAGAATCGTTTCGCGCTTGCCTATCAGCCGAGGGTTTGCATCTGACGATCTGGTCAGGATTGCCGTTTCAGGGTGAAAGGCGTTGGCATCGCTACCACTATATCGGTTATGACCTGGACGAGAGTGCCCAGAACTGCAAGAAGGCGGACTACGAGAGCGGAACGGCAGTTTCGTCGCAAACGGAGCTGCAGGCGTACAATCCGAATCTGACAATCGTCAGCGAAAGCGATCGGAGCTTCGGATACGACTCCACAGTCCTCGATCGGGAGATCGGGGAAAAAGTCGCAGAATATTTCTACGCAGAATTCGGACGGGATGAGTTTCCTCTAGTCTACCGGATGCCAGGCCAGCCTGATGTTTACCTGGTGTCTGCGGTGAACGATCACCGTGGTCTGAAGGACTTCGGTAGACGGTTCTTCCTTGTGCACGATGAAGGCGAAACCTTCAGAACTGTTTACCGTGGAAAGGGAATGAGCGATAGCTACATTCTGCGGCCCGCCTTTTATACAGGAAACGACAAAGTATTGATTCTGGCCGAGGTCGGAACCGAGTACTCATGGGGATTAGTAGCCTATGAGCTTGTCGGCAGCACTATCGAATATCTGGGTCCTCTGAACGTTGCCGCTTGGAGCGGCGAGGATTTTGTCAATCCTCTGGCGCGATCGAAGGTGACTTTCGGTAAAGAAGGATACCGGGTGCAGTTCTATTCCGATCTCATCCTGGATCCCGGAGGGATCAATCAGTGGACGCTGCTTAAGCAGAAAGAAAGTATTTCATTTGTGGAAGCCCGTGGCCGGTTCGTACTCGACGACGATTCCGTAGGAAACCAGGTGTGTTTCTTCCTTATTGACGACGCTCGACTCGAGACGGCCGATCGCGGCGATGTGTTAAGTGATTTCGCTTATTTCTTCGACCAGCTCGTCCCGTGGCTCGAACGCCAACGCATCGCCTGTTCTTTCCAGACTGACCTGCCGCTGAGCATGATTCCTGCAGGTTATAATGAGGTCACCATCTCTGGAAAGGAACTTAAGCAGCCTCTCGGCGTCGTGTTGATGTTGCCGGACGGCAGCAGGAAAATTATCTATGGTGCACATACGGGCGTGGATCTTGCATCCGACATGACGATGTTTTTCGGGCTGAGTCAACGCGCTGAATGAGTTGATGGACTGATCTTGACAGATTAAGAGTGCTGAAAACCGATCGATTGAGGCAAAAATTCACAGGAAGCAGCAAATTTTCTGCTGAAATCTGCAATATGAATGAATGGAAGTTCCCGTTGTTCCGATTCATTTCAAACCGGCGCGGCGTAAAGCGTTGATGAATCGTTCGCGATCTCCGTCACTTTCGAACGGATAGGTGGTGTTGATGTAGTCGAGCGAAAGTGTGGGCTGGATCTTTTTTAACTTCTCTAGTTCCGTGCGCGCCTCGCCAGGGCGGCCGGCAGCCTCGAGGGAGGCGACCAGACGCTGTCGCGATCGAACATAATCGGGTTGGGTCGTCGCGGCCTCCGTCAGATACTGGATCGATTTATCGTAATTGCCGAGTAGAAAGTTACTGAGCCCGAGATCTCCCAGGGCCGCCGCACTGTTTCGGTACTGCGGGTCGAGCTTGAATACCATTTTCAAGTGCGGGAGCGCTTCGGTGGGTTTTCCGGCGAAACCGAGACCGCAACCGAGTCCATGGCGGGCAGCGGACGCGCTTGGATTGAGAGAGACCGACATTTTCAGCTCTTTTACAGCCGCTTTCGTTTCATTGAGCCCGAACAGGAGGGCAATTCCCAATACGGTATGTGCCAGCCAGTTTCCATCGTCATGAGCAACGGCCGCTCTGGCATACTCAACCGTACGTGAGAGAGCGGCTTCGCGGTCCTCGGCCCATCCGCTGATGGCATCATGCCACTCGCATTCAGCGAGTCGAGCCAGAGTCTCCGCCGATGTCGGTTCCAGTTCCCTGGCCCGCTCCAAATGCTGCCGTGCTTCGTCATTACTCTCTCTGGTGCCGTACCCACGTCCACCCATTGCCTTTGCACGGGCAGCACGCAGTATGTGATCCCATGCCGTAAGGTCGTTGGGACGCTTGAGCACCGCTCGATTCTCTTCCGCCCGGTGAAGCCGTGGTTCAATCCCGGCGACGATTCTCTCGGTGATTTCATCCTGAAGAGCGAACACGTCTTCCATACGACGATCATAGCGCTCAGCCCAGACTTCGTGACCGTTGCTGGCGTCGATGAGGTGCACCGAAACGCGCACCGCATCGCCGCTACGGCGCACGCTGCCCTGGACCAGATAGCGCGCGCCCAGCTCCTTGCCGATGGCCGTGACGTCCCCGGTCTTGCCCTTGTACGCCTGCGTCGAGTTATGCGCGATGACGGGAAACCACCGCCAGTAGGACAGCGCCGTGATGACATCCTCGGTGATGCCGTCTGCGAAGTACTCCTGCTCGGGATCCGCGCTCCGATTTTCGAAGGGGAGCACGGCTATCGTCGGTTTCTCACTCAGCTTCTGCGGTGATATCTCTGGCGTCGCGATTTTACTGGTCTTGATCGCATATATGCGCACAGGCTCATCGATGTTTTTCACCGAATGCTCGCCCATGTCTTCGAACGCGAGGTCGGTTCTCTTGCGAACCTGCTCGTGCACGCTTCCGGATACACAGATACCGCCGGGCCGTGCAAGCGATTCCAGGCGTGCCGCGATGTTGACGCCGTCCCCGTAGATATCATCACGGTCCACGATCACGTCGCCGAGATTGATACCCATACGGAACTGCACCCTGCGGTCATCCGGAATCAGGGAATTTCGGTCTGCAAGCTCTTCCTGAATGTCGATGGCGCAATCAATGGCCGACATGACGCTGGCAAAATCGGCCAGTACGGCGTCTCCGGCGTAGTGAACGACGCGCCCCTGACTCGCTTCGACCTTGGACGAGATCAGATCGAGGTATTCGGATAGCTGTCGATGAGTGCCTTCCTCGTCCTTTCCCGTGAGACGGGAATACGCGGCCACATCTGCATAGAGGATAGCGGCGAGCTTACGAGGCAGCGTGTCGGGTCGCACCTGTCTGTGCCCTCAATTCCAACGATTATTGATACGCCAAGCAGGCCGAGCTTTCGAGTCGGGATCCGGCTGTCTACTCGTGAAAGTGGCAATTATCACACCGGGTATTTGCCAGTTCGACCATACTAACACTCACGCAACTGGAAAGTTTCACAGCTTGCAGTTTGCAGTACCGACCGGCATGAGCATGCGAAAAGTTGGTACAGCCGCAGACAGTTGAACCGGACGCGTATTATAGAAGCACAGATCGCTTCGAAGCTGCCCGAGTCCCATTCACGTGCAGGCTCCAATTTGATTGGAGGAAAGTCGAGATGGATATTGCAGCACAGAGCCACGAGACGACGACGCGCCGGCATCACCGGGCGGAGAGCGAATTTCTGAATCCAAAGTCGATGCTCACGCCGGGGGCTGCCGGCGCCGTCATCATGCTCATCAGCAACTCATTGTGGGTGACCTTCGGATTTCCATCCAACTGGTCCGCGCTCTTGTTCAGCTTCCTGTTTGCCCTCATGGTAGTTGGCCACTACGTGGCGCCCTTCTGGCACAAAGCGCTGCTGATGGTCTTCAATTCTCTGATCGTTTTCTCTCTGGGGGTTGGGACCATGTCCATGGGTCGCGTCGCTTTCGGGCCGGGAGGTTCATCCCAGGCCGCCGCGAGTGCCGTGCATCGACCGGCCGCCGTCACCCACAGCAATTTTATTCTCGACCTTATTCCCGCGGCCGCCGCGGACGATGGGAAACTGGTTCTCGCTCAGAAAAAACGCGGCTTCTGGGATCCCTGGTTCGATCCGAAGAAGGACACACCGTAGGCGAGCGCCCGCGCGCCGCCGGAGGCTCGCCATCCAC